>Ga0315293_10001041_pt1 | contig 26754 bp, 18 predicted proteins | sample YL17G13_20_MG_FD_203071 | JGI IMG/M metagenome (GOLD analysis project Ga0315293, IMG submission 203071) | Sediment microbial communities from Yellowstone Lake, YNP, Wyoming, USA - YL17G13_20 | ecosystem: Environmental > Aquatic > Freshwater > Lake > Sediment | place: USA: Wyoming | collected...
TACATCGGGATACTGGGCATCCGTTCCAACGCTCTGCCAATAATTCCAGCACCGCTGGCATTTGTTATAGCTGCTTTTTTGCGCTACAACTTTTCTTTCGCCCGCTGCTTTCTCCAGTTTCACTTCGCTGACAATACACATCGCTGCAAACTGCTTGACCCCGAGCTCGTTGAGGAGTTTCGCATCTTCGTCATCACACCAGATTGTGACGCACGCCTCCTGGTTGCTCCCGATAGTTTTATCCTGTCTCAAGCCCTCCAGAACCCGCAAAACCTCATCACGCAAGGCCATTAACTTCTGCCACTTCTGCTCATCCTTGCGAAGGTCGATAAATTCATCTACTTTTGGCATTGCTGCTAAATGGACACTCTCAACTTCATCGTTTCTTTTTTGTCCAGCCAGCGACGAGCGACGAGCAACAAGCGACGAATTCATCGCCGCCCATGTCTCTTCAGCCGTGTGCGCTAAAATAGGCGCCAGCAGCCGAACCAGACAATCTAATATTCTATACATCGCCGTCTGGCCGCTGCGTCGGGAAGGACTATCCGCTGCATCGCAATACATCCTGTCCTTGAGCACATCCATATAAATGTTGCTCATCTCGACCGTGCAGAAATTGTAAATGAGCGAAAATGCCCTGTGGAAGGCAAATGTTTCGTATGCCTCCGTAACATCGATAATCAGCTTTTGCAACTGCTGGAGCGCCCACTTATCAATCTCAAACATCTTCTCGTAAGCAATGCTATGTTTATTCGGGTCAAAATCGTCAACGTTGCCCAGCAGGTATCTTATCGTATTTCTGATTTTCCTGTAGGCATCCTGCGTTCGTCCTATCAGCTCATCGTTGCAGCGTATATCTTCCTGGTAATTTACGCTCGCCACCCACAGCCGCAGAATGTCCGCACCATATTTTGCCACTTCCTTCTGTGCATTAACGTAGTTACCCAGCGACTTCGACTGCTTTATTCCCTTCTCATCGACCGTAAATCCGTGCGTCAAAACGCTCTTAAAAGGTGCCTTGCCCACCGCCCCCAGCGCAGGCAGTAACGACAGTTGAAACCACCCTCGATGCTGGTCGGAGCCTTCCAGATACAAATCCACCGGAATTGGCCAGCCGGCATCTTTTGCACAAACGTTGTACCAGCTACAGCCCGATTCGAACCACACATCTATGATGTTCTCTTCCTTTTGCAGCTCATCGAGGATAAATCCCTCCGACGGTTGAAAATCATCGCCAAGTATCTGCCTCGGCGAATCCGTGAACCAGCTATCCGAGCCATTTTTTGCAACATACCTGGCCACCGCTAACACGGATTCTTTAGTCAGCAACACTTGCCCGTGAGGATTTACAAAAACCGGTAAAGGCAGTCCCCAGCTTCTCTGCCTGCTGATGCACCAGTCAGGGCGCGATTCGAGCATCCCCTCAATCCGCTTCTGGCCCCACTCAGGAATCCATCTGACATTCCGGACACTTTCCATCGCCAAATCCCGCAGACTCTTTCCCACGCCGGGCAGCTCCTTATCAACACAGATAAACCACTGCTCCGTTGCCCGAAAGATGACCGGCCCTTTGCTCCGCCAGCAATGTGGGTAACTGTGCACAACCTCACCCTGCGCAAAAAGCAAACCGTCATCTTTTAGGCGGTTATTTACAATGCTATCAACCTCTAAAACGTTTCGTCCCCGCAGCCACTCCGGCACCGTCTCCTCATACCGCCCATCATCCTGCACAGGCGAATAAGTTGCCAGCCCATACTTCTGACCTGATACATAATCCTCAATCCCGTGCCCCGGCGCAGTATGCACCAAGCCCGTCCCATCTTCTGTGGTAACATACTCCGCGAGAATGACCATATAGGCGTCTTTGTCCGTTGGATTTTTCTCCAAGAATGGATGCAAATACCGCAGCCCCTCAAGCTCGCTGCCTCGAACCGTCTTTTCACTTATATGATATTCGCCTTTCTTCAGACCACCCGCAGCAACAACCGCTTCAATCCGCTCAGTCGTTACTATCGAGATAAACTTCCGACCGTCTTTTTCGTAGCTTATCGCCGTATAATCTAAATGTGGATGCACCGCAATCGCCAGGTTCGCTGCCAGCGTCCACGGCGTCGTCGTCCATATCATAAAACAAACCTTCGCGCCCTCGGCCTCGTTTTGTCGAACCAGACCGAGTTCTATCAGCCGACCAATGCTCTCTTTGGCGACAGGAAAATTCACATATATACTCGGCGAAGAAATATCCTTATATTCCAGCTCCGCCTCCGCCAGGGCCGTCTCGCATCCAATCGACCAGTGAATCGGCTTCAACTGCTTATAAACCAATCCCTTATCAACTAACTCCGCAAACACCTCTAAAATCCCTGCCTCATACGAGGGCTTAAACGTCAGATATGGATGCTCAAAGTCGCCAAATATGCCCAGCTCCTGAAACTGCTCGCTTTGTATCTTGACGTATTTGCTTGCATACTTCATACACGCCCGCCGAACCTCCAGCTTATCCATCTGGTGCACCTTGTCCCCGAGGTCGGCAACTACTTTCGACTCAATTGGCAGACCATGACAATCCCAGCCCGGCACGTAAGGCGCATCGTAGCCCGTCATAGTCTTGTATTTGACAACAAAATCCTTGAGGACCTTATTTATGACGGTGCCCATGTGAATATCACCGTTGGCATAAGGCGGCCCATCGTGCAGAATATATAATGGCGCCCCTTTGCGGGCCTCCCGTATCTTGCCGTAGATATTTTTCTTCGCCCATTCTTTGCGCAGTTGCGGCTCACGCTGCACCAAGTTCGCCTTCATTGCAAAGGCCGTTTTTGGCAGATTCAGTGTATCGCTGTAACTTTTACTACTCTTTTCCGACATCTAAAAATCCTCAAAATAGCTAAAAGATAAGCTTTGAATAATAGAATCGGCATAAACGCCTGTCAATCTTGTAAAAACTGGGTTTTTCTTGCGGTCTCAAGAATATCATATTTTGAGCGTGAAAACAAACCAGCAAAGCAACACTTTTTGAGTAATTTTTAATTTCCTTTTGGAAAGGTATCTGTTATAATGCTTTTAGCTTGAGTTTGCTGACTTTCCTCTCTGTCATTCGTGCTCCGTATCGTTGTATGGGATAAACTCTGGCAGGAACCCACAGGTATTTGGGCGTGGAATATCTGATTTGGCAAATTCATAATTAAGATGAGCAAAGAAGAGGCAAAAAGCAAAAAGTCGCGAGACGAAGATGAATTGCCTTCGACCGTAAGTTTTTCCGGTTCAGTCATAGGGCCTGGCAGCCAGATTGGTCGTTTTCGGATTGAGCAGGAATTGGGCCGCGGGGGGATGGGAGTGGTTTACCTGGCTCAGGACACCAATCTTGGGCGTTCGGTCGCCATCAAGAGTCTGCCGCCGGAAATAGCCGAAAATACCGATCTATTGTTACGCTTGAAACGCGAAGCCAAAATCCTGGCATCGCTGAACCATCCAAACATCGCAACCATTTATGAAGAGTTTCAGGAAGAGGGAATCAGTTATCTGGTGATGGAACATATTGCCGGTGATACATTGGCGGAGCGGCTGAGCCGGGGCCCACTTGCCCTCGAAGAAGCATTATCGGTAGGCCTACAAGTAGCTGAGGCGCTTTCAGCAGCGCACAACCAGAATGTGGTTCACCGGGATTTGAAACCCGGCAATATCAAGATTACGCCGGAAGGCAATATCAAGGTTTTAGATTTTGGCATAGCCAAAGCAATAGGAACTGGCCTGCAAAGCGACGCAACGGAACCTGGCAAGATTTTCGGCACGCCGCCCTATATGAGTCCGGAGCAAGCTCGGGGCAACCCAGTTGATCACCGCAGCGATATCTGGTCGTTTGGCTGTGTGCTATATGAAATGCTTACAGGAAAGGTTCCCTTCAAGGGCGAGACACCCTCCGATAAGTTGGTCAAAATCCTCGGTAAAGACCCCGACTGGCAGTCATTGCCCCAAACCACGCCGCCGAACATCCATGTTTTGCTGCGCCGCTGCCTCGAGAAGGACCCTCGCTCGCGCCTTCAGCACATCGGGGACGCAGTTATTGAAATCCGCGAAACATTAAGCCCACCATCCACCGCACCACCTATGACATGTCCCATTTTGGTTTCGCTTGAGCCAGATGTTGCTGCTAAGACGAGGTTACGAAGAATAGCGATGATTATTGGTGCGACAATCATCGTGGTCGCGGCTGGTATTGCCGTATGGCTTATTAACAAGAAGACGTCTTTGCCCCCTTCGAAGGAAATCCGGCTGGTAGTTCTGCCGTTTGAGAATCTGGGACCTTCTGATGACGAGTATTTTGCCGTCGGCATTACTGATGCTATCACCGCTCGTTTGGCCACCATTCATGGGCTGGGTGTTATCTCACGCCAAAGCGCAATGCAGTATAAGAAACGAGAGAAAAGTGCACAGCAAATAGCTAATGAGCTGCGGGTTGATTATATTTTGGAAGGCACGGTCCAGCGTGAGCGGCCCTCAGACCCAAATAGCAGGGTCAGAATTATACCTCTGCTTATCAAGGCTTCCAACGACACACACGTGTGGGCACAAGCCTACAATAATGATATGAGCGAAGTTTTCCAGGTTCAGTCCGACCTGGCTGAACGGGTGGCACAGGCACTGGATATTGCTCTGGTTGAACGTGAACGGCGGGCACTACGGTCCAGGCCAACAGAAAATATGGAGGCATACGACTATTTTCTGCGCGGCAGCGAATACGGGCGCCGAAGTGAGCTCGAAAATAACTTCAAGATAGCCATCCAGATGTATGAGAGAGCGGTCGAGCTGGACCCAAAGTTTGCGTTGGCCTACGCTCATCTCGCAAAGTCTCACGCAAATATGTATTGGTATTACTATGATCGAACCGAGCAGCGTCTTGCTATGGCAAAGAAGGCCGTGGATAGAGCCTTACAGCTTGCCCCTGACTCACCGGAGACACATTTTGCTTTGGGACATTATTACTACCATGGCCGGTCGGATTGGGACCGTGCCCTGGAGGAGTTCGCTATCGTCCAGGAAAGCCAGCCAAATAATAGCGACCTGCTGAGTTTTATCGGTTATGTTCAAAGACGACAGGGAAAATTCGAGGAGGCGCTGGCCAATATCAAAAGAGCTTCCGAGCTTGACCCTCTTTCTAACATAAAGGCCAGCGAGTTGGGTGAAACGTTTGAATTGATGCGTAACTACCCGGAAGCAATGCGCTATTATAACAGGGCTATCTCGCTGGCTCCTGATGTGCCGGAGCCGTATGATTCTAAGGCTGGGCTATATCTATTGTGGGAAGGTAACAAAGAAAAGGCGCGGATGGTCATTGAACAGGCGGCACAAAATATCGGCTCTTTTGGGGAGCAGCCTTTCCTTGTCCTAAGGTCTGTTTGGCTTAATGTGCTCGATGGCAAATACCAGGAGGCGCTGGCTCAGCTTTCTTCGTGCAAGGTAGAGGCATTTAGTTCCCAATTTGTTTTTATTCCGAAGGCACAAGTATATGCCCAGATAAATGGCCTGATGGGAAACAAGGAGGTTGAACAGGCCCAGTATGAGTCCGCTGCGAGCATTCTGGAGACTAGGATACAACAGGATCCCAACGATGCGCGTTTTCACAGTTCCCTCGGCATCGCCTACGCGGGTTTAGGCCGCAAGCAGGATGCAATCCGGGAAGGCAAATTGGCAGTGAAGATGCTGCCTGTGAACAAGGAAGCCATGCGAGGCTTCCATCGAGCTAAAGATTTAGCCCAGATATATGTGATGGTTGGTGAATTTGACCTCGCCATCGACCAGATTGAATTTCTGCTGTCTATACCTGGTGGACTATCGATTCCCTTACTGCGACTTGAGCCGGTTTGGGCCCCGCTGCGCGAGCATCCACGTTTCAAAAAACTCCTGGAGGCAAGAGAGTAGTCCACAACATAGTCTGAGAATCCCAGGATGCCAAAGGTGGCGAGCGAACTTACCTGCAGAGCAGGCGTCCGGCGGCAGGGAGGCTGTGGCAATCTCAATTCATAAAATAATCAATAATCAATTCCACTTCCGTATGGCAGGTCAAATCCAAAAATCCATACTGAAACAAACATAGTAAAAACACTTTGTTTCTTTGTCAATAATGCCGCCGCACGATTTTTCTCTTGCCTCTCCCGATAATTTTGACCACAATGCAATAAGTTTTTTTGACTTTGCTTCTTTATAGGTGGCTATAATGAATGGAGTTAAGATATGGGTATTCTTTGGGAAATTGTTCAAACCGGCTTAATGTATGGTCAGCATCGCAAATCCGGTTCAATTGAGGACCGCGTCCAGTATCTTGAAGACCAGCTTCAATCGACCCAGAACACCTTACGTGCCCTCGTCAAGAAGCTCGAGGAGCTGCTCGACAAAGACATCAACGAAGACGGCCAAATCGGTTAGCCATCTCGCTGAAGCGCAGCAGTCCGGCACAAAATGACGGTTCCAACCGTTTTACTCCGTTAGAAAGCCCCTTTCTAACGGAGTTTACTTTATCTTTTTGCCTTTTCACTTTTGCCTTATGCTCTTGTGTGCTTCTGTTCTTTGTAGCTTTTTAGTTGAAATAAAATCCGTTGAATCTGTGAAATCTGTGGTTATAATATCCTGTTATGAAGCTGCCGAAATTACAAAAACCTGATAGATACGTCGGCCTGTATATTTTCGACTTTGGCGACCACGCCGGTGTGGGTTTTGCCGCCGAAGAAGTGGCGGAACTGTTGGAGAGTGAAAGATATAAGAATGGCAAGGTATATAAAATTCACCGGGCATATCCTGATGGCCGGCTGGAGCTAAAAGGCGTCCGCGCTGAGACATTTCAGCTCGAAGCAGGAATGTTCTTTTATGCAAGCGACCTCGAAACCGCTAAAGGCGATTTCAAGCGGCTTACCAATCTGGCAATTAAGACCGCGCCGCCGTGTCGGGCTAAAGTGCACCTTGCCAAATTCGCTGATGACAAGTTTGTGGTCGCACTTATCTATCCTGCTGAATACGATGATGAGGTGAGTGGCTGGCTTTTAGATGGCGATTACAAAACCACTGGCGAAGCCCTCGGCGGTGTTGGTGCGGTCCAGAGATATTATAATTATAAGCCTGAGATTCTTGACCGACACCAGTTATTCGGCAAATCCGAAATTATCAGCCGAACAGGCGAAGAGCTGCTCGCATCGCTGAAATTCGCTGTCCAGAGGTAATATCAGGGAATATCGAATTTCGAAGTATGAATCACGATTTATGATTCACGGACCCTAAGTCACGAATATGTCTGCTCGCAGTAGAGTAAATTCGTTTCTCAGTTTGCTTGCGGCTGGATTATTGTCGCTGTTTGGCAAATCGCCTGCTAAACCGACCGCAGAGGATTTAAGCCGAACGGAGTTCAAAACCAGCACGCAGCGGCTGGGCGTCCGATTCACCGAGCGAATCCGAGACGTATTCCGGTTCAGGTGGATTCGCAGGACATAAGGTTATAGATGAATAATCAATCATCAATCATCAATAATCAATCGTTTGCGCCGCCCATCCTAACCAAAAATGCTTTGCGGGTTCTACGGAACAGGTACTTAATCAAAGACGAGAAGGGTAAGTGTATTGAAACGCCGGCCCAGCTTTTCAGCCGCGTAGCATCACTGGTAGCTAAAGCTGAGATTAAATACGGCGCTACGGCTGCGCAAGTCAAAGAATGGCACAAAAGATATTATGATTTAATGGCGTCTCTGCAGTTCCTGCCTAATTCGCCTGCTCTTATGAATGCGCAGCGCAGCGGAATGCTCAGCGCCTGTTTTGTGCTGCCGATTGAAGACAGCATCGAGGGCATATTTGAGGCAATTAAGCAAACGGCTCTAATTCAAAAGGCAGGCGGCGGCACAGGATTTTCTTTTGATAGACTCAGGCCGACAGGCGACCGTGTTGCCTCCAGCGGCGGCACAACCTCCGGGCCAATTAGCTTCTGGCGGGTTTTTTCAGAGACGACCAATGCGATTCAGCAGGGCGCCTTTCGCCGTGGTGCGAATATGGGGATGATGAGCGTTGAGCACCCGGACATCCTGAAATTTCTCTATGCAAAACAGAATCTGGCGGCCTTTACAAACTTTAATATCTCGGTCAAAGTTACGGATAAGTGGATGGAAAATGCCCTTAAATCCGGAAAGGATTTGCACGTTGTCCGAAATCCGCGCACACAGGAAAGGTATCTATTGCCGCGGCGAATCGACATCGCCGGCTACACAATAAAAGATTTACACAAGCTTTCCGGCAGAGTGAAACCGCCCTCTGGTTTGGCAGGCCGGTTCTATACGGTCGGTGATATATGGAAAATGATTGTCCGCTGTGCTCATAAGACAGGCGAGCCGGGCGTAGCATTTATTGACCGAATCAATAAAGATAATCCTACTCCCTCGCTGGGCCTGATTGAAGCAACCAATCCCTGCGGCGAACAGCCTTTGTTGCCTTTTGAGGCCTGCACACTGAGCAGCATAAATCTTGCTAAATTCGTGACGTTTGTCGATGGCAAAGTGCGGATAGATTGGCCGGCGCTGGCGCAGACTGTTAAATTAGCCGTTCGATTTCTGAATAATATCATCGACGTATGCAGCTATCCGGTTGAAAAGACTAAACAGCTCGCACAGTCAAATCGCAAGATTGGCCTGGGGGTTATGGGCTTCGCGGATTGTCTGTTTCTGCTTGGCATTCCTTACGATTCCTCGCAGGGTGTTAAGTTCGGCTCACAGGTTATGAAATTTATAAATGACACCGCTCACAAGGCAAGTGAAGAGCTTGCCGGATTGCGCGGGCCATTTCCAAACTGGGAAAACAGCATCTGGCAAAAAAAGAAAATCAAGATACGTAATGCCGCCATCACCTGTATAGCTCCTACCGGTACAATAAGTATTATCGCTGATTGTTCTGCGGGGATTGAGCCGCTTTACTCTTTAGTGTTCCTTCGCCAGGTGCTGGAGACAGAGAAAATGATGCAAATAAATACGATTTTCAAAAGAGAAGCCCAGGCAGGCGGTTTCTATAATAAAAAATTGGTAGAGAGAATAGCCCGGGCCGGCAGTATCCAGAAAATGACGCAAATCCCGGCCAGGATTCGCAGCGTTTTTAAGTGCGCTTATGATATCAGACCCCAGTGGCATATCCGGATGCAGGCAGCTTTTCAAAAGCATTGTGACGCAGCGGTAAGTAAAACAATAAATTTCCCGAAAAAGGCCACGGTAGCTGATATCGATATGGCCTATAGACTGGCGTATCGGCTTGGCTGCAAAGGTATAACCGTTTATCGTCAGCACAGCCGGGCACACGAACCAATGACGCTTGATTAGAATGGGCATTATTATGCTCATTAAAAGGATTGTATTATGACGGCAGAAACAGGATTGAAATGGCTGTTACGTTTTATCGGCATCACAACAATACCCGCTTTCATTGCGGCAGTGATGCCTCAATCGTGGCTTATCTTCCTTATCCATAAGGCAGAACCCGGCTTGTCAGCAGGGATTCTGGTGACGTATTTGGCACGAATACTGACGCTTATGTATGCTTTTGTCGGATTGCAGTGTTTTATCTTTGCTTCCGACATAAGACGCTACCGCCCCCTGATTTGGATCCTGGGTGTTGGCACTGTAGTCGTTACTCTCGTTGGTATAATTGTCCTCTTCGCTGGTGTAGCACCGGAGCATCGTGTCGGCTTTTTCTGGGTTGTCTTTGGTGATTTTGCAGAAGGTTTTGCCCAGGCAGTCCTGCTCGTAATCCTTCTTTTACGTATCCCGCACTGCGAATCTTATTATTGAGGTATTGGAGTTATTTGTCCGCCTGAGGCAGATAAACCCGCCAGACGTATGGCGGGTAAATTTTTAATCAGTTCGCTATTTTAGACGGGCACTTCGACAGGTTCACGATAGTTGGTTGGACGGCAAAATTAGGGTATGTTGCTAAAGCGGCAGGGATTTGCAGCCGATAGAAGAGAAGGAAATATTTTCTCCCCTCCGGAAAACATCGGGTAGCACCACGTTGCTCGATGTTTTCTTTTTTTCACCTGATAACCTGACTCTCTGATTCCCTGCTCCCTGTTATCCTGGTAACCTGATATACTCATTTTATATATTTTTGCCACAGCATTTTTTGTATTTTTTTCCGCTGCCACAGGGGCAGGGGTCATTTCTTCCGACCTTCGGTTTTTCTAATACTATTTGCTTTACTTTTTGTTCGCCCTGCGGGGCCTGAGCGGCTGCCCGCTGCCGTTCGGTCATTGCGAATTGTCCCACCTCATCGTGGGCGGTTTGAGTTACGTTCCAGACACTTCTTGCTTGAACGCCGGCTTCCAAGCGGACACGGAAGACTATGTCTGTAACGCGGTCTTCGATTGTTTCGAGCATCTCATTGAACATCCGGAAGCCTTCTCGCTTGTATTCGACCTTCGGGTCTTTTTCGGCAAAGGACCGTGTCCAGATGCTGTCTTTTAAGTGGTCCATAGCATAGAGGTGGTCCTTCCAGGTGCCGTCATAGACGTGGAGCAAAATGTATTTTTCGAGGTCGCTAAGCTCGCTGCGTAGGAACTCTTTTGCCAGTTCGGATAAATTTTCCTTGAGTCTGGGGCCGTCGCCGAGGTCTTCTTCTGTCAAAGAGGCCTCGAATCTTTCGTTGGCCCAATTCACCAGCTCGGCGGTGTTGAGACGAGCGATTTTATCGGAAAGCTCCTGGTCTAATTTACCGTTGTTGAAGCTATCGCTTAGTTGGCTCAGTTGTTGATGCAGCAGGTGAGGTTTGATGTTCTGGATTTGTTCTGCCGACAGGCCGGCGTTATATTTTCTGTTGGCCCAGTCGGCCAGCGCCTGAAAGGCATATACGTTCGTTCCTTGCGGGCCATAGACCATATTCATCGCAAACTCAACCGGATATTCGATTTCTCTTTGCTTATATTTGGCTGCGGTCAATTCGATAAGAATCTGTCGTGCCTGTAAAGCGTTGAGGCCTATTAGTTGTTCGGCGGTCAGTTTAATATCAAACTTGGCTCTTGCCCATTCGGCGAGTCTGCGGACGGCAAAATCTTTTTTGAGAAATTCCTTTAGCTGGGAACAATCTTTTTTATCTATCTGCTCGGCGGCGGCGGCAATTAACTGCTCCTGGATTTCTTCAGGCGATTGCTCCTTGACTTTGGATGGGCTAATATTGACTCTGAAGGTGCTCATAGCCCATTTGCACAGTCCCTGGATGTCCCAGGTTTGCCGGTCTTCATAGTCTTCCATGTATTCGCCGATGGAAAGCATTATGTCATCGGCTGTGTGGTCTTTTGCCCGCTCTTTTATTAGCGTTTCGATTTCCTCCGCTGAATATTCGGCAATATCGGAGGGTTTCAAGTCAATGCCGAAGTTAGTTCTGGCCCATTCAATGATGCACTTAGCAGAACAGTCTTCGCTAAGAATCGCGCTGGTGTTTTTGGTGATGGATAAGTCAAGCATTTCATGGATGATGTTTTTGAGGCCTTTTCCTGTCAGGATTTTGCGTCGGCGGGAGTAGAAGATTTTTCGCTGATAGTCCATCACCTCATCGTATTCGAGCAGGTTCTTGCGAATCTCGAAGTTTCGCTCTTCTACCTTCTTTTGTGCCCTTGCGATGCCTTTGGATATTCTGCTGTGAACGATTGGCTGACCTTCCTCCCAGCCTATCCAGGAAAGTGCTTTCACGGTCCATTCAGGGGCAAATGTTCGCATCAGGTCATCGTCGAAACCGAGGAAGAACTGACTTGAGCCTGGGTCGCCCTGTCTGCCGCAGCGTCCGCGAAGCTGGTTATCGATACGCCTGGCCTCGTGCCGCTCGGTGCCGAGGACGTGGAGTCCGCCGATGTCGGCTACACCCGGGCCGAGTTTAATATCGGTTCCGCGCCCCGCCATATTTGTTGCGATTGTTATATTACCGCGTGTTTTGCCGGTGCGGTCTGTATGCTGCTGGCCGGCTTTGGCGACAATGAGCGCTTCTCTTGCGTGTTGCTTGGCGTTGAGGACCTCGTGCTCCAGGCCGTATTGTTTTGTAAGAGCCGCCGAAAGAGCCTCATTTTTTTCGATACTGATTGTTCCTATCAGCAGCGGTCTGCCGGCGGCGCTGATTTGATTTATCTCTTCGACAATGGCATCGAACTTTTCGCGCATTGTTTTATATATTATGTCCTCGCGGTCTTCTCTGATGCACGGTTCATTAGTTGGTATCACGACAACTTCGAGGTCGTAGATTTTCATAAACTCTTCGGATTCGGTGACGGCGGTGCCTGTCATTCCTGCTCTCTGGTCATAAAGCTTGAAGAAGTTCTGCAATGTTATGGTGGCGAGCGTCTGGGTCTCTTCCTTTACAGTGACATTTTCCTTCGCCTCGACCGCCTGATGAAGGCCATCCGACCACTGTCTTCCGTGCATCAATCGGCCGGTGAATTCGTCAACAATAATGACTTTGTCGTCTATAACGACGTATTCTTTTTCTTTTTCAAAAACGATATGGGCACGAAGTGCCTGTTCGAGAAGATGGGGCCATTCCATATTTGAGCCGACAAAAAACGACCCGATGCCGGCTGCTTCCTGGGCGGCGCCTACGCCTTCGTGGGTAAGGTGAGTCTGTTTGCGGTCGTATTCGACTTCATAATACTGTATGGCCTGTGCTAATCTGGCCTGGGCGGAGTCAAGCTCTGCCTGGATTTTTTCGATAGCATTCTGGGCCTTTTCGACACGCTTATTGTCCTTATCTTTTTTTGCTTCAGTAAGTTCGCCCTGTGCGCTGGCAGCCGCTCGCTGGGCAGAATCGATTTGCTGTTTAAGACGGTTGTAGCCGCCTTGCAGCCCGATTAGCTCTCTTGCGACCTGGTCTGCCTTTTTGTATCTGCTGACGTCATCGAATGCCGGGCCGGATATAATTAGAGGCGTCCTGGCTTCGTCAATTAGAATTGAATCGACCTCATCGACTATGGCGTATTGGAGGGCGCTCTGAACCATTTGCTCAAGCGATGTTTTCATATTGTCGCGCAGATAGTCGAAACCAAATTCATTATTTGTGCCGTAGGTTACATCGCAGGCGTATTGACTTTTTCTCTCGTCGCCGCTTGTGTCCATATCTGCCTGGATTGCCCCCACGGTCAGGCCCAAAGCTCGATAGATTGGCCCCATCCATTCTGAGTCGCGTTTGGCAAGATAGTCGTTGACTGTAACAATATGAACCCTTCTTCCGCTTAAGTGAACCAGGTATGCCGCGAGGGTTGCCACGAGGGTTTTGCCCTCGCCGGTTGCCATTTCGGCGATTTTGCCTTCGTAGAGGACATTGCCGCCAATAAGCTGCACGTCAAATGGCCGCATTCCATACATACCGTATAAGTCAATGGGCTTGCCGGTGGTAGGGTCGAGCAGGTTCTCCTCGCCGTGCATAGCGCTGCGGATGCGATGCTGAACATCAGGGTGGTGGTCTGGCGGCGCTTCCTTATTTTCGAGCCAGACCGTCCGCTTGGCAGCTTCACGAACGATGGCAAAGGCCTCAGGCAAAATATCTTCCGGCTTGGCGCCGGCTTTAAGAGCTGCCTTGAACTGGGCGGTTTTGGCTTTTAAGGACGCATCATCGAGATGTTTTATTTGTTCCTCGAATTGGCCTGCCTGTCTTGCGATTGATGAATAGGCCTTGACCATTCGCTCGTTGCGGGAGCCAAAGATTTTTATCAGAAATTTGCTTATTTTATCTAACATCAAAATTGGCTCTATACTTTTTCATCGGCGTTTTTTCTTTTCGAGCAAGTATCCTATAACTGGTGCAAAATGTCAAGAAAGCGATATGCTTTGGTGAAATAGCGTTTATAATTCAGTTTATATATCAGTTTGGACTAAGAGGCCAATTTTTCGCCGGCTTTATATGCCTTAAGCAGCGATCTCTCAGATAGCCGTGAATTTTCGTTCCTGCGAACCATCCCGAAATAAAGCGATTTAACAACCCTCGCCCCGATACATCTTGCTGCTGCTTTCAATATACTCAGTGCGCCTGAAAAAATGATTCTACCCAGCCACGCCGGACAGCCGCTCGATGTTACAGTAACCGCTTTCTTATTCATCTTGCTTTTCTTTATTCGATACCTGGGTATTGCCCTGCCCCAGGGCCAGTAACTATATGGCAGCAGCCTTTCAATAAACTTTTTCATAAGAGCCGTTACGTTAAAAAAGTTAATCGGTGCTCCTAAAACCACTCCATCAGCATTATCAATCTCCTGTAATATTTCTTCCATATCATCATTGTGCATGCACTTGCCTCTTGTTTCGCAGGTTTCTTCTTGCACGCAACTTCTACAGTTCTTGCAAAATTCAATATGCTTATCAACTAAGTAAATCTTCTTCGTTTCACAACCCTTGGCTTCAGCGCCCTTAAGGACAGCAGAAACAGCGCTATCAATAATCCCGCCCTTACGATAACTGCCTACGATACCTACAATTTTTTTGCCCATTGCTTATCTAAGTTCGCCCAATGTCAAGAATACGTGATGATTGTTACTTCTGCCTCGTATCTTTGTTTTTCCTGAACCTTCTTTTCAAGTTCTCAAAGCTGCTCCTGCATTTATTTTTTAGCGCCCGGCCGCATCTATTGTCCAGCAAAAACCCAAAACCTACCAGTTCAAGTCCTATCAATGCAAGCCACGAGCCGGGAGTAAAGGGGGTAAGCAGAGCCGCAAGACCCAGGACAATCAGTATGACTCCGATGGTTTTCTTTAAAATTGGCTTCATTTAGAATGTCTTCTGTGTTTTGCCTTTTTGGGCTTTTTTGCTGTTATGTTTCTCTTTTTTTTCTGCGCCAAGTCGAAACCATTGTGGTGATGTGAATACCAAGCGGTGTTGTTAACTGAATGCGTATTCTTCCATGATTTCTATGAATATTGGCAAGCTTAATAGCAATAAAGACGTTATTGGTTCGGTCGTTCTCCAGAAAACCTGCCACCTCCATTTGAAGGCACCTTTCAGAGACAGATATCGAGTTGGTGATGGGATTATGGCTGGCACATTGGCTTTGTATTCTTGCCAATCTTTGCTAAACTTCTTTTCCATCGACCTTTCCTCATAGATTATCGCTGATCCATGGAAGATAATAAGCAGTGGCGGGATGATAATCCAATTGAGATAATCATTAAGGATAAAGAGTACGCCGAGAACAACAATGGTGGAGCCGAGATACAAAGGATGACGGACAAATCGATATGGGCCGGTTTTAAACAGTTGACCTTTCATAAAATGTCCGCGTGCCCATAATCTCAGAAATACACCGCAAAAGATTAATATGGTGCCGAACAAAGCCTTAAGGGACACGTCCGGAGGCAAAAGTTCATGAGGTTTTTTGCCGGTGAGGATATCCTCCAGGACCAGGATGGCGAATGCCATCTTCAGCGACCAAGTCCGTAGCTTTCTCAACCAGTTTAGAACTTTTTCAAAGCGGTTGCCGGACACAAAGCGGTAGCAGAAATTCTTCAGTTGTCCGAAGGGAAAAACTATTTTGTGCATCTTTCTTGACTTCATGCTGTCCTTTAACATTTTTTGTACTGTTTCAACGAATATTCGTTCGAATAGTTTTCCATATAACAGGTGACTTACTTTTTTATCGGTTTTTTCCTGATTATTTCTTTCGTGATTGTCTGGCACGGTGGGCACTTTTAATGGTGCGGGGGGTGCTAACCAACGGTTTGATAGGGGCCAGATTTAACTGGCGGGCAGAGACATTCACCGACACTATAATTGTCTCTATTGGTTGGCCGAGGCGGATTGTGCAGCCGGAACGCTGGCCAATGATGCAATGGGCGACGGCATTGAACTTCCACTCGTCCGGCCCCAAATCGACAAGACGGATAAGACCCTCTATGCCAAGTTTTCGCGACTGGGCGAATACTCCAAAATTCGTTAGGCCCGTAACTACGCAATCGAGCTCTTCGCCGATTTTATCGCTTAGCATTTGCAATATAAGGACGGTAGTAAGCTCGTCTTCGGCATCGTCAGCCCGTTCTTCAGTAAAGGTGATGTGCTTTCCAATCTCAACCAAATCTAAATCGGCAAAAATGCCTTTGGCCTGGTCTAATCGGTTCTGCAGGTAGCATTCCAGATTGCGGTGGACAAGTAAGTCAGCATAGCGGCGTATCGGGCTTGTGAAATGGCAATAATGAGTCGAAGCGAGGGCAAAATGGCCGATATGCAGAGGTGCATAGCGGGCTTTTTCAAAGCTTCGCAGGACTGCCAGGTTTATTGCCAGAGAGCATTCGGTGTCTTTGACGGCGGCAAGCAAATCCTGAATCGCGGTGCGGTCCGGATTTCGCGGCAGCTTATATCCGAATCCTTTCACAAGCTCAGCGAGATTTTTCATACTTAAGACATCCGGCTCAGGATGGATTCGCCGGATAAACGGGATGTTAAGTTTGTCCAGAAGCGAAGCGACTGCTTCGTTTGCCTCGACCATAAACATTTCGATAATCGTATGAGGATAGCTATTGTCTGCAGGATGAGCATCCACGACCCGTCCGGATTTATCCATTACCAGCTCTGTTTCAAGAATATCGAGATGTATCATTCCGTTTTTGTATCGCCGGGATTCAATTGCCCGGCTGAGCGTCTCCATATCTTTGAGTAATTTAATAACTTCTGGTTTGGCACCTTTGGTATGGCCATTGAGAATCCTGTCGGCCTGCTGATAAGTGAGGCGCTGCGTTGAGCAGATAATAGTATTCGCAAATCTGCGGGACAGGATATTGCCTTGCCGGTCATACGTTATAAACACAGTTTTGGTAAAACGCTTTTGCTGTGGCTGGAGACTGCAGATGCCGTTGCTCAAAGTCTCAGGCAACATCGGTATTGTGCAGCCCGGCAGATATGCGCTGTTTCCGCGATTTTTCGCTTCGAGGTCGAGTGGCGAATCCTGCGGCACAAAAAAACTTACATCGGCGATGTGAACACCAAGAACCCAGTTGCCTCTGGAATCTTTTTCCAGACTTATCGCATCGTCAAAATCTTTTGCATCCGGCGGGTCTATTGTGATAATCACTTTATCTGTGATGTCCTCCCGCGTCTCGGTGTGCTGGGGGTCAAAGTCAGCGGCGGCAGCGCGTGCCTGCTCAAGATGGGCAGCATCAAATTCGGTGGGCAAATGGAACTGACGAATTATTGATTTTATCTCGGTGTCGTATCGTCCTGCTTTGCCGAGGACTTCGATAATTACGCCTCGTGCAAGATATTTTTCAGTCGGATAAGAGAGCATCTCGACTACGACCTTGTCTTTGTGTTTGGCGTTTTTTGCGGTAACATCATCAACGCAAATCATCTCGAAAAAGCTCGTTCCGTCCGGCTGGACGAGCCAGCCTTCCGGCTCTTTCAATAGTGTTCCGATGAACCTGTTTTGTGCCCGTTCGAGGACCTCGACGATTTCGCCGGTGTATCTCATCTGGCCGGCGCGTTTGCCTTTTCGTGTAATCCTGGCTGCAACGGTGTCGCCTGTCATTGCATTGGCAGTTGCATCAGGCGGGATGAATAAATCGCCGTGAACATCAGGCTCAAGCGGAGTAACAAAACCAAAACCTTTAGGATTCGCTTTGAATGTTCCGATGATTTGCCCTGCCAGCGAGGGCGAAACGACCAGATTGCCGGCGCCTATGATGACGTGGCCTGCTTTATGAAGCTGGTCAAAGGCTGATTTGAACGCCTGGTAATCCTGCGAGCTTATACCCAATACTTTCGATAGTTGTGCGAGCTTAACCGGCTCGTATTCGGGGTGTTTTAATAGCTCTATTATTCTTTTTTTGAATGTCTCGGTCATTTAGGTTGACCTGCTTAATCCGCCATACGTCTGGCGGATAAAAGAAAAAATCACGCGGTCGATTTTAATATCGACAGGGCGTTGTATCTATCTGCAATTAAACCGATGGCCGCCTCCGGCAAGTGGGGATAGAAAACAATAAAACGCACGTATTGCGTAAATATCTGAAGAACTATTGCGGTGTCCCTTTTTGGTCTTTAATAAGATTGTTGAGCCTTCTGGCAAGACGCGACTTTTTTCGGGCAGCAGTGTTCTTGTGCATTGTGCTTGTCGAGGCGACCGTGTCGAGCTTTTTGGAAACGAGACGAAATTGCTCTGTCGCTTTCGCCGCATCGCCGCTGCTTAAGATAGCTTCAAATCGCTTGATTTGTGTCTTTATCTGGCTTTTGCGAGCACGATTAATCGCCCTTCTTTTTATATTTTGCCTGATTCTTTTTTTTGCTGATAACGAATGTGCCACTATATTCTCCTAAAAACTTTTGCTGTTTCTTGATATAATATACATAAGGACTTTGCAAAATTCTTTTATGCTGTTTTATTTTTTATCTTGTTTTTAGCCTCATACCATAAATAAAGGTGATAGAGCGGATTTACAAATCTATATTCTCCTCGAACGTCAGCATCCTGCATAATACCAAGTTTTTTTATTTTGTTCAAAAAGTTGTCCAAGTTTTTCCGTTCTTTTTCCGGTGCGTTTTCTTTCAAGAGTTCTTGCCGTTTGAGGGTTACCCCTATGGGTAATTTTTTTCCTATTCGCCATAAGATGGAAGAATATGTTTTGCTTCTCAGTACATTAGAGATTTGAGGGTCTATATACTTTCTCCCGCCGGAATACTCATCAGCAACTTGCAATGCCTCCGAAGAATTCCGGGCCTCCAGGGTTCCGGCACTGCCCAGAAAACAGTGGCTTCCAATTAAACTGTACTGCTTTTCAGCGATATATCGGATAAACCCGGCCAGGGAGCTTTTTCCGATGCCACGTTGCCCGGTAATAAAAACATTTTCATTTCTTCCTGTAATTGTTTGCTTAATGGCCCTGTCCAATCTCTGTATTTCGTTAATTCGAGCAACGAAATACTCCGGCTGGACCGGCCTACCGGGCGTAAAAGGACTTTCTTTTGAGCTGATTTGAATATCTGCCATTTCTATGTTGGCCTATTTCCTTGGGTCCTTAATTTATCCACGCGCTGGCTGACGTCTCTGTATCCGAAATCGAGCTGGGCGAGTTTGCGATAAATATCGAGAGCCTTTTCAGTATCGCCTTGCTCTTCATAAGCGCGTGCAAGATTATACCGTAATTCCTTGCCAACTGCATCTTCTTTTATCTCGTAGGATTCTATTGCCTGCGTGTATATGTCGATTGCATCCGGCAGCCAGCCCTTCAGAAAGAAGCAGTAACCTATCATATTCATTGCTGCAATCTTTCGCCTGGGGTCTCTTTGTGCCTCCTGAAGTAGTGGTATTGCATCATTATAGCGTCTATTGCGAACCAGACGCACCGCATACTCATACTTAGCCTGCAGGTCGGTGGGATAATTCTCCATAGAAAGGCGGTAATGCTCCAGCTCGGTATTATTTAGTTGTGCGGTCAACCCTTCGAATCTGGCCTTAGCCTGGCTGTCATTTGGGTTGGTATCGAGATTAGTTTTTATCTCTCTTATCTTGCGTCTGAGCTGTTTGATACGAAGCTGGCCGGCTCGCTGCTTGAAACTAAAGTCATCTCTGGCTTTATAGGCGTTCTCCAGCAGCTCTATGGCCTCATTCTCGTCTTTATCGGTTTCCGAATCCGATAGGGCCTCGGCTAAATTAAATATATTCATTGGCAAGTATGGGTCTCTTGCCAGTTTTTGCCTGGCCTCCTGGACAGCCGACAGGCGGTATGTATCGGTCTTTACAACACTGCTCTGGGCGTGAAGTTTGTCCTGCCCCTGGCGGTCTTTGATGGATTCCCTAAAGTCGGTGTCCTGGTCATATTTGCCTCTGGCCATAGTCAGCTCGGCGGAGAGGTTCTTAAAGTCATCAGCTAACTGGCCATCATCAGGTCTGAGTCTTGCGGCACGCTGGCAGGCAGCGATGGCCTTGTCGTATTCACCCAGCGCCGCGTAGCAATCTTTTAACAGGATATATGTGTGAACTGACGGTTTTTGAACGGTATTATTTCTCTGGAAAATCAGGTTTGCAATCCAGCTTGCGGTTTTTTTGTAGCCGCTTTCTATGGCAGCTTTTAGCATCGCCTCGGCGTAAGGCAGGTGGTCAGGGTCTTTTGCAAAGAGGTATTCGGCGTTAAGCATCTGCTCAAGATGGGTTTTGCCTCGCATACGCTTGACTTTTTCGACCATAGAAGGCTTTTTGCCGCCTTTGCCCTGCCGCTGCAAAGCAAGTTCGCCGAGCGGCAGATGGCCTTCTTCGAGGGCATCAGGCGCATAACGCAAACCTTCAATATACATCTCTATAGCGTAGTCGAAGTTGCTTGACGCTGCTGCCTTCTGGGCCCTTTCAAAAAAGGCCCTCGCATTTGCCAATGCCTGGTTACTATTTTCTTCCGGCATACCTTAAAAAAGTCCCCTTTTTAATGATACGTAGTTTTTTCAATCGTAATCTTAACTGAAAATTTGTCAACAAATAAAACTTGTATAAAATTGGGGCTATGCTATAAGAATGTTTCGGCAGAATACTATGATTGGAAACCTTAAAGCAACTTTAATTAAAGGAATTTAGGGAGGAATAATATGAAGACAGCTCTTGAGCAGTATGACCCGCAGATATATGAGCTTCTAAGGCAGGAAGAGGCGCTTGAAAGCGGCTCGATACGGCTGATTCCATCGGAAAACTACGTCTCAAAGGCGGTGATGTTGGCAAGTGGTAGCTGCCTTACCAATAGATATTCCGAAGGCTACCCCGGGAGGCGATATTATGAGGGACAGCAGGTAACCGACCTTATCGAAAAGGTAGCGCAAGCGCGGGCGAAAAAGGTATTTAAGGCCGACCACGCAAATGTGCAGCCCTATTCCGGCTCGGTTGCAAACCTGGCTGCATACGCGGCCTTAATAGAGCCTGGCGATACCATTATGGGAATGTCTCTTGTGCACGGCGGGCACCTGACGCACGGCTGGAAGGTGTCTCTTACCAGCAAATTCTTTAAGTCTATCTCGTATCCTGTGGACCACAACACAGGCAGGCTGGACTTTAACGTGATTGAAGAGCTTGCCAAAAAGCACCGCCCGAAGATTATTATTTCTGGTGCGACGGCGTATCCGAGGGAGATTGACTTCGAGATATTCGGCCAGATAGCAAAGCGAATAGGTGCGTATCACGTCAGCGATATAGCTCACGTTGCAGGTCTTGTTGTTGCCGGCATACACAAAAGTCCTGTGCCTTACGCCGACATAGTCTCGACCACAACACATAAGACGCTGCGGGGACCTCGCGGCGGAATGCTGCTATGTAAAGCCGAACATTCGGAAAAGGTGGATAGGGCGGTCTTTCCGGGTTTACAGGGCGGGCCTCATATGCACACGCTGACCGCTATTGCAGTAGCGCTGGCGGAAGCTGATACGCCGGAGTTTGTCGCTTATGCAAAACAGATAGTCAAGAACGCAAGGGCTTTGGCTGAGAAACTGCTTGAATATGGTTTCAATCTTGTAACAGGCGGGACGGACAATCATTTAATTTTGATTGATTTGCGAAACAAAAAAATCCCCGGCAAGAAATTGGCCAAGGCATTAGACAGGGCCAGGATTGTAACCAATTATAACACTGTGCCTGGTGACACTGCTCCGCCTGCTGACCCGAGCGGAGTGCGCATCGGGACGCCGGCAATTACCACTCGCGGAATGAAGGAAGATGAGGCCGGGCAAATTGCAGGCTTTATAAATAAAGTGGCTGAAAATATAAATAACGAGTCGGTAATAGATGAGGTCGGCAAGGAGGCCCTTCTTTTGTGCTCGCAATTCCCTGTGCCGGAGCACTTTATCATAACTAATAGGGCAGTTGAAGGGATGGAGGCCGCAGTACGTCTAACTCCGTCGCTATTTGGTGGATAGTGAATGGAGGATTAGATATTGTAGGGTGGGTTTTAGCCCACCGATTTCCTAAAAGGATTTAACATAATGGCGCAGCAGGAACAGGTGCTGGTTGTCGAGCGAAAGGTCCTTGAGCAGGCAGGGATGTTTCAGGGCTTGACCTTTGACGTCCAGCGATATCTCGACAAGTTCTTTGTTCCGGGCGTTCTGCGCTTCATACCGAGGTCGCAGGCGGAAGCCGACCCCGGCTACAAGCAGCTTATTCCCTACGTGATACTGAGCTGCAACGGCAAATACCTTAGCTACGTCCGCGGCAGAAGGGCAGGGGAGGCCAGGCTTACGGGACTGAGGTCAATCGGCATAGGAGGCCATATAAATCCCGCTGATGATATGCCGCTGTTTAGTTCGGATTTCCGCGAGGCCTACAAGAGTGCAGTCGAGCGTGAGGTGGCTGAGGAAGTCTCCGTAGAGGCCGGCCACAGCGATAAAATTGTTGCTTTGCTTAATGACGACTCTACCGAGGTCGGAAGCGTGCATTTGGGAATAGTTCACCGCTGGATTTTAGATTCGCCGAACGTCAGCAGGCGGGAGCAGATGATTACACAGATGGCCTTTATGATCCCAGCCGAGCTGCGCAAGGTCAGGGATTCTATGGAAACCTGGTCGCAACTATGCCTTGCCCTACTTGAGAAATAAATAAAATGAACCACGGATTTCGCTGATTAAAACAGACCCACTTGAAAAGTAGGCGATGAAATTGTTTGGCGGGAATTGCGGGTTTTGGGAATTGACCGTCGCCAGCAATTGTAGTATTGTACCTTTCCGAGAGCCGGTATATTATCGAGCCTCAGAAGAGTGAAAGGCTCTGAAAGGAGTCGATAGAAGTGCCTAGGATTAAGGTAGGAAATACTTTTGCGGAAAGTGTTGAGCTTCCAAGCTTTTTCGGGAAGCCCAATTTGGTCGGCAGAGTGATGAATTTAGACCGGAATTTGGTTGCTGCTCGCAAACCACAATTATTTTATTCCCACCCACACGGGGAGTTGTGGTGCGGAGATAGTATTGCTTGGTTGGGGGGCTTAGAGCCCGAGTCAGTTGACTTAATTTTCGCGGACCCCCCATACAATCTGGGCAAAGCCGATTGGGATCATTTTGAGAGTCAAGATGAATACGTTGAATGGTCTATTGAATGGATTAAGCAGGCAGCACGCGTTCTTAGGCCGAACGGCAGCTTGTATGTTTGTGGTTTTTCGGAGATACTTGCAGATATTCGGAAGCCAGCTTCACGGTTCTTTTATAAGTGCAAATGGTTAGTGTGGTTCTACAAGAACAAAGCAAACTTGACAAATGATTGGGGAAGGTCTCACGAGTCGATTCTTCATTTTCGTAAGAACAAGGAGTTCACTTTTAATGTTGACCAAGTGCGCATTCCATACGGTAGACATACGCTTAAATATCCTGTTCATCCTCAAGCTGTGTCCAGTCAATATCGGAATCAAAATAAGGACCGTGAACACTGGCAGCCGCATCCAGAAGGGGCGAAACCTAAAGACGTTTTCGAAATTCCGGTGACGAGCAATGGGATGAAAGAAAAAACACCGCACCCAACACAAAAACCCGAAGAACTTCTCCGACGTATTATTTTGGCGTCTTCCAATGAGGGCGATCTTGTCGTTGATCCTTTTTCGGGATCTGGTACAACGCTTGTGTGTGCAGAACAACTTAAACGGAGATGGGCTGGCTGCGAAATTAGCGAGGAATATAGTACGTGGGCTGTGGCCAGACTGGAGAATATAGAGGACCGTTCGATTGAGGACTGGATCGAGATGGACCGTGCGGGTCGTGAGCGGCGAGAATCTATTAGATGAGGAGCGAAAGAAGTGGACCTATACAATCTTCAAGAGCTCGTCAAAGAACCGGACAGTTTTGATTCTCTGCAAGTATACTTCGATGCTACCATTTCTTTTCTTGAATTGATAGCGGATATGCAGCCAACCCGGATAGTGTCGCCTACAGACAATAGCTATATCTTCTTTCAATTCAGCGGTGAATTTCAGCATAAGATAACGCGGCCACTGAATACGCACATTTTCTGTGACGAGAGGAACGACTTCAGCAGTGAGTTTGATTGGTTTGTGTCGTTTCTAACCGATTTGAAAAAGAAACAGTCGAAAGCCGCGAGGATGCCCAAGTATGAAAAATTCCTGGCCCGCAAGGGCGTTGAGCGTGTAATATATACGATACAGCAAAGCATCGGCAGCATAGGTGATGCTTTTGAGAATCCAAACCAAGCGAGGAAACGAGTTGGGATGCTTTTCGAGCAACTAATCATGCTCGTCATTAAGGAATTGGGCCTTGAGTGTGAGAGTAGGACGATAAAACTCCCGCTACCAGGTCATTCTGGCTATACTATGTCGTATGAGCTTGACTTAGTGATCTCAAGGAATAAGGCGATAGTAGCCTCTGAAACGTCAATAATAGGGATGCATGAACTGATAGGTTCGGTTAAGACAACGAGCAAGGATCGGATTGACAAAGTTTTTCTCGACAAATTCATGCTGAGTAAATTTCTTGGCCGACCTATTCCGGTTATTGCAATCTTTCTCCATGATGTGCAAAGAGCTAAGAAGCAGGGTAGCATCTTTGGGATTAATAGCACGTTCAAATCCAATCATTTCTTAGGGTACTCCATTGCTCTAAATCCCCTCGAGGGGGTCTACTATGTCGACCCGCGTCCGAACATGGTTACAGATGCGCGACTCTCACGAGAAGTGTCAGAGTTTAGTAAGTTATTGGTGGATGACTTGTGGGTTCTTACTGAGGGGTAGTTAGCAGCGATTTGCGGTTGAGGGATGCCTCATGTGTTGAATATGATTTTTCTGAGGTATTTTCTGAATTCGGCTAATTGGGGAAAATTCAGGTAGGCGAATTGGCTGAAGAGCCGATTATTTTTCACTGCCCTTTTTTCTTTTATAGAGTGTCGTCCTGGTTTTGGCCGGCAATTAAACCTTTGGCATCTCGCTCGTCCAGCTCCATACGTGGTGCAACCGTTTTAATTCGTTTTTGGACCTGTTTGATATGCTCAGCAGGCGGGATATTTTCCGGCAACGTGCCGCCGATACGTTTAATGGCTTCCCTGACTTCCTTGCCGACTTTCTTGTGGGTCTGAAGGGCCAACTCCTGGCCTTTTATATTCTCTTTTTGCAGTTTATCACGGGCCTGAGTCATACGAAACTGGTTTGCCGCCAGTTCGGTGGTATTCATACGGTCCACCAGATTTTCCCTCCGGTCGATACTTTTGAATTTCTTGATATCTTCGACTCCCTTTCCTCCGTAAAGACCTTTGTAGCCGGCATCGTGGAAAACGCCGAACATTTTATTCTGCACTCCCGCATTGCGGGCTGCGCAGGATAATGCCCGGAATTCTTCGGAGGTCTGCTTTCTAAGTTCCAGCCGTTCAACGTCGGCAGCCAAAACATCGGAAATCTCCTGTCGGCGGGTCTGAACAGCGAAATACTTTTGTGCGTTGGCAATCTCCGGTTTTCGGGGGTCGCCATTCTGCGCAATAAGATAGCAGGCAAACCGCGAAAGATGATAATCGGGCACTTCCCTTGTTCCGCCTTTGCCCAGAATTATCATTTTGCGCGCGCGCGCAAAGTGATTGTCCGGTGTATTCCCCGACTTTTCGCAGGAGACAATTGCTTTGGTGATGGCGTTATCGAAGCTCCGCCATTGATTATAGCCAAGCAAAGGCTGCAAATCTCTTGCGCACCAGTATTCGGCGCCGTATTGATTGATTTTCTTCAGCTCCTCGAAGGATTTTGGTCTATGAGAAAGCATGTTTCTGTTATTCATAACATTTTCCTTCAATACTCGCACCGGAAACAATCATAGAGGAAAAAGGATTACGTGTCAAGCACGGAAGGGTGGTGGGTGCGATTCATCTTTGTAGGTAGATTATTTTCACACGACGTAGCACGGCCAAGATGGCCGTGCTACTTTCTTTACCTACAAACGTGAAGTACACCCAAGGGTGGTTACACGGATTTTTAATAGTTTCTTTTCTTGGAAGTTAAAATTACAATAAGAAAAAAATGGGCAATGTTTTTGGTTGTGATAGATTGGTAAAACTTTTCAGAGTTCAAAGGTATGTTATGCTCAAAGCATTTTACTGGCGGGCTGCGGCGATTTCTGTATTACTGGCATCGACTTTGGGTTTTGGTGCTGACAATCGCGAGGAAATATCGAATAGGGCGGGCAATTTTGATAAGCTGGACAAGTATAACGTTGTCTGGGATAGTCCGAGTAAGGACTCATCCGGCTCGATGCCAATCGGCAACGGCGAGATAGGGCTTAACGTGTGGTGGGAAAAAGAAGGCGACCTTCAATTTTTTATTGCTCGAACCGATGCGTGGGATGAAGCAGGGAGATTGGTCAAGGTAGGCAAGGTGCGGGTGCATTTAGAGCCAAATCCCGTAGCTGAAGGCCGGGCTTTCCGACAGACGCTCAATCTTGCAGATGGCACAATGTATTTTGTTCTCGGTGAACCGCCGGAGCAGATAAAGGTCAGTCTCAGTGTTGATGCTTATCATCCGGTTATTTACATAACGGCGGATGGCCAAAAGCCGGTGGAAGTTTTAACATCGATTGAGTTATGGAGAACCCAGCGTAAGAAGATTGATTATTCGGGCCCAGGATATTTTGGCGACCCTGGGTATCAGCATCCGCAGCCGGCTTTTGTTGGGCCTGATACCATAATTGGCCGCGAGAATTGGCCGGCGTCAGCGGCTGATAATCGAATTGGCTGGTATCACCACAATGGAAAGAGTGACTGGTATGAGTTGAGTGCTAGGCATCAGGGTCTGGAGGGCTATCAAGATCAGGACCCGTTGGAGAACCGCACGTTTGGCGCGGTGATTAC
>Ga0315293_10001042_pt1 | contig 26746 bp, 22 predicted proteins | sample YL17G13_20_MG_FD_203071 | JGI IMG/M metagenome (GOLD analysis project Ga0315293, IMG submission 203071) | Sediment microbial communities from Yellowstone Lake, YNP, Wyoming, USA - YL17G13_20 | ecosystem: Environmental > Aquatic > Freshwater > Lake > Sediment | place: USA: Wyoming | collected...
CCAGACGGCGAAGCGGACGATCGTGAAGAAATTCGGCGGCGCATCCGAGGCTTTCCCTTCTTCCAACCAGAAGAAGATCGGGATGATCGGGCCCGGCGAGCAGAGCGTGAGTTTCATCGGCAGGGTGCTCAGCGTCAACGAGAGGGAGATAGATTCCCAAGGCGCGAAGAAGAGGATTTTCTACGGATTCATCGGCGATGAGACCGCGGTAGTCTCGTACACGGCGTGGGAGACCGCGGACCTGAAGATCGAGAAGGGCTGGGTCGTCTCCGTGAGGAACGCCTACACCACCGAGTATCAGGGAAGGGTGCAGCTGAACTTCGGCACGCGGACCGGGATAAAGAAGGACGAGACCACGGACATCCGGGTCGACAGCATCCCGAACGCCCCTGCGAAGCCCGCCAAGATAGGCGAGCTGAAAGAAGGGGGCAGGGCCGAGATAACTGGCAGGCTCCTCTCGGTCGAGAAGAAGATCGTCGGCGGGGAGAAGGGCACGAGGGAGATCTACGTCGGGATGATAGCCGACGAGACAGGGCGCGTCAGGTTCACCTGCTGGGGGGACGCGAGGCTGAAGGAGGATGACGTCCTCAAGATCAACAGCGTCTTCGTGAAGTCCTGGAGGGGCATGCTCCAGGTCAGCTTCGACGAGAAGGCGGACATCACGCGCATCAAGGGCAGCTTCCCGGCTGCGAAGGATCTGGCAACGACGAAGACCGTCGCCATCTCGGAGCTTATCGGGGGCAGCGGCGCGTCGGATGTCACTGTCGCCGGAATGATACTCCAGATCAAGGAGGGAAGCGGGCTCGTGTTCCGCTGCCCGGAATGCAAGCGCGTCCTACAGAAGGGAACATGCCGCATACACAGCAAGGTCGAGGGGGTCGCAGACCTCCGGATAAAGGCCATAGTGGACGACGGCACAGGCGCGCTGTCTGTCGTCATGAACCGGAGCATCACCGAAGAGCTGATCGAGATGAGCATCGACGAGTGCATCGAGAAGGCCAGGGAGGTCATGGACTACGACGTCGTCAGAGACCTTCTCGCCGGCAAGCTCATCGCGAGACCGATCGAGATCACTGGAAACGTCACCGTTGACGAGTACGGCCCGATGATGATAGCGCAGAGCACCCGCGGCATCGACCTCGACGTCAGGGAGAAGGCTGAGAAGATGCTCATCGAGCTGGAGGAGTCCGAATGAACGCGCGCGAGACCGCCTGGCGCATGTTCTCGAGCGAGTTCAACAACGCCACGTTGGATATGAGCTCGGGGGAGGAGAGGGCGCCCAGCTACCTCGTCACGCCCCTCGGGGCGAAGGCGAACAGGCTCTTCATCGTTGGAGTGATAACCGACACCGAGAACGTAGGGACGAGCGAATCGCCGATGATCAGGGCGAGGCTCGCCGACCCCGCTGGAAGCTACTACCTGTCGGCCGGCCAGTTCCAGCCGGACGCGATGGGCGTGCTGAAGGATCTGAAGCCGCCGGAGTTCGTCGCGGTCATCGGAAAGGGCAAGGTGTACGCGCCGGACGACACGGTCAGGCTGCTCAGCGTGAGGCCGGAGATCGTGACCAAGTGCGACGCGGCGCTTCGCGATTACTGGGTCTACGAGACATGCGTATCGACGCTCGACAGGATCGAGATGATGAGGGAGGTCGCGAAGATGGATCCTCCGTCGGCGCAGGAGATCGAGAAGATCGGCTACTCGAAGTACCTCTCGGAAGGAGCGCTGGCTGCGGCGAACCACTACAAGGGGACGAACCTCGACGCGTATGAGGAGCTCGTCATCGACGCCATCCGCGAGATACTGACGGCTAGCAACGGCAGGATAAAAGAGATCGACTTCGAGGAGACCGTCGTGACCCCGGAGGCGAAGGAAGTGGAGGTCGCGGAGAAGGAGACCGCGGCGGCCCCCGAGGACGAGGAGGAGAAGATCCTGAAGATCGTCAAATCCCTGGACAAGGACGGGAAGGGGGCGAAATGGGACGAGATAGTCGCCGCCGCCAAGAAGAAGAAGATCGAGAAGGACCGGCTCGAGGAGGTCTGCACCGACCTGCTGGATAAGGGAGACATCTACGAGCCAGAGCTCGGACGGATGAAGACGATCTGATCCCTACTCTATCGTGATGGAGGCGTATCCGACGACTTCTTGCATCGGCTGGACGTCGCCGGAGGTGGCGTATTTCAGAAGCGTCGCCTTCGACCCTTTCACTGCCTCGATCATGCTGATGACGGGGCCGAACCCGCACATCGTGATGTTCTTCGACAGTATCGTCTGGTACAGGTGCTTCGAATCGAGCGCGAGGATGCAGTCGATCGCCTTGCCGTCGAGCTCTTTCGCCACCTTGGCCGAGACATAATGCGACATGTCGCTAGAGGCGAGCACGAGGACGTCGTCCCTGCTAGCAATCGCTTCTCTGATCTTCTTGCCGACTTCTATGAGTGACTCATAGTCATGCAGGCCGAGGCAGATCGGCACGATCCTCGACTTCCAGCCGATGTACTGGATGAAGGGGACCTGCACCTCCAGGGAGTGCTCGTACGCGTGAGCGGTCGAATCGTTGATTATGAGGTCGTCGACAATATCCGCAAGTAGCTTCTGATCGATCTCCGCGATCCCCAGAGGGGTCTGGAAATCCTCGCTTGTCACGGCGGCACCGGCCCCGTAACCGGTATGGTTCGGTCCAAGTATGATTACGGTCGCAGGAGGCTCCTGCCCCCAGAGTCTCCGATACAGGTGGGCCGCGACAGGGCCGGAGAACATGTACCCGGCATGCGGTGCCATCGCCCCGATAATGGTCCTCTTCTCGATGGACTTCGGCGGTTCGGCGCTGCCGGGACCTATCGGGCTCTCGAAGCAGCGTGAGATCTCGGACCTAAGCCGTCCCGCATCTCTCTCGTAGAACTGGCCCGCTACCGTCGGACGCCTAACCAGAGCAACACCCGAAGTCAATTATCATTGACATAGGAAAAGAATCTTTGCATCGAATGATGCCTGTTGCAAGATTTATCGGTCCAATGACCAAAATCGGAAAAACGTCCCACTCAGAGCGTCGCTTCGAAGTCTTCGATCGTCAGCCTGTAGTCTTCGTTGCCAAGAATCGTCCCGCGGGCCTTGAGGATCTCCCTTGCCAAGAGCCAGTATATCATCGCGAGCGCCCTTCTCCCCTTGTTGTTCGTCGGGATGACGATGTCGACATTCCTCGTCTCGTTGTTCGCATCGCACAAGGCGGTGATCGGTATCCCGATGTTCAGCGCCTCTCGTAGCGCTTGCTCGTCGGCTGCCGGGTCGGTCGCAAGGAGCACATCTGGCTCGATGAACTGGGGCAGATTAGGATTCGTCATCGTGCCTGGGACGAACCTTCCCGCGAACACCTTAGTGCCTATCGCCCTGGCGAAAACCTTCGCCGGCTTCTGACCGTACTGCCTAGTGGATACGACAAGGATCTTCCCGGGCTCGTACTGTGCCAGGAACTTCGCGGCGACCTTGATGCGCTCGTCCGTCTTCTTGACGTCGAGGACGTACAGGCCGTCGTTCCTCACTTTGAAGATGAAACCTTTCATGTCGGCGCTTTTCTGCTGGGTCCCGATGTGCACTCCCGATGTCAGATAACTCTCCTCGGGAACGAGCAGATCGACATTGGTCTGTGACTCTTCATCCATCGGCATTCAAACGCCTCTCAGGTCTCTCGCCAGACAGTGATAGGGATGGCATCCTTCGCGTACTCCGCTAAGGCGATCTCGACCGGGTCGAACATCTCAGGTGGGATCTCTACGAGGATGGGAGCCCCGAGACTGATCTGCAGAGCCCTTGCACCTACGATCCGCGCCTTCTCAAACCGTGTGTAAATCAGGCAATCACCTTAAATGTCAGGGTTTGTCCCTAAAATGAAATCCCTTTATAAAGGTTTTGTAGACCAGAGCTTTGCACCTAAACCCCCTGCCTGACCATGCTTTGGGCGCAGGTCGGCGACTTTAGGTTCAGGAAGTCCGGCTGAACCCCATGCTCGTGCATCTCGTGGATTATGACCGTGAGATTGTAGGCTATGATCTTGCACAGTAGCTCGTTCACCTGGGCGACGAAGTTCTTGGACTTCAAAGTCTCCCCGAACTTCCGCTTGATGGCGGCATTCGTGGCCTCGACATTTGACCGCTTATGATAGTGCGCCATGAACTCCTCGCGGTTGAACTGGAAGTAGTGATACATCTTCTTCCACCCAGGAGAACCGCGAGCCCTTCCATTCGCGTTAGACTTGAACGGTATGTAGGCTACGCCTCCCGCCGCTATCGTGTCGTCAATGTTATCGCGTGAGGAATAGGCCATATCCGCCGAAATCTCGCCGATCTCGAAGCTTCGAGCAGTCTTATCGAGGAGCGAAGCGAATTGCGGGGAATCCGCACCATTGGCCTCTGTAACGACGATCCCCGTAACGATGTTGGTCTTGACTCCCGCGCAGATATGCGCCTTGATCCACCTGTTCTCCCTCTTCTGCCCATGCTTCTCCCCGCAATACGCGCTGTATGTCGTCGTGCGGAATCCGGTTGAGTCGATGGAGAACTCGGTTTCAAGCTCGGCGACGGGAAGAGCCGACAACCTGACCAATTCATGCAGTATCGGCGTGATGTCGGCGCGGTTGAGTAGCTTCGAGGGCGCGTTGAAGTGGGGCGCATGATTCAACTGGCCGCGATCCTTCGCATTCTGGAAAAGGCTGTATGCCCGGCGGCTGGAAAGCTGAGAATAGACCTTCTGGATTGAGCAGAAAAGCTGTTCCCTTATGGGTAGCCTCGGCCTCCCCATCTTCTGATCGGGTTCGGGGATTGCCTCGACAATGTCCCTCAGCATGGCGTCGAAAGCGCGAACCTCGTCCATCTGTGCCGCATTGTAGGCCGTCCACGCCTGGGGATAGGAAAGGCGCACCTTCTCCGTAACCGTGCCGTCCGGCGTGTCCCGTTGAATCTCAAGATAGAACCGTGTCGCCAGAATATGCTTGCATTGGCCTCCGCGAGCGAGATAGTCAGGGCAGTTGCACTTCCAGCCGCCCTCCTCCTCGACGCGGTACTGCCCGATCCCGCTCTGCGACTTGACGGCATAAACGCCGTCCTTAATCACACTGACCGCGTCCTTGTCGGCCAGCATTATCATAGCCCTTTCCTCTCTCGCGTTTGTCGTCGTTCTTTCCGTCATGTTACTTACCTAATGGGTATATACCCATTGGGCATATATGTACTTTGCTACTGGGTTGGCGAATAAGAATCCAAAAGAACCATATATCATCGGGTATATACCTGATAATCATGCCAAGAATCAAAGTTTCAGGGTTCGAATGCACCCGTTGCGGCCATAAATGGGCACCGAAACAGATCGTTGATGAACCGACAAAACCTAAGATTTGTCCGAAGTGCAAGAGTCCGTATTGGGACAGGGAAAGGACGCTTAAGAAAAAAATGAATATCTCTGTCCTCAGCCATTAATTGAGAAAATAATATATAATTATGCTAATCGACAGGTTTTTCTCTTAGTAGGAATATACCTCACAGGGACAGGATGCTGTGAGGACTAAGAGTAAAGAGAGCGCAACCAGAAAGAAAATAGACCTCATGCTCAAGAATCTCAGCTGGAATACTGATGAGGAAAGCCCGGATTGTAATGTCTTTACTGAGCGAGCCAAGCTCGTCGAGCAGAGCAAGAAATTCAAGGGATACGAACCAGATTATGTCATCTACCAATCAGGAACCGATACGCCCATCGCGATAATTGAAGCAAAAAGGAAAGGCCAGAAGATAGATCAAGCAATCGAAGAGGCATGTAAGAAATATGCTGATCCACTCGGAGTAAAGATAGTATTTGCTTACGATGGAGCGTTTTTTAAATCCTGGCACACGAAAGCCAAGAAAGAATTATTCACAGACGGCATCGCGGTGACCCAGCTTCTTACAGAAAAGAAGCTATTGCGTTTCATAGCCGAGGGACATAGCATATCGGAACTGACTCCGGCCATCAAGCATTCAAGATCAGAACTCATCACGATTTTCCAGTCGGCCAACAATCTGCTTCGGAAGGAGGGATTGAGGGAAGGTATCGAGCGATTCAGTGAATTTGCGAATCTTCTTTTCTTGAAACTCATTAGCGAAATGGAGAAGGATAGAGCAACTAAGGGTGAGAAACGAATCCTTGATGATGAGTATTGCTGGGATGCATTTGCAGACTTGGATGCAACAATGATGATGCGATACATCAACAATACCGTTCTACCCCATCTTGTCGCCGAATATAATGACAGTGGGGACGTGTTTCAAAATAGACTGCTGATACAGAAACCTAAGACTCTGGAACAGATTGTTAAGAAATTATCTGCAACCAATTTTATCGATACAGATAGCGATGTCAAGGGCGACGCTTTTGAGTATTTCCTCAGAGATTCAATCACGGTAGGCAATGATCTCGGAGAGTATTTCACGCCTCGACACTTAGTTAAATTAATGATTGAACTCGTGGAACCAAAATTCGGGGAAAAGGTCTATGATTGCGCGTGTGGTACAGCTGGATTCCTGATTTCTTCATTCAACTATATCAAAAAGAGAAGCGCTATGACTAAGGCTAATTTCGAGATTCTTAAGGAAGATACGATTTATGGCGGGGAGATAACAAGCACTGCAAAAATTGCGAAGATGAACATGATTCTGGCGGGAGACGGTCATACAAACATTAAACAGTTGGATAGCCTCGAAAACCCGATTGATGGAGAATACGATGTGTGCCTATCAAATCCCCCCTATGGACAAACGACTGATTTCGGGGACTTCTATCCAGTCCCATCAAATAACGGCGATTCGGTCTTTATTCAGCATATCTACAAAAGCCTCAAGGATAGCCGGGAGAGCCGTGCGGCAGTTGTCATCCCAGAAGGACTGCTCTTCAGGGAAGATATGAAGGATGTTAGAAAATTCCTCCTGAAAAATACCAGTATCATAGCTGTGATCTCTTTACCACGCGGAGTGTTCAGACCGTATGTCAAAGAGAATAAGACCGACATCATTGTATTCAAGAAAGGACACCCCGAGGGAACGAAATCCGTCTGGTTCTACAATCTCGAAGCCGATGGTTTTGATCTCACAAGCGATTTCAGAAAACCCGTTCCAGAAAACGACATCCCCGATCTCCTGGGTAAATGGAACGATAAGGCTGAATCATCGAAGTCATGGAATGTCGATATTGAAAAGATTATAGCCAATAATTACAAGCTGATAGCGAAGGATTACCAGCCTAAGGAAATGGCGATAGAATCCCATTTCCCAGTCGTAAAGTTCTCAAGCATAATGAGGGAAGTCAAACAAGGTTTGGTTGTCGATGAAGAAAAGGAATACGTCAGGATTACTGCCAAATATCACGGTGGCGGAATTCAGGTGAGGGATAGAATAAAGGGAAAAAATCTCAAAGTCAAACGGCAAAAAATCATCAAAGGAGATCAATTACTGGTTGCTGAGATTGATGCTAAGAATGGCAGTTATGGGGTAGTACCGAGTGACCTGGACGGAGCGATAGTATCTTCACATTACTTCTTGTTCGAACTGGATAAAAGCAAAGTCAGACCCAAATATCTCGATTACGTAATGCGATTCGGCCATTATGAGGAGTTGATCAAGCGGTTTGTAAAAGGCACAACGAATTATGCAGACATCAGATCAACTGATGTTCTCCGGCTTATGATTCCTCTCCCTTCATCATTGCTAATCCAGGATGAAATAATAGATAAGATTAGCCGACAAGTCCGAATAAAAGATGATGCTGAAAAAATGCTTCATTCGCTCGAAGAAGCAGCTATTGATGACCACTTTTTCAAATCTCAGACCACAAAGAAATTACCTGAAAAAGTGGAGATTGACCCGAAATACAAGCTCACACCCAACTCATCTAAATTCTTCGTTGAAATGGCGGCTCTTGATGAACTACGAGGCAGAATCTCAAACTTCAAAGAGGTGGAGAGTAAATCCTCTGGCTTAACAAGATTCAAAGATAACGACATTCTATTCGGACGAATCACTCCTTGCACGGAGAACGGGAAGATTGGCATCGTTAATGGGCTTGGTGGGGAAGTCGGTCTTGGTTCGACGGAGTTCGTTGTCATCTCACCCAAGTCAAAGTCTGGAATAGACCCTGAGTGGCTTTACTATTATCTTAAGAGCCACGAAGTCAGGAAACAGGCGATCAACTCTATGAACGGAACGACTGGTCGGAAGAGAGTATCAAAGAAGTTCTTTGAAGAGCTTAATATTCCAATTCTACCCCATTCGGAACAGGTGGCACAGGCTAAGGAATTGCGTGGATATACCGAAGTAAAAGACGGGCTGACTAAAGCTATCAAACTCTCCGAAGCGGCCATTGATAACATTCTACTGGGTATTCTCAAGATTGACCAAAAGACAGTAACTGCGGCCAAGCCCACGACGCTAAATGATTATCTTGCATGACTACATTCTAAGGTCGAGAGAGTTATTTAATCAGAATTCGATTACCGCCATTGACGAATAGTGGTGTCATCTATGTCAATGCAGAAAATCAGCATCGAGGAAATGAAGGCACTGGCGAAGAAATATAAGCTCCATGCTTCAAAGGTTCGAGGAGAAGAAGTAATCGCCATTAGAAAACATCCCAGCGACAGATTCGATGATATTAGCTGGGAGGAGTTCGAGAAAATAATGAAGAAGCATAAGCTTGCGATCTACAAGGCTACCGAGAGCGATTTCGTCAAATTAATGAAGGATAAGAAGTAGATCGGGTTCATCTCTTCGGTTCTGGTGGGTTGTCGGGGCTTGTCTACAGTGATTTTTCCTCTTGGGCGTATAATACTCGGATTGTGAATTGCCGGAGAATCACATCATGTAATGGCTGCTCTGAAATTAGTTGTCCATCTCCGATGCCTCCGCCTCCCCCTCGCGCCTTTCCAGTTTCCTTCGTGATTGAGACCCTAATAATTTCGGTGATCCCGTTCCGATTCAGAACTTCAGTCAATGCGTCCTTGATCTCTTTCTCAATCTTCTTTGTTTCATTCATTCGATTATCCTCCAACCCCAGTGAGGTTTCGAAAAGAGATAACCTTTCTCACTACTTTCGATAGTAAGCCTTATTTCCTCGACAGTGCCATCATCTTTCGGAAGGGGTATCAATCGCGTCAAGTGATTGTGTCATCAACCCCTTCCACCTGGAAGTGGGTGTAAATGTCAGATTGGGAACCTATGAAAATGCTCGACAGAATGATGCTGGGAATACCCTTTATAGAGGATCAAGTAAAAAGAGATGAATTAACGAAGAAATTTTTTGAGATAGATCAATCATGGGCCAATCTCCATAAAGAGACTTTCGAACTCTATGTTGAGGCCAGAAAGGTACTCATGAAGGAAGGCCGAAATCTCGATAAGGTTTTGCAAGGAATATTATCTAGCAATAGATAAAGAGAGGAATATCATTTCTTCTCAATAAGCCTCGCCATACCCCACTCAGCCTTGAGAGGGTCAAAGTTCCTTAGACGCCCCAGAATCCATCAGACTGACTTTAGGTTCAATTCCCTGACATTAGGTGCAAGTCAGCCTTTAGGTGCAAAGCTGTAGACCAGCCGCATGTCGACGGACCGTTTTGCTGACTGGATTCCAGAAGTGAATTCCTCAACCCAGAGAATTGATTCAATCCGACGGCTATCTCGAACAAGCCCCGTTGTGGACAGAAAATACATGCATTACGAATTCCGTAGGAGGATAATCTGCTTAAGGGCTCTGGGACTATCAACAAGGTGAGGTTGAAATCGTGCCTGCAAAGGGTCCGTGCGTCTCTGGAGAACTGCCAGGACCGAAGGGTAAGAAGATCATCGACAGGGACACGAAGATCATGGTCACGCAAACGAAGGCCGGTCCCATCGTCGCCAAGAAGGCGAAGGGCTCGCTGATAGAGGATGTCGACGGGAACGTGATCATCGACCTCTTCGCAGGAGTCGGCGTCCAGAATGTCGGTCACTGCCACCCGAGGGTCGTCCAGGCGATCAAAGAGCAGTCCGAGAAGTTCATACACATCGCGGGGACCGATTACTATTACGAGAACCAGGTCGAGCTCGCGGAGAAGCTCGCGAAATCAGTTCCTGGCAAGATGCCTCACAAGGTGTTTTTCACAAACAGCGGCACGGAGTCCGTCGAAGCTGCACTGAAGGTGGCCAAGGCCGCGACCAAGCGCCAGACCTTCGTCGGCTTCATCAGCGCGTTCCACGGGAGGACCATGGGTTCTCTCGGCGTCACGGCGAGCAAGCCTGTCCACAGGGAGGGGTTCTTCCCCTTCATGACGGGGGTCTACCACATCCCCTATGCTTACTGTTACAGATGCAGGTACAAGCAGGAATATCCGGAATGCGACCTGTGGTGCGCTAAGATACTGGACGAGGTCTATTTCGACACATTCGTCCCGCCGAACGACGTGGCGGCGATAGTGGCGGAGCCAATCCAAGGCGAGGGTGGCTACATCGTCCCGCCTAAGGGGTTCCTCCCGACGCTGAAGAAGATCGCGGAGAAGTACGGCATACTGTTCATCGACGATGAGATCCAAGCGGGAATGGGGCGCACGGGGAAGATGTGGGCCATAGAGCACTTCGGAGTGGTCCCGGACATCATCACGACCGCAAAGGCCCTCGGCGCGGGCATCCCGATTGGTGCCACCATCATCGACAGCAAGCTCGACTTCGACAGGCAGGGAAGGCACTCGAATACTTTCGGGGGCAACCCTATTGGCGCCGCTGCCGCCCTGGCCGTTCTAGAAATCATCGAGAAGGAGAAGCTGCTCGAGAGGACTCAGAAGCTCGGAAGGAAATCGATCAAGCGCCTGCGCGAGATGCAGGACGATTATGACATCATCGGCGACACGAGAGGGCTCGGACTGATGCTGGCGCACGAGTTCGTGAAGGACAAGAAGAGCCGCGGCATCAACAAAGAGGCGAGGGACAAGATCGTGGAACTCGCGCTCAAGAAGGGTGTCGGAGTCATCGGCTGCGGGAAGTCCTCGATCAGATACATCCCTCCGCTTACGATCGAAGAGGATCTCCTGGAAAAGGCTTGGGACATCCTGGAAGGATGCATCAAGACCGTAGACAAAGGATGAGCTTGAGTGGGCGGATCAGCGGACCTTGCTAAGAGAATTCAGGACCGCCTTGCGCTCGTCGTGGTTCGCCTTGGCGATATGATCGCTGAGAAGCACTTCCTCCACGCCCCAGATCCGCTCGAGGAAGTCCTCGATCGCGTCTGCCTTCGGATTGTTCAGGTCGATCCGCGCCTGATTCATCTGGTTCTGCGCGATGCTCATCGCCTTCTCCATGTCGCCGTGCTGCGCGCAGAAGTCATCGATGATGAAGTCGAGCACATCCATCAGCGTCTCAGGCTTCTCCTTCTTGGAGTTCCTTGCGGATTCGATTACATCTGAGACTAGCATCTCGCCGAGCCTGTGGAAGATCTCTTTGACGTTCTTTCCAGTCTTTGCGCTGCTGAAAAGCACGGGAGCTCCGATCCTGGCCCCTGATTCCTCCAGAAGCTTCGCGGTCGGGCTGTTGCGCGATACGAGGTCAAGCTTGTTGCCGAGATAGGCTGTCGGGAGGTCGCCCATCGTCTTCTTCGATTCTCTCAGCCAGAACTCGTCGATCGAGCTGATCGTCTCCGGCCTCGTGAGGTCGCTGACGACTATGAGCCCGTTGGCGCCAGTGACGCTAGCGTCCCTGATCCTCGAGTACTCCTTCTGTCCGCACATGTCGTAGATGGACATCTTGAGATTGATGACGAGGTTCGGGTAGACGAGCTGCATGTTCTTGTTGTAAACGGTCATGCCAGTGCCGGGAGTGTAATCATCTGTGAAGCGGTCCTTGACGAACCTCTTCACAATCGCCGTCTTCCCGACCTTACCGTCTCCCATCAAGATGATCTTCTTCGATATCTCCTTCAGCTCCATGGCTGTCCCCCTCAGACGAGGCAGAAGCCTCCGCATATTTCAGAATATCCATACGATATTCGAAGGTCTGGAGGGCAATAAATTACTGGCATCGGAATGCAGGCTTTCGAGCGGGCTCGGTGGGATTCGAACCCACGTTTTCGGCTTCGAAGGCCAAAAGGATATCCAAGCTACCCCACGAGCCCCGAGCTTGATACAATGACCAATAATAAGAATTTTGACCAAGACGGTCAAGAGGGCATCTTTTTATGCAACAATCAGGCTCTCGGCCATCATGGGACTGGCCAGATACATGATGCGGCGGCGTGAGAAGTTCTTCGATTGGCTGGTCACCAGGGACGAGAGGTTCTACAGGTTTTTCTTGCTGGCCATGCTAGGATTCTTTGCTTTCCTGACGTATTTTTGGATGCTGGCCGCAGGCGCCCTTATGGCGACCTTGATGTGGTGGATCTTCTACGAGACGATAATAATCAAGAGGAATTGACGATCCGCCCTACTTGTCGATGTCAGACCTCAGGACTCTTCGAGCCAGGTCGGTCTTGCACGCGTTCTCGAGTTCCTCGAGGAGCAGGAATGCATCGTCAGGGTCATCTGAAACGACGACGACCCCGTGGCCTTCCAGGAGGACCGCGTTACTCCCTTTCTTGATCTCGTCGGCGACGGCACGGGCAAGAGCATTGGATCCCGGAGCCTCCTTCCCAGCGAGTGATATTCTCAGCCTAGATGCTTCGACGTAAGATTCTTCCGGCAACATCCTTTCGCAGGCGTAGGCAACCGCGAGAGGTGGATGGGCGTGCACAACCCAGGCCAACGACGGCGCTGCTGCATGTATCGCGAGATGCATCGGCAGTTCGACGGACGGCATAGGGCCTTCGATGAGCTCACCCTTGGAACCAATGATGGAGAGATCGCCGACCTCGAGATCCGAAATGGACTTGTGCTGCTTAGACGGAGTGATGATCATCCTGCCGTCAAGCAGCTTCGTGGAAACGTTCCCTCCAGTGGATATCGTGAGCCGCCTTTCTCCGATCTTCTTCGCCAGAGAGATCAGCAATATCCTCGGGTCAGTCATTTGAACTCTAACACCGGTTGGACTTCATTATCCTTGCCTTCAGCGATTCTTTTGATGAATCTCTGCTCGAAGGAGGTTGACTAGTCCGCCAGCCTCGTAAATCTTCGATACCATCGGAGAGAGCGGTTTGAAATCGAGGGACTGTTTTGGATTCTTGGAATCGAACACCTTCCCCTGCTCGACGTCGATGCTCAGCTCATCTCCGGAGCGGAACATCCGGGCGCAGCCAGGGCAAACGATGGGGAGCATCCCTAGATTGATCGCGTTCCTGTAGAAGATTCTCGCGAAGGACTCGGCAAGGATTATCCCGACTCCTGCGGCTTTGAGTGCGATCGCCGCCTGTTCCCTGCTGGAGCCGATCCCGAAGTACTTGCCGGCGATGATGATGTCTCCTTTCGCAACTTTTGAGGAGAAAGTTGGATCGATGCCTTCCATGACATGCTTTGCGAGGAACTCTGGGGAGTAATTGTCCAGGTACTGCCCCGGGATGATGACATCGGTATCGATCGCATCGCCGAAGACCCATGCGCGCCCGCATTTCATACGAGATACCTCCTCGGGTCCGCGATCTTCCCCTCGATAGCGCTTGCTGCGACCGTGGCAGGGCTAGCCAGATAGATGGACGCGTTCCTCGAACCCATCCGCCCCTTGAAGTTCCTGTTGCTTGATGAGATGCATGATTCGCCATCGGCCAACACGCCCTGGTGAGCGCCGAGGCACGGACCGCAACCGGAGGCTGTGACGACCGCTCCGGCTTTCAGAAGAGTCCCGATGATCCCCTCTTCAACCGCCTGCAGATACACTTCTGAGGACGCCGGCGTGACGATCATCCTCGTCCCCTCGTGCACCTTCCTCCCTTTGAGGATAGACGCAGCGATAGCGAGGTCGTCCAGCCTCCCGTTCGTACATGACCCCAGGAACGCCTGATCGATCCCCGTGCCCTCCATTGAGCTGACTGACGCCACCTTATCCACTGAATGCGGGGTCGACACCATCGGCTCCAGAAGATCGACCACAACCGCGAGGGTCTGATAGTGCCTGGCATTGGGATCTGAGACGACTATATCCGGGACGAGCGCGCTTTTCGCACCGGCCTCGGCTGCCATGTTGCAAAGGGTCATCCGCTCGGAGAGCGAGGCGCCCGAGACCCAATCACCCTCGTACTCCAGGCAGCAATAATCCGCACCCATAGCCCCGAGCTCGCCGACCAGAGCGAGAGAGATATCCTTTGCGAAGACTCCTTTCGCAGGTCTTCCGGTTATGATGATATTGATGGCCTCCGGCACCTTGAGCCAGAGGGACCCTTTCACCCAGACGGAAGCCATATCCGTTGCGCCTATCCCGATGCCCATCGCGCCGACGGCGCCATAGGTCGTTGAATGGGAATCCGTACCGACGATGAGCCCGCCTGACTTGGCGATCCCTTTCTCGATCATGATCTGGTGGCATATGCCAGCCCCGACGTCGAAGAACCATCCGATGTCGAGCTCGTCGACGATCTTCCTGATGGCACTATGGGTATTGGCGGAGTTAACGGTGTTCGCCGGGGAGCGATGATCCAGGACCACGACGACGGAGGAAGGATCGGCTATCCTGCTTGCGCCGATGTCCTGGAAAGCGCGATGGACGAGATAGGTGTTGTCGTGGGACATCGCCACGTCAGGCTTCGCATCGATGATGTCCCCTGGCGCAATGTCTTTTTGGCCAGAAGCCCGAGCGAGGATCTTCTCGCAGGCAGTCATTCCCGGCATGGCAGCTGTTGCCAAATGAGGATGAGCGTATTTTAGATTGTGCTGGAGCCGTGCGCTTATTTCACGTTGTGAGTGATATCAGGGGGCACAGTAGATTCTTATCTCCAGGATTGACTATCTTATTGAGCCGCATGCGTTCGATTCTCCAGGGTAAACCCGGTAACGACGTATTGCTCCTTGGTAACGAGGCGATCGCTCGGGGGGCAATAGAATCAGGGATAGCCCTGGCCACGACATATCCCGGAACCCCAGCCTCCGAGATAGGGGATTCGCTCGCCCGGATCGCATCTGACGTCGGGTTCTATTTCGAGTATTCGGTTAATGAGAAGGTCGCCCTCGAAGTCGCGATCGGAGCTTCCCTGTCAGGTCTTCGCGCGATCACGAGCATGAAGCACGTCGGTGTGAATGTCGCGGCGGACGCCCTTCTATCGCTCTCCTACCTGGGGATTAACGGAGGGTTGGTCCTCGTTTCCGCGGATGACCCTGCCTGCCTCTCAAGTCAAAACGAGCAGGATAACCGGTACTATTCTAGGTTCGCAGGGGTGCCAATGCTAGAGCCTTCTAGCCCTCAGGAATGCCTAGATATGGTAAAAATTGCTTTCGAACTGTCAGAACAGCTATCTTTACCAGTCATGATTAGGACAACAACACGAATTTCGCATTCCACGGGTTTGGTCAAAGTGGGGGAGGTTAGGAAGAATGCCCGTATCCCCGCCTTCGATAAAACCCGTGAGACCATACTGCTGCCGCCGATAGCTCGGCGGAAGCATTCCGAGCTGCTGCTGAAGCTCGACCGTGCGCGCGAGCTGTCCGATTCTTCGGCACTGAATAGAACAGTGAAGGTTGGAGATGCGTCGCCGCTGGGAATCATAGCATCCTCTGCTGGCTTCAACTATTCGATCGAAGCGAGCCAGGATCTCGGATTGAATGTCGACATATTGAAGATCGGGTTCAGTTACCCTCTTCCGGACGAGAGGATAATCTCATTCCTCAAGACCAAAAAGAAGGTTCTGATTGTCGAGGAGCTCGAACCGCTAATGGAGAAGGAGATCAGGGCCCTCGCCGAGGTCAAGAACATAGACGTTGAGATACTCGGCAAAGGCACCGGTCATTTCTCGTCGCTATACGAATACAACCTGGACATCCTCGCCAGTGCACTGTCATGCGCTTTTCTCGATGGAAAGCCCGGGGTGAAAGGCGCGGATAGGCATCCCGATGACCTGCCTCAGAGACCGCCCGTGATGTGCCCCGGCTGCCCGCATTCCGCGACCTATTACGCGGTCAAGATTGCGACCCGGGGGTTGAAACCGATCTTCCCGAACGACATCGGATGCTACTCGTTGGGCGCTGAGCAGCCGTTCAACATGGGAGACGCGATGCTCTGCATGGGAGCATCTATGGGAATGGCGGAGGGACTCTCAAAGACTCTGCCCGACCCGATCATAGCCTTCATCGGCGACTCGACATTCTATCACAGCGGGATGCCCGGGTTGGTCAATGCGATTCACAACAGGCACAGGTTCATCCTGATAATATTGGACAACAAGACGACCGCGATGACCGGGCACCAGCCGCATCCTGGCTCGAACGTCAATTCCCAGGGGGAGCCGGCTCCGGCCGTGAGCCTCGAGAAGACCGCCGAGGGGTTCGGAGTCGAGGAAGTCCGGGTGATAGACCCTTACGACTTGAAGCATTCCGTCGAGGTGATCAAGGAGGAGCTCGAGAGAAAAACGGTCTCGGTGATCATCTCGCGCAGAGCTTGCGCGCTAATAGAAATGGTGGAGCACGGGAAGATCCTGGGGACGAGAAGATCGATTGACAAATCTGTCTGCAAGAAGTGCGGGACCTGCGTCGAAGGGCTGGGCTGCCCAGCGATCTCCAGACAGGGGGATGAATACACAATCGACGAACACCTCTGCGTCGGGTGCTCGGTGTGCGACCAGATCTGTCCGCACAAGGCGATAGGGGTGAGGAAATGAGGACGAACATCTTCCTCGCCGGCGTCGGAGGACAGGGGATACTGTCGTTCGCCAGGGTGCTCGGGGAGCTCGCTCTCATAAGGAACATGAACGTCCTTATCGGAGAGACCCACGGAATGGCTCAGAGGGGGGGATCCGTCACCGCAACGATCCGTTACGGAGAGGTCTACAGCCCCATCATCGGAATCGGGAGAGCGGACCTCCTGGTAGGATTTGAACCGCTGGAGAGCGCGAGGTACGCCCGGATACTATCCCCGGACGGCATCGCAATAGTGAACACATCGAGGATAATCCCGTATTCCGTGTCGGCTCAGAAAACGAAATATCCGGATCTCGAAGACCTGCTCGCGATCATCAGGCGTTACAGCAGAATAGTTGTCGCGTTCGACGCCACCCGTGAGGCCGAGAAAGTTAAGTTCCCGCTCGCGGCGAACTCTGTGATGGTCGGAGCAGTGGCGGCGACGATGAAGATCGATGCATCCCAGGACGATTTCAAGAAGGCCATCAGGAAGGTCGTCCCGCGGAAGATCAAAGAAAATCTCGATGCGTTCGACATCGGATACGACATCGCGAAAAAGATCATAGAGGCGTGTGCCAGGGCTGAGTGATTCGACACATTAGAGACTGGACAGAGTCCGGTCAAAGTTTTATAACAGTACGCCGTGATAGGGGGAACTGGGCCCATGGTCTAGTGGTTATGACGGCGCCCTTACAAGGCGCAGATCACCGGTTCGAATCCGGTTGGGCCCACTGTCTTCCAATAGCATTGATTATTGAATACCATAACCAAACATATTTCAATCAAAAGGGTTCATTATCACCTCGTTCCATTTAGGCCGAACGCCAAGTGAGGTTATCCAGATGGCAGTCACAAAGTACATGGCAATTAAGTGGGTCAAGGCATCCTTTGAGATCGTCGTCGCGATCATACTAATCGTCTTCGGGAACAAGATCCTCTTCGGGGTCTTTCCTGAGGACGCTCAGGAAAAATCACTATTCGGACTTATTGTCGGGCTCCTCTGGTTCCTCGTGATCTGGTGCATCATCGCCGCGGTCAGGAACATCATACTGAGCCTGAGACCAGAGCCGAAGAACTCCTTGCGGACATTGAACGAGAAGATCGATGCCCTGGACAAGAAGCTCGTCACGATGGGTCTGGCCTCGGAAACGGTTCCCGAGGCGTTGCCGCCGTCCCCCCAGGAGCTCAAGAAGGGAAGGAACAGGAAAATTATGGTCGCTGCGAGTATCGTCGCGGCGGTTGTCTTGCTGGCTGCGATCTCGATGGTCTTCCTCATACCGAAGATGGGGGGAGGGGGCAATCCAGCCGGCGGTGCGACGCCGGAAGACACTCTTAACGCCCTGATAACCGCCATGAACGCTAGGGACGCAAACGGTGTGCTTTCGCTAACCATCTATTCATTTGGTAACGCAACAGAAAAGAGCCAATTCAGGCAGGGCATCAACGAAATGTTGAACATGGCCGGAGCCTCGTTCCATATCACCAAGAACAGCGCCCAAATCAAAAATTCGACGGACCTGAACGCCTCTGAGAACAACGATCTTACAAACATCAAGAATGGCATTCAGAATCACATCTCCAACACGATCACTGCCTACTGCGTAATCGTTTACAACATGACCGTCACGATCGACAATAACAACTCCTACCAGGACGGTAGGATGCCTTGCTTCCAGATCAACGGAGGATGGTACCTCTTACCGGACTTCGGAGGCGGGGGACCTGATGGCGGCGGAAACCAGTCCCAATCCCCGACCGATGCATTCGACAACTTCATCGACAGGGTCAAGCAGAAGGACGAGACAGGTGCGGTGGATTACTCGATATTCAAATTCGGCGATAACACGGTGCGCATGAAGACCGAGGAGAGAATCTCCGAGTGGTGGAATAATACCGGAACGTTCCAGATCACCGTCAACTCCAGGTATGAGATCAACTGGTCATCTATGAGCTTTGACCAGCAGAACAACCTCTCCGGCATCCAGAGCAACCTCTCATCTGAATTCGGAATAAATGTGCCAATCCAGGACCACTGCTTCATCGCCTATGATATAACCATCACGAACGACACCGGCTCATCCACCATGACCGGTTTCATGCCCTGCTTCCGGACCAACAACAGCTGGTACGTCATGCCGGAGCAGCCTGGCGGAGGACAGCAGGGAATTTCGGTTGCCGTGAACCAGGGTTCGACTGCCACCAATTGGACCTTGACAGTCGATTCTGTCAACTCGGCCAACCCGCTCTACACTTACGATGTATACCTGACGATCGTCAACTCCACTGGCGTCACAAACATCAGCGTCCAGCTGGTCTCAGGGATATCGGGAACATACATGAACGGGGTTACTTTCAACGATCAATCCGCGATAGGTGTGCTCGATCCCGGCGATGTATTCGTACTCGACAATTATAGCTACAAGGTCGGTACGAAGTTCAAGCTGACGGACTCTTCAGGGATGCAGATATATTGTCCGTTCTTCACCATATGAAGCTATAAGGCAATTTGGCGATTGTCTACCTGACCAGGAGGGGGATTCGGAATGGCAAATGAATGCGTGAAACCAGACCAGTGCCTCCTGACCGATGAGGAGAGGGAGCGCTTCATTGACAGGGCGCACTCCGTTTTCTCCTGGGTCGGCAACCTCATCCCGGACAAGGAGAAGTTCGACAACACGGAGATCGAACTCCGCAACGTGATTTTCAAGCTAAGGACGAAGAAGGGCATCACCGACGACGACAGGGAGCTGGCGCGCCTCCTGATACAGAAGATCAAGGGGCGCAAAGGCGAGCTTGAGAACAGACTGAAGAATGATAAGATGACCCTTACTGCTGCGAAGAAGCTCCTTGATGAGATCTCAGGGCTCGTGAAGGCGTTGAACGACCTGCACGACGTGGAACTCTCCGACGAACTGATCGAACGGAAGTCCGCGATATTCAACCGGATCGACGATGAGAAGAGATGGCAGAAGTATCTCAAGAGGATCAAGACGGGCGAATTCTCACCTGACCTTTGACCGATTTGGGGCTCTTTCCGAATATCCTCTCCGTTTTCCTACCGGCATTCAGAATTATTATCGAAGATGGTCGCAAATCCGAGCGTATTTCGACTATGGATTTCGCCTCTCGGAAAGGGAGGCTGGCATAGTCATAGAATATATTGCTAAAAAGCCCACGACAAATTAGTTATATGTTAGAGGATATCGGCTAGAATACCGGAGGCAGATTGGTTATCTGGCTGCCTCTGCAACAAAGGAGATGTTTCAAAATGAAAGCACTCGTGCTAGGCGCATCGGGACAGATCGGTGCGATGTGCGTGCAAGATCTTGTAGAGATGTGCAAGATGGATGTCATCGCGTCAAGCCGCAGCCTTGACAGGACCAAGAAGGCCGTCAAGGACCTGAAGGTCAACCCGAACAAGGTGACCTGCATCGAGCTCGATGCGAACGATCTCAAGCAGCTCGACGCGGTCATGAAGAAGGAGAAGCCCGACTGCGTCACGAACTGCGCTTGGTACCAGACGAACCTGGGCGTGATGGATGTCGCCGTCAAGAATGGCGTTCATTACACTGACCTTGGCGGGTTCTTCGACACATGCCTGAAGCAGCTGGAGCACAACAAGGAATGGGTCAACGCAGGAGTCAACGCGACCATCGGCCTGGGCAGCACGCCCGGCATGACGAATGTCGCGGGCGCCGCCGGAGCGAAGAAGCTCGACTCCGTCGATACGATCGACATCTACTGCTCTTGGGGCAACACGCTGCCAGTCAAGGAAGCCGGATGGCCCGGATACTCGATCAGGACCGTCATCGACGAGTTCACACAGCAGCCAGTCGCATGGCTGAACGGGAAGTACTCGCCACAGCCGATCCTGTCCGGGGAGAAGGACGTCATAATGCCGGACCCGATCGGAAAGGTAAGGTCCTACTACATCAAGCACTCCGAGCCAGCAACAATGGGGAAGAACTTGAAGGCGAAGAACGTGACCTTCAGGATCGGCTTCCCAGCGACTGACCTGAACACATTCAAGACCCTGGTGCAGCTCGGATTCGCGAACACGAAGCCCCTGAAGGCAGGGGACTGCGCAGTATCGCCGCTCGACTACCTGACGTCGATGTACCAGAACGGCATCTCAGCAGGAAGAGAGACCCCGCCGAACGAGCCGTACGAGTACGACATGTTCAGAATCGACTGCTTCGGTATGAAGGCAGGGATGCCCGCGACGGCGACCTACTACATCGAGACCTGGAACGACCCGAAGAGGAACGCGAGCTCCGGAAGAGACACATCGGTGCCGCCGGCGATCGTCTCCTGGATGCAGGCTACGAAGAAGATTAAGGAGCCTGGCGTGTTCGCCGCGGAGCAGACCGTCGACCCCGAACTGTTCTTCAGAGAGCTCGGCAAGAGGGGCATCAAGGTCACGGAGCACTTCGACAACGTGAAGAAGTACTTCTGAGCCGAAAAACCGACTGGAGAGCGAAGAGCTCTCCAATATCATCATTTTCTTAATTGGATTGATTCATTAGCGCATGTTCTGCCCGATGAATCAAATAATGAGAGAAGGAAGGGGTTTGTCCAGCTGTTCTATCAGCAGGTGCTCGTCTTGATCGTGTCGAAGATATCGTCCGAGACATCGAGGATCTTCTGGACATCTTCCTCGGTGTGCGCCTTCGTCAGGAAGAACCTCTCATCTGGGTGCGGGATACCGAAGTACACGCCCCTTGTCAGGCCGCCGTAGAAGAACTGGTTCCACTTGTGCTCGTTGAGGCAGAAGGTCTCTCTCCAGGTATTCGCGGTCTCGCAGTCGAAGTAGATCTGGCCGAGCGGCCCGACGTAGTTGACGCTCCCGCATATCTTGTGGTCGTCCATCAGGTCCTTCAACCCTCCCCAGAGCATGTCCGAAATCTTCGTCAGGTATTCGTATGTCCCTGAGCGACCGAGTATCTCGATGGTCTTCATGCCGGCGACAAGGCTCGTTGGATGCCCGTTGTATGTGCCCACCTGGACAGCGTTCGTCATCCCTGCGCTGACCTCGGCTGCGGTCCCCTGGGCCTTCGGGACGATGACGTCCATGATCTCCTTCTTGCCTCCGATGCATGCCATCTGGAAGCCTCCTCCCGCGATCTTCGAGAGAGCGGTAAGATCCGCCTTCACGTCGAATCGCTCCTGGCCTCCGCCATAGGCGATCCTGAACCCGGTCAGGACCTCGTCGAAGATCAGGACTATCCCGAGCTTCTCGGTGATCTTCCTCACCTTCTTCAGGTAGTCGTCCCTCGGGATGATCAGCCCGCCGCCTCCCATGACTGGTTCGATGATCACGCATGCCAGCTTGTCCTGGTTCTCTTCCAGGATCTCAGCTGTGGCTTCGGCGTCGTTGTAAGGGAAGACCTTGATGAGGTTCTCCGTTATGTATTTTGGAATTCCGGATCCGTACGGAAGGCACGGCGGCCTCTTCGGATTGCTTTTCAGTTCTTTATCAGTCAGGTGCAGGGCGTGAAGTGCGTAGTCGTGCCCGCCGTGATATGCTCCTTCTGCCTTCGCGATGCAGTCCTTCTTCGTGTAGGCACGGGCGACCCTGAGCAGGTTCATCGTCGCCTCAGTTCCGGAGTTGCTGAACCTGCATATCTCCATGCTCGGGAAGGCTTTCTGGACCCTGTCGACGTATTCGACTGCCAGCTCAGTCGGGCAGCCCAGGACGTCGCCGCCCTTCGTCACGCGCTCGATGACAGCCGCGCGGACCTCCGGATCGTTGTGCCCGAGGATGATCGAGCCCATCCCGCAGATGCAGTCGATGTATTCGTTGCCGTCCACATCGTAGATGTATGCGCCGCGGCCGTGCGTCAAATAGAGAGGGTATGGCTGGAAAAGACGGATGTTGCTCTCAGCGCCGCCCGCCAATTTCTTGCAGGATCGTTCATACAGAGCCATTGACTTCGGGGTTTTCTTCATGTATTCTTCGATGTACTTTTCATCAGGCATCTATTTCGACCTCCTTCCCGGGTGGGGGTTGACAAATGGAAGATGGTTGGACGGAATCCAACCGAAGATACCGGGTGCGCCGCAGGGTCTAGAATCTCCGTTCCAAACCGGGCAATTACCCCAACTTTGCCAATGTATAAGAATCCTTCTTTTTCGCTATCTGGAGTGATTAGAAATCTTCTAAAGAGAGCGAAATAGCCGTTCATTAATTTCATTTGCTTATATACTGGAATACCTGCTCTTCGAAAAGCAGATATAGACTTCGAATCGGGAGGCCGAGCGGAATTCCATCGAAAAGAACCCGGAAATCGACCCGGGTAGGAAACCGATCTGATTGAAAGACATTTGAAGAATGCCTTTCGAATGCTTCTTCGGCTGTACATGCTGCCGAGCAGAGGTTTGCGCCCGACACGGCGCAGCCCAAGATGAGTACCGTGCGGCAGAAGTCTCCGGAGCAACAGATTCCTCCACCAACAGCACCACCGGAAGAGAAACTCTGAAAGAGTCTTGAAAAACTATTTAGAAGAGGCGAAAACGTCGCTTCATGTTCATGTTTTGAGAATATTTGGATGAAGGGGTTTGATGGAGGAACATCCTCAATAGTTCTCTGCAAGGAGTTCGAAGAATGCTTGGATGTGACGACAGGCCGGGCATATCTGGGGGGCGTCCGTCCCCTCGTGCACATAGCCACAGTTTCTGCACTTCCACTTCACGGGCTTGTCGCGCTTGAACGATCTACCGCATTCGAGATTGTTCAGCAAGGCGCGGTACCTCTTCTCGTGGCTCCTCTCGGCGATCGATATCATCCTGAAGGCCGCGGCGACCTCCTTGAACCCTTCCTCCTCGGCGACGCATGCTGCGTCTGGATAGAGTTTCGTATGTTCGAGGTTCTCTCCGTCAGCGGCCTCCAGCAGGTTCTCCTTGGTGCTGCCGATGACTCCGGCCGGATAGGTGGCGGTGATCTCCACAGCCCCTCCCTCGAGGAACTTGAAGAAACGCTTCGCGTGCTCCTTCTCATTGTCCGCGGTGTCAAGGAATATCGCCGATATCTGCTCGAGCCCTTCGTCCCTTGCCTTCGAGGCGAAATAGGTGTATCGATTCCTTGCCTGAGACTCTCCGGCGAATGCTGCCAGGAGGTTCTTCTCCGTTTTGCTCCCTTTAAGTGTTGACATGATCATGCCTCATCGTTTCCCCGAATCCCGTTTCAAAGGGATCGGACAGATCGCGTCACTCGATCTTCTCGAACTGGTCCTTGGCCGCTCCGCAGACAGGGCACACCCAGTCGTCTGGAACTGACTCCCACGCTGTTCCTTGCTGAACGCCGTTGTCCGGATCGCCTTCATCTGGGTCATAGATATATCCGCAAACTATGCATCTCCACTTATCCATGTTTACCATTCTCCTTGTTGAAGGTGTCCGAGGACACCTAATCCCGTAGGATTTTCAAGTGTATTTCACTCTTATCTACTATTTTACTTCCTCCGCTCAACTCCGATTTTTCAAATTGCTTGCGAAAACGATTGGTGATTCAATAAGAAAGAAATTGCCAGGAAGGGGTTTGTCGACTTCTCCCGAGACAAGGCTTGTCCCATGATTACCTTGACATTGCCTTCTTGAACATCGGGATAGCAATGCCGAGCAGCACGACGCCGAACACGATCAAGAACACCAGCGGGAAGACGATCGACGACAGGTCTGAGCCGAGCACCATGACGCTCCTCAGAGCCGATGTCGCGTAGGTCAGCGGCAGGGCGCTTGCGATGTCCTGCATATACCAAGGCATCTGCTGTATCGGGAAGAACACGCCGCTCAGGAACATCATCGGGAACATGAGTGTCATCATTACCATCGTTGCGGTCTCCTCCTTGTCCGTGAACGAGGTGATCAGTATGCCGAGGCCGACGAAGCTGAACACGCACAGGAAGAGTATGAGGAAGACGAGGGCGATGCTCCCGTAGATCACAACGCCGAAGATCGCAACGGCCATGATCAGAATGACAACACCTTGAACCATACCCCGGACGGTCTGCGCCAGCACCTTTCCCAGGATGATCGACAATCGCCTAATCGGAGCGACCATCATCCCATCCATTGTGCCGATGTCCTTCTCGTAGGAGATCGCGTGCGGCAGGCCGGTCATCATGGACATCATCACGACCATCGCCATTACACCCGGCGCCATGAACTGGAAGTAGCTCGGATCACCCGGGACTATCCCCTTCACATCGACCTTGTAAGGGGCGATCATCGCCGCGGCCTGGGTCAGATTGATGTGGTATGTCTGGTTCAGGTTGTACTGGGCCTGCATGCTGCCCATCGACTCAATCGTTTTTGTGAGTATCTGCTGCAGTATCGACGACATCTGCGGGTTGGACTGGTCCGTGATGATCGTCACATATGCCTGCTTGCCGGTCATCAGGTTCAGTGTGAAATTCTCCTGGATTATGATGCCTCCGCTGACCTCGGCGTTCTGGATCTTCATCTTGATGTCGTCGAATCCTGTGGCGGAGCTCATGCTCATAAGGCCGCTCTTGTTGCCGAAATCTTCCATCACGGCGGCGAATTGGTGGCCCAAAGTGATATTCCCCATGCCCACATCCAGATCCGCCAGTGCGACGGGGGAGTTGGACACCGAGCTGGCGGACGGGAAGATGAAGCCAACCATCAGCATCATCAGCAGCGGCATCAGCACTAGCATCACGAGGGCGATCCTGTTCCTTGTGAATTCGAGCAGGTCCTTCCAGCATATCCATGCGCTGTGCCTCCAAAGGTTGTTTCGCTCCATGCTCTCACCTCACCCTCTGCTTCGGCCTCATGCCGGGAGGACCGTGTTGATCCGATGACCTAGTAGGCCTGACAGCGGCCTGGTCCTTCACTTCGTGGCCGGTTATATGCAGGAACACATCCTCGAGGGTCGGCTCGATGTTCTTGACGGAGACTATCCTGCCGCTCTGCTTCCTGATCGAATCGATGACGTTGTCGAAGGCTTCGTTCCCCGTAGCCTTCACCTTCAATCGGGTGTCGCCTTCCATTTGTACAGAGCTTACCGAAGGCACCGACTTCAGCCCGGAGATCATATCGCTGGTCAGGTTCGATATCTCGATATCGATCGTCGACTTGTCAGTCCCAGCGAGCATTTTCTTCAGATTGCTGGGAGATTCGAGCGCGACTATCTTCCCCTTGTCGATGATCCCGATCCTATTGCACAGCATGTCCGCCTCGGTCATCATGTGCGTCGTCAGGATGATCGTCGTCTTCTCGTCGGCGTTGATCTTCCTGGTCAGCTCTCTGATCTCGTTTGTCGATTGAGGGTCGAGGCCCAGCGTGGGCTCGTCGAGGAAGAGTATCTCCGGATGGTTCAGGAGAGCACGGATGACATTTATTCTCTGCTTCATGCCGGTCGAATAAGTCCTTATCTGGTGGTCGCCCCACTCGGTCATTCGGACGAATGCGAGCAGCTCGTCGATCCTTTTTTCGAGCTCCTCATTCTCCAGGTTGTAAAGCTGCCCGAAAAGTCTGAGGTTCTCTCTAGCCGTCAGGCGGTCGTACATGATCATCTTCTCGGAGACTAGGCCGATGTGCTTCCTAACCGAGCTGTCTTCCTTCATGATATCAAACCCGGCTACGGTGGCGGACCCCATGGTCGGCCTGCTGAGGGTGCAGAGCATCCTGATGGTCGTGGATTTCCCTGCCCCGTTGGGACCGAGGAATCCGAAGATCTCGCCCCTCTTCACATCGAAGGAAATGTGGTCGACTGCCGTGAAGTCCCCGAATTTCTTCGTGAGACCATCTGTCTTTATCGCAATACCATCCATCTTATCATGCCTCCTGTAATTCACTCAGAGAGTATTCTCAGGATCCGCTCTCGGGCGTCACTCATTACCTTTGCAAGTTCCTTTGCCTGTTCCGGGGTGATGTTCTTGCCGGCGACGGCGAGCAATTTCCCGGTCTTCGCCATCTCGTCCATCAGCGCGGCCCTCTC
>Ga0315293_10001043_pt1 | contig 26724 bp, 23 predicted proteins | sample YL17G13_20_MG_FD_203071 | JGI IMG/M metagenome (GOLD analysis project Ga0315293, IMG submission 203071) | Sediment microbial communities from Yellowstone Lake, YNP, Wyoming, USA - YL17G13_20 | ecosystem: Environmental > Aquatic > Freshwater > Lake > Sediment | place: USA: Wyoming | collected...
AATATAAAAACCTGCATTGATTATGTTTGAACGCGCCTTCTGAGGCTTTTCTACGAACTCGGTCACCTGTTTTCCACGCAGCCTCACCACACCGAACCCGCAGGGGTTGTCTGTCGTAGCGAGTAATATGGTCACCAATCTGCCTTCGTTCTTGTGAAATTCATAAATTTCTTCTATATCAGGATTCATTAGCGTGTCCACGTTCATCAGAACAAAGCTGTCCTTAATATAATCCTTTGCAAGGGTTAGGGGGCCACCTGTTCCGATTGGTTTGTCTTCCTCGATATACGTGATATCAACGCCGAATTTCGAACCGTTGCCAAAGTATTCCTTTATCCGCTCGCGCATGTAGCCGACCGAAAGCAGGATGTTGTCAATGTTGTTGTTCTTCAGCATGGCTATCTGGTGCTCAAGTATCGGCCTGCCGTGTATCGGTATCAGCGGCTTGGGTATTTCATAGGTTATTGGCCTGAGGCTGGTGCCTGCCCCGCCAGCCAGAATCATCGCTGTGTTCAGGTCTGTCTTGCCCAGGGATTTAAGAATGAGGTGCTCCACAGCATGAGACCTGTTTCTTATGCCGTTCCTGTTTTTCATCTTGTCTATTCTCTTCAGCACATCCGGCTTTATTGTTATAGTAACTCTCTTTATCATAAGACCACATTCATACCAAATTAGGCTTAAAGTATGAAAATGTATGAACATAGTTTATTTAAAATCAATTACACCAAATAGTTGAAGGTGATTTCCTGATAATACGCGCAAAGGCACCGGTAAGGATAAGTTTTGGCTCCTGTGGCGACAAAGACTATTACATAGAGCTTATAGGATACGGCAACGGGATAAATGCCACCATAGATTTATACTCTTATTGTGAGCTGCACGAGCGGAATGACGGCAAAATAGTTCTGCGCTCACTTGAGACCGGGCAGGTCCTGCTTTTCGATTCGCTCGACGAGATAAACTTTGCGGAAAGGGAGCTTAATTTGATGAAGGCGGTTGTTCTTCATTACGGCAACACCGGTATTGAAGTCGTTACCTATACGGATGCGCCTTTAGAAAGCGGACTGGGCGGCAGCGCTGCCCATGCAGTCGCGATGATAAAGGCGTTCAATGGATACAACAAGGTAAATATGAGCAATGAGGAGGTTGCAAGGCTTGCCTACCATCTCGAGCGAGAGGTTCTGAAACTGGAAGGCGGCTACCAGGACCAGTGGGCAGCTGCATTCGGCGGGATGAACTGCATAGAGTACACCAAGGATGGCATAAAGGTCAACCCTATACATCTGACCGAGAAGGACCTGGACAAACTGGAAAAAAATCTGCTGCTTGTTTTCGTTCCCAGGGGGAAATCCGGACAGGAAGTATTCTTTGAGGAGAGAAAGCGCGGCCCTGAAAGCATTCCGATTCTAATCATGAAGAGGGAAAACATAGAGCGTTTGAGGCACGCGCTCGAAAATGGTATGTTCGACGATGTTGGAAAAATCCTGCATTTTGACTGGAAAATAAAAAAGCAGCTTGCGCCATCGATAACAACCGACAACATAAACGTGATATACCAGACTGCGCTGGACGCAGGAGCCACAGGCGGCCGCCTTATCGGAGCAGGCGCTGGCGGCGGCATGCTGTTTTACTGCCCAGGCAGGCGCAGCGATGTCTTAAAGGCACTGCAAAAGTTCGGTGTCAAGGAAATAAAGTTCAAATTTGAAAGGGTAAACGACGTCTCTGATTTCAGGCAACGTATAAGCGAGAAGATAAAGGAACACCATTCGCTGATAGAAAGAATAATGGAAGATGAGAAAATAAGCGAGACCATTCATGACATCACCAATTCTATAGTCGCGTGCTACAGGAATGGCGGCAAGGTTGTGCTGTTCGGCAATGGAGGCTCCGCAGCTGATGCTCAGCACATTGTCGGCGAGCTGGTAAACAAGTTTAAAATAGACCGTCCCATGCTCAATGCCATGGCACTGACCGTCAACACATCTGTTCTCACCGCAATAGCGAATGACTCCAGCTACGACGACGTGTTCGCGCGCCAGATAGAGTCGCTTGTCAATCACGGCGATGTTGTGATAGGCATAAGCACAAGCGGTAATGCATCAAGCGTTATGAACGCGCTGAAGAAGGCAAAGGAGCGAGACGCCACTGTGATATTCTTCACAGGCTCCACTGGCGGGAAGATATGCGAGCGATGCGAGAGCAATGGCACCATAGACATCTCATTAAAAATCCCGTCCAATGAGACGCCCCACATACAGGAAGCTCATATAATGATGGGCCATATAATATGCGAGCTCGTCGAGCACGAGCTCTACGGCAAATAATTTCTTGGTGATAAAATGAGGGCAGTCTTTCTTGACCGGGATGGCGTCATAAACAACGGTGAGCTTGTTCATTCCTTGAATCAGCTAAAGCTATTCGATAACGCAGCGGACGCGATAAAAATTCTTAACGCATTGAAAATGCCTGTCATAGTAATCACAAACCAGCCGGTTGTTGCGCGCGGTTTGTGCGATGAGGATATGGTCAAGAGGATAAACCAAAGAATGGTCGACGAGCTTGCAAAAAAAGGCGCTAAAATCGATGCCGTATATTATTGTCCTCATCATCCCGAGCGCCAATACGGCGGCAACCTTGCTTACAGGGTGGAATGCAAGTGCAGGAAGCCCAAGACTGGAATGCTTGAGCAAGCAGCCAGCGATTTTGGCCTTGATTTGACAAGATGCTTCTTCATCGGAGATTCGATGCGCGACATGAAAACTGCTCAGGCCGTGAGCTGCAGAAAAATCTTGGTGAAAACCGGCCACGCAGGCTCTGATGCCGAATTCAAAACCGAGCCTGATTTTTTGTGTAATGATATAAAAGAGGCTGCCCTGCTCGTGAAAAAGCTTCACAACATGAAGGCGCTTATACTGGCAGGCGGTCTTGGAACGCGAATGCGCGGCGTGACAAAGGACCAGATACCCAAGGTTCTTCTTCAATATAATGGCAAAACCATATTAGAGCAGCAAATAGAATTCTTGAAAAAGTATGGCATAGAATCCGTTATTTTGTGCACATGCTTTAGAAAAGAGGTAATAAAAAACTTCCTTGCCAACAAAAATCTCGGCATGAAAATAGTTATTTCCGAAGAGAACGAGCCGCTGGGCACAGGCGGCGCTGTGAAAAATGCAAGAAATCTGGTGGATGAAACATTCTTGATGTTATATGGTGATTTGGCCGTCGACATGAACCTGAACAAGCTTCTGGATTTTCACTTCTCAAAAAAAGGTCTGCTCACCATCGTTTTGCACGAGTCTGACCATCCATACGACAGCGACCTGGTAGAAGTGGATGAAAGCGGCCTTGTGAAGAGCTTTCTGGGCAAGCCTGACCCGAACAAGCCACTGCCAACAAAGCTCACAAAGACATCCATCTATGTGGTCGAGCCAGCTGTGTTCGATTTCATGCCAGAAAAAGGCTCTTTCGAAGACGTCGCAATCCCTGCAATAATAGAAAACCATCAGTGTTTTGGCTACGTAACAGAAGAGCTCGTCCGTGATATCGGCACGCCCGACAGGTATGAGAAAGCTAGGAAGTAATCATTTCTTAATCATATCCCTTATTCCCTGCTCCAGCGTGTATTTCTGCTTGTAGCCTAATGCATTTTTTATCTTTGTGTTGTCGAGTTGCTGGACAGCTATGTAGTTGCTGATCTTGTTCTCGATGTATTTTGGCATTATGTTCTTGCCAAGTATCTTGTTCAGCACATTCACAAGCTCGTTCAGGCTGGTTGACCCATGTGTGGATACATTGAACACATCCGCACCAACCTTAGCCTTCATAGCAAGCAGGTTTGCCTGGACCACATCCTTTACATAAACAAAATCCCTTGTCTGGGTACCGTCGCCATATATGACTGGCTGCTGGTTTTTCTGCATTACCCAGAGAAACTGAGAGACCAGATTGGCGTATATCCCCTTTCCTTCCTCGTGGGGCCCGTACACGCTCGCGTACCTGAATCCGACCGATTCCACACCATATTCAGTAAAAAATATCTGCGCCAGTTGCTCGTTGGAAACCTTTGATGCGGAGTAAAAATTAGGCGGCTCAATCTTCATGTCCTCCCTTGCAGGCGCTTTATTCCCATAGAGCGAGGATGTGGATGCATAGATAACGCGCTTTATTCCATTATCACGTGCGCAGTTCAGCACGTTTATGAATCCCTCGACGTTTATGGAAAACGCCTTTTTCAGGTCCTGGATGAACATTGGCGAGGACGATGCAGCTGCCTGGTTGAATATGAAATCCGCTCCCTTTGTGGTCTTCTTTAGAAGTTCGAAATCAAGCAGGTCTCCTTTTACTACTTTTACATTATTTTTCACAGCAGCCAGATTCTGCTCTGTCCCAAGCGAGAAGTTGTCATACACCACGACTTCATTGCCATCCGCTACGAGCGCTTCAACAATGTTGCTTCCAATAAACCCTGCTCCACCCGTAACAACTGCTTTCATTCTATCGACCGCTAATTTCATTTTTAACAAAAGTTCTTAAACTTATGAACTGGTTTTGATTTCGAAATGATATCGTTCTTTATATAAACCACAATTTTAGTTGTGGTTTTCTGAACGATGACATCTAAGAGGATTTTTGTATTTTATTCCCCGACTAAAGTCAGGGTTTTAAAGTCCTCTTCAGATAAGGTTTAAGAATTTAATTCACGTAATGGAAGTGGTGATATTTGGTGAATATACTGATAACCGGCGGGGCTGGCTTCATAGGCAGCCATCTCGCCCGAAGCCTGGTGAAATCAGGCCATAGGGTAACCATACTCGATGATTTCTCAAACGGCGACCTCAGGAATGTATGGGACCTCATCAGGGAAAAGAAGGTAAAGCTGATAAAGGGCGATATACGGGATGAAAAGCTGCTCAGTGACATCACCCATGGAATAGACACCATCTTTCACCTTGCAGCGCAGATACATGTTGACAAGTCGGTTCTGGAGCCGAAGATGACCTTTGATGTCAACACCATCGGGACATTGAACATTTTAGACCTCGCAGCAAAGCGCGACTTCGAGAAAATCATATACGCATCGACCAGCGAGGTCTATGGAACTGCGCTCACAGAGAAGATAGACGAAAATCATCCATTGAATCCGCAGTCACCATATGGAGCCAGCAAGGCTGCTGCTGACCGCCTATGCTACGCCTACATACAGACCTATGGGATGAACATAACCATAGCCAGGAACTTCAACACCTACGGCCCGTTCCAGAAAGACACCGGATACGGCGCAGTGATATCACTCTTCATAAAGCGCGCCCTGTCTGACAAGCCTCCGATAATATACGGACCCGGAAATCAAACAAGGGACTTCATGTACATAGATGATGCTGTAAAGGCGTATGAGCTCATACTTGAGAGTAAAAAGGCCAATGGCGATGTATTTAATTTTGGCAGCGGAGTTGAGATATCCATCACTGAATTGGCGAATCTCATAACAAAGCTGTGTGGAAAGAACCTGTCCCCCGTGCACGTCGAAAAAAGGCCTGGCGAAGTCATGCGGCTATGCGCAGACACCACAAAATCGCAGAAGGTGTTGGGCTTTAAACCGGGCTTCACGCTGGAGCAGGGCATAAAAACATATATCGACTGGTTCAGGAAGTACAAGTTTGACGAATGGAAGATGGGTTAAATTGTTTTCTGTCTAATTTTTTGTTGATCAGAATGAGAATAGCCATATCAACTAACGCCATATTCGGGGATGAACTCAATCTTGGTATATCAAATACCATAAATCTGATTGCGCGCCACATGGCAGAAAAATATCACGCTGATATAACTGCCTTTACCCCCGAAGTCAGGGGCTACCCAAATGTGGAGGAATTTGATGATATAAGGATTGAACGCTATCCGTTCAAGCGATTCATGACCGACTGGACAATCGCACCTGCCATGATCACCCAGATGAAGAAACGGAACTTCGACATAATACATTCTTTTTATTATGGTTATTTCCCTGTCACCGCAGGATTCCTTGCCTCAAGATGGAAAAGCATCCCGCACATGATAACGCCAACCTATCATCCAACCCAGAGCACACCGTTGAAGATAAGCATGATGAGGCTCTACAATTTCACGCATGGAAGATTCATCCTCAGGGGATCTGCAAAAGTCCTTCCCTACAACAAGGATGAAGAATCTCACCTCAGAAAAATAACATCCTTTGACTCAGAGATAATACCGTGCCCGATAAACAATGATGTTTTCTACCCTTCACCGAAAAAAAGAGGAGACGAGACAACGCTCTTGTTCATAGGAAACTTAGCTCCGTGGAAAGGCGCGGATACGGCGTTCAAAATCTGCAGGGAGCTGGAAAAAAAATATGAAAATTTGCGCTTTGTTTTCATAGGTTCTGGATTGCTGGAAGATTACATGAAAAAACACGCCACCAAAAGATTTATCTTTTTGAAAAATTTAGCCCTGGCCGAATTGGGAAAACAGGCGAGAAATGCTGACATTTTTCTCTATCCAACAAAATACGAGTCTTTCGGAAGGGTGGTAGCCGAGGCTGAGATGAGCGGACTGCCGGTGATAACAACAAGGGTCGGAGCAGTGCCAGAAACAGCCGGAGATGGCGGGCTTATTGTGGATTACGGGGACTGGGAAAAAATGAAAAAGTATGCCCAGATGCTGATAGAAGACCCTGGGTTGAGAAAAGAAATCAGCAGAAGGGCAATAAATCACTCAGAGCAGTTCAAATACCGAGAGGTTGCCTCAAGGATATACCGCCTTTATGAAGAAGCGCTAGAATGATGTGTCGTTGGCAGTTTTTTTTCTCCAGTAATCCAGAAGGTCCCTTAGCGTGGTTTCCAGCGGTATCTTCGGTTCCCAGCCCGTAGCTCTCTTTAGCTTCGTGCAATCTGGTATCTGTAATGTTATGTCCGCCTGCCTGAAGAGCGAATAGTCCTGAACGATCTTAATATTGTCTTTTTTTGTAGACATGCTGATGAGCAGCTTCAATACTTCATCTATACTTTTGGTGCTCTTGCCTCCAACGACGTAGGCATCGCCGGGTTTTCCCTTTTCTGACAGCAGCCAGTATGCCTCTACTGTATCGCGCACATCCATCCATGTCCTGACGGATTGCAGATTGCCAACCTTCACTATAGGCTCCCGTTTTCCAGCCTCTATTTCAGCGATCTGTTTGGCAAATGATGATGCCGCAAAAACATCGCTGCGCCTCGGGCCAGTGTGGCTGAAAGCGCGCGTTATTATTGTCTTCATGCCGTAGCATTTGTAGTAATGATAAGCAGTGAGATCCTCGAATGCCTTGCTCAGGCCGTAGGGGTTTTGTGGAGCAAACGGGGTGTCTTCGTTTATTGGCTGCTTGTCTTCAGGCACCATACCGTAAACCTCTGACGTGCTGCAGACGTGTATTATTGGATCTGTTCCCCCGTCCCTCACCGCCTCAAGCAGGTTCACTGTTCCTATTGAGTTGGTGTAAATTGTATCGATCGGCGCATCATAGCTTGTTGGCACAAATGATTGCGCAGCCAGGTGAAAAATTTTGTGGGGCTGGACCATGCTGATCACTGTGTTCATGGATTTCAGATCGCGCAGGTCGCCGTCTATGAGCTTTATGTCATTGAGTATATGTCTTATGTTCTCCTTCGAGCTTCTCCAACGTTTAAGGCCGTACACCTCCATGCCGCCTTTTTTCAACAGCAGGTCGGCTAGATGGCTCCCGACAAAACCTGTTATTCCTGTTATCAGCACTCTTTTGCCTTCCATAAAAACCCGCTCATTCAATGCCTGAGTACATCTTGATTTTAATCGGTGTTTTCAAGATGTGCGGCTATAATTATCAGATATAATTATTTAAATTTGGTACACCGCTGGAAGTGATAAATAGGGTCGCGATAGAGTCGCCTTTTTATCTGTATGATATCGTTAATTTTATACATAGTCGTCCAACAAACCAATCATTTCTGGATGCTTCATAAGAGGTCTCGGGATGAAAGCGCTGATAACCGGATGTGGAGGATTCATTGGCTCGCACCTGGCAGACTTTTTGGTAGAACGTGGATTGGACGTCTACGGCACTGTGTACAAAAACTGTACGGAGAACATAAAGCACCTGAAAAACAAAATGAAAATAATAGAGCTCGACATGACTGACAGGCGAAAACTGGAGAAAATCATTAGCGATATAAAACCTGATTATATTTTCCATCTGGCTGCCCAGAGCCTCGTCTTGGTTTCGTGGGAAAATCCTGAAAAAACCCTCTCGAACAACATGCTTTCCACCTTATACCTGTTTGATGCTGTGCGAAAGGCGGGAATAGAACCGAAAATCCTTGTTGCATGCTCCTCTGCCGAATACGGCATGAACTACAAAAACGAGATACCCATAAAAGAGAGCAAGGAATTCAGGCCGACCAGCCCGTACGGTGTGAGCAAGGTGTGCACAGACATGCTTTCCTACCTCTACTGGAAGACCTACGACATGAAAATCATTAGAATACGGTTCTTCAACATAACCGGCACCAGAAAGGTGCTGGATGCCTGCTCTGATTTTGCAAAAGGTATAGTAGATGTTGAGAACGGCATCAAAAAAAGGCTTGAGGTCGGCAACCTCGAAGGCATCCGCGACATAACGGATGTCCGTGACGCTGTGCATGCAGTCTGGCTGCTGACCGAGCGCGGCCAGTTTGGGGAAGCGTATAATATCTGCTCAGGAAACGGCAGCAAGGTGAGCGATATCGTGAAAACACTGTGTTCACTATCCACTTCCAAGGTGGATGTCGTGCAATCCAAGAAAAAGATGCGGCCAGTGGACGACCCGCTTTTTATAGGGGATAATTCTAAAATTAAAAAGCTTGGATGGAAGCCAAAAATACCGTTTGAAAAAACCCTCTCTGACATGCTGGATTACTGGAGAAAGAAATTGTGATTAATCAATCGTCAAGTCCAATTATTTTATGTGTACTTTTGTATTGCTAAGGAATTAAGCGCTGGGTCCAGATCTCTTTCTGCTCTTGCATTGATTTCCTTGGCCCTGTGCACCCATGCATTCTGATTGACCTCCTTTAAAAATGCCCGAAACCGCGTATTGGCCGAAAAAAACGATTTTTAAGCATTTCAGCCCTTAGTAAAAGCTGATACCATGAACAAGTCCATAAAAGACAAGATAGTCCTGATAACCGGCGGGGCTGGCACAATCGGCTCTGGCATACTGAAGGAGGTGCTAAAGCACGAGCCAAAGACCGTACGGGTCATAGATAATGACGAGACCAGGCTGTTTGAGCTGGAGCAGGAATTTAGGAAGCACAAAAATATCCGGTACCTGCTTGGTGATATTCGCGATAAGGAAAGAACCCGCACTGCAATGAACGGTGTCGGCGTAGTTTTTCATGCAGCAGCGCTCAAGCACGTGTCAGCATGTGAATACAATTCCTTCGAGGCGATAAAAACAAACATACTGGGGCTGCAGAATGTGATAGACGCTGCGATTGAGGCTGGTGTGGAGCGGCTCATATTCACAAGCAGCGACAAGGCTGTGAATCCAACGAACGTGATGGGCACCACAAAGCTCCTTGGCGAGAAGCTTGTCACAGCAGCCAACTACTACAAGGGCTCGCATGACATCAAGCTTGCATCAGTCCGGTTCGGCAACGTGATAGGCTCACGCGGCTCTGTTGTTCCGCTGTTCAAGAAACAGGTTGAAAACGGTGGTCCGCTCACAGTCACTGACCCGGAGATGACAAGGTTCATGATGTCTGCGCAGGAGGCTGTCGCACTGATAATAAAATCCCTGGAAATCATGAAAGGCGGCGAGGTGTTCATACTGAAAATGCCTGTTTTCAAGCTGTCCGTCCTGGTGGAAGCCATGAAAGAGCTCTCTGAACGGGATGTGGAAACAGAGATAATCGATGCCAAGCCAGGTGAAAAGAAGTTCGAAGAGCTCATGACGCTTGAAGAATCAAAGCGGGCGCTTGAAACAGATGATATGTTCATCGTCCTCCCGGAAATGAAGGAACTCCTGCAGAGAAACGACTATAACTACCCCGGCGCGAAGAAGGCTGAAATAAGGGAGTATTCCTCAAAGACAGCGGCGGTCCTGCCAAAAAGTGAAATAAAGTTATTTCTAAAAAATATCAACGTGATTTAGAAGCGATAGTTCCACGCAAGAACAGTTAAAAAAGAAAAGTAAATAATGATATGTATGGAAAAATGCAATGTACTTGTATGCTCTCCTGCTTATAACCAGGAAGGCACGCTGGATGAATTCGTGAAAAGGGTGCTGAAAACGGGCGGTCAGAATTTTTCAGTGCATAGAATAGTAATAGTCAACGATGCCAGCACGGACAAGACAGCAAGCATTCTGAAAAGGCTTTCATCACGTTATAAAAAAATAACGATAATCAACGAAAGGATAAATCGTGGTCCAAGCAGGGCAGTGCTGGATGCCTTCATGGAAGCAGAGCGTATAGTGAAACGTGATAAATTGGATGAAAACCCCATTGTAGTGAGGATGGACTCTGACCTTGACCATCAGCCAGAATGGATTTCACCTATGGTTGAAGCAGTTGTATCTAAGAACCACAGCTGCGTGGTCGGTCTTGTGGACTACCCGATAAGCGATGGCTTTTTCGACTGGCTGTACAACCGCTGGTACGGACGTGCCCAGGGAAAGCTTTTTGCTGGCAAGCCCTTTGTCCAGCAGAGCCCTGCATTTTTTGCGTACAAGTTTTCGCTCTTGAAGAAAATCATTCCAAAGCTGGAAGAATACGAGAAGCGTTATAAAAAAGTGTACAAAACAGAAGACCGCGTTGGAATAGACATCGCAGCCCTGTCGAATGTCGTCCGGTTGGGTGAGCAGCTTGATGTGTTAAAATTCAAGCGCGCCACACCTGCGGGCAGCAGAAGGCCATTTAAAAAAATATGGATGCAACGTAAAGAAATAAAGAGGCACACTAAGCTTGCCAAGAAGATAGTTGAAGAGTGAATGGGTTGTTATCATGAAGCTTGCAGTCGAAGGCGGAAAACCTGTGCGAAGCGCCTATCTTTCTTACACGCAGCACTGGGTGGACAAGGATGACATAGCTGGAGTCCTTGGAGTCTTGAAATCCGACTGGATAACGCAGGGCCCGAAAATAGGGGAACTGGAAAAAGCGTTCAAAAGGTTTGTCGGATGCAAGCATGCGTTTGCTGTGAGCTCGTGCACAGCTGCGCTGCATATCTCAGTGATGGCAGCTGGCATCAGACCCGGCGACGAGGTGATAACCACTCCCATGACCTTTGCAGCCACGCCGAATTCCGTGCTTTACGCTGGGGCAAAACCGGTTTTTGCAGACATCGACCCGAAAACAATGAATATTGACCCGAATGAAATTAAGGCAAGGGTAACAAAAAAAACCAAGGCAATAATGCCTGTCCACTATGCAGGTCAGCCGTGCGACATGGATGAAATCCTTGAAATCGCCAAGGAGAACAACCTGCTTGTTCTGGATGATGCTGCGCACGCAGTCGGAGCTGAATATAAAGGTCGGAAGATTGGCACCATTGGAAATGCAACCTCTTTCAGCCTGCACGGCGCAAAAAACATCACCTCCGGCGAGGGCGGCGTCCTGACGACGAATGATGATAAAATAGCAGAAGCTGCAAAGCTCTATCGAAGTCATGGCATAAACAAGGAAGCCCGCGAGAGATACGGTAATAAAGCCGGATGGTTCTACGAGATGCTTCTTTTGGGATTCAACTACCGGATAACAGACATCCAGGCTGCATTAGCTATCAGCCAGCTTAAAAAACTGAAAAAATTTCAAGCGTTGAGGGAAAGATATGTGAGAATTTATAATAAAAAATTGTCAGACGTGCCTGAAATAGTGACGCCCTACAAGAAAGCAGACAGGTTGCATGCATGGCACCTCTATGTGATACAGATACAACCTGAAATGCTCAAGGTTGGCCGGGATGTTTTCATGAAAGCGCTGCGTGCTGAGAACATAGGCGCCAATGTCCACTACATCCCTGTGTACAGGCACCCCTATTACACGAGCCTTGGCTACGCTGCAGACTACCCGAATACCGAGCGCGCCTATGAACGAATAATAACCCTCCCACTCTTTCCTAAAATGAGCGTGACTGATGTGGAAGACGTAATCGAGGCTGTCAGAAAGGTGGTCGACCACTACAGAAAGTGATTTCATGCCAGAAATCAGAATAGGAAGCCGTATGATAGGTGACGGACACCCATGTTTCATAATAGCAGAAGCGGGCAGCAACCACAACAGAAGCTTGGCCACAGCCAAAAAGCTGGTAGACGCTGCTGCAGCGTCTGGTGCTGACGCTGTTAAGTTTCAGCTCTTTCGTGCAGACAAGCTCTATGTCAAAGATGCTGGCTCTGCCAGCTACCTGAAAACCAAAAAACCCATATACAATATCATGAAAGAAGCGGAAATGCCCTATGAATGGATATCCGCGCTGCATAACTATTGCAAAAAGAAGAACATAATCTTCCTTGCAAGTGTTTTTGATGAAGAATCGCTGGACACTGTAAAAAAATTCGTGCCAGCGCTGAAAATCGGCTCTTATGAATTGACGCATCTGCCGCTTCTCGAACACGCTGCAAAAACCGGCAAGCCCATCATACTCTCGACTGCAATGGGCTCTGACGCCGAGATAGAAGAAGCCGTGACAACAATAAAGAATGCTGGAAATAAAAAAATAGCGCTGATGCACTGCATCGCGAGCTACCCAGCACCCGTCGAGGTAACAAACCTGAATGCAATAAAAAAGCTGAAGGAACGCTTCAATGTGCCCGTGGGGCTTTCTGACCACAGCAAAGACCCTATAATCATCCCTGTTGCAGCTGTCTCTGCTGGAGCCAAATTAATAGAAAAGCACTTCACGCTTGACAGAAAAATGAAAGGTCCTGACCACAAATTTGCAACAGAGCCTGATGAGCTTAAAGCAATGGTTGTTGCTGTGAGAACCGCTGAAAGTGCATTCATGCGTTCTAAAGAAAAATTAAAAGCGGTTGAAAAGGAGCTATGTGGTTTCGCAAGAAGGGGTATTTTTTCCACAAAGAATATAAAAAAGGGTGAGATTTTTACCAAGAATAATATATCAGTCCTTCGCTCAGGCGTGAAAAAAATTAGCACTGAGCCAAGGGAGTTTCATAAAATCATCGGCAATAGAGCAAAACGAAATATAAACGCTGGGGATGCAATACGAAAGGGTGATTACTGATGAAGGTTTTGGCAATTATACCTGCCCGGGGAGGCTCGAAAACCATACCAAGAAAGAATATCAAACCATTAGCCGGCAGGCCCCTGATATCGTATATAATTGAGACAGCAAAGAAATCCCAAGCAGACCGGGTCGTGGTCAGCACTGATGACAGCGAGATAGCGGGTGTGGCAAAAAAAATCGGGTCTGAGATAATTATGCGTCCTGAAAACCTGGCTCAGGACAGCACACCAACACTGCCTGTTCTTCAGCACGCTGTCAGATGTCTTGAGAGAGAGGGTTATAAACCTGATGTCATTCTACTGCTTTATCCAACCGCTCCTTTGCTGAAGACTGAGAGAATAAATCAGGCATTAGCCATGCTTGATGGGGGATACGATTCTATCCTGAGCGTATGCGAAGACAACAGGAATTACAAGACCTGGAAAAAATCCGGCGAGAGGTGGATGCCTTTGTTCAGACAGCGGGTGAACCGCCAGCAAAAGGTGCAGTATCGTGAGAATGGCGCAATATATGCAATGAACTATGATGTTCTGATGAAAAAGAATTCCATGACCGGTAAAAAGGTGGGGTTGCTGGTCATGCCAGAAGAGGAATCCGTGGACATAAACACGCCGCTGGACTTTATTCTGGCTGAAACCTTGATGAAGATGAGAAAATGAGAATCAGAATGGTGCCTGCAGGAGCAGAAGACTGCAAGACTGTATGGGAATGGCGAAACGACCCGACCACAAGAGAAAATTCTTTTACGACTGGAAAAATACCTTACAAGGACCACGTCAAATGGTTCGGAAATGTACTGCATTCGGAGAAAACAAAACTGCTCATGCTCGTCCTCGATGGCAAAAAAATAGGAAATGTGCGGTTCGACCTATCGGATGGGATGGCCGAGATTCATATAAACATGAACCCTGCGTTTAGAGGTAAGGGATTGGGTTCGCTATCCATAAGCGAATCCTGTAGATATGCGTTCAAAACATTCAAAATAAACAAGATAATCGCAAAAATAAAGCCTTCCAATGAAAGGTCGATAAATGCCTTTTCCAAGGCTGGTTTTTCCACAACAAAAAAGAATGATATTATAGAAATGGCTCTGACTAGGTAATCATTCCTTCATGAATCTCTTTATCAAATCAGCTATCCTTACAGATGCCCTTCCGTCGCATTTGTACACATACTCCTTGACAAATCTCCTGCCACCTGAAATCACCTTTTTTTTGTAATCGCCTGAATTTAGTATTCTTTCAACAAGGGGTGCAAGCTGCTTTCTCCCATACACACCAACCGCTGCCCCCTTTCTTGCATAGCTTACCCTGTCAGGCTCGCCAGTGAGGTTTAGCACAACAAGTGGCTTGTCAAACATCAAAACCTCGAGTCCTGCTGTTGACAGATATGTGATTACCAAGTCGCATGCACCGAGCAATTCATATAAATCTGAATTTCTGAGAACGATTGCGCGGCCATTGGATATGGATTCGTAGAATTCATGGTCTTCATTTGGATGCGGCTTGATTACAACAACCACGCCCTCCAGCGTGGTCAGCTCCTCAACCACAACATCAGCCATCTGCCTATTGATTTTCTCTGATATAGGCGATGTGACATATGCAATAATTTTTTTACTTTCGTCGATTCCGTGCTTTGAGCAAAATTCAGCCCTGCTGTATTTTTTGCTGTCGTTTATTATCCTGTCAAAGCGCTGGCCACCTGTTATCACGACAGAGGAAGCTGGATAGTTTCCCTCTCTCACGAGCAGGTCTTTGTAGTATTTGCCATAAACGCAAGTTATATCCGGTATCGGGCAGGTGCGTGGTCCATATCTGGCAGTGGAAACCTCCCCCTTCTTGTGATAGCATCCGAGATACATGTCAAATATGCCGTGCTGCATCGCAATCGTCTTCACACCAGCCTTCCTGCACACATGGAAGAGCATCTTCCCGAACTCGCTCGTCTCTCCTGGATAGACCACCACCTTTGGCCTCTCCTCTTCAATCATCCTTTTTATCAGATAGTAATCCCTGACATGGCTGCGCATTCTTGAAGAGAAATAGGTATCCATTGCTTTCTCGATTTTGGGCCAGAGCGTCCTGCCGCGATATTCGAATACGCTTTGAAACGATGGCTGGTTTCGCACAACACCCCACTTTTTCTTTATCGCTCTGCACTCATTTTTTACCTGTTTTCTCACAGTCTTGTTGTAATACGATTCTAGTATTGAATAATTGCCATAATGCGACATGGTATCTGCGATACCACCAGCTGCAATTCCCCAAACCGGAATGCCCACAAATTTTATGTTATCTATCTGCCTGTTTATTAGCTGTTCGATTACAGGACCGCTGTACGGGTCTATCCCCTTTGCTCCAGGGTCCCAGGCATATGTGGTTATGAACAGTGCTCCCCTGCGCGATGGGTCCCTTGGATGAAAATGCCTTGAAACATTCCACATCAATCTTCTGGTGTTGAATGAGAGCTCGAAAAAAGTTCTGATGGCAAGGCTGCTTGGATTTTTGTGCTTCAGTGACTTCATGCCGATAAACTCGCGTATTGGAGTGGGCGGTGCGTAGTAAAAAAGCCAGCTCTCCATGAACCACCACAATGACATGTCGTTGTCCAGGATGAATGCGTCCCTAAGGCTTTCTTCGCCGAACGGCTTGTAAGCAATGTCCTTCATCCATTCCATGTATCCTTTTTCTTTGTTCATAGCAGCATATTTTCTGGCCATGGATATTAGGTTGCCAAATAATTCTTTAAAGGTTTAGATAAATACTTCTAGCGATAGAATGATGAAACTCGGATGCTTAGATTACACATTTAATTATCTTCCTATGCCATCCAGCATGCCGCTGCTGTCGACTGGTATGTTCTCATTACTAAACAAAACCAGGCTCGTCAAGAAGCATCGCTATATGAAACGGGCTATAAAAAAAATATCATATCTCGGTTTTCAGGGGATTCAGATAATGTGCCTTGACGTGAAGCAGATGCCACTAAAAGCAGCAGAACTGAAAAGAACCTGCTCAGATGCCAGACTTGAACTATCCTCAATCGGCGGATACTCAGATTTTTTTTCCGGTAATTGTAAAAGCTTTTTTTCCATACTAGATTATGCTGCTGAAGCCGGAGCCGACATAGTTTGCACCCACTCTGGAAAATTCGGAGAGTGGAACCTGCTGGAAGAACAGCTTGCCGAAACCGTGGATTATGCAACATCGCGCGGCATGTGCATAGCGATTGAAAATTCGCCCCATTCCATGATAAGAACCTCAAGCGACTTGCTAGAAATAACACGAAAGACAACGGGCTTGAAGGTCAACCTTGATCCAGCAAATCTCGTCATCTCTGGTGGTGACGCTGTTGATGCTGTTGTACGTTTGAAAAAGAAGATAGTGCAGACCCATGTAAAGGATGTCATCAAACGTTCTGGTTGTTTTGATTTTGTAGCATTGGGTGAAGGCATCCTTCCATACAAGGAATATCTCAGAGCCCTTTCGCGCTCAGGCTTCAGAGGATTTTTGATACTAGAATACGAGGGCAGGGGCAACCCGCTGACTGCAATAGAACGCGGTGCGGAGTATCTGAAAATGGAGTTGAATAGAATTGAGAAGTGATGTAAGGAAATATATAGAACGTGACAAGGACCCCTGGGGCTTGCTGAAGATAATGGTAGCTGAAGAGAGGAAGCGTGAAATAATCAGGCGCATTGGACATGCCGGCACCGTCATCGACGTCGGTGGAGGCTTTGGTTTTTATTCGGACGCGCTGAGGGCAGCTGGAAACCATGTCATCTGCATTGATTTTTCTTCAAGAATGATACGGGATGGTAAAAAAATATTTCCTTCTCTCAATTTCGTGTTGGGGGATGGAAGCAGAATGCCTATCAAAAGCAGCTCTGCTGATGCGATACTCTGCATGGGCACGATGATATACGTCAAAGATCGTGAAGCCTTTGTGAAGGAGATGGTAAGATGCCTGAAGCCGTGTGGAAAACTGCTCCTGATTGAAAGAAACCGGAACTCGCCGTTGCACAGAATTGTAAGCAGATTGAAAACAAATGAGAAGGGTGTGGATGATATGAATTCCTTTCTCACACTGAAAGAAATCAGGGATATTCTCAAAAAATCAGGGCTGAAGATAAAAGAAATATCTGGCGACCGCCTAAGCCTTCCTTTTGCCAAGTTGGGCGGCATGGAAAAGATGCTGGGAAGTATTTTTCCTCAGGCATCCTATTTTCTGATAGCACTTGCAGAAAAATAGAAACTTCTGACTAGCTCACACCAATACCCATATACCTCAGGCCGAGTTCTTCCACCTCATGTTTATTGAACAGCCCCCAGCCGTCATAGACAACGCCCTTCTTGTTCAATCTGGAAAAAACGTCTTTGACGCTCATGTTCACAAATGACCTGTGGTTTATCATGAAAATCGCGATATCCATACCATCCATCCCGGATTCCAGATTATCTACGTATTCAACGCCAAGGTCCTCTATTTCCTTTCTGTCCACGAGCGGGTCATAGCCGTATATCTTGGCACCTTCATCCTTCAGATGTTCCAGAAGATAGAGCGTGGGACTCTCCCTGACATCCTTTGTTTCCGGATGGCCTTTGAATGCAAAGCCGCATATAACTATCTTCTTGTCAGTGAGACTGGTGTGGTTTTTCAGTGTTTCCACAACATGCATGACCATGGTTTCGTTTATCTGGCGGGCATTTCTAATCAAGCTGAGATTCACGCCCTTTTGCATGGCAGAGTCAGCAAAAATGTGCGGGTCTTTCGAGAGGCATGCACCTCCCACACCTGGGCTTGGGAGTGGTATGTTGTTTCTTGGATATCCATAGTTCGCAGAACGTATTATCTCGAATGCATTCAGTCCTGCTTTCTGGCAATATTTAGAAATCTCATTAGAATAGGCGAACACCACATCCCTGTAAGAGTTGTCAAGAAGCTTTATCACCTCTGCAGCCTCCAAGGAAGAAACCCGTATCACTGTTGGTGTCACCTGTATGAATATTTTCGTGGCTGTCAGCAAGCTCTCATCATCATAACCGCCTATTACCTGGGGCAGGGTTTTTAGCTCTTTCAAAGCCACGCCCTCGGCAGTCCTTTCTGGTGCGTACGCCACGCAGAAGTCCCTGCCTGCCTTCAGCCCGGACTGCTCAATGATTGGTATGACGACATTGCGTGTTGTGCCCACAGGCACCGTAGACCGCAGAATCAATATTTTTCCTGGTCCCAAATAATTTTTTATCTCGTTTATTGAATTTTTCAATATCTCCATGTTGGGTTTCTTTGTCTCTTTGTTTATGGGCGTCGCCACAGAAACAATGAAGGCGTCGAAATCCTTGCTGTACATCTCTTCGGGCCTGCCGATGAAAAAATTCTTGTTAAGATGCTTCTTTATGAAATGGTTGAGATGCTCCTCGTGGACGTGTGAGGTGCCGCTTTTGATGCCGTTTATCACATTCTCGTCAAGTTCCACTCCATAAACCTTGTGACCCGAGTCTGCAAGAACAACAGCCAGCGTCTGGCCGACATAACCCATGCCGACAACAGCTATCTTCATTTGCATAAATTTATTGCAAATCTTTTAATATCAAATCGTTTTCATAATTTTTATTCATGACTAGAAGAAACCATGCTCCAGTACGCATCCAAGACGCCCTTTATGCCGCGGGGGTTGTTGCTTTTTATCAGCCTGGCAAAAATTACCAGGTTGGACATGAAAAATGAGATGAAATCCAGGATGTTCTTTTTCTCAGTATTTCTGAATGTCCTGAATATGAAATGTATCCTCTTGCTGTACATCTTCTTGTTGTCCCTGTCCCTGTTGCCACCGCCGGTGCTTGCCGGCAGGTGATACACTTTGGCATCAGAAACATAATAGAAATTGAATCTCTTCGATGCCCTCAATGAAAAATCATCGTCCTCCACCAGCCATTCTATCGAGGTGTCGAAATCATAAAAATTAAACACCTCCCTACGGTAGCTCATGTTCGAACCGCACAGACCTCTCACCCTGAAAGATTTGCTGTCAAGAAATATGCTTCCTATGCTCTGGAATGTGAACAACCTCTCCATTATCCTGCGGTTTCTTTGGTTTGCTATAGCACCTTCTGCTCCAAAGCAGTCGGGATTGCTTTCATAGAAGTCTTTTATCGTCCTTATGTACTCCGTGTCCAGCACAACATCATCGTCGAGAAAAAGCAGTATGTCGCCGCCTGCAGCCTTGGCGCCAAAGCTTCTGCCTTCGCTCAAATTGCATATTTTATGAAAAACCTTGGCTCCCCTCAGTTGCATTTTATTTTTACTGGAATCCACAACAATGACTTCATCTGGTTTTTCGCTCTGCTTCATCAATGAATCAAAGCATCTCTTCACGAAATCATGCCTGTCTTTTGTGGCTATAATAACTGAAAGTGTGTCCCTCATGACAACCCCTAGATAAATAATGAAATGAAGGTTTAAAAGTATTAATCAGCTATATTTGAAAATGCCTGACAAAAACGATGCCCTGAAAGAAATAGCCCGGATAATAGAAATGTACGCCTCTTCAGCGGACTCGGAATTTGTAGAGGGTAAATCCAAGATAAAGCTAATGGAGCCAGCCTTTGGCACCGAAGAAATAGTGGAAGCGATAGATTCCTTCCTGAGCGGCTATGTTTCAATGGGAGAAAAGGTGAGAAAATTTGAGGAAATGTTCTCTCAGTATCTTGGGGTGAATTATTCAACAATGGTAAATTCCGGCTCGGCAGCAAACCTCCTGGCCCTTTCCATATTGTCAGAAGATGTGATAAAAAACAGCCTGAAACCCGGGGAAGAAATAATAACCCCTGCCATAACATGGGCTACAACCGTCTACCCCATATCAGATGTGGGCGCGGTTCCTGTTTTCGTTGATGTCGAGCCCGGAACATACAACATAGATGTCAGCAAGATAGAAGAAAATCTTACAGAAAAAACCAAGGTCATAATGCCTGTTCATCTTCTGGGCAACCCCTGCGACATAAAAGAAATAGTCGATTTGGCAAAAGAGCGGAATCTGTTCGTGGTTGAAGACACGTGTGAGGCGCATGGTGCTGAATACGACGGCAAAAAAGTGGGTGGCTTTGGAGACATCGGCACATTCAGTTTCTACATAGCGCATCACATAACAACCATAGAAGGCGGTATGGTAGTGACCAATGATGAAAAAATAAGCGAGCTTGCTAAGTCAAAAAGGGTTTTTGGGTGGATTCGGGATTTGAAGGACAAAAACATCATAAAAGAGCGCTACAAAGGCCTGGATGAAAGGTTCCTGTTTCTAAAACGGGGGTTCAACATGCGCCCGACCGAAATACAGGGCGCTTTTGGCATTCACCAGATAAAAAAACTTGATGATTTCATAAAAATAAGACAGGATAATGCCGCTTTTTGGTCGAACGGCCTGAAGAGATATTCTGATGTGATAATCCTGCCTGAGGTCAAGAAAAGGGCCAGCCATGTCTGGTACTCATACCCCATAACAATCCGCGCCGATGCGCCATTCACAAGAAAAGAGTGCACAGATTTTCTGGAGAGCAGAGGGATAGAAACCAGGCCCATCATGGCTGGCAACATGGCAGAGCAGCCGGTCATAAATCATATCAAGCACAGGAAAGCAGAGCTGCCCAATTCAGAGCTGATAATGAGAAACGGCTTCTTCTTTGGCAATCACCAGGCAATAAAAAAGCGTGAGAGAGAGTACGTGCTGAAAACAATATGCGAATTCATGGACAGTAAGACTTGAACGTTTCTTCCAAGGCCTTCTCAAATTTGTATTTAGGCTCCCAGCCAAGGCCTTTGATTTTGTTGCTGTCCAGGAGGAACTTTTTGATTTCCGTGGAAGCTGGCCTGACCATTTTTGGGTCTGTCACAAAATTTATTTTTTTGTTCAGATGTTTCATGCTTATCCCAGAAAGCATATCAAGTATCTGGCCTATCTCCAGCAGATAGCTACCTGCATTGAAGGTGCTGTTTTTTGCTCTGTCGAGATTAGCCAGCATAAAATAAAACAGGTCAGCGACATCCTTTATGTAAATGAAATTTCTGGATGTTTTTGTGTTGCCAACCCCGATCACGCCTGTGTCGGAATTTATTATCTTTCTGGTGATGCTTGGGATGAAAAGGTCGCTCGTCTGGCCAGGGCCAAACACATTGGCAATCCTTAATGTAACATAAGACATCCCGTAGGTGGCGCAATATGACTGGCAGAGCTGCTCTGACGTGATTTTAGCTGCTGAATAGGGCTCCAGCGCGCATGGAAGGGTCTCTTCATCCACTATATCAGATTTTGGCGAGCCGTAGACCCTGTCTGTCGATGGGAAAATTATGGTCTTGGCAGAGCCCTTTCGCATGGCCTCAAGAACATTGAGCGTCATCGCAGTGTTTTCCTGGAATATTCTTTTTGGGTGTTCTATGGCGTCCTTTACGCTGACTATGCCTGCGCAATGAACCACGACGCCGGCGTCACCGATATCCGGCTCTTCATTGCTAAGGTTGCCCATGGTTGTGGCAATCCCTCTTTTCTGAAGGCTCCTGCCTTTTTCAGAATCCCTCACAAAACATGTGGTTTCATATTTATGCGAAATGAGTTTTTCGAGAATGGCTGAGCCCATGAAACCAGTGGACCCGGTCAGAAAAACATCTGCTTTTTTCATAAAATGTCCTCGTGATTAAAATTTGTCCTTGTACCAGTGATATGTTTTTTTAAGGCCATCGTCCAAGCTGGTTCTTGGATCGTGACCCAATTCCTTAAGCCTTGATGTATCAGGACACCGTCTCATCACGCTTCCTTCTGGAGCAGGCTGCATGGAAACCTTGGGATGAAACCCCGAGATATCAAACAACTTTTTGGCAAGTTCGATTATCTTTATCTCGCCGTCGCTCCTGCCTATGTGTACGGTCTGGCCCTCTGTTTTTTCGCTCTCCATGACAAGCTTGGTTGCCAGAACCGCGTCGTCTACATAGCAAAACGTGCGTGTCTCCTCTCCGCCGAATATCATGAACGGGTCCTGCCTTTTCACGATCCTCTCAATAAACTGCGGTATCACGTGGTCGAAGCCCATCCTCGGGCCGTAGATGTTGTGATATCTTATTATCGAGAACCTGATGTTTTTGGTTTTTGCATAAGAATGAAAAGCAACCTCTCCGAGTATCTTGCTCGCGCCATAGCACCACCTGACATTGGATGGGTCGTCCACAACGAGCGGGACGCTTTCGGGGGTGGGTATCGGAAACTGCTTTCCCATGATTTTCAGGGCAGAAGCGTATGTTTCAGAGCTGGATGTGAAAAGTATCTTGCCACGCTTCTGGCTGGAAAACCAGTCCAGTACATTGATTGTCCCGATGACACCGACTCTAAGAACCTTGTCTGGAATCTCGTAGAAATTTTTTGTGCCATTTATCGCAGCCAGATGATAAACATAGTCATATCCCCTGTCAAGCGAGCTGAATGTATCAGCCAGCGTGACATCTCCTCTTATAAAACTTACATTTTTTAGCTCTGTCAGGGCTTTGAATTCGTCGTCGCTCTTAGACCTGGAGAAATTGTCAAGAATTGTAACATCGTAATTATGCTGGGCAAGATGCCTGGCAAGATGAAACCCGATAAAACCCGCCCCACCGGTTATCAGCACGTCAATAATAACCACCATTCTGCATTATGAAACTTAGTTTATTAAAACCGTTAATGTCATCACCCGAATATCCTTTTCTTGAGATAGAGCGGCACCCTGTAAGGATGGCGTATCGCATTGCGCATCATGTGCTTGAACTTGCGCGTCTTGCGCAGCCAGATGAATTTTTTGTGCAATTCAAACAGCTCCTGCTTTGTCAGGTTTTCTGTCAGAACGATTTTATCATTGATATCATAGTCCGCCCTGTGTGCAATGGAGGACCATTTGAAATCCGGGTCCTCTGATACCAGTCCTCTTGATTTGGCATATTCCCATATCGGGGTTGCGGGCATGGGAGCAAGCATGTACACCTCAAAAGAATCCAAACGACTGTGTTTAATGAAATCCAGCGTCTGCATTATTGTGTCGCGTGTATCCTTTGGAAAACCTATGACAAAGGTTGCCTGAACATTTATACCGTTGTCCTTGAGCAGATTCACAGCCCGCTCGTTGTCAGCAACACTCGCAGCACTGCCCTTTGCATACTTCAGGATTTCATCAGAGCCGCTCTCCAGACCGAGCGACACAAGCTCTGTATTCATCTCCTTGAGCAGCTTTGCGGTTTCTGGCGTGATAAGATTGGCCTTGCACCACATTGTAAACGTAACCTTCTTGTTTATGCCCTGCTTTTTTATGCCGGACACTATCTCTTCCAGCCTCTTTTTGTTGGCGATGAAAAGGTCGTCTGTGAAAGAGATGTGCTTCGCACCATTATCCACCAAATATTTTATCTCGTCCAGGACATATCCTGCTGAATGAAACCTCACCGTGTTCCAGAAATGGGTAGATGAACAGAATATGCATTTGTAAGGGCAGCCGCGCGATGTGAACATCGTGGGCATGGTCGTCTTTTCCAGCAAATCCCTGGCTGGCATTGGTATGCTGTCTATACTCTCAATTAGTGGTCTCGGCTTGTTCATGACTATTTTTCCGTCCTTCCAGAATGCAAGGCCTTTTATCTTTCTTCTGTCCTTGATTTTTCCATCCAGATGTTTTACCAACTCAAGAAAGGTCTGCTCACCCTCGCCGATTATTGCGAAATCCATGTTCTTATCAAGGGTGTGCGGCAGCAATGTTATGTGCACCCCGCCTATCACGGTGACCACTCCTGCTCTCTTCGCTTTCTCTGCTTCTGCCCGCGCGATGTCATAGTTCTGCGAAACCGAGGAAAAACCGACCAGGTCGGGCTTGAATGTTTCCAAGGCATCATCAATCGGGCTGTTCAGTATTTTTATATCAGTATAACCGCCGTTCTTTCTCAGGTAGGAAGCGAGATACGCAACACCCAGGTGCGGTATTGCTGTGCTGTCCCTTGGATCAACTACATTGACCAGAAGTATCCTCATCTCATTACCTCCGCAGCCGCTTTTTTCATCCTTTTGATGAAGTTTTTTCTTGAGAAGAATCTTGCCCTGGAGAGGCATGCTTTTTTCATGGACATCGATTTTTTGTCGTCCATCCAAATAACAGCATCTGCTATTGCCTTTTCATTCGCTTCTATCAGCAGCCCGGTTTTTTTATCAATGATGGTCTCCTTCAGCCCCCCCTCGTTCGCAGCAATGCACGGCTTGCCAGCTGCCATGGATTCGATTGCGCCCAATCCCATATCCTCGTCCAATGGCATCTGTATCGTGGCTGTGCACCTGGCCAGCATGGACAGCATATCCTTTTCAGGAAGCCATCCTGTCATCTCAATGTTTTCCTGGCTGTTAATCATTCTCTTTATGTTTTCAGCCTCCGGTCCTGAAGAAAGCACAACCAATTTCTTTTCCGGAATCCTTTTGAAGGCTTCTATAATCAGGCCAACCCTTTTCAGTCTGTCCAGCCTGGCTGTGGAAAGATAGAACCCCCCTGGTTTTTTCCAGGAGAATTTTTCCATATCGACAAAGGAATAAACCACATCGGATTTGTCATAGAGTTCTTTGCCGTAGTAGAACAACAGTCTTTTTCTTACATTTTCAGAGTTCGTGACAATCTTGTCAAACTGCCTCATGAAAAACTGGTCCTTTGGATAGACCTTGCTTCTCAGATACCACAGCCCGATTCTTCCGAACAGGCCTGTGTTGGCATTGAACCAGCTTTTGAGATCATAGAGATATCTTGGCGGTGTGTGGCAATATAAGAGGTTTGGGTGATGTGCCGCAGACGCGGTTATGCAGTTGGTTCCGGAAAATATGTACAAACCATAGCCTGGGATGCGAAGCTCCCCAAAACGCTTCATCAAATCCAGTGTGCGCAACCCTGAAGAGGTTTTCGTGGATATCTCGGTTACATTCAATCGTTCCAGCCCAGTGAATTTTTCGTCCACAAAACCTGTAAAGACATCTGCTTTGAAGGATTCTGCCACTGCTGTTGCTAGCTTCTCGCCGCCGCCAGACCTTCCAGGCTCCGCAAAATAATCATGCAGAAGTGCTACTTTCATATGGCATCAAATCTAAATCTAAAACAAAAATTTATAAACCTGAGAATTTGGCGAAAATGCCCGACAATTTTTTCGGCAGCCTGATGCCCATCCGGCTAAGGTATCGTCTATCCTCCTTGTCAAACACGCCCATCCTAATGGATATGAATACGTAGAAGATTATTCCAATCACTGTGCAGACGATTACCTTTGTCCAGATGTCTACTGGCATGACGCTTTTTAGAACGAGTACCAAGACCAACAGCAATATCCCTGAAGAAAATATCTTTGCTATGGACATTTTTGGCATCTCTACTGTGATATTTTTTCTGACGTAGTAAAATGCGACCATCATGCTGATTATGTAGGACGTGACGGACGTTACAGCTGCCCCTACTATGCCAAGCCAAGGTATCAGCACAACGCCTATGCCAATAAAGCAGAGCGCTGAGATTGCGTATACCTTTGCAAAATCCCAGGGCTTGCCAATGCCCATGAGGAAGGTGGAGTAAACGACAAATATGGTGTAGAATATCGAGCTGGCTGAAAGTATCTGGAGCGCGGCTGCCCCTCCAAGATACTTACCCCCGAACAGAAGGACTATTATGTTGTCAGAAAAAGCCGCCATCATGATTGCAAGCGGCACTATTATGAAAAATGATGTCTTGACGAGTATTTTCATCCCTTTTTTCAATTCATCCTTTTTTTCGCTGGCCCAGAGCTCTGAAACAGTCGGCAACAATGTCGCGGAAAGCGAACCAACAAAGAACCACAACAGCTGTGACGTTGGCAGCGCAACATTGTACAGCCCGACCTCTTCCAGTGACCTGAATCCGACCAGAAGAATGGTGTCTGTGTAGCCGAGAAGAATGGCTCCAATGCTCGCCATGAATACAGGCAGGCCAAAAAGCCACATTTCCTTGGCAGCACTGAAAGAGGCGCGCATTGCTCCTGGCAACCTAGGAACCACCTTCATCGCAACGATGAACATCACGACAGGCGCCACCACAGCAGCGATTACATAGGACCATGCTGCGCCCACCACACCCAGCCCTGCAATTCCAACCAGCCCAACAACCGATGCTGTAATGGTTGTTATTCGCAGCGTCTCCGTCGCCGCGAAATACCTCATCATGCCGAACCCCTGAAAAACCGACTGCAGCAGTGTAATGAACATACTGATTGCAAATGAAAAGGCGATTATCTGGAGCGGCAACGCGGCACTGGCTGTCTTGAAGTAATTCAGGGCCCAGTAATCCGCTGTAGCAATGAAGAATATTGCCACAGAAAAAGCGAACACCATCTGCAAGCAAATCACGCTGAATATCAGGGTCTTTATCCTGCTGCGCTCTGAACTGCCAATGTATCCTGAGATGTGCTTGACCA
>Ga0315293_10001045_pt1 | contig 26673 bp, 31 predicted proteins | sample YL17G13_20_MG_FD_203071 | JGI IMG/M metagenome (GOLD analysis project Ga0315293, IMG submission 203071) | Sediment microbial communities from Yellowstone Lake, YNP, Wyoming, USA - YL17G13_20 | ecosystem: Environmental > Aquatic > Freshwater > Lake > Sediment | place: USA: Wyoming | collected...
ATTCGAGGAAATCGGAAGCGTCATAAGCTGCACGCCAGGGCCGTAAGACCCGAGGAACAACTTGCCGTGACTGTCATCAGGAAGCAAGTAGTCAGCATCCGGTGCCAATACGAGGTCCCACTTACCTGAGACGCTCCCACCTCCGCCGCCACCCGTAAAACACTTCTTAAAAGGCTGAACGCGAACTACGCCTACCCCTTGCTGCACTATATACTTAGCCAATAGCACGAAAGGCCCATTAACGTCCATTTCTGGGGGTACTACCTCTTCCGTATCTAATGGAGACTGTTCCCAAAGGGCTTCTTCAAGCGTGGTGTATGTATAAACAGGGTACTTTACAAACAGCCGGTCGTATAACCCCGGCGAACTTCCCGGTACCATGTCAATAGCGGCGTATACGTAATGACACGAGAAATTACCATCCGGAACTACCGCTAATCCTGATATACCTTCTCCTATGTAACCATCGTAATATACGAGGTCCAAGTCCGTCCCAGTGCCTAGCATCGGCGTGTACGTAAAACTCATTTCATTGGTGTACACGTACGTACCTAACGTAAGATACCCGTCCCGCTGGTATACGCTCTCACCATAAGTGACTAAAAGATTAGCAACTTTTACCGTAGCAGTCCCAGATACCGAGAACTGGTTAAACCCAGGTCGGTCAGATAGCTTATACCCAGCTGACTGAAACAGCGTATCCGCTGGACCTACAAAGGAGTTCACCAGCGAGTGGTTCGTATGTATTAGGATGGGGGTACTCAAAACTCACCTCCGCCGCCACCACCGCCAAAGATGTCATCGGTTGACACCACGACGGTGTGCAAAAGCACTGCGTTATCTGTTGGACCAGGTCTCGTAGCGGTAACTACGACTTCGATATCTGACGCAAGGTCGGAATACTGGGCTACCACGTACATAACAGTACCTGTATCAAAATCACTGAAATCGAAAAGTTCTCCAGGATACAAAAACGTCGCAAGACCTGACCCATAAACAGGTTGGCTCGAACGTTTGAGCATGATGAACCCACCAGAAATTTGTACCGTTGCCGCGTCTCGATCATAGAACAACAAGCATCCTACAAAGGCCATCCCGCGCTGCGTGTAATACTGGTATTGTCCTAGGTGCGTGATTGCTCCCGCACCCCCGACGTTACCTAAGGGCATACCGACGGCGTTTACCGTATGCTCTCCGGTAACATCGCGGTTTGAAAGCGCGCTATGGTCCGTTGTCCCTGCACCGCTAATCGCTATGCCGCTGTCCTTAATGTTCCCGTCAGCGTCAAACGTAACGATGTTGTCTTCAGTAGCTCCGGGGATATTTCCACAAAACCGGTACGTAGCAGCGTAATCCCAGTGATCCACACTGTATGCTACTGAGCCCCATTGCCCTTCGCCGTCGTACGCTCCCCACCCATCTACGCCATTCGACATGATGCTAATCTTCGAATATGCCTGCTGAGTGCCGATGCTCACCGTAGAGTGCGTACCGCCGTACCAGATAATCGTATCAGCACCTGCTGCACGCAGCGCAAACATGCCGTCGTGTAGTTCCCCTGTAAAATTTCCAACCACGAGAACGGTGAAGACCTGACCCTCAAGAGTGTCCGCGGCTAGTGGAAGGTCCCAAACAACATCTTCTCCTGCTACAGGATTTACACTTATATACGCGGTATTCGGGAACGTAAGAGGCACGTCGTACGTCGCGGTGGAGACTGTCTCTAGCTTCCAATTTCCCGTACTGCCGAAGTTATCCACTACCCAGTCGCTGTTGGTGATACCCCCAGCCAATGTGTAGAACGCCTGAAATCCTGACCCATCATCGAGAACGCGAACAGCCATACCAACACGGCGCCGATCTTCCGTGATGAGGTCTCGCGCAGTTATATCCGCGACGGTACGCCAACCTCCGCGGCCGTAAATCTCATCATGTACCGCGTACGTATCTGTACTATCTGACGGCGCTATAAACCCGGTGAAACGAACTGATCCTGGGATCGCGGTCATGCGGACCTCCTAAGACAGCGGAGGAGGCGCTAGGCTCCCCGTCACGATGATGTTGATTGATGATCCAATAATGTTTGTTGAACGGTGTACGCGATAACTCGTCGTTATCCTAAACCCGTTCTCTACGTTCACACTATATGGAGCTTCAAACGGCACGTCGAGGTTCGTAAGCTCATCCTTGAATGTTGATGCGAGTCCCAAGGACGTTGGATAACTGACGTATTTATACCCCGTAGCAATGAACGCGTACGTACCGGCGTAACCACTCACCAGCCCACTTACGCGTAGATTCAGGATGTCATCCTCAATTAGCGGGCCTGGATTCGTGGATTCGCCATAGAACCGGCGCCACTGCCAATACACAGTATAGTCACGGCTGAATGGATCCAACCGTGTATTATCCCCCTCAATCGAAAAGACGTACGATCCCGCATTCGTAAGCTGGATAGAAACCGAGGGGTAGGTCGTTACTTCACTGCCGTCATTATCTAACCCAGTTGCTATAACAACATGGTCAGTGACGTCATTTAGTGTGATCGTATTTGGTTCAATAGTGTCGTCATTCGTGGTAGTCCACACGAATGTACGGTTAATCGGTATAACGTCTCCCACCTCGAGGATGGGCGATTGCCCTGAAATACCGAAAGACGTAAACGCTGGGTACTGGTAGGGGTACAAAAGACCATCGAACATCTCTGCGAGGGTGTTACCAGAGAACGATGAGCCGGCTTCCCATCCGCCAACCGTAACAGGCATCTCATTTACGTTGGTGTACGTATACCCACCACTGGTTGCCAGCGCGAGCAGCAGGTTGTGGATTTTCTCTCCCCATCCCCACCACGTAGATGTACGGCTATTGTCTTCAATAGTTTCGTTAATGGCTGGAAGAGCGTAGTCCGTCCCGCCGATTGATACTGGAATACCGAAGTACAGAACACAGACATCTTCCGTTGGTAACCCGGCATCCACAGTGAGCTTCGCGCGATATCCGCCAGTATCTGCGACGTTTACCGTGCAGTTATTCGTAGTCGTACCGCTTACCGTTGCCGTTGACCCAGGGGGCTGCGTGATCTCCCACTGGTACGTGGTCAAAGCAGCGTTATCCGCGATAAGAGATACCGGAGGTACGCCGTCTGAAATCGGGAGTATGTCTCTTCGCGCAACTCCAGGAGTACCCGGGGTTAGCTGGTCTATCCGAAAATTAGCTGCGTTCGTCATGACTTGAACTCCTGCTAACCCTAGGGAAGGGTACTTTGCGTGACGTCGTTACTAAGATCATCAGTCTCTTGCTGCGCCGCACGCTTATCTGCTTCTTCAGGTGTAGCCGCAGTACTTGGTTCCTGTACGTTAATCGGTCCTGCACCTGAATTGATGCCTGTGGCGTCCGGCCTAACTTTTTCTCCCTTAGAAATCTGAGGAGATAGCGCCGCAGCTCTCGGTTCGATTATGTTATACCCGTCAGGAACGAACGATCCTGCCATTAACCCTAGCGCGGTAGGCGGCGCATAGCTACCGTACACAATATGAAGTTTCTTAACAAGAAGCTGGAATGAAAATGGAACTGCAGTTTCATTGGAAGCGTCAAGATCCAGCGACAAATTGAGCATAGATCCTGAAGCTATTACTGAGTCATACCGGATATAGAAAAGAAGTCCGCGCCGCGCCAACTGCGTACCACGCGCCAGGTCGCGGTAGATACGCAGTAGCCGCATGGCCCAGTCGTCCTGATACGTGTTTAAGACTGTTCCTGTGAACGTAAATGTTGGGGGTTGCTGCCCAAAAAAGAACGCTACGTAGTTATCCTCTAGTACGTCGACTACCTGCACCTTCTCCGAAAAACTCTGTTGCACATGCTGGAGAAAGAAATCGATATATCCTGGAGGATTATCAGTGTTATTTATTACTGATCCTTTTCCAGAACCTAGAAGCACTTTAACAAGCTCTTTTGACTCAGCATCGGGCATGCTGTTACTGATACTGGTAATCCGGCTTTTTAGAGATTTACCTTCCCCTCCTACCTTAATGTACATACGCGCTAAGGTATCTTTGCCATCTCTATCAGCTAAGCCAGAATGCCGAGCATACTTCGGAGTCATAAGCGGGAAATTAGCAAAAATTCCCCGGGATGTTGATCCCCTCTGATCATTAAGCTCGTTGTACTTCTTAACGATCTTGCTGTCTTTTATCGGAACAATCGTGCTAGTTGGACGCGAGTTATCAGGCTGTACCGGCGTAGTAGTCGGTTGCGTTCCCGTTGAAAAAACTTCACCAGTGTCGGTAATAATCGCCATTACTGCACCGGAACGTACACGGTTCCATCCGCGTAGTCCTGCACAGCTATTGTCTGCGTCTCATTCACTATCATGAACGCAATCTCCACGGGACCAGGCATTTCGAGCACAATCGACGCCTGACCCATCTCCAGATTGTACAGTATCGCTTCCTGTATGTACGACAGAAAGTTTTCCGCACGCGGGGGGAAGCGACGAACTCGAGGCGGGGGTGCTGTCGTTGTTGCCATCGTCAGTCTCCAAACGCACTCTTCATCAACATTGCGTCGTAAAGCATTTTAGCACCATTCGCAAATTGGCTCGTGGTGTCTGCATTGAAGTACTTAAAGATGTCGCCGAACTCTCCCGCTGCACCACTCGCAGCAGACGCATCACGCTCTGCGGCACGCGCCTCATCACCAGTGGCTGTAGTGAGTTCGCTGGCAACACCCAACGCCTGCATGCCACTTTTGATGTTGTCATTTTTGAGTTCATCTGCCAGTCTAGCTTTTTCAGGACCAGTCGCCTCGCGCCACTTCTTCCATTTTTCTGTTACGGCCTTGTTACCGCTCTTGTTCAAAGCCTCTAGTGTTCCCTTGGCGTCTTTATTTGTTAACCAATCAGCAGTCACGCCTAAATCTTCGAGTCCCCGCGCTTCAAATTCGCGGCTACCCATCTCTAACCCGCCAGAACTAATGTCCCCACTCATTGCCTTAATGACTGCCTCACCCGTACTCTTACCCATACCCCCAAGTAACGTCTTAACCTTATCGCTGACTACACCTACTTTTCCGCCAATATCTCCCAAAGCAACTGACGCACGCACCTTCTGCGCCCGTTCTTGTATCTGTGCATCCGTCGCTTTAGGATCCCTAGCTCGCAAAACGCGCGTAATCTCATCCTCAACCTTGCGCGCCTCTGCCTGACCTAAACCTCCGTGCGCCAGGGATAACGCCAACATTTCCTCTTTAGAAGCGTACTTGGCAATATCCTCAAATTCTCCCTGTCCCGGTTTTTCAAAATCGCGCTTCTCTCCCCACTGGTCTGTATACGTTCCGATAAGACCAATATCGCGCTCTGCCTGTTTGAAATTACTCTTCAGCTTATCTAAATCGGCGTCGCTATTTGCCCAGATCTCTTCTTTAATGCCTGCGTTCGTTTCTTTTTGCGCGTCTAAGATGCCGCCCTTAGCGTCAACAGTTCCTACTGAATACCCAAAGGCTAAACCTTGTGTTTCAATAGCAGACCGTGCCGCATCCGACATGCTGTTATACTGTTTAGTAGCAGCTGCTTTAGAAATACCTGACTCTTCTGCTAGAGCCTCAATGGTCGCGTTAACCGCGTCACTCTTCGTTATCTTCTGACTACCACCTAACGTCGTCGCGTACTTGTTCGCTAAGCTAGCAATCTTGTTACCGGCACGCTGGGCGATGTTAAACCCACCACCTCCTCGTACCTTCGATTCCTTCTCGAACAACTGGTAACTCGCAGTAGCATCAGCTCCAACAAGTGACGCAGAAAGTCCCTTAGCAAAAAACGCACTATCACTTTGCCGCATCTCACGCCCGTAAGATTCAGCCTCTGCCGCTTGCGTTGCTCCGTAGTAACTCCGAAGCGACATACCACGGCCGGACTGCATGGCGTCACTGAGGTCATATGCTGAAGTGCCAACTGCAGCAGCGACGCCCGCCTTACCGGGTATGAAAAACGATGCGAGGTTAGCGACAGCTCCTAACGATGCGTCTAATAGTCCGCCTTCTTCTCCGCCCGTAATGTACCGGTCGTTGACTCGCGCAAACTCTTTGGCAGACATTCCAACACTAGACCGTGTTTCAGAACGTCCCGCACGCGCCTCAGACAGATTGCGCATGTAATTAGACATCGCCTCTTTAGACGAAAAGTCGACCTTGGCTTGTCCCCGTCCAATTCTCAAAAACTGTCCGTTATCAAGCGCATTAGACTCCTCGCGGCTGTCCTGCCACGACTGCCACATATCGCCGATGCCTGTTTTTAGCGAGATGCCAATTTCCGGGAATTTACCAAGCGGGCCAAACGCCTTCCCAAAAAATCCAGTACGTTCTTCTTTGTTTCTTCCGTACTGTTCCTGCGCGATGTCCGTTACGCGCCTCCGCGACATTCCCTGTAAGCTCTTCCATTGATCAGGATTTGATACTTCCTGCAGCATCTGCTCTGACATCTCGTCGCCGTAGAGCATCCGAGAACCTGCGGCAAAAGCGTTGGCGCCCTCCAATCCCATCGATTTTCCCGTGTTGAGCGCCATCTGATACCGCATGATGGTCTGCTGGGTTGGGGACATCGCCCGCGCTGCTGCGTCGTTGATTGACCGCTGTTGCAGGGGCAGCATCGCCAGAGCTCCAACACCCCCCTGTGCTACGCCTTGTCCCAAGTTCTGGTAAGCGCCCATAATCATGTCGATGGGGTTTGCACTCTTCATCTGCCCAGCGATGTTCCCCATGTTGGGACCCCAGGACCCTGACTGCGCGTTGTACCCAGCAAAGGACGCCCCGAGCATCGGCATCGACATGAACGCCGCTTGCGCCTGCATGTTCCGCTGGGACACGCCGGACACGCCGCCGAGCATCGAGAGCTGCGCTTCGGAGAAGGTGCCGCTGGCTACCGACTGCCGGGCAGACGCCATCGAGAAGTTGCCGTAGTTGAACCCTGCGCCCGCGGACAAACCCGCCTGCTGGTACGTCATCGCCCCCGGCAGCCCTCCGCCTTGCACGAGCCCGGAGATAGTAGTGCCTGCCCCACGGGCATAGGAACGCATGCCGGCCGCTGCCTGATCCATCTCGGGAAGCGAAAGACCGAAACGCCGTAGCTGCCCCATCTGCTTGATGACACTGACAACGTCGGGATCGTTGGTGAGCTCCATAAAGCGCTTGACAACCTGGCTCACTTCCCGTAGGTTACCTCGGATCCCTTCAACACCTTGCTCCATATCCATCAGCCCCGACTGTCCCGACAGCTGCGTGATCTTCATCAAGTCGTTGCGGTTGAACATGTTGTTGGTGGACTTTTGGAACCCAGAATCCATCGCTAAAGACTGAATCCCACCGGCCAGCTCCATCGACGCCGACCTCGAGAGTCCTCGACCCATCTGGTGCATCTGCGGACCCTGCACGACCCAGTCCTGGGTCTGCCGCTGCAGCGCGGCTCCCATCTGGTGCATCTCCATGTTGGGACGCATCGGAATCATGGCTAAATCGCCCATCGCACCAGAAAAACCCGAAGAACCGGCGGCTGCAGCTCCTAGAAGAGCTCCACCCATTGCACCCATCCGCCCGAAGCCCAACCTCGAGCCGGCTGCAGCTCCAGCCATCGCGCCCGCGGCGTACCCACCCATCGCACCGCCGACGCGCGGAGCCTGCGCCACCATCGAGTACAACGAGTCCGCGCGCATTTCCCGCTGCTGCAGCTCCTGTTCCCAGGCGTTCTGGAACATTGGGGAGGGCATCCGCGGGGTGAACGGCGTCATCACCGCGGGCATGATGGGCATCGGCGACATCGGCGCACCCATCGGAGAAGGCGCCGCCGGCCGGAAGACTCCCGACGATGCGGGGGTCATCAGCAGGGGCGAGGGAAGCACCGAAGGCATGGTGAGCATCGATAGTGCGGACGCCTGGTACGGATTGAACGACTGCTGGGATTGGATCTGCTGTAGCTGCTGCTGAAACTGCTGCCCAAATGTAAACGACGCCGCTCTCGAGCTCGTCATGGGCAACATTGCCTGCGCATACTGCATCTGCATACTGGCTTGCTGCGACAACTCCGAAGCAACCTGTGCCGGCGACTTCGTCCCACTCGGCGAGCTCGTACCTGGTATGAGTCCGAGATTAGCCTGCATGGAGTTGTATTCAGCCATTATGCACCCTTTTCTTTAACGACCTCAGGCGGCGTATCAATCGCAGTCATCGCGTCCAGCTTGCGGAACAATCGATCTTGTTCACGGGCTTTCTTCATCCGAGTATCCGTAAACCGGCGTCTAGCCGTCTTGTACTTCGAATTATAGCGGAGCTGGTAGAGCTCTTCCCTAAACCCTTCCAACATGAGCTCAATATACTGGTCGTTGATCCCGAGACCCTTTCCCAGAAGTGTCGCGAATAACGATACTTCTGAGAACTTCACGTGACGTTCTCGTGCAATCGATTCCGACAGCAGCTGCTCTTGGAACGACCCAGCCTCAGGCAACGGGGACCCGTGTGCGTACGCGTAAGCTCGCACCTGGCCCGTTGCCGAATTTAAAAATCCTCGGGGGCTCCCTCCGCAAACACCACGATGAGCTTATTGTCGAAATCCAACACCTTCTTCTGGATACTCGCGTTAACTACCTGGGGCAGGTTACCTAGAAACTCATAACGCTCTTTGAAAGCCGCTTCGATCTCCGCGTGAGGCGTTGTCGAATGGGGTGGAATCGTAAAAACACGGTCACCGTACTGGGCCAACGATGCCGCCGCGTTATACTGCAAAACGAGATCGTTGATGTTGACCGGAAACTCCAGCTGCTCCGCTTCCATTGCGCGCCGAACCCGTAGCGTGTCTTTGTACTGACGCGTACGAAGCTTGAGCAGCATCGACCCAATACGATGAGTCGATTCGTAGAACCCCTGCGTCAAAACGCACTCTTTGATTTGCCGTGCCTCCGCTAAGGTCATGCCGTGGTTACGCACACCCTCTTCATAACGCTCCTGCAGCGTTTTTTCGACATCCCCCGATTCCGCTTTAGCGGTATCGCTCATTACCTTCAATGACTCTTCGATTTTTTTAGGATCAGCATTCGCCTTGAACTTTTCCGCGATCCTGTAACCGTCTTCGCCGATGATCGGCATACCTGTATCTTTATCGACGCCTGCCATAGTGCCTCCTTGGAATGAAAATCACTTCCACCTTGATGGTATAAGACTAACCAAATAGCAAGGAGATTTCCGTGAACAGGCTAATACATGAGATCAAGAGCTGTAATCGCTGTCCTGAGCTAGTGCTTTCACGAACCCGTACCGTCCTTGGTGACGGACCAATACCCTGCAATTTTGTGTGCGTAGGAGACGCACCGAATGCAACCGACGATGCGACTGGGATACCCTTTAACAACCTTGCCGGACAGTATATCCGCCACCTCCTAAAATCTGAAGCAGTACTCGCGCACTTCTTAACACTCGTTAAATGCCGAACACCCAACCGACGTGATCCCACTCAAAAAGAAATCAAAAACTGTTCCAAATTTTTACGATTGCAACTCGAAGAAATTTCACCTAAAGTATTGCTTGCGTTAGGGCGCTCTAGCACCGCGTGCCTCTTGGGTACCCATCCAAGTCAGGTTCGGATGTTAAAGTATGCGGGAGCCGTTATCCCTAGCGTAATTATGCCGGATGGCAACGACGCACTAACCGTTTGCACCTTTCACCCGTCGTTTGTTTTTCAGCATAGAAAAAGCGAGATCGAACAGCTTTTTAGGCAGCATGTCCGAAAAGCCATAACCCTGGCCGTAGGCCGTACTAAGGAGACCGCATGTTCTGCTCCGAATGCTACACCGTACTTCCCTGGGGAAAAGTAAACACAACCGTCTGCAATATCTGTGGCGTCCAGCTCGAAATCACAGTGGAAGACGTGTTGAAGCACGGATACGGAGACCTCGTAAAAGAAATCCGTCCCGGCCAAATCACCCTTGGGAACAAGGTCGAAGAGCTCCTCCAAGACAAAACCACCAAGGGTTGCATCATCGCCGAAGGTGGTACCGGAATTGGTAAGAGCTTTGCCTACATCATCCCCATTCTAAACGACTACGTTCACCGAAAAACACAAGGTAAACAGTACGTTATCGCGACGTCGAACAAGGCGCTTCAACATCAGCTCGAGCGCGACATCCCGCTGCTGATACAGAAGCTGAACATCGACGACAGATCAATGGTGTCCAACAAGCGCACACCGTTATTCAGTGTCGTCAAAGGAAAAAGTAACTACGCGTGCCCGGAGCTCATCGAACACGTGCCTGACATGGACAAGGGGAAGTTCAAAGACTTCACGCAAACCCTTCCCGCGGATGTGGCCAACTGGAAAGGTCCTCGCCCAATGTGGTGGGACGACATCACGGTAGAGAATTGCCCACATAACAAGAAGTCGTGCCCATCCGCCAAAAGCTGCAGCCCGGACTACAAGCTTCTAGACATCATGGTCATCAATCAGCACCTCCTCGGGTTCATGCTCGAGAACCCATTCATGCTGAAAACAGGTGGAGTTGACGTCGTGGTCGTAGACGAAGCCCACCAGCTATCTGAATCCGTCCGCGGCGCCTTTTCCAGCGTGTTCAAATACGCAGGACTCTCGCGCCTTTTCCGCATCGAAAAGGACTATGACCTCATCGATTGGTGGACCGAAACTGCTGTTGCCCATGCAATCTCTACACGTAATAACAACGTGTCGGTAGATGAGATCGCGACTATTCGGCGTCTTAGTCGCGCTGAAGCGCAAGGCAACATGCAGGTAATTTCGCAAGTACGCGGACAGACCCAGACTATTTACGACTGCTTCCAAGATCTGTTCGGTAAGCTGGCGTCATCCTCGCGAGATAAAAGATCCCTTGTGCTCGACACAATCCCTCCAAACGTTATCGCAGTGTGCGCTGCCGCCTTGTTGCACCTTAACAAGACGTCCCGGCTACTCGATGAAGTGTGCCGCGCCCCGAGTGTCGACGACTTTGACTACGGCCTAGATGTCCGCGCTCGTTCGAAGGCGAAGAAAGCACTCAACTCACTCAAGAAGCTCGAGCGACTCTTTAACGCCTGCGTTGACTACTCCGAGTCCGACCGGACTAAGGAAGTGATAGCCATTAGCCCTGAGGCTGTTGAGATAAAGGCTATCGACATCAGCAAGCGTTTCCAGGAGACTCTGGCGCGCGTAACCAAAAAAGCGGTGTTCGTGTCCGCCACCCTTGCGATAGGTTCCGACTTCTCGCACTTCAAGGAAGAGCTCGGAATTGGCCTGACCAAAATTCCTGAAGCGCTGCCACTCTTGTCCGCAAGTATCCATGCGTCCCCCTTCAATCTCGCTGCAGCGGCCCAGGTCTACCTTCCGATCGATGCTCCTGTACCAGTCCGAAAAGGACAGGACGGATATGACGCCTGGATGCACTGGATGACTGAGGAAATCAAAGACCTTGTCATCGCCAACAAGGGCGATGCCTTCGTGCTCTTTTCGAATGTCGCCGACATGAAGGAGATCCACAGCCGCGTGGAGCCGGTCCTGTTCTCCAACCGCATCACCGCGGTCCTACAAGACGGAGACGCAAATTCCGCCATCCAGAAGTTCCGTAACAACCCGGCTTCGGTCCTATTCGGCGTCAAAAGCATCTGGGAAGGGGTCGACATCCAGGGGAGTAAGCTACGGCTCGTGATAATTCCTAAGCTTCCGTTTCCTCCTCCTGATGACCCGGTAATCAAGGTGCTTAGCAGTATCGCGGGCAATCAGTGGTTTCGTTTAGTCCTCATACCTCGTATGCTTGCTGCCGTCAGACAAGGTGCCGGCAGACTAATACGCACCAAAACAGACTACGGTATGGTCGCTATACTCGACTCTCGGGTATGGTCTGGCGTGTCTGACCCCCTCAAACATGCCGCTGTAATGTCCAAGCTTATGTTGCGGAAACCAACGGAGCGCACCCTTAATACGGCTTATGGTAACAAATTATTTGCTGCCCTTGGTTTTAAGGATTGCATTATGGACAAAACTGGGGCAATAAACAGATTACGAACTTACACAAAACGAGCCGAACAAGAGCGGCTCACAAAGAAGGAGTAAAAGATGGCACGTCCCAAAGGGTCCAAGATGATCGACTGCACGAATCCGAAGTGCTCGGGTAAAGTGGTTCTGATGCCGACCGCCGGAGAAGTCGGCGTCTGCAAAACCTGCAATACCAAAGTCAAAATGACCAAGACGCTGATGAAGGAACTCGGAATCAAGTGAGCTCGTGCATCGCGTCGATTTGAAACGCCCGTGTAGTTAGCCGTAAGGCACTATACGGGCGTTTCTTTTGGTTCAAGGTACTTGACGCATTCCATAGAACCTGCCACTCATTAGAAATGCGTTTTGTTATAGGAATCTGCCAAGCTAAGTTGCCTAACAAGGGACCCTACATCGCTGTGGCTACCGCCTGGGCGATTAGCTCTCTTCCTCCGTTCAATATCCAAAAGACTTCGGTGCAAGAGCTTCGCACCTCTGCTGCAGCTAGCGCCGTTACGTCAAACTGGGACGAAGTCGTAACACTTGAAGCGTGCCTACAGCGTACTCTCGAAAAGATGTATCTGAAGAATCTCATTGCCAACCCACTCAACGACCATCCCCCAGCCATCGTGATTCTTCGAGAACCAGTTTACTTATCCGTCAAGTACGAAACAGACGCGGATCATTGGGTTATCCAATGTACGCGGAAGGTCCTCAACGGTTTGCTTGTAGGAGAACCCAAGTAATGACCACACACGCCGAGCTACTACGTCCCCACGTCGATGTGACTGTTTGTTCCAAATGTAGAAAGAAGTTCGAATCCGGCGACCGTATAGTCGAGGCGTACATCTTTCACCGTTCAGCTCCTAACCCCTTAAACGTCGTGTGTCGTGGAGCAGAGCTGATGGAAGAATACGAATTCATCCACGCAGACTGCAACGACACGAAGCTTCTCAAAGGAAACTACGTCAGTAAAATTGTGGTGCCCTGATGGCTACCGGTATCCATAACCCGTTCAAAGACCCTGTAAAGAAAGTCAAAAAACCGGAATTTACTCCGAATTTTGACTCGGATGACTCTGAGAGAGTTGCTCCTCCGCCCCCCACTATTATTCTCGATGGTGAGAGCTACGGCATCGAAATAGTTGGAGTAACGACTCCGCTCGACGCGGGTAAAAAACTACTTGAAATGCTGTACTCCTTGGATGAGCACCAGAAACGAAAACTGCGCCAGCAGGGTGTCAACGTACTCCCTATTGGTGCTGATGTTCCCGACAAACTTCCTCTCGGTCAGCTCATGTTAGTGATTGGGGGGAAGGCTATCATCGTAGATGTCGATCCGAGCTACGTTAATGAAACTCCCGTATACCGGCGGATAGCGTACGCTGTTTTGGGTCTGGGGATTAACGACACACTGAAACGCCATAACATGCGCGTTTTCACAAGGAGATAGCCATGCAGAATAAAAGATCATGTGGTGAATGCTCGCAGTATTACCCACTTGAGAAGGGCATGCGCGGAGGAGAACGGCGCCCTCTCAACCAGGGTTTCTGTTTGGAAAAGACAGTATTTGCGAGCAACAAGCCGGGTAAGCCCGTCTATCCTCCGCGCGCAAAGACCGCCGAGCTTCCTAACGCCATGCATAACACGGTTCTGGTATACGCGAACCAAGTGGTACCTGAGTGCCAAACCTTCAAAGGAGCTCAACGATGAGTACTACCCCTGAGATGATCACTGTTCCCGACGGTAAGGGTGGCTGGATGAAAGTGCCCGCAGGGACACAGGTAAAACAGGACGCAGCTAAACAAGCCAGAATCATGGCAGAAGCTGCTGAGAAAGATTTCTACGAGGCAGCGGGAAAGCTCTCGCAGTATATCAATAAGCTCGTGCGCATTTACGCTAAGGAAAACGGTCTTACTCACCAAGAGGCGGCTGCCGGTGTCTACCTCGAAAACTGTAATAACCGTTTCTTCTTCCCCGCAGAAAGCGGCGGCGTCGAAGAGTTCGACCGCGTTACTGCGTTAATGTGGGAGTGGTTCAAACAGCAACCAAAAGAGTGAAGAAATCCCTCCGGTTTATGGTATAAAAAATAGCTGAAGTTCGTTTCTGATTTGCTATAATACCTTCAAGAGAAAAATTCGCGCAGGTAAGGAGGTCTGATGAGACTGAGAGGCGTAATACTCGTTTATGTGATCCTAGGGTTACTGTGTACAGGTGGAACCCCGGAGAACAAGAGGAACCTTCCTTGGGAAGGAACACGCGTTATCACGAAGTCACTCGCAACAGTTTATAGGGAGCAAGAGGAAGCACGCCTAAACAAGGACGTGGCCCCCTACGGTACTAATGAAGAGCGGGAAGCTAACATCGACAGGATCGCTAATAGTTTGGTTGCATGGAAAACCAAACTTGACGGTGACCTTTGGTATGAGTGTGGTGAAAGGTACACCACTATTACCAAAAAGCAAGAAGCCTCTACAAAATGGGCCGTAGCACTCTACGACGCGCAACGTGATGCTACCTATAACTTGAAAAACGGCGACCAGGTAACAGTTCCCATGGAATCAGTTCTGGGAATCATCACCAACGAGTCACGCTTTGATCGTTGCGCAATTGGACCGTGGCCTCGACAATGGGCAGCAGAGCACGGGCTACTACTACTTCATGGCCGAAGAGCTTATAGCTATTCTGAGGACGAGCTCGCAGAGGTTCTTGAAAACCCTAAGTGGGAAAAAGAGCATCGAAGTGCTGACCTTGGTCCTGGCCAGATTATGTGGAACAAAAAGAAAGGCGACTTTCGCCAGTACACCACTCTCGGTAGTGGGATACGCAATGTGTTCGCAGAACTCGTCCGCCGCGGAGTTGAGTACGATACCAAGGACCCTGCCGCATACTGGCCCGGGAGACGCTCTCAGGACTACCTCGACAAAGTCATGCGTTTTGGAAGATCCTTCTTCCGAGCGCTTAAGGCGTAGGGCGTAAGCCCCGATACCCTCGGATGTCTTTCCTTTAGACATGCGTAGTTACTACGCAATATCTGTCTAGGCGCGGCGCCTATACCCGAAGACGAGGAGCTCTTGGGAAAGAGCTCACTCTCTCAGCGAGGGTATCGTTGTTTTTGTGTACCCCTTCTTCTCAGATGTCCTTCCTTTCCGTAGGGCCGCAGATACTGCGGTATGTTCGGTGTGGTTGTAGGACAACCAAAAAGTGACTGACGTACGCTAAGGCAGCCTCCGGCAGGATCACTCTCTCTCAGTGAGAAGAAGGGGTACTTTTTTACCCTACCCCTTTTTTTGCTTCTAAAGTTTGTGCTATAACACCCACAACAAACGTCGCGTAAGGAGGGCTCATGTCCGTTGTCCAATTTCCTTCTAAAGAAACCATTGTCGGTTACATCGATACCGACTCTGGAGGCATCCTCCTTACGGATGCCGTGTGGGAGAGTACCCTCCCCAGAACTTCACACAAATACACGTCCGTAGACCTCGGAGAAGCTCTCCCCAGTCGTATTCCCGTGTACGCTAAACTCGTAAATGGCCGGCGCTTCATCATTATCGACATTGATGCAGCCACCAACACCAGAGTGGAGTCAGACTTTGTTGAGGTTAACGACCCGGTTGAAGCTGCGATTGACCCGGATGAGCCCGTTACGCCGGAGACATCAAATGCGTAGCCCCTTTGTTATTGGACTAATCGGCGGTATGGGTAGCGGAAAAGATACCGCGGCAAAAATCCTTGAACAAAGCCATGGCGCACGGTCAATAGCGTTCGCTGACTCCATGAAGTGTTACCTCATGGATATCTTTGACCTGTCTCACGACCAACTGTGGGGTCCTAGCGAAAAGAAAGGGCCAGAGATACGTAAGCTCATGCAACAGTTTGGTACCGAACTGTGCCGGGGGCATAACCCAGATATTTGGATCGATAAGCTCCTCTCGCGCATCGATGACTACGTTGGAAACGGTGTAGATCCTCTTGGACTACAGCGCGCAATCGATAAGAACAAACGCGCAGTGATCGTAGTTACCGACATCCGGTTTCCTAATGAGGCAGCAGCTCTTGTACGAGAATACAGCGCGTGTAACCTGCTGATTCTTCCTGAAAAGCGGAACTACTCTGCTGACATAAAAGATGACGCACTTATTAGTCACGCCAGCGAAACATCTATGTGGGACATCCCTCCTGAGCACATACGCGCAAAGGTCGTAAACCCCGGAGAGTACGCTAGGTACGCTTCCAATATCCACGCAGCGCTGGAGCGCGTCTATGACTGAACCCCTACCACAGGATCCGTATAACGGCCAAGAAGTCGAGGTTCCTGAGGATCTATGCTGGGGGTCTACCACACGTATCCAGCTGTGGTCTAGGATCGATAGCACAAACGATATCGAGCTTATAGGACACTGCGAAAACATTGAACGATGCGCTACGTCCAGCAAGTACTGGACAATCAAGCGCGCTAAAACTGTTCTGCCGCTGAAGCCACACTCAATAGTGAACGTGATAGCACATGAGTTCGACTTTGCTTCGATGGTGTTTATCGACGGCTTAGGCTGGGTAGGTGCGCGTCACCGGCAACCTGGAAAGCTGCTCATCAACAAGTATTTGCGGGTACGCATAAACTTCGTGCTAGACGAAGGTGCTGGTGATACCTGGTATTATGAACTGGTAGGTCTCGAGACCATTCCACACATTGAGGAGAACGCGCAATGAACAACAACGTACGCCCATTTCCTGGACCCCGCCTAGTGCAACCTGTTTCCGGTCAACCCCAAGGGATGCCCGCTGGAGAGCAAGCGCCTAACCCCTTCAAGACTTTTAATCCCCTGCAAGAAAACGCCCAGGGTATGCAGGTTTTACGCAAACTCACCAACTGCAAACTCCCTGAGCACGCCGCCCGACTGCATGGTCTAGTCCAGAAAATCTCCATGATGCCTGATGCATCCGACGACCTCGTGAACGCAGCAGGACAGGCGATTGCGCTTACACTTCGCGGAGACCAATTCTGCACCAAGCAGCTCCAGAAACGCACTATCGTGAAGTACGCGGATGACCCTGAGCTCGATACGCTCAACAAAGAGATCAAAGAGCTGGAACACGAAGTCGAAGAAGCACAGATTCGGGTGCAACAGCTCATGCAGGACATCAACGCCAAGCACGAGAAGCTCTGGGATACCACTGTTTCGAAATTCGGTCTCAGTACCGACACCCGACTGTACATGGTCGATAAGAATAACGAGTCAGTGTCCCTCGTTGAGCTTACCTGCGCGAACTGCGCCGGCGCCAAGTCTGCTGAGGAGATCGTTGGGAAGATCGCTATGCTCCTCATCGACCCTCCGCCTCCGAAGATCGTGAAAGAGGAAGAGTCTAATGACTGACAACGAAGCCCAGCTAGAACATGTGCGGCTGAATCACAATCTCTTCCGAGAGATGCAGCACCCGGCATTCAAGAGCAAGAAGTTCCTGGCGTTCTTTATCTACGAGCTTCTGTCTGCTGCTATGGCCGGGTTCACCGTGTGGAAGCAGCCTGCCCTTGATTGGCCGTTGGCCGGCTACATGACGGGAATCGCCTTCTCTATGGGCGCTGCTGCTATGTGGTATCTCGGCAAGCAAGCTGCGACAGACATGTACGTCAGGGGGTTTGCTATGGTTGCTGGGAAGCCTGGTGTGACCAAAGAAGACGTAGAAGAGCAAATCAAGAAGTCCGTTCCGCCTGCCGCTATCCATATGGGTGGCGTCGACTACAACACCACGAATACCTGACAGCAAAAGAAAAGGGAGCTTGCGCTCCCTCCTCCTTATCTTTCCAGAAGACGTTCGAAATCAGCGAAATCCTTAAGGGTGAAGCCCCCTGCGCTGGGGTGTCCGCTTCCGCCCATCTTACGGGCGAGCTCTGCGCAGTTGACCTCTTTGTGCGTGGAGTAGAGCGTAATCACCCAGCGGTCACGCTTGTACGTAAAGGCCACCATGAGCTGGTGTACTGTGTGGTCGTAGAGTTCATTGAAGAACTGCGAGTACGCCCACGGAGTGTTGACGATGAGTGACGGGATACCTAGAAACTTTGCTTCAAATGACGCTGTCCGCATGACTGACGCAGCTCGACTCTGACTGTACCGAAGACATACCCGTCCTTCAGGTAGGAATGTCTTGTCCAGCGCAAGCCGCTGTTCCTCTGCGGAGAGTGCCATGATATCGCCCCAGAAGAGTGAGCCATCTCTACTGTGTATCGCGGTGTTTACGCTGTTGAGATAGTTCACAAACAACAGCGCGTCATCGTTATGCTCGCGCACGTGACGGTACGTATCGTAGCACCCAATTAGGTCGATGACCGGAGGTATGGGTACTCCTGGATAACAGTACTGCCACGTGAGCTCACACGCGGATATCGGCATGTCTGTGTCCGCGAAGTGCTGTTTCCTAATCCCCTGCACGTCTTTTAACGACGGGATTGCTTCCTCGTATTCGATGCTATTAGCGTGGTGATCAATCCATACGAGGTTTTTGTGCGACTGTGCGAACTGCGACATTGCTATCAAGGGCTGAAAGGAATAATCCACTAGGTAAATGTGGTCATCACTTCCAACACTCAACGAGCCGGAACGCGCACCATGACTGAGGCCGCGGAGAATAACATTGTTTCCAGATGCCTGTAGATACTTACGAAGAATCGCTGCACTGGCGTTACCGTCCGCGTCCTGGTGATAGAGAATATGAACATCTGACATTTGAGAGCCTCTTTCTTAGATGTAACGAACGTCAGCACCTAGCTGACAGCGGCGAGTATAAGCTAAGCAACCAGCTCACGCAACGGCATTGACTTTCCGCAGTCGCATATAACACGATACTGATGATACGGATGCTTTATGGTCATTCCACATAAGCACCTAATCGTAAAGTAGCTACCACTCGTAGTGGTTACAACCTCTAACAGTTGCATCCCTTGGCGTCCCTCTGCATGATGTATGTCAGTAGCTCCTTTGTCCATTCCTCCACCTCCTTCAACTCGAGAATCGCCGCGGGCTTTAACCACCCGACTACTTCGATCTCACCGTCGTTGGATTGAATGGTACCTGAATACGCTAAAGACATCACCATCCCAAAGTGGACCCGGTCTACAGAAGTGCCTTGCAAGCGCAAAAAGAACCCATGAAAGAGAGTAGATGATGGGCCTAGAGGAGGATCGAATAGGAGCTCCTCGTGCAACTCCCGATAAGCAGCCGCGAGAACTGCCGCCTGTGGAGATACGCGGTTGTCGTCCTGCTCCACGTGGCCCCCCACTCCTACTGATATCTTGCCGTGTAGACGCGTTTCCCCGGATACTGGCCTACGACGATACGTAAATATTTCACCGCGTTTATTGTAGATGTACGTGTAGGGTATGAGCTGCAACCACGTGGGATCTTGCTCCACATCTCCGCGGCGCTTGTAGCTTGTGTACCCGAACAGCTTTTCCATCACGTCTCCATGTTGGAACACCGTGACACACCCTTTTATTTTGGTGCCGTCTAACAAGCTCGCGGGAAAACACGCAATCAATTGGTCGTCTTTGGGCATGTTGTTTCTCCTTTGATTCCTCTTTTACCACTACCATTAGGGGGCACACAAGCTAGGAGGAACCATGCCTATAACAAATGGCCAAGTCGTAGAACGTCTTAACGCGGTATACCTTAAAGGTAAGACCGACTATAATCTGAAACTCCGAAGAAAAGAAAATACGAAGTGGTGCCGTATTGTAGCACGGATAACAGACCCCCTTCTCGCGCTGTTTACGCATGATAAGCGCAAAGGGTTTATGGACCGCTGTACTACCATCGGAAACATTGTGTATTTTCCTACTGGATGGACTTACGGAGCTAATCCTGAGTGGGACCTCGTAATGCTCCGGCATGAGCTCAAACACGTCAGACAATTTGCCTGTCTGAACCCCTTTGGGTTGTGGCCCATCGGGGTGGTCCTTTCCCTCGTGTTCTACCTATTATTGCCGCTCCCTATAGGGCTGGCGTGGTTCCGTTACGCTATGGAACGCCAGGCGTTTATCGAAACTATGCGCACACGCATTGAGCTCGGTAAACCCATTGACATCGAGTACTACGTCGAGCTCATGGCGGGACCCATGTACGGCTTCGCGTGGCCCTTTAAGCACGCTGTCCGCGGATGGTTTGCTGAGCACATCCGCCCGTTCCAGGTCATTCAGACGGATTCAAATAAGACCTGATCCGCGCGAGAGGCGCGACCATCGAACTGAATGGATACTGCCGGCCACTATCCATCGGCATGAACAGCGCCAGCCCATAGCAGTCAACGAACTTGAACGAGTACTTCACGATAACTGTGTCACCCTCGAGGTTGACACTAAGGAAGTCACTCGCTTCTACGTCCTTGATGATCTTCTGAATCTCCGGGATAACTACCTGACTGGCAGTCTGCTCAGTGAAGGTGCCAAAGGACACCCGGATCCAGGCTTCCTTGTCATCCCGTACGAAGTGCGTTTCGTACTCAGAACGCTCGACCATGTACTCGATGCCACGCATATACCTGTCTAAGCCATCGATGAAACGCACTGACCGCTCGATGATGGTTACGTCGGTGTTCGGATCAAAAATTTCCTTCGCGCTGACACTCATTGTTCTGCTCCTGTTGGATGTGTTGTTCAATGACCCCGATCCTATTTTCGTGGTCATTGATGGCATTGATGATCCGCTCGTACTGAGTGACCAAATCGTTATTGGCCTCCTTGAGCTTCACATTAATGCCGTTGAGTTCATTAAACGACTGCGCCGCACGCTCCATTTGCTCCTGCAGCAGCACCTTGTCTAACTTCGGAACTACTGTCTTCTTGATGATTTTTCTTTTGCTCATGCGTCGGTGATACCATAACACGACGATGCTGCAAACCTCCTTTGTTGGTCGCGTTGCTTATACCCAGGATGTGTGAAGATTTTTAGAGTCTACCGGTACTTAGTCATGAGGGACATCAGAAGAGTTGATATAGGAAGACCTAATTGCTGCGCTTCTCCAACGAGATATGACCTATATGCAGCATCCAATCCCTTCAGTTCTTTTTCTGAAGGTGTGTATCCTATACGATTAAGCAGCTCCTTACCTCTCCGCGTAGCTCGGGATTCTTCCGCAAGAGTAAAAGCTCCCGATAACAGCGTAGGAACCGCCCCCACCGCCACTAAACTCGGTTTACCTGCGACAGCTCCAGCTAACATCGATAAAAGGCCACTCCCTAATAATAATGGATTACTCGTTACAGCATTACCATGATACGTAATCTTGTCTAGCACCCCTGGCCGGGTACTATGACCAATTTCATGCGCTATTACCCCCGGATTGCGCCCAGGGTTAAGCGCTAAAATGTTTTCACCAGCATCTCGTGCAGCCCGGTGTTTCTCAGCATGCTGTTCCCCCACCATTGCGTCTTGCATTTTTTTCATAAACGGTATCTTAGAGAAAAAATCTAGTGGATGTGGTTGCCACATGTGCGGCCCGATATCACCTTCAGGCAACAGCGTATACTGCTCAAGGGGTGCGTCGTGACTCGCTCGTACTAACTGTCGAACAAAATCTTCATTCAATTCTTTTGTCTTAGTAAGTGGGTTTCGAGCGCCCGCCATAGCGTTAAGCTCCCGCCGCGCTTTATCCATCATCTTTTTTTCTTCGATAGCAGCTTCGGCCGCTTCCTCTGCTTTTAACTTCTCTAAGTAGCCTGCAGTTTTACACAGCAAAACATCTAGTGTTCTATCACGCATCACACACCTCAAAAGTTGAATCCACTTCCAAGCTCACGCAGTTCTGACATCCTGTGATACCGGTAACAACCGCTCGCTCGTCGTTGATATCCTTAACCTTCAGCACCATGTGCCGGCGGTCATCTTCGGGGATTTTACGAAGAACGTCGTAGAGCTCTTGGGCTGTCACCTTGTGCATGGTCGAATTTTAGCATAGACGACCGCCTTTGGTGTATGGGTACGTTCTGGGTATTGTCGGGGGATTCAAAGCTGGTGCGTGCAGCTAAAACTCGTCCACCAAAGGCGGTCAGTGGTGTGACTCCGTACATATAAGCGTTTTAGGAAAAGACGCAAGCGAAAATACTCAAGGAGTTCCCTGGTATTTGCGCTCCAGATAGTCTGCTAGTAATTTTCCAGCGACAGCACCCGGGAGGATACCACCTACTCGCGCTCCACCCCGCAGCCACCGATTCTTGATGTTCATCTTACCTACGAGCTTGTCCGCCAACGGTGTTGTCGCTGCCAACGCCGCGGCGGGCATTCCGAACTGCAGAGCGGCCGGCACAAATGGGCTGTAATCAGTGCTCTCTGTTCCAGGCACACCCTGCCCATAACTGGGATCCAGCTGCTTGCGGAGGATGTGATACCCTGTTCCACCCGTGGCCAAAAGAGCACCTAAAGCTGCTCCAGTTATTCCGCGAGTTTTACTTGCATTCGCTGGAGATATGCCAGGAGGCATGGGGGCTAACCGTCCAAGAGCGTGCCCAAATACAGCACTCTCCCCAAGATTGCTTAATATATTGCGCTCTAAAGCATGTCCCCGTCGCATGGCATCGTGCGCATCCGACGGAGCTTCTTCGGCCATCAGCTCTTCCGCACGTTTCAGATGGTAAAGGGCACGCATCATTTTAGGTTCTATACCTCCACCAACTGTGTCGACGATAAATTATCCATCCAAACGTACGTCGAGTTGTTGGTCGTCCTTCCAAGAATACCGAATGCTCCTGGCATCATGACACTCATGTCGAAAAGATCTTCGAACTCTCCTAAAAGTGTCTCGCCGCTAGTAGCGCGTATACGGTACGCGCTGGAATTGAGCTCAAACTCCAGGAGAATAGTGCTGCCCGCGGTATACACAATCGACAGTGAACCCAGCACTGTTTCCTGCTGCACGCCGGCCACCACGCTGAAGAACGAGAATACCAAATCGGCCGTGCTTGCACCCGTACAGGTCAGGTAGCCTGCGTAACCATGTACTAGACCGCGCAACCCCATTCCCCAGTGCATACGAGCGAAAAACCCTACCGAACAATCGGCCGGCGCAGACACGTTTGCCTGAATCTGGCAGCTACGCACGTACGGGTACGCGGTCCACATCTCATAACCAAAGTCAGAACAGCGCGCCTTATTCGCGGAGATGTTCCAGCCATCTCCTGAATCCACGACCATGTTCCAGTTATCGCCTAGATTCGCATTATCTGACCGATTGAAAGTTTCAGTATACCTGAATGCATGCCTGTACGAGGTCTGGCCGTAACACGGATCAGTTTCTCCAAGTAACAACGCGCCAGTCCTGTTACTGGTTTCTACGTACTTGTTACGCCACTCACGATTCATCGGAAGATACTCAGGCTCGCCCCACCATCCTCCAGCATTGATAGTAACGTCCCCAAGCTCTGGCCAGTTATATAGCCCCCAGGACATACGTCTACAGTCCCAACCCTCCGCCCAACCATTACGGACAGCCATTCCGACGCCGTAACGTTCGTGCTTCCACACCTCAATAGTTACAGGACTATCAAAACGGCTAAACGCTACGTCATGCAGTGCTACACCCCAAAAAAGAGGAATAGTACACGCCGTAAAGGGCTGTGACTCTCCGTTGATGACGCGCAGCTCGAGCCGGGGCTCTACGGAACCTGCGGTCATGTTTCGATAGTACTCTCTCGAGTACGGAAGCGGGTTAGCTGCCCACACCTCAACACGGTACGGAGAACCTCCGATAGAGAATAGGCGCGTGTCGTTGGACAGTGCGGTGAACGGAGCTGCTGGTAACCAATCAAAAGCGATACGGAAGTATCTAGGATCCACTGCATCCGTCCATGTCGCGCGCTCAACAGCACGCGTCATGCCGTACGGACTCCAGCTTGAGGGCCACAGCGTATCAACCTGCACCATAGGTGCGTCTAAAAGTGCAACCTGTCCCTGCCGGTAACATCGGATGTACGCTCGCCACTCATCTTCCGGAACATCGGGAGACATCATAGAGAAGTCGACAGCGTCATGCTCTCGAATCCACCAGCGTGGAGGATGCCGGTAATGCGTACGTAACCTACGCGCGGTAAGACGTACCGTAGTTGCGCCGGGAGCGTTATTGATGCGCACGTAAGCTGCAGTAGTGGTTCCTAGCGTGTCGTCCGGCGCTCGCATGCTCCACGATGTCACTGCCTTAGTATATCCAAGTACCTCAAAGTGAAGGTTGTATCTGGAATACGCAAAGTTGTAATCGGCGGGGCGCCCCAATATCTCGTCTTCAATGAAGTGCGCGTAAAAACCCTTATAGGAATCGGGGTCGTTGTCAAAACTACCGTCATCCAACTGCAACCGTCCGCCAAATAACGCTACGTATGGTACACCAGTGTCTGCATCTGTTATGTAACAAGGGCGCCAACGCGCCATACGCCGATTCCAAATTTCTTCGCCGCCGTAATCTTCCGGATCTCCATCCGTGTCAGTGCCGGCGATAAGCGATTCCATGTTGGTACGCCAAGTTGAACCTGTCCAACGGATGGTCCAAACGTTTCCGTACTGGTCTCCAGTCAGATGGTTGATGCCCCCGTAAACCCAAATCGTGTCTACACCATCATACCAGAGCGCCGCCTCCGTGATAACCGAAGGTGTACCATCCAAAGGAGTGACGTCATAGGTAGTACAAGACGGAGTACCCGAGGGGTCAATAACCCGTACAGTCAAAGTGCCAGTCATGGACTGACCGCCTATAACGACGATCATTCCGTCCAGGTCCCCGCCACTACAGTACGTAGCAGCTTGTCCCCAATCACCAGAGGGCAAGAGATTCGTTCCTACCTCGGTCAACGTCCAGGCGCTCGAGCTCGCCTTCAGAACAAGACGACTCCCGGTGCTCCCGCTGATGTTACCACCAATGATATAGAGGTTATTCCCACCATCATAAGCTGTAGCGGCATTTGCTAATGCTCCTGAATGTGTCGCTCGAACTGTTGGTGTCCATACACCGCCTGACCCCACCCATTCAATAAAAGATGCAGCTTCTCCCCCTACAATACCAAGTTGTACAGCAGACAGGCTAAGCATCCCGCACTTACCCAACCGCCACTGGTATGTGAGTTCATATGGCTGCGCAAACAGCAACGTAGGATCTCCGTGAGCTCCCCACTGCCAAAATCCTATTCCTAAGCCCTCATCAGTATACGACGCCACTAAATACGCGACACCTGTTTCGCCGTAACCTAATACACAGTCGTGATTCCACGCAGGTCCTGCTGTCCCAAATTCCATTTCACTGAGCACATCCGGATTGATACGCACATGCCTACCCGGATAATCCATGTGCCGCGTCTCTGTCTCCGTTGGCGTATGCTCAAAAGTACCGCGCGCTACATTCCAATAACCAGGACGGTACTCGCTGAGTACTAATGGATCCGTGTTATTTTGCCACTGTGCAAACTGGCTGTTTTGAACCTGGTTCTCCCCAACCTCATGCTCAACTAGAACAGCTGCTTTACGCTCGATCCGCCCACCCTGCATAATCAATGCACATGAGAGTAGGTAATCGAGATTGTAATCCGACGCGGACTTATATGTCTCGAGGTTAGACGTAACTACCTGCCCCGGAACCTTGTTCGCTTCGAACACCATGCTGACACACGCCACGCCACCGTTATCGGCTGCAGAGCGTGTTGCTAAATACGAATGCCAGTGCGGTCTCCACCGAGACCTAAAATAGTTTACCCACAGCTCGGGAGCGGCATCGTCGGTTACGCGCCGTGCTTGAATAGCAGTTGCAAGACGGTATATGTTCCAGTCCGCCCAAATCTTTTCCCAATCGCCCTCGTCCAAATCACGCCAGCACAAATCTCGAGACTGATATCGAGCACCATCACCAGCTGTCTGATGCTGGTCCATGGCGAATGCAATCTTCATGGGAGCGTCCCCCCCACCTGACTGCAACCAGTTGTACATCGCCTGCGATTCAGGGCTACACGTAATAGGTGCGTCGCCTTTTGACTCCCCTACGGTAGGTACAAACTCAGTCCAGAACCACGGCCAAACACGATTCAGATTAATAGTGGTAGGAACACCAGAAGGATGCGGACCATATAACGCCAAATTACGCGTTCCAGCAAATGTTCCGTCCGGATTACAGCAGGGCAGCATACAGATACAGTACTGGTCACGCAACGCGGCAAAATCTGGATGCGTACACATGAGCTCGTACGCTTTAAAGCTCCCACGAATGCCGTCTGACTCGTTACCATGGATCAGACATGTAAAGATGAAAGCTTCTTTGCTTCTATTACCAAAGCGGAACAACTCGAGCGGACGCGTTTCGTACGACTGGCCAAGAACTTGACGTGTAACACCTGGGATAGCGTCCTCGAGGAGATCGAGTTCGTCAACCAACACATGCGTACTGCCAACGCGATCATAACAACCTACTTCATTGCTGTACTTAACAAAGCCCTGAGTTTCAGGAAACCGATAATAGATTGGGACGTCTCCAACCGACTTCAGAATTCTGTCGCCTACTACGCGCGGGATATCAGGTCCGACATGCCGGCCAGTAACCGGACACCAGGCATCGGACGGACGAGAAAACATCATCTCGTTAAACGTGAGCTTTCTCATACTTCAATACCTGTCCCGCGTGCTAGCTTTTGCAGGTGAC
>Ga0315293_10001046_pt1 | contig 26654 bp, 28 predicted proteins | sample YL17G13_20_MG_FD_203071 | JGI IMG/M metagenome (GOLD analysis project Ga0315293, IMG submission 203071) | Sediment microbial communities from Yellowstone Lake, YNP, Wyoming, USA - YL17G13_20 | ecosystem: Environmental > Aquatic > Freshwater > Lake > Sediment | place: USA: Wyoming | collected...
TTTACTAATCTTTCTTTAACTTCTTTATCAGGTTTTCCGCATTTAATTGGATAAATTGTTCCTACTTTATGAATAAATGAACTTTGAGAATTCACTGGAACTATACCCTTTTCTAAACCAGACACAACACCAGTAAGTGGAACATTATTATAGCTTTTTGCAACATACACATTCAAATTAACTGAGGGATAACTTCCAAAATATCTAACTTTAGTTGTTCCTTTAATAACAACTTTGGCAATTTTTCCTTTCCCAGGAGAATTTATACAAACACCAATTACATAGGGTTGACCTTTATCAAGTTGAGCTAAATTTTGAGAAACGTAAACATAGTTTTTTCCATTTATCGGGCAATAATAAATAAAAACTGGAGAATATTTTTTTATTTTTTCATAAGCGATGTATTCTTGAAATTTCGCAGACGTCATATATATATATATATATATAAATTATAAAAAATAAAAAGTTTGAAAATTAATATTTTTTTGAAAATGGCTTTTTAAGTTCATTTTCTACTTGTTTTGCAATTTCTTTTAAATATTTTTTATTTTTATCAAATTCTAAGAAAACATTAATATCTATTTTTTCATTATTATCTTCATACCCAATATAATCAAATTCATATACACGAGTTGGTAATTTTTCATGTTTTACTTTATTTTTCAAAATATTATTAAATAAATATTGATTTGGTTGGCGTATATTCATTTTTTTATCATATCTTTTTACTAATTTCAACTTACTATTCCGCGGTAATAGGATTTCATTTTCATCTATCTTTATTTTATTTTTAATATAACTTTCATAATAACCAAAAAAATCAAGATATAAAAATTTATTTCCTTTTGGAATATTTATTTTCATAAGTAAAAAAAATTTTTTACCGAATAGTTCAAATAAATCATCACATGTTGTTTCAAGCTTGTTTAAATATTTTTTATTACTATTTTTTTTCTCACAATTATACCATACTGGATTTGCAAAATTATAAAATGCAATATTTATATCTAGACTTGTTGATAAGAATGTTGAATACATAAATTCTTTTCCAATATTGCTACGTTCTAATGTATAAATCATATTTTTCAAACCAACTTCAATTGGATAACAATTACAAATATGTAATCCGCGATAAGTTACTATTTTTTTATTATAAGCTGGCACTATATGAAATATATTATCTAATTCATTTATTTGAAAAATTTTTTTATATTGATTTTTCAAAACCTCATCTATTATTTTTGATTTTTCTTTTGTATGCCCAGTTAGTAAATCTAAAGATTTATTTTTTCCTAATATAAAATTATTTATATCATAATCACTTTTATATTTCATTATTGTATCGCGTTGATAGTCATTTAGTTTATTTTTATAAAATTTTATAAAAAATTTAATGATTGCAAACATTTCTTTTTCTAATTTTTCATTATAAAAATTTAATGGATTCATATAATATATTTATATAATTTTTATAAACATGAAATTGAGAAATAAAATTTACCTTGTCAATCACCTTTACCATAGTATGGTAGAATAGTATTATCCACCTTACATATTTGGTCTAAATATAGAAGTATGAATCGCAGTAAACTGCTGGTTTTTATCAAATACTATTTTACATCGGTGTAGATATGCGTAGCAAATAATATTATTGAAAGTTCTATAGACTCTATTATCAATATAGAGTTACTATTGATAACTGTTAAAATATATTACTTTAGTTGTTTTTTTGATAACAATTTTGGCAATTTTATATTTATTTGTGGAATTTATGCATACTCCAATCGAGATCATCTAAATTTTGGGAAATAATTTTTTAAATAAAATTCTATTAGCTTCAGGACCCAATATTCTATTTAATGCTACATTTAATGCATCAGTTGATGAAGATGAAGTTGACATAATTGTAAATGTTCTTTTTCCTAAATTAACATAAAAATGAGATTTTGCAATAATATCGCTTTGGATAGTATTATTATTTGCATTTTGTGTGCTATATTGAGTATATAAAGGAATATATGCACTTAATTCTCTTCCATTAAATTCTCTGACTAAATCACTTGATGTCGTTGGATAATTAAAACTAGTTAAACCTCCAATATGAATAAAATCAACATCTGGATCATTGCCATATTGTTGTAATAATACTTCTATTTTTCTTATAACATCATTAATTGGATCATTAATACTAAAATATTTATAAAGTTCACAACAGTGAGATTCTAATATTTTTTTTACTAAATACTCTGTTTGTTTATCATAGGTTGTTTCTACAATAATAACAATAAATTGTGGTTTTCTTGGTGTTTTTTGAACTTTTTGTCTTTGAATAGATGTGTTTGGTTCATAACATTGTAAACCAAAAACTTGTTTTTTTAGCTTTTTGCAACAATCACTCATATTATTATATGAATATTTTTTTATCTTGACATAAAGTAATAAAAATTACCCGGATAATGTGTATACCAATTCTAGCCAATCAACTTCGCTAAATTATAGCAGAAGAGTATTATATGGCTATATTTTGTCCAAATATAGCCGTATAAACCGCAGTAAACTGCTGTTATTTTTTAAAAATCCATCCTAATTTTATAATCAATCCTTCTCCATTATTCTTATTATAACTATCTGTTATTCCGATATAATATGCTATATTATAAAAGTAACTATCTAAAAAACTATTATACCGAGATGTAATACCAATTCCATTAACACCTGCTTGTGCAGATTCAGATACACCACCAACCGGAAAGTTAAAAGGACTTCCAAGAAATCCATTATTATTAGAATCATTAACATTCACATAACTCCAGTAAGCAGAATTGATAAGAGAACCATAAAGAGGAAATTTATTTTTATCTAATTGATTCGGAATTAAAGTAATATATTGAGTATCATTTGTATTATAATTATATATTTTTAAAGTATTAAGACTATCAAAAACAGTTTGTCCATTAGATATTGATACAGATAATCTTGTAAAATATTGTTTATCAAATGGAGCAGGGATTGCATCATATAAAGCTTGACAATATTGATCTATTGCAAAACATATTCCTTTCAGAGGTTCTTGTTTTTTGTAGGCTTCTAATAATAAATTAAATTTGCTTTTAACAATTGGATTATTCAGACCCAAATTAAGATCTTGTCCAATTTGATAATATGAAAATTCACGTCCAGAAATATTATCTTTTGGTAATAAATCAAATGTATAAATATTATATAAATCATGACTTTCATTATTGACATCTAAATTTATATTTACTAATCTTTCTTTAACTTCTTTATCAGGTTTTCCGCATTTAATTGGATAAATTGTTCCTACTTTATGAATAAATGAACTTTGAGAATTCACTGGAACTATACCCTTTTCTAAACCAGACACAATACCTATAAGTGGAACATTATTATAGCTTTTTGCAACATACACATTCAAATTAGTTGTTGGATAACTTCCAAAATATCTAACTTTAGTTGTTCCTTTGATAACAACTTTAGCAATTTTTTCTTTCCCAGGAGAATTTATGCAAACGCCAATAACATATGGTTGACCTTTATCAAGTTGAGCTAAATTTTGAGAAACATATACATAGTTTTTATCATTTTTTGAACAATGAAATAAAAAGACTGGTGAATATTTTATTATTTTTTCATAGGCAATGTATTCTTTAAATTCCGCAGATTTCATATATACTTATAGAAATAAATTACAAATAAAAAAACTATTTAATAAATATATGTTCGGTATATTTATTAAACATAATCTAATTTTTATCATATCATTCCTAGTTTTTATTTTTCTTAATATAATTGAAAATATTCTACATTTTACCAATGGGAGAAAAGAAAATGATAAAATATTCCAATTTACAATGCCTAAAAAGCGCGACTTGATAAAAATGATAATAATTATGGTTATATTTGCTATTTTACAGGGTGGAATAACTGCATTCTTTCATTATTATATTACGAAACATTATTGAATAAAAAGTTAGCTTTTTATAAATCTTTATATAAATTATAAATAACACAATTTGAAGGGGCTAGATGCTAAAAAATTGAATAAATTTATCCCTTACTCTCACAACAATAAAAAATAAAATGTCTAGCTACATGCAGAGAAAAAATATCGGTGGGTTATCAGTTGTTACCACAAAAAATTCGATAAATATATCAGATGAATCTCTAGATTCTCCGGTTCGCTTTGAAAGACTGAAATATTTGCATTTTGTCAAAACAGATGAATTATATTTATTCACGAATCCAATTAATGATTTATTTGCATTATTTGTTTATGAGAAAAAAGTTTATTATCTCCTTTTACAACGCAATGTCAATCAATTTCATGCATTTCACGGAGAAAGATTTATTTATGTAATTGGAATACATAACAATATAACAATATATTCTTTTGAGAAAATCATGGATCATATCCTGGATAATTCTCTCCATGAAGATGTTGAAGAAATAACTGCACTTCCAGGAAGCCCCAAAAAGAAGCTCATTCAGATTCCATTTGAAGATTTATCTATTTTAAGTAAATCTATTAGCCAAATCAATAACAATATAGAAATTTATGAACATTTTGTTTTGATAAAATCGGATGTTATCCAATCTCCTGAATTATTGGAGATTACGATACTTCATTTGTATTCTTTCAAAACATATTTGTTCCGTATCGAAAAAATCAGAACACAAATTTTATATAATAATAATGTTTTTTCATTTCATGCAAATGAAGGACAATTCAAAAATATTGTATATATTGTAACATATTTTGACGGTTTAATACAGAATGATGAATCATCATTGGGTAATATTGGGGTTATTATGAGAATAAAAAGTGAGGAAACAACTCCACATTTTAAAACAGCAACATTACATTTGCACGACTAATGAGACTAATGGTATAAATAGAAAATAAAACTCATAACAAACGAATTCATCCAATCCATTTGTACAAATGTTGGCTTTCTATTTCTATGACTATCATAATGACTTTCATCAACAGATATAAATGTGTGCTTGTATTTCCAGCCATCCATCACACTTCTGTCATTTGCCAAAATAACCTCGAATATTTTTTTAATTTCAAGAAAAATCTGACTTTTTGTTGAAATATTTAATTCTTGAACACTACGGTCTTCAATCATTTGATTCAATTTATTAAAATCAATTTTCGCTTCGTACTCAAATGTAATATTCCCTTTTTCGATATAAACGGGATTCTTGTTTTTAACAGAAGGAAACTTAATATTTCCCTTCTGTTCCTCTGAAATTTGCGGCAAATGCTCGCGATATTCGCGGCAAGTTGTTCCCAATTGGGGCGCAATTGGAAGAATTTGATGTAAGATTATTTCGGCTGGTAAAACGGTTTGCATTGTATTTTTGTAAATTATTACGAAATTATAATAAAATTAATCAATTTTTATTCACTAATGGTACAAATAGAAAATAAAACTCATAACAAATGAATCTATCCAATCCATTTGCACAAATATAACTTTTTTGACTTCATACTTATCATAATGACTTCTCTCGACATTGAGAAATGTATTTTTGTATTTCCAGTCATCAATCGCACTTCGGTCCATTGTCAAAATCACCTCAAACATTTTCTTTATTTCAAGAAAAATGGGGTGATGTGTGGAAATGTCTAGTCTTCGAACATTCTGGTGTTCGATCCATTCGTCCAATTTTTTGAAATCAATTTTTCCTTCGTTTCCAACATTCTGGCTCTCTTCGATTTGAGGTGAATGCTCGCGATATTCACTGCAAGTTGTTTCCAATTGGGTTGCAGGAGGGAGAATAACTTCGGCTGGTAAAACGGTTTGCATTGCAGTTTTTTGGTGATTCTTGTGAATCTATTATAAAATCATTCAATTTTTTATATATGATATAATATATGCACATATATCTTCTGAATAAATCGGTGGGTTGCTACAAAATGAAAAAATTATTGCCTAATCGCTTTCATAACGTCGATTTGAAGAGTGACAATGAATATAAAAAATGGAAAGAAGCGGAAGATAAAAAATTTAACGATAAAATAGTAAAATTTGATGATAAATGTTGGTGGGATAGTTTGGATGAAAATAAAAGAAAAGAATATATAAATAAATATGGTAATAATTTATTTAATTGGAAGCATCGAATGACAAATCACGGTGGAAATTGTAAAAAATATAAAATAATCGATAAAACATTTTTCACCTAATTCCAGCAAGTAACCACGCCATTGGCATTAATTTGTTGCCCCATATAATTGCCATAGCCAGAAATATTCCCATTATTATCCACCCCATTGATAGAAATACCATCAATAGTTCCGGTAAAATTATCTCCAGTCCAGGATATATTATCAATTTCGATTGGAATTGTTGAGCCTTGGTAAGTTACATTTACATCTAAAGTAGTCGCCGAATATTGTCCAGACATATGGTTTATGGTTTATAATAGAAAATAAAATATAATAAATATTAAAAAAAAATAAAATGGAAATAATAATTGGGACAACTGCAATAAATCGCCCGGAATTGCACAGCGATAATATGGGCGAATGGTATAATTGGATAAATTCGATAGATAAAACAAAATACAATATAAATTGGTTTATCAATGTGGACTATATTGAAAAATTAGAAAAATCAACAGAAGACACTATCCAAAATCTAACCAATATCATCCAAGAAATTCCGACACATTTTTATACATGTGGCGAAACAAGCAGCAATTTTTTACAGGCGTGTAAGCGGGTTTCTTCCAATATTGAGGAGTTTATTAAGAAAAACAAGTTTGACGACAACAGAATTGCCATTATTTGGCTGGAAGACGACTGGAAATTGAGTCAAAATAATATCCCTTTGCAAGAATTATTGGAGATATATTTGGAGAAAATGTCTTATATCAATTTATCTTATATAAGAGCGAATTATATTTATGCTTTAGCACCGAGCATTATTCATTGGAATCTATGGAAGAATGTGCACCTGCAAGCTTGGACTAAGCAAAAACAAAATATTGACCCTGAACATTGTATCGGATTGTATTTTATTGAAAATTTTGGGAAATATAAGAATTTGCATAATATTACGGTTATAAATAAGAATATTAAAGAAGCATATTTCAGCCAGGATTTTTTATGCAGAGAAAAAAGCTATAATACTTATAACAATGAAAAATATGCAATATTGAAAAATGAGAAGAATATAGATAAATCACAAGTTCGCCAATTTTGCAAAGATATAATTACATTTTTGAGAATTACACCTTCATTTTGTTCAGATTGTGGGAGGAATTTTATGGAGAAATATAATATAAAAAAGACTGGGATACAAAATGATAAGAATACTGATTTTTATTCCTAGAATATTTATATTTCTTTTAGAGTTTCAATTTGTATTTTCTTATAATAATTTGGGTCAATGCGCAAATTTTCAATAACAGAATTTACAGAATGTTCTAAAAGGGGTATTCTATTTTTTTTATTATTATTTATCAAATTAAAATGAATATGTAATAAAAAAGTGGTTGGTGGATAATGAAAACATGATTCAATTTCATTTTTTTTTAAATCATAATTTTTTATTATATATTCTTTTGATTTTTTAACCATTTATTTTAATAGTGGTATATGATCTATTTTCAAATCACGAATTGATTTTATTGTTTTATCTTTTGAAAAAGCTAATAAATGAAATGTGTTTATTTTATTAGCTTTTTTTTCAAAAGATAAAACTAATATAAATTTTTTATTTTCATATAGTATTTTATTCAATTCATTATCTTTATTTTTATCAATAATATCATATATCCATTTGCAATTTTTTTCAATATTTACTTTTTTTATAAAATCTAAATAATATTTGTATTTATCTAATTTTAATACATATTTTTTATTATTCATTTATAATATTTAATGATAAAAAATTTACAAAAGTTTAAGATTTATATTACCTGAGCTTATTTTTGGAATAGCAATTTTTTTAGCACCAACAGTGACGGCTCTTGGTTCTTCCATTTTACCTAAACTTGTAAGAGAACCCAATAAAAATAATTTTTCGTTTGGTTCTTCAGAAAAAGATAGTTGTTTCATTATAATATAGAATGACAAATTATAAATATGAACTTTGCATTTATATAAATAATCCCGAAGATAAAGAAATGATTTCCAAATACCATCAAAAAATAGAATCAAATAAATTCCAAGATTCCGGTTTTGATATATTTATGCCAAATGACGGAGTATATTATTTATCTGATACAAAAAATTCAGTAGATACAATAGATGGTGCTAGATTTTTGGGTTTAGGACTAAAATGTTGTATGCTGAAAAAAGGTGAGCCCAGTGGATTTTATTTGTATACGCGGTCGAGTATAAGCAAAACAAAAATGCGATTGGCAAATTCAGTTGGAATAATAGATGCTGGTTATCGTGGCGAAATAATCGCAGCAATTGATACAACTGGTGTTTATGGTAGCAATGATATTCACCATATTTGGAAAGAAACAATTGGACCTATTCGTAAATTTGATAGATATTTCCAAATTTGTGCTCCAAATCTTTCACCATTTTCTGTAAGAATTGTTACCAGTGAGGATGAATTAGGGAAAACAGAGCGGGGATGTGGTGGGTTTGGGTCAAGCGGAAAATAATATTTTAGAAATTTATTAGATATTATGTGGAATATCCGCAACCTTTTCCTAAATATGGGTAGGTGGCTATGCTGTGCAATATGGACTCTAATCATGGGTGGATAATTTTATTTAGGTTCTGGAGTTATAAGAAGCATAATATAAAAAAATTTAAAAAAAGAATATATTATATTATTACTAATATATATCAAAAATGGATTCAATCTATAGCATTGTGCATATAACAACTGAAAAAAAATACAAAAAAATTATGGAAGACGGATATATAAGACCAGTTAGTTCTGTTCAGTTGGAAAATCAAAGATTTTCTAACTTAAGAGATAAAAAACTCTTCGAGTTTTTATCTTTTCATGGAACCGGAGTTTTTTGCATGATTCAGAAAAAGAAAGACAATTGGAAAAATACTATTTTGCGATTGTCTGGAACTTCTGTGATTGAACTTGATAAAAAAATATTATTAGAAAGGTCTGATTATATTATTCGTAATTCTATTATAGATGGTTATGAAGAATTTAGTGGCAAAATAATATATAATGCTAAAAACGATAAAGATAAAAAGAAATTAAACAAAGCTATTAGCAGATTAACAAATTTGAATGAAATTATGTTCGAAAGGAAAATTTCGCTTAAAAAATATATGATGTCTGCATTCACAAAAAAGATTCAACAATTTGGAGGAGTTTGGGGAAAAAATGAGGATGATATATTATCCAAATGGATATCAATTCCAAAATTTATAAAAACTGATATTGGAATTGTTATATTTAATGATCCATCAATCGGAAGAAGTTCAAATTCTAAAATATTTATTGGAACACTAAAAACTTCAAATAAGAGTCTTGATATTTCCGTGAAACTGCAAAAAAATAATAGAGATGCAGAAGATGAAGCTAATATAAGCATGGAATTAAGTAGATTACCCGGTATTCCTCAATATTTTGCATATGGTTTAACTGGACCTCCACCTAAACTTTATTATATTATAATGCAGAGACTTGGTTCGACATTTGGAAGTTCTGAAAAAACTAATGTAGGAGCAACATTTGAACTCGATAAATTAAAAATATTAATTGGTAATTACAGTATTCAACTATTAAATGGAATAGAAAGCTTATACATGCACCATTATTATCATTTAGATATAACTACAAGTAATATCTTATTTGGTGTAGAACAAAATTCAAATATATTGTATTTAATCGACTTTTGTAACATATCAGAAACAAAAAAAGAATACGAAACAGATATTAATAATTTTAATAGAAATTGCAATAATAATTTATATAATGCATTGTCAGATATTATAATAAATTATGGAATAAATCAATACAAAAAATTTTTTGAATATTCAATAACTATCATTAAATCTACAATTGATTTTATTATTAAATCTATTTTATCAAATGATACAGAACCTCCAAATTTTCAAACTTTACGGAATATGTTTTCAAACTTTGCAAAAGATTTAATTTTACCACTTCGACCCGATAATAATATATTTCAGCTCGCAATAGAACATAAAATAATAAATGATAAAATTATACCATTTTTATTACAAGAAATTTAAGCTAAAAAATAAATCTACACGTTATAAAAGTTTATCTCGTTTTTTTTCGGTCGGGTGTAATTAGAATGTAAATAATATAATATTGAAAAAAGTTGAAATAAGCTTAGACAAATTGTATATTTACATTCGGGCTGAATTTATCAATTCTGTCTCATTTTTTTTAAATTAAATATTATAATAAATAATATGAATTATATCCAATCTGAAAAAAATTATTATTATAAATTATACAAAAATGGAAAAAAGAAAAGAATATCATTTGAAATTTATCAGAAAGGTGGCGCTGGAAAATCAAAAGAAAAAATAGAGCAAGAATTAAAAAATTCTGGAAAAAATAAAGAATGGGAAGAAAAAGGACATTTATATGGAATAATAGAGAAAGGAAATAAAAATAAACGTATTTATAATTGTACTTTGATTGATGGAACTAAAATGAGATTTTCAACTATTTCTAATTCATATTTAGATGGTAAAATACATACACCAATTTTTGATTATGTAAATACAAGTTCAAAAAAAGAATTAATGATTCAAGAATTAAAAGATGCAGGAAAATATTATAATTGGATAAAATCTGGTTCAAAATTTGGATATATACATGAAGATTTACCAAGATATTATCAATATGAAACTATGAATGGTTCAGAATATTTTAGTAGTATTCATTCTGAATATTTAGAAAAAAATGGAAAAATTATAAAACCTGTATTTGATTTTATTAAGTCTTTAGCACCTAGAACTAATAACGCTGTATTTTCTAGAGCTGGACCTGATAGAGTTGTACCCGCTAGAGCTGTACCAGCTAGAGTTGTTAGACGGAATATGTCTGCTATGGCTAATAATATAATTTCTCCAGAAAGATTGGAAGCCATGTTTAAGAGTTTAATAGAGAATAAATCGGAATCTTTGCTAATATTAATAGGTGAATCACATATTTATAATCCAGAAATTAACTCATATATTCAATTTCTAATTTTGGAAATAATTAATAGTCTGAGCAAAGAAATTGTACCAATTTATTCTGAAATGCCAAAAGAAATAATGGCTAATATAAATAAAAACAATAATAAGAATATGGTTAAAATTTTAAAAACGGAAAAAAGTTCTTTTTTAAGATTATATTATTATCTTAAATATTTACAGGTCCCAAAAGGTAAAAATATTATTATTCCCTCAGATATTTCTGAAAAAAATAGATTAAATAAATCTTGCAATCCAGAATATTCAGAAGATATTAAAAAAATATGCGAAGAAAATGATGTTACAGTTGGAATAATGGGAGCATTTCATATAAAATGTATAAAAGATATTTTAGATAATTTTAGATTAACTAATGGTAAAACATTAAAAGTAATTACAATAATATCCAATACTGCAGAAAATATGTTAGATTTAGTTAATAAATGTACTGGTAAATTATCTAAAAATAATTCAAAGAATTCCTATAATATAGGATGTGATGCACTTATTGATTCAATATCATTAGATATACCTGGAGTAAGTGAATTAGGCGAAGAATTATTTAAAAAAATAATGCTCGCTGTTTTTCCACAATGAATACAAATTTAAAATGTAAATTATTTTTCACTTGAATACCAAATACAAGCCATTCATAGAAGAATATATCAGATATGGTCTAGAATCAAAATAACCATTTGTAAACTCTACAATTATTTATCATATAAAAAATATATGATAAATAATATATAAAATGTCGCGATTTAATTTTGTAAATTTCGGAAATCTGCCAATTTTGAAAATTATATAATTTTTATTAGAAGAAATTGAAGCTAAAAAAATAAATCTGCACTTTTTAGATATAGTATTTATCTTGAATTCTTAAATTATATTCAAAATAAAGATTTCACTTAGAAAATATAACAATAAAAATAATTAAAAAAATTCTTATAATCTATAATGTGATACACTTATTGATTCAATACATCTTTATAATCTTGAAGATGCAAGAAAAAGTTTAGTAATAAATATAGATTCTTCTTCACTAATATATTATTTTCTTTAAGCCATTTTTTCTTTTTGGTCAGTATAATTTTTTATAATATCTTTTATTGGGTTATTAATCCTAAAAAAATCATGAATTACTCTATCTATCTCATAAGGTATTACAGGATTATATTTTATATATATTTAATAATACTATATTATCATAAATAATATCATATTCTTTATTTTCATCATTATTTAGATAATTAACTAATATTATTTTATAATTATTACTAAATTTTATCTGTAATGTATTATTTAATTCTGATAATTCATCTTTACTATAATTATTATCATAAATTGTATAAAAAAAAAGTTTACATCTAATATCATTTTTAAGATTATTAAAGCGATTAACACATCGAACTGTATATAAAAATTCAGATTCATTATTAAAAGGATCTTTATGCAAAAAATGAATTGAACCATATTTATCAGATTTTAAATTTAGATATATATTATTATCTTTCTTAAAATAGTTATTTTTATCTAAAAATTCAGAAAAATCATTTAAAATTAAATAATTTACTAAATTCATATCTGTGGAAAGCCAATCAACTGGATAACTCTCTTTTTTATAATTTCCGAAATTTAAAATTCTTGAAGTTTGGCAATTTGGACCTATAGATAAAAAACAAAATTATCCATACTTATGAATTATATAATATTTTTTATTATAAAAATCTACAAGCATAATTTTTTTCATTTAGATTTTTATTAAAGCTATGACTTATGTGGACTTTGTATTTGATAAATCATAATAATCTCATGTAAAACATATATAAATTCAGAATTATTTTTTTATAAAGAATATTCCAATCCTAAAAATTATTTATATTTTCAATTTCATTTTCATAATTATTATATAAATCAATATCAACAATTTTAATTTTTTCTTTTAATTTTTTAAAAAGATATGAATTATCATTATCTTCTATAAAAGATACAGATTTTAAATGATTTCCATAAATGTTTTTGAAGCAAATTCATAACTTCTTATTCTCCATTTAATAAAAGAGCATATCTCATATTATTTCTAATTAGATTTTATATTTAAAATAAAATATTTTTTATATTATGAAGTTATTAATTGTAGGATGGTATAATTTAATTAATCCTATTATAACTGCAAAAGATTATTTTACAATTTTAGGATATGATGTATATTTTTTACCATTATTATATTATAATCAGAAATACTCTGGAGAACAATTGTCAAATGCACTTATTGCTTTTATTAAAAATATTGATCCAGCTGTAATGTTATGGTGGAATTGGGAATCTTCAAAAGAATGCTTATTAGAAATAAAAATAAAAACTCCAAATATTTTACATGTTTTATTTAATTGGGATCATCCATTTTGCTTATCTTCCTGGGATAATAATTGTAATAGAAAAATTACATCAAAAAATATATGGGATATTTGTTTTTTAACAGCCGACTATAAATTAAACGAATATACAAATTCAGGATCGAAAGAAGCCTATTATTTAAGAATGTTTGCTGATGAAAATATACATTATCCTGAATTAGATAAATCATATGAGTGTGATATATCATTTATATGCACTAATTTATATGAAGATAGAGATAAATTCCCAAATAATATAATAAATAGAAGAGAAGTTTTAACAAATATTATAAATCATGGATTTAATGTACATATTTATGGACCTGAAAATTTAAAAAAAATATTTCCAAATCAATATAAAGGATTCTCACACTTTCTTGATAATCATAAAGTATTTCATAATAGTAAAATTAATTTATGTACTCATGGTGATAATGGATATAAATATTGTAATGAAAGAGTCGGAACAATTTTGTCAAGTGGAGGATTAATGATGTGTGATAAAGTAGATGGTATAGAAACAATATTGACAAATAATAAAGATTTTATATTATTCGATGAAAATAATTATATAGAACAAATAAGAGATATTATAAATAATTATGATAAATATGCACATATTAAAGAAAATGCAGTAATAACTGCAAGAAATAAATTTTCTCCAAAATATTGGTCTGAATTTATTGATTCTAAAATAAAAAATTATTTACAAAAAAGATCCTTAAAAGAAATATATAATTTTGATAATTATCAATGTAAAAAAATAAGTATAATTATGACTCATTATAATAGAAATCAACAATTAACTCATACATTAGATATAATACAAGAATCGGCTTATCCAAAAGAATTAATTGAAGTAATTTGCTATGATGATAGAAGTGATAAAGAACCATGTATAATAGATTTATCAAGATATAGTTATAATATTAAAGTCATATATGGTAATTTTGAAAGAGATGAAAAAATTATAAATCCAGGATATTCTTATAATAATGCATTTAAATATATTAATGGAGAATATGTAATTATACAAAATTCAGAATGTATGCATATTGGAGATATTATATCGTATGTAGCCCAAAATATAAAAGAAAATACTCTAATTTCATTTCAATGTTGGGCTACTGGAAATGAAGATATTTCTTTAGAAATGTTTAATAATAGGCATAATTCTATTGAATTAGAAAGAATTATAAATACTAGATGGCAGGAATTAAAAAATTTTCCAGAAAATTTAAAAGGATGGTATAATGAAAAATTATTAAGACCAGAATGCTTACATTTTTGTAATGCACTTCATATTAATACATTAAAAAAAGTAGGATTATTTAATACTAAAATAGAAAAATTATTAGGATTTGATGATAATGATTACATTCAGCGCATAATTTTTAATTATAATTTAAATATAATTATTCCTGAACATAATTATAGAATATTTGTTATTCATCAAAATCATGAAAAATATAATAAGCATCGTTCTGAAGAATTATTTTTAAGTTCATATAATGAATATAGAAAAATAAATAATATTCGAATAAATAATTATAATAATTCGAAAATAGAAAAAATAGATAATATAATATATAAAAAATATAATGAAATTGAAATAAATAAATTTTTAGAACAATTAAATACCGAATATAGTACTTATTTTGTTATCTTATTTATTTCAGAAAATGATATAATTAATTATAAATTTATTAGAAATTGTTTAAAAATTAGTAATTTAAGAGTAGAAAAATATTATATATAATAGAATATGAAAAAAAATATTTGTTTTTTATTGAGTGGGCAAATTAGGAAAAATTCTCTAAAAGATGACATATCAGATGATAATACTATTTTAGAAAGTTATAAAAACATATTTACTGATTCATTGAAAGAGAAATATAATTATGATATATTTATTTCAACTGATATAATTAATATTAATAAAACATTAAATTATTTTGGTGAAGAAAATATTAAAAATATACATTGCAGTGATAATAATTTTTATTTACATCCAATTTCTAATAATATTATAGATGTAAATTATTATAAAGATATTTATCTTAAAAGTATTATTCCTGAGCAGGGTTATTCAATTAATGATGGTGCAGCATTCCAATTTCATAGATTATATGATTGTTTTAACTTAGCTGAAAATTATACTTCGATTGATAATTATGACTATATTGTTAGAATGAGATTAGATACAGTAATTAATAATAATTTATTAGATTATTTAGAAAAATTAGATGTAGAAACTAATGTATATTTATATGGTATTATGGATTATTTTGCTATTGGTAGAAGTATTATTATGAAAAAATATTGCACTTTAATAAAAAAATATGGATTATATAATAAATATCATTATAATAAATATTATAATTTTAAATCTAATCTTACAAGTAGCGATCATTTTTATAATGAAGAAAATAAACTTCGATGGACTTATAGTCCAGAATATCAGTTATTTGAACACTTATTTGAATTTTGCGAAAAAAATAATTTAGATATTGATACAACGATTAAACATTGTTTTAATTCAATGAGTATTATATATAGATAAAAAATTATATTTCTTATTTAATAAGAAATAATATATGAAAAAATGTTAACATATTTTTTATATAAACTAAAAAGATCTATAAAATTAAAATATTTAATATTTATTTTATAAAATTAAAAAGTCTTTGAATAAAGAAAAAAGGAAAATTTTTGTCAATAAGTTCATCTTCATTTAAAGTTCCAAACCAAATAGCAACAAAGAAAGGAAAATAATAAATAGAATATTCAAAATCTTTATTATAATCTTCCAATGAATAATTTGTTACTCCATTTTCCAATAATTTAATATAATAATATTCTTTAAAAATATTTTTGTAGGTATTTATTTTATTAATTTCAAAACTTTCAATCATAAAAAAAACAAGATCTTGTACTCCTTTACCTAAACAAATATATTGCCAATCAATAAAGTATGGTTCATAATTACCGTTATCTAAAGGTTTATAAAAAATATTAGCAGATTTAACATCTCCGTGACAAAAAGTTAAATTTTTATCACTAAGATAATCTTGAATACTTTGAAAGTTATCAACAATAAATTGTGATTTATTTATTTGATTTTCATTTAAAATTGTTGACCATCTATCTTTAAATCTGGACCAGTTTTTATTTATAAATTCATTCCATTTTGGATTAAACATAGGATCATTATGTTTTTTAAGTTCTTTAAAATTTCTCTGTAAATCTTTATTCCAAAATTTAGAATGTAATTGAGCTAAATTTTCTATAATTTTTAGAGAAACATCTATTTTTTCAATATTAAGATCTAGATTTAATTTATAATTTTGATTAATAAGATTTTTCATTAAAATACCAATATTATTAAAATTTTCATCTTTTATAATACCATAAAATTCTGGTGATTTAATTGGTATGTATTTAGATATATTATTATAAAAATAATATTCTCGTTCATATAATCCTAAATCATTTGCCATTTTTGATAAAAAAGTTTCATTTTTATTTTCTAATTTTATAACACAATCTAAAACTTTATCATCTGTATTAATTTTAATTGCAATAACATCTGAAATAAAACCTCCTTTAAGTTTATGATCTGAAACATCTATATTTTTAATATTAATGTCTGTTATAGAATATTTAACTAAATCTAAAATTTTTTGTATATTCATATTATTATAAGTTAATAAATAATTTATATCAAAATTTAAATAATTTTTAGTAGTAATATTTACTCCTGTATTTAACAATTCATTAATTGAATATAAAGTTTCGATTCCTATTATACATTTCGGGAATGTATTTTTAGCACTTTGAATTCCAGTTTTAGAATCTTCAAATATAATTGCTTTTTTACTATCTGAATTAAAATAATTAATAGCTTTTAAATAAGGTTCAGGAAATGGCTTACTTCTTATACATTCTCCCCCAATTATAAGTGTATCAATCAGTAAATCAATTTTTATATATTTTAAAATTTCTTCAGAAACTTTTCTATTACAATTAGTAACAATCGCAATTTTATGTCCTAAAGATTTTATTAATTTAAAAAAATCAAGAACTCCTTCAATTATTTTAATATTATTTATATTTAATAAAAAAAGTTTATCTTTAATTTCAGATATTTTACTTAACAATGAAGAATATTTATTTGGTAATAAATTTCTTAAAACAATACCATCACTATTTCCCTGAATATAATTTTTAAAAATACTATGTGTTAAAATAATATTATAATCTTTTAAAATTGTTTTCCAAACATCAAAGTAAATATCATCGGTTATTACAAGTGTACCATCTAAATCAAATAAAAATAGATATGTATTTTTTATATATGTATTTAATTGTTCAGGTGTACCTAGATTAAATACATTATTTGAATTTAATTCAATACCTTTGAATATTTTATTATCTTTAATCATTTCATAAATGACACAAGAAGTATAAAATTCGTTATTAAATTTTATTTCATTATCTACTATATATTTAGAATAATAATATAATTCATCAATATAATTAAAACAATATATACCAGTATTAGCATTATCACTAATTTTTTTTTTTTCAATAATATCATTAATTATATTATTTTCATCTAATTTTATATAGGAGTAAATTGGTTTAGATTCAAAATTTTTTGTATAAAAAACTGCATTACCATTAATATTTCTATATAAATCCAATATATCCTGAGTATAAAACGTATCACAGTCTAATAATATACATTTTTTTATGTGAGTTAATTGTATAATTTTTTCTAATCCAATCATAATTGTTTCAGCAGCTCCTCTCGTTTGTTTATTTAATTTAATAAATTTAGTATTTGGATATTTATTTAATATGATTTCTTCAAAATTATTTAAATTATAATAAATGATGAAAATGTTATCTTGTTCTGTAAATTTTAGATTATTTAATACATAAAAAATCATTTGTTTTTCAAAGATATTAATTAATGGTTTTGGTTCATTATATCCATTATTTTTAAATCGTTCTCCTTTACCACCTAATGGAATAATAATATTCATAGTTTATATTATATAAAATATAAAAATATTATTTATATAAAGATTTTTGGTTTTCTAATATAATTCTTACATAATAATGAAATTACGCCAAACGAAAAGAAAAATTATACAAAAAAATCATTATTTTCTTTATTTTTTAGTGGTGTAAAAGCACCCAAAAGAGAGCTTCATTGATGATAATAATTTGACACACTTAAAATATTATCACTAATTCAAGAAAATGCTTAGTAATTTAGTATTTGCAACATTTTATTCATTGAAATCAAATACTGCTTAATTTAAAATTTGGAAATTCAATAAAAAAATATAAATATATTTAATCCTGCATAATTTTTATAAAATTATTCTTAAAATTTTCAAAAGAATGTAATTTTTCTGTATATATTTTTGTATTTTTAATAATAGAATTTATATTATCTTTATCAGATAATATATTTAATATTTCATTCTCTAAAACATTTTGATCTATTTGAGCCTGTTCTATTAAACTATTTTCATTTTCAGGTCGTTCATCTCTAGCTAAATAACAACTTAATAGCCATCCATTTTGATTATGATGGATTACTTCATTATGTGGTGTAGCATTTAATGTTATAACAGGTGTATTCATAAAGCATGATTCATAAAAACCAAGACCCAATCCCTCATGTTTTGAAATTTGTATTGAGATGTGATTTTCATTATATAAATTTAATATTTCAGTATAACTTAAATGTTTAAAAATTAAATTTATAAATGGTTTATTAAAAATATCGTTTGTGTTATCAAAATTTCCTTGAATGATTATATTTAATACAAAATCAGTGAATCCATTATTATAAATATTATTAAATATATTAATAATTATATCAGTTCTTTTTCTTGATAAACCATTTAATCCACTTAAATGTAAAATATGTATTTTATCAGTTATATGCTTATTATAATTTATATCATTTATTTTTAATGTATCAGTTATATCATAATTAAAGCCAAGATAATCTAAATTATAAATAATATTATCTACAAGTATTTTATATGAACTTAAATTATTTGCTAATACTTTTTCAAATAATTTAAATTTATCTAAATCGATATTTCTAACAATTTCAATATTTGGGATTGCATAACTTAATACATTATATTTTTCTTTAAGATAACTAACAATATTAAAAATTACATCATATTGAACTTCAGGTATTATAAATTTTTTTATTCTATAATTTTTTACAAATAAATCTAATTCTAAATTAGATATTTCATATCTTCTATTCGGTGAATTATATATTCTATCTGTTTTCCATTCATCAATATTATTAATTAAATATTCTTCAGATGTTTTTATATATGGTTTAGTTGAAAATATATAAATATTATATCCCATTCTTTCAAATAATTCTTTATAGATTCTAGATTGAATACCCAACCCTTGATCACACCAAGGTGTAAAAATTCCAATATTCTTATTTTTATTTTTTTCAATTTCCAAAAATTTATTTTCAATAATTTCAATATTATTATTATTTTTTATCGTAAGATAATACTGGTATTGTTGTTCGACTATATAATCATAATATTCTTTATTTCTCAATTCTTGAATTTTATTATTATATAAAACAGGGTTATTTTCATTAATTTTCAATAAATTTTCATTATTTATATAAGATAAATTACCGCAATTTGAGAATATAACTGGAATTCTATTTTTAAATGCTTCATAAACTACTCTGCAAAAAGTTTCATCTAATTGCGTTGGGCATAATAATATTTTTGTTTTATCATATATTTCATTTACATTGTTAAATCTATTATAATATAATATATTAGATCCATTATTAATATCATTTATTGCATTTTGTATTGCTTCTGGTCCAGAATTCTCGTCTTCTGTTTTTATAGCTAAAAATGATAAATCTGGATTATATCTTATTAATTCTGAAAATAAGACACCACCTTTTAAAGTATGAGCATCAAGAAGAGTTATATATTGAGAATAATAACTATCAATTTGTGAATTTTTATTACTTCTACTATTTGGAAACGATTGAAAAATATGTTTATCATCTATTTTTATATTATATTTATTTTCAATGGTATTTTTAACAAATTTTGATGCTACATAATAATAGTCAATTTGTTGAATTACATATAAAAAATCATCATCTATATTATGCTTATCTAAATTATTATTTATGTTTATTAAACCATATTGAGGATTTATATTAATAGCTTCTTCCCAAAAATTCCACTGTGTTATTGCTGGAATATTTAAAATATAGCTTATATCACATATTAATTTATGTCCTTGACCTTGATGAAACACGTAATTTATATTATATTCTTTAAATAATTTAGAAAAATAATCATAATTTAATAAATCTTTGATATATCTTGATGTCTTAATATGAGTATAATATTGTGTTTCAATTTGTTCAAAATTTGAATGTATGCTTGATCCCCAATCGTGTAAAGAGAACCAAAATATTTTATAATTTTTATTATAAAAATACATTGCTATATCTAACATAAATTCTTCACCACCACCACCTGGATATGATGATTCTGAAAATAAAGCTAAATTTTTTTTACTCATACATATAAAAATAAAATAAATTTTCAATAAATACTTTATAAAATGAATCCAAAATATTTCTAAATTACACCAACCGAAAAGAAAAATGAGACAAGTAAAAACTTATTTATATATTCTATAACTATGTTTTAAATAATTTGTTAGATGTTCCTTTTGTATTTTATTTTTTAATATGTCTTTTATAACTTTATCTATATCTTCATATGTATTAGGACTTTCTTTTTTAATGTAATGCTTTAATTGACTAAAAAACTCTTCAATACTATTTGTTTCTGGATGATACGGGACCGAATATAATAAATAATTATGGTTGTCTTCTATTTTTTCTCTTATCATTTTAGATTTATGTATTACAGCATTATAAGTTTCAATAAAATATACTAACCACTACAATCGTAATTGGTTGTAGTCGTCAAATAGTATAATGCTCTTTAAGAGTGCTTTTACATCACCAAAGATTAATTGAACGATTTTTTATTTTTTATAGAAAATTTGTCTCATTTTTCTTTTCGGTCGGTGTAATAAGATTAACGCAAAATATTTTTCCGTATTCATATAAAAAGGTTTGATTATTCTCAGAATAATCCTGGATTATTTTGATTATCATGTGACCATTTCTATCTTCAAATGTATCAAAGTGGTACTTAAATTTTAATCCACCATTTTGATTTATTATATATTTTTTGTAGAAATCTATGGCAAAATTATCCAATAAAGATACTATCTTGAAACATGTAATAATTGTGTAGCATTCTTAAAATTTGGTGGATTAGTTGATGGTTGTTTAGGTTTATTTATATTTGAATGCTCAAAATAATACTCTAAATCTTTTTTTACATTTGATTTTTTTAAATAGAAAGAATATTTTATATTCTTTTCTGTTATAGTTTTGAAAGGATCACCAGCTTGTAGTTCATCAATAGACCATTTAATATGCTTTTGTAATTTATCTTCATCCAATAATTTATTTACTTCTGATTCAGTTAATTTTTTTTTACACCACATTTCACCCTTTATTTTCTTACTAACTTTATTTACAGTTGCTTCAATTTCCAATTCAACCGATGTTTTACCGAATATTCCAATACCCGATTTCTCAATGATTGGCTTTATTTTCTTTATTTTCAGTTGCAAGTAATGGCTCGCTGAATCTTTACAAGCAGAACCCATATTGCTGATACCATCTTCTAAATATTTTCTGAATTTGGCGGAATTAGCCAATAAATCCAAGAATTTCTTTTGAACATTTTCGGGGAGATTTGTAAAATAGACTTCTTTTCCTATATTAGATATTGAATTAGTTGGTTGTTTTTCGTGAAATATTACTTTCAATTTGAAACGCATATATTTATGTTAGAATCAAATTTTCATACTGAACAGATTAAATGACTTTGTCATTTTATCTCTTGAGTCTTAAAGACAAAGTCTTTAAGACTGAACAGATTAAAAACTCTTTGAGTTTTTATCTCTTGAGTATGAAAATTAAATATTTTCCTACTGAACATTCAAACTATAACAAATCCATTTGCATTCCATAAGAATATCATTTATTTCATTTAGTAATTTTATTCCTGGAATTTCAATCGTAACAATTTTATTATTTTCATAAACTTCATAATTTTCAGTCAAATATTTTGTATAAGTTATTTGGAATAATTCCAACCAATCAATAAAGAATTTACAATTTTCATTATTAAAATATTTGAATGCATAAAAAGGCGATGGTAATTGTTTGAATTTATCTTTTAGATAATCATAATTTTTTTTTATTTCTTCAAAATATTTTATCCAAGAATTCAAGTTTTTATTAAATTTTTTTGAAATTATATTTTCTTTTTTATTTTTTTAATTATTCCAATTGTTTCATTCAATTTAGAAAAAAATAAATCAAAATCTGTCTATTCTTAATTTCGCAAAGCGAAATTAAGAATTGTAGCTATTATAAATTTGCAAAGCAAATTTATATAGTCCATGAAACAGTTTGAAAAAGATTATTTATTTTTTTTTCAATAATATCTCTTTTATTTACTTTTTTTTTATAAGGATAAAAATTGAAATTACTATAATAGCCGATTCTTTTTTTTAATATTGATAATGTTCGCAATGGAAATTCATGATTTTTGGATTTATTAAATCGCCGGTTAAATAATTTATTTCTGATTGGACATGTTATATAAGAATTATCTTGTAAATACATACTTGTAAATCCGAGCACTATAGCAATTATTTTTGCCCATTCAATTAAATCTTTTCCAGAATTAATATCATTTTTACTAACATTTGATAATTCACACGATTTTTTTTGGTCTTCTCTATTATCATGTATTTTTGTAAAATAGTTATTTCTTATTGAGAGTGTTGCAAACTCATTTTGCTCTATTGTTGTCATCTTGAAAAATATATCATAATGTTCAGTTCAAATGACTTCGTCATTTGAACTCAAGAGATAAAAAACTCTTCGAGTTTTTTATCTGTTCATTCAAATTTATTTGAAATTTATATACATATTGCTCAAGACTCTTATTCATAGGAACATATAAATTCGCTTTGCGAATTTATAATGTATTAAATTTTTAAATTCGTAAAACGAATTTAAAAATTTACCCAAAATATATATAATATTCGAATTTATAAATGGACTCAACATAGTTTGAATATGAGTAAAAATATTATCAATATTACTTGCACTTTTTTGAAATGAATGATATGGATTCCAGTAATTTGGTAATGATGATGGAAATTCAGTTATTTTTATTACTTTGTTCGCCATAATTATTAATTATAATATTATTTTTATATCCCAATAATTTATAAAAACATGAAAAAAGATCATGGGGGGGTAAGGGGGGAACGGATAAAAAACTCAAAGAGTTTTTATCCCTTGAGTCTTGAAGATGAAGTCTTCAAGACTGAACGACAGTTCCCCCCAATGAAACAACTGAAGAACTTTATAGAAGCCCACAAACATTCAAAATGTGGTGGGAGTTATAGGAAAGGCGTGGTTTTTGATTCATCCGGCGCAATCTGTAGAATATTTATAAATTTTACGACATCCAAATTGGACAAACATTCCGAAGATTTCGATACAATTTTCTACGCAGGTCGTGGGAAAAAGGATACAAATAAGTATTTTGTCGAGAATACGGACAAAAACCCAGAAAATTTGAAAATGAAGAATAATAAAGAGGCATTCCCAATATATGTCAAAATGAAGAATGGCTATTTCTATCTTGGGCGCTACGTGATTGAAAAAGCACGAAAAAAGAAGCAATTTAACCCAAATTTGAGGTGCGACTTTGAGACTCTGGGATTTCTTTGCAAGAAAATATAATTATAAAAATTATCAATAATTTTTTATAATTTAGCATGTAAAAGTAAGTGAAATATTATTTTTTATTCAAAGGTGGTGCATTTCCAGTAGGAAAATTACTGGGCAAATTAGGTGCAGGATTTAGTACAGGAAAGTATTGATATAGTTCAGGAAAGTGTTGATATCTAACGGTTGGTGCGATTGGGTTTATTTTATATGCTAAATACCTTAAAATCTCATTATGCTCAGGTGAAAAATTATTTTCACCCGGTTTATTCGGTTCAAAAAAACGAATATTAGTATTAAATTCCCCAATATCTTCTTGGTTTTTAAAATATTTTAATATTTCTATCATAGCATTTAGGTATTCTTTAAATTTTTTTTTATTTTTAGCTTTTGATAAATTATCGAATCTAATAAATATGCTTGTTCTATGCGGATATCCTCCCAAACCATTATTTACACTACTATCATTAATGCGTATATCAAATATATAATTATCTAATTGTTCCAGCTGTTCAATTTTTTCATCTAAATCACCAGTATATCCGTTTCTGTCAGTTGGTGTATTATAAGTAATAACTGCAATTTGTTCATTTTTGCCCCAAGGACTATTATTACTATTATTACTATTATTAGTATTTTCAGGGGTGGGACTTTCTTTAGGTTCAGGGGCGGGACCTGCTGCAGGATTTCTAAACATTCCTCCTTTTTTTGCGCTTGATTTCCCACTCAATTTTGCAACTGGTTTATACCTAATCACGCGATCTTTTAACTCAATAGACTCTTTAAGTTTCTCTATATATCCAGTATAAGGACCGTAAGTCTTCTTTTTGGAACCTTGTGTTATTTCGCGAATAGAAAAATCTACTTTTTTGCTTTTGTTCGCAGTGCAGAGCTTTGTTACCGCTTTTTTAGCAGCAGAAGATGGGGTTGAAGAAACATAAAGCCCGTGCTCTTTGTTTCCCATTACAACTGTAAAATGGCGTTTGGAATCCTTACCTCCAAATTGTGACATATAATTTAAGAAGAATATAAATTTATTCTTTATAAATTTATAGATAATTCCACAAGTAAATTTTTAAAAATTATAAAGTAACTTATGGAAAGATTGGAAGTAAATATAAAACTATTGAAAAGCATGAACCTATAACAAAAATACTGAAATTGATACAAAACAAAATAAATTTTTATCAAGAGTGTAAATTATCCCGATTTTGCTAGAAAATTTAATATCGCATAATCTATGAAAGGCGCCGGTATGTTTTTTGTTTATGATATGTTGATTGGAAATCCAGATTGTGTTCCAGCATTACAAGAAAATAAAAAATATAATTGGATGAATCGCGTTAGAGTTGTTTACAAAAATGGCAAAATATCGTCAAAAGCAGGACTTTATAACGGATATGGGAAAGTATTTTTTAAGGATGTAAAAGAAGGAGTTTCAGTATCCGACTATTCATCTGATGGAGATTATGCGAATGATGGGTATATGATTTTAGATAAAACCTATAAAATGCTAAAAAAACATAAATCATTCAGCTGCTTAAAAGACAAAAACTTGTTTGATTTATTGAAAAAATTTTATAAGAAAAATAAGAAAAATATGTTTTATCTAAGTTCCGGTTCAATAGATATAAAAAATAGTATTCGTGAAGATGAAATATGGCAATTAGAAAATCCGGATGAAAATTTAAAAAATAAGAAACGGATTGGAAAAATTATTAATGATTTTTATAATTTTGCATGTAAGAGTAAGTGAAATATTATTTATTATTCAAAGGTGGTGCATTTCCAGTAGGAAAATTACTGGGCAAATTAGGTGCAGGATTTAGTATAGGAAAGTGTTTATATAGTATAGGAAAGTGTTCATATCTAACGGTTGGTGCAATTGGGTTTATTTTATATGCTAAATACCTTAAAATCTCATTATGCTCAGGTGAAAAATATTCTTTATCCGGTTCAAAAAAATGAATTTTAGTATCAAATACCTTATTATCTTCTTGGTTTTTAAAAAATTTTAATATTTCTATCATAGCATTTAGTTGTTTTTTAAATTCTTTTTTATTTTTAACTTTTGATAAATTATTGAATAGAATAAATATGCTTGTTGTATCCTTTGTTGCTCCCGGACCATTACCTA
>Ga0315293_10001047_pt1 | contig 26646 bp, 26 predicted proteins | sample YL17G13_20_MG_FD_203071 | JGI IMG/M metagenome (GOLD analysis project Ga0315293, IMG submission 203071) | Sediment microbial communities from Yellowstone Lake, YNP, Wyoming, USA - YL17G13_20 | ecosystem: Environmental > Aquatic > Freshwater > Lake > Sediment | place: USA: Wyoming | collected...
GGCTGCGGGCCCTGCATCGGCCAGGGTTTTTCGCCGGGCGATAATGTGGTAAGCCTGCGGACCTTCAATAGAAACTTCCCGGGACGAAGCGGGACAAAAAGTGACGAGGTGTATCTGGTCAGTCCGGAGACGGCGGTCGCTTCTGTTTTAACAGGCGAAATTACCGACCCTCGTGATTTGCCGGGGTTGCTGAATATAGAATATCCAGAAATAGGGCTGCCGGAAAAATTTATCATCAATGACAATCTTATAGAAAAACCCTTGAGCAGGGAGGAAGCGGCAAAAGTGGAGGTTTTGCGGGGGCCAACGATTGTTGTGCCGCAGATGCCGACACCGCTGCCGGGAAAACTGGAAGGCAGGGTGCTGATTAAGTGCGGCGATAAGGTAACGACAGATGATATTATGCCGGCAGGCGCGTCCCTTAAACTGCGGTCAAATGTGCCTGAATATGCAAAAGTGGTGTTCAATCGATTCAACAAAAAAGATGAGCTGACATTTGCCGAGCGAGCAAGGGCGTTAAAAAACAAGGCGATGGCTGGTATCATTGCCGCCGGTGAAAGCTACGGGCAAGGGTCATCGAGAGAGCATGCAGCTCTTTGTCCGATGTATCTGGGAGTGCGGATGGTGCTGGCGAAAAGTATCGAACGAATCCACAAGGCCAATTTGATTAACTTTTGCATTGTGCCGATAGAATTTGCCAAGCCGGCTGACTATGACAAAATCGAATGCGATGATGAGCTGGTAATTGATAATCTCTTGGAGGCAATAAAAAGCAGGGACGAGGTGAAGATTATCAATAAGACCAGGTCGTTTGAATTTACAGGTTTGCTGAAGCTTTCCAGAAGAGACAGAGAGATTTTGCTTTCAGCGGGGCTATTGAATTATACGCGGAAGAAAACAGGTTGAGTAAAAAGACGGTAACTATCTTCGGGACAGGCAGGGCCGGGCCCGGCGATGCTGCTTATAAGCTTGCATACCAGACAGGTCAGCTATTGGCACAGGCGGGTTTTACAATTGCCAATGGCGGATATGGCGGAACGATGCTGGCTGCGGCGAAAGGGGCGGCAGAAGCCGGCGGCGAAATTATCGGCGTTACGTGCTCGGCTTTTAAGGGAAGCTGTGCCAATAAATATATCCGCCGTGAAATTGTTACCCGCTCGCTCGATGAGCGGCTTGATACGCTGATAAAACTGGGGCAGGCCTATATTGTGCTGCCGGGGGGAACGGGGACGCTGCTGGAATTGGCGAAAGTATGGGAATTAAAGAATAAGGGCTTTATTGAAAGAGAAAAGCCGATTATACTTGTAGGCGAATTCTGGAAGCCTTTGCTCGATTTGGTTGTAGCTGACGACCCGGATAGTGGCCGGTATGTTAAGTGTGCAGATGGGCCAGAGCAGGCTATAAAATTGATTATCGATGACTTGTCCGGTGTAGCCCCGCCTGCCGGACGGGCAGGTTTAGCAAAGTCGGATTGATTATTGAAAAGACAGGCATAGAGTTTTTGGGAATGGTAAAGAAACTTCTAATTGTGGCTATGGGATTTTCTATAAGCGCCGTCGTGTTCGGAGCAACTGCGGATGAGCAATCTTTGCTGCAGGATGGCTTTATCCTGATGAGTATCGACGGCGAGGTTAATGGACCGGACAGCGGCGATAAATGGTTTTTCAAATTTAATGTTGATGTAAATGACGAGGGTAAAGGTGTCGTCAAAACGGGGGCAATTCTGGAACTATTACCATCGGTGACGTTAGAGAAGATAATAGCCGATGTCAACCAGCGACCTGTCAGGGACTACCGGCTGTGGGGCAGAGCGACAAAATACAAGGGCAGGAATTTTATATTTCCAACCTACTTTTTACCTTTAAGTAAAGTTGATAAACTACAACCATCAAAAGAGACAGAGCAGCTCCAGAAACAGGAAGGCCAGCCGGATGCAAATATCCCTCTGAAAAAAAGTGAGCCGGAGCAAATCAGCGGGCCGAACGATATATTAGAGATACCAAAGGAAGTTATAGAAAAGCTTAAGACCAGGCGCATTGCTCAGCCTGAAAGGCGGCCGGAGGCGCTGCAAGAAGTAGAAATTTCTCCGCAGGACTCCAATGCTATAAAAAGCCCTGAACAAACCCAACCTGCAAAAAAGCCGGAGTTTAAGCTGGATTCTACTCTGGCAGATAGAACTGCTCTTCTGGCTAAACAAGATGACGGGGGGCTTGTATTTATCCTTGATGCTCTTGGCAGAAATGCTCCACAGGCCTCTTTACAGTTGTTGCCGTGTGAGGCGTTGGAGATGACGGAGCGAGGGCAGTCTGCTTTAGCCGAGGCAGCGCCGTTCAAAATAGCAGGGATTATGACTAACTATAAAGGCAAGCATTATCTTTTGTTGCAGAAGGCAACTCGGATTTATAACCACGGCAACTTCGGAAGGTAAGTTAGGCCACAGAGGACACAGAAACCTGTGAAAACCCAACTCGATAAAATCCTGATTTCTACGCGAGCCCCGGATTTTAGTGAACAATTGCAGCAACTGCACAGGAAGTTATTGTATGAGGCCAGATTTGGGGGATTCGATGAAGAAAGCAAGGCCAATCGCCAGAAAGTTTTGGATATCATTCGGGATGTTGATAAACGTGGATATGAAGCCGTAAGGGAATATACAAACAAATATGATGGAGTGGATATACCCCCCGAAGAATTTCGTGTGAGCAGAAGAGTTCTGGAGAAAGCTCACAAAGAAATTGACAAAGACCTACTGTCTTTAATTCGTCAGGCGATTCAAAATGTAAGGAAATATCAAACTGAAATATACATCGGCAATTTCAAGCATCCCGGAATCAAATGGACGCCGATACAAAGGATTGGGATTTGTGTGCCAGGTGCTTCTGCTCCGTTGCCTTCTACAGTGATAATGACAGCAGTTCCTGCTCAGGTAGCTGGCGTAAGGGAAATTGTTGTAGTTTCTCCGCCGAGACACAACAAGGACATACATCCAGTTACTTTAGCAGTTTGCTGCGAACTGGGAATCGACGAGGTTTACAGGGTCGGTGGTGCGCAAGGGGTGGCTGCTCTGGTCACTATCATTAAGGTCAACAAGATTGTCGGACCAGGTAATAAATGGGTGCAGACCGCTAAGCTGATTGAGTTTGGATATGTTGGCATCGATTCAGTAGCAGGGCCGAGTGAAGTATTGATAATTGCAAATGAAAAGGCAAATCCGGCGTGGGTCGCAGCGGATATGCTAAGTCAGGCAGAGCACGCTCCCGGCAGCGCGGTGGTTTTTACAGATTCGCAGGAGCTCGCAAGGAATATCCTTAAAGAACTCAAGAAGCAGCTTGTGCTATTGAGCCGGGCAAAGCAAACCTATAAATGCCTTATAGAATTTGGGAGAATTATCCGCTGCAAAAATATGGAGGAGATGATTGCAAGGACAAACGAATTTGCACCGGAACATTTAGAAATCCACTGCGGCAAAGAAAGTAAGAAAATTGCCAGTAAAATAGAAAATGCCGGTGCGATTTTCATAGGTGATTATTCGCCGGTTGCAGTAGGTGACTATTGGGCGGGGCCGAGCCACACGCTGCCAACTGGCAGGACGGCAAGATTTTTCAGCGCCTTAAGCGCCAACGACTTTATCAAATCGACAAGCATTATCGAATACAGTAAAGAACAACTTGATAAGAGTGCGGAGGATATTATTCGTTTAGCTCTCGCGGAGGGACTGGATGCTCACGCAAGGAGCATAAAAATACGGCAACAAAATCCGCCTGGGGATGGCTTACGGCAATAATAGCCGTGAAAAGCTACACATCCCATTTAAGTTTATCCTGATAGCGCCAGTAGAACCTGCCCAATAAGTGAGCTACGACTAATGCTACGTAGATAAAGATGCTGCTACTAATACAGTCCAGAGCAAGGACTGCCCACTTATTAGTATCAGGCTGTACGGTAGGTATGAATCTGGCAACCAAGACAAGCGCCGTCAAAAATGCAACAAGGCCGCTGTATGGGAAAAGCGTTTTGAATATTGATATGATTAGCAAGAGAGGATTGAAAGCGGAGGATGAGTTAAACATAACAACAGCCAGTAAGGCCATTGGGAAAAAGAATGCGCCGTAGGCCAGAAGCAGCCAGAAGATTGCGTCTGTTTTCTGGGTATAAACGAAATAGAAACCCGCCGGTCCTGCAAAAAGTAGATAACAAGCGGCCAGGTAAAGCGATTGTGAGAACATCTCACTTATATCAGCCGTGGAAAAAGCTTCTGGTGCTCGTGTTCTCCCACAGGCGCTATCGCGGACACATTCTGCAAAATACCAACACATACCTAAACCAACCAAAATATTTATGATTAGACTTGGAAGCGCAATCGCCAGGCCAAATGTTCCCAGTGATAGCTTTATAAAGCGAATGGCCAGCGGAACTCCAACGAAAATCGCAAGATATGTCAGACCTGCTTGACTTGCGGGATATAGGAATACGTCAATAATCCACGGCAATTTGCGTTCGGCTACGGGTTCGGTTTGGTCTATTTTTGCTGCTCCTTCAAGTTCTTCTTTATCTTCGAGAGCTCCGGCAGAAACATCATACTGGGGGGTCGATGGGATTTGGGTTTTGTCTTTTTGTGGAACATCTAAAAGGGTCAGGCCATAAGAAGAATCCTTTGATATGGCTTTGTGATTGGCGGTGCCATTTTGAGTTGTTGGGGGGCTTGTACCCTGGATTTTCGGGACAAGGATTATATTTTTGCATTTTGGGCACTTACCTTTTTTGCCTGCGTGGGTTTCAGGGGCGTTTATTTTCTGACCGCAATTTTTGCAGTGGAACTTAATCATAAAATTTTCCGTCTCAATAGCCGGATTGATTAAGTGGAAGCAAGTTTTTCTTTTATTATTCTTTTGGACACAGTCAAGGCGTCATGGATTTTTTCTGGATTTTTTCCGCCTGCCTGTGCCAGATGCGGTCGGCCTCCACCACCGCCATCGACAATCGGGGCGATTGTTTTGATAATGTCGTCGGCCTTCAGGCCCTTTTCAATCAAATCGTTTGTAACGCCTATCAGAATTGTTACTTTGCCATTGTCGTCAAAGGCCAGGACGATGGCTGCGGATTTTGCCTTCTTTTTTAGCATATCAACAGCCTCGCGGGCCTGCTCTATGGAGGCTTTTTGAAGCTGGCCGACGATTATAGAAGATGAGCCGAGCTTTTCGCAGTTTTCAAGAAGCTGCTTTGCCTCGGACAGGGTGTCGGTGCCGGATGTTTTCGCGGCCGTCTTGAGCTCTTTGGTGAGCTTTTTGTTGTCTTCCATCAGTTTGCCTACCCTCTCAACTATAGATTCGGACGGCACTTTCAACATTACTGAAAGCTCATCAACGATGTTACTTGCTTTTTCAAGATATGCGTTAAGGCCGCTGCCGGTTAGCGCAGTAATTCGGCGGACGCCGGCGGAGATACTCTCTTCTTTGATTATCTTAAAACCGCCGATTGAGCCGAGCCGGTCAATGTGGGTGCCGCCACAGAACTCCCGGCTGAATGCCTGACTGATTTGATTTTTGTTGTTGGCACCGAGGCAAACAACCCTGACATCGTTACCATATTTTTCGCCGAATAGCGCCATTGCTCCGACTTTCTGGGCCTGGTCTTTGGGCATCACCACCCAGGTTACGGGTAAGTCTTGTGAGATTTTTTCTCTAACTAAATTTTCAACTTTCTGTAACTGCTCGGTGGTTGGCGCTAAGGGATATGTAAAGTCGAATCTTAAATAGTCCGGGCCGACGAAACTACCCTGCTGGGCTACAGATTTGCCGAGCACTTGCTGCAGCGCCCACTGCAAAAGATGAGTAGCGGTATGGTTTTTCCTTGTGGAGCTTCTATCTTTGCTGACGATTGCTTTTACATTCTGGCCAACGTTGAAGAAGCCCCCGGAGACTTTACCCTGGTGGATTACGCAATTGCCTACTTTGGTGGTATTTTCGACGATAAATTGTCCGGTCTGGGATTCCAGGTGTCCGCAGTCACTGACCTGGCCGCCTGCCTCGGTGTAGAAACAGGTCTTATCGAGAATAACTCCAGCTTCGGTACCGGGCTCGATTCGGCCCTGGTTTTTGAAGCCTTCGTTATCAATCCAGCCTATTATCCTGGCATCGCAACTGTCGGTATGGTATTTATGGATATCCTCAGTTTCCGGCAGCTCGGTGTCAGCAAAGGCTGCGAGAAGAGAAGTGCTTTTTTGTGCCGCCCTTGCTCTCTCTCTTTGCTGGTCCATCAACTCTTCGAATTTAGCTTTATTAACCTTGAGGCCCCGCTCCTGTGCCATAAGCTCGGTCAGGTCCAGTGGAAAACCGTATGTGTCATAAAGCTGGAAGGCATCTTCGCCGCTAATGGTCTTTGCGGGGTTTTTATCTGCGCGCTCGGCGGCGTCGGCAAAGATTTCAATGCCCCGGTCGAGAGTTCTGCCGAAGCCGGCTTCTTCAGATTCGATTACCGTCGAGACATAATCGGCCCTTTGCTTTATCTCACCGAAGGCGTCGCCGAGGCAGTCAACGACAACGGGGACAAGTTTGGACATAAACGGCTCGTGCATACCTAATTCTCTGCCGAACCTTGCGGCCCGGCGAAGCAGCCGGCGTATCACGTATCCACGGCCCTCATTGGAGGGGATGGCACCGTCGGTTATTGCAAAGACAAGGGCGCGAATATGGTCGGCTATGACCCGAAAGGCGTTATCGGTGCTGCTGCCCAGCCTGGATGTGTATTTGTGGCCGGTCATATCGGCGGCAGCGTCAATTATTGGCATAAATAGGTCGGTGTCGTAGTTGCTTCTCTTTTGTTGCAGGACAGCGACTACCCTTTCAAGGCCGGCGCCGGTGTCAACGTATTTGGCTGAAAGCGGCACAAGCTCGCCGCCGGGCTTGCCCGCCATCTGTGTGGCGGGCAGGCGATTAAATTGTATGAAAACAAGATTCCACAACTCGATAAATCTTGCGCAGCCGCCATTGACTTTGCATTTATGACCTGGGACATTTTTCATATCGCACGCGTCCGGGCCGAGGTCGATATGTATTTCACTGCAGGGCCCGCAGGGGCCGGTCTCACCCATTTCCCAGAAATTATCTTCTTTGCCGAAGGGCAAAACCCGCTCGGCGGGGATTGGTGTTACTTTGGTCCACAGCTTTGCGGCTTCGTCATCTTCAGGCAGATTGTCGGAAGGACTACCTGCGAAAACTGTTGCCCAGAGATGGTCGGGATTGATGCCCCAGATTTTTGTAAAAAGCTCCCAGGCCCACTGGATTGCCTCGGCCTTGAAGTAATCATCGAATGACCAGTTGCCGAGCATCTCGAAGAAGGTGTGATGGTAGGTATCTTTGCCGACCTGCTCAAGGTCGTTGTGCTTGCCGCTTACGCGCAGGCATTTCTGGCTATTGACGACTCTCTGGTATGGCGACGACACCAATCCTAAGAATATATCCTTGAACTGGTTCATTCCGGCGTTTGCGAAAAGCAGAGTCTCGTCGCCGATAGGCACAAGCGGCGAGCTGGGGACAAACTGGTGGTCCTTACTTTTGAAAAAGTCTATAAAGCCGTTTCTTATTTGGTTTGCTGTAAGCACAATAAAGAATAAACTAAAAACTCAAAACTTTGGAGACCCTTTCCCATTCGACGCGCCTACGGCTCGCTCAGGGTCAGGGCGACAGTTTTAGGGCGATTTCAAAGCCAGCCCTTTAGCGGTAAGGACTTTATTTTTTATTTCTCCAAGAAGGTCTTTGTTTTCGGCAAGGTATTTTCTGGCGTTGTCCCTGCCCTGGCCGAGTCGGATATTGCCGTAGTTTAGCCACGCTCCGCCTTTTTCGACCACGTTACAGGCAAGGGCCAAGTCCAATACATCGCCTTCGTAGCTGATGCCGCTATCGAACATAATATCAAACTCGGCCTCGCGGAAGGGCGGTGCGATTTTGTTCTTTACCACCCTGGCTCTGATCCTGGAGCCGACGGCACCAGTAGCATCCTTTAGAGTTGTTATGCGTCTTAAGTCGATACGGATGGAGCTGTAAAATTTCAGCGCCGTTCCGCCGGTAGTGGTTTCGGGGTTGCCGAACATCACGCCTATTTTCATACGGATCTGGTTTATGAATACAAGCGCCGTTTTGCTTTTGCTGATAACGGCGGTAAGTTTTCTCATCGCCTGACTCATCAGTCGTGCCTGCAGCCCCATATGGCTGTCACCCATATCTCCCTCAATCTCTGCTTTCGGCGTCAGTGCGGCGACGGAGTCGATTACAATAAGGTCAACGGAGTTGGATTCTATAAGCATTTCGGTGATGTCGAGGGCCTGCTCGCCGGTGTCGGGCTGGCTTACAAGGAGGCTGCTGACATCGACGCCCAGTCTTTTGGCCCAGGTTGTGTCGAGGGCGTGTTCGGCATCAATGAATGCTGCAACGCCGCCAGCACGCTGGGCGTTGGCGATAATGTGAAGGGCGACGGTTGTCTTGCCGGACGACTCAGGGCCGAATAATTCAGTAACCCTACCGCGAGGAATGCCTGCACCGCCAAGTGCGATGTCCAGCGATAATGAGCCGGTGTTGATACCTTCGACCTTGGCGTATTTGTGCTCATCCATTTGCATAATGGCGCCCTGGCCATACTGCTTTTCGATTTGTGCGATGACGCGCTGCAGGACGGCTTCCCTGCCGGTTACTGCTGTGTCAGTTTCGGCCTTTTTTATTTTTGTCATAGTTTCTATTCTCCATCCTCAAAAGCAAGCTTCATTGAATTTGAGATTTCAAATTATCAGCTACATTCAAGTTTTGGGTTTTGGTTTTGCGTTTTTAGTTTTCACTTTTACGTTTCTTTATTGCAATTTGCAGTTGCACAACAGAATATAAATTGGACCTTGCGGAGTCAACTGGCTCTGATAGACCGAGAGCAAATCGACCGGCGTCGTTCCAAATTTAAGGTCACTATGATTCTCGGCCAGTTGCGCAATCTTAACGCCTGCCTTTGGGTTTTTTACCCTGCAAAGCGTCAGATGACCGGTGAACTCTCTTTCTTCCTTTGGCCAGCCGGCAGAAGCAAGCTGCTGCTCAAGGTCTTTTTGTAATTGCAATAATTGTTCGCAGCCCTGGCCTGCTCCGACCCACAAAACTTTTGCACTTTTGCCGCCGAAGTGGCCGACAGATTCAACCTTCAGCTCGAAGTTTTTGTGTCTGCCGGCAACATCTTTAGTTATGTTGCAGACATCGGCAGCTTGCTCGTCTTTAATTTCACCCAAGAACTTCAGCGTCAGGTGCATTGCCTGTGGACCGACCCACTTGACATCTCCTTTCTGGATGTCGGCGCTGCTTGCGAACTTTTCCTGTAAATCGCTCAGGGCGGCTTTTATTCTATCATCAATAACTATGGCTATAAAGCAACGCATTTTCAGTCGTTAGTATTTGCTCAAAAATCAGTCAGTTTTCGTAAGGTTTCGAGCCTTTTATCTATATCATTTTTGGTAATCGAAGCAAGTCCCTGTAAAGAAAAGTCGGAAATTGTAAATGATGCGACCACTGTGCCGTAGGCAACAGCGGTTTTTAAGGAGTCAAAGTCTATTTTGCCGGTCTGTGCTAAGTGGCCTAAAAGAGCGCCTGCGAAGCTGTCGCCGGCGCCTGTGGGGTCTTTGACATCGGCGGCTGGATAGGCAGGCAAAACAAATAACCGATTGATATTAGTAGCACGGCCATCCCTTCGACTTCGCTCAGGACAGGCTTGGCCGTGCTTGCACGGGCTGGAAGCCCGTGCTACGTTACTGTCTGACTGTATCATGATTGAGCCGGATTCGCCCTTTTTGATAATCACAACGCCCGGCCCCATACCTAAAATCTTCTCTGCGGCCTTGATGAGGTTAAATTCGGCTGCGAGCATTTTTGCCTCATCTTCGTTGATTATCAGGCAATCGATTTTTTTCAGCAGCGTATTTAAGTCATCGCGGCGGTCCTGAATCCAGCAGTTCATTGTATCAGCGGCTACAAAGGTGGGCGATTCGATTTGGCCAAGCAGCTCAAGCTGCAGCTTGGGTGTGGTGTTTGCAAGAAATACGAATTCACTATCCCGAAACTGGGCGGGCACGGTTGGCGGGTGCTCAGCGAGGACATTTAGTTCCAGGCAATCCGTGGTTCTATCGTCCATATTATCGCGATAAGAGCCGGCCCAGCGGAAGGTTTTACTGTGCGGCCTTACCTCCAGGCCTGTCAGGTCAACCTTTCTGCCGGCAAAAACTTTAGATAAGTCAAACGGACAATCAGCGCCGATAACGCCAACGAGTCTGACCGGCGAAAAGAAGCTGGCGGCCATACTGAAATATATCGATGAGCCGCCCAGGCAATCTCGACTTTCGCCATAAGGCGTCTTTATAGTATCAATTCCTATTGAGCCGGTAACTAACAAGCTCATATTTCCACGACCTCTACCTTCCAAGTGCACCCGTAATGATTTCCCTTATCATCCTTAATTTCAGAAATCCAATCAAAACCACCTTCTTCAGCATGTCTCTCGTCAATATAGTCTTGGGCCTCACTCACTGTCCTGAATTTTATTCTATGGCCGTCAGAGTCTTCCAGAAAGAGCATATCACGCCCCTTTCAATAAATTAATAACGACACTTAATAACCTCCTGCCGTAGCCTTACCCTGGATTATATCTATTCTGTCTAAGGTTTTTTCTTTGCCGAGCATTTCTACGGAGTCGAAGATTGGAGGGCTGATTGTGCTGCCGCAGATAGCGACGCGGAGAGGCTGGGCGATTTCGCCGAGGCCAACCTGCTTTTCTGCAGCCAAAGCACGCAACATATTTTCAATGTTTGCCTGAGTGAACGGCTCCATTGCTGCCAATTTATCCCGCAGGATTGGTAGAATAGATAAACCGCCATCTTTCACCAAGACCTTCTCAATGGCCTTTCGGTCATATTCGATTTTATCGTTGGGTAAGAAAAGGAATCTGCTTTTGCGCTCGATTTCGGCCAAGGTTCTTGCGCCCGTGCAGGTTTCTAAGATTCTGGAAAGGAGCTTATCGTCTGCAGAAGCGAGAGGCGAGTTTATAGTATTGAGATACTTCTTAAAATGCTGCAGGAGTTTTTCTTTCGATGCCATTCGAATATGCTCGGTGTTGAAGGCGAGCAGCTTCTTACGGTCGAAAAGACTGTTGCTTTTTGTCAGTCTCGCCAGGTCGAAGGATTCTATTAGCTCATCGAGCGGCATAATTTCCCGCTTGTCTCCTGGATTCCAGCCCAGGAGCGCAAGAAAGTTGACCATTGTTTCAGGTAAGTAGCCGCTTTTGAAAAAGTCAACGATATTGATTTCCGGCAGGTGTATGCCGAGGTATTCTGCCATTGCATCGATGCAGGGCATATCAGGTGTAGTTTTGGCCTCGATAAAATCCTGCAGTTCCTGCCGGGAAATATTACCCTCTTCGGCAAGTTTTTCGAGGTCGATGCTTGCAATAGTTTTGATTGTCTTGCGAAGATCTGTTGGGCGTTCGCGTTTGGAGAGTTTGCCGCCGGTGTCACTGACGGTAACAGACATATGGACATACTGCGGCAGCGTGGCATCGGGATACAGGGCTTTCCAAAGTGCCTGCTGGGCGGGTGTGTTCATCAGGTGTTCCTGGCCTCGAATGACGTGGGTGATTTTCATCATATAATCATCGACGACGCAGGCGAAATTATAGGTGGGCATACCATCTGATTTTTGTATGATGAAGTCGCCTATTTGGGCGGTATCGAATGCAACTTCGCCTCTGACAATATCGTTAACGATAATAGTTTCATTCTGCGGCATAGCGAAACGGACCGTTACGGAGCGGCCTTCGGCACGGGCCTTTTCAGCATCTTTAGCATCGGGGAAATCTTTCGGGCGGGAATAGACAAAGCCCTTCTGCTTGCCGCGAAGCGCATCAAGTTCCTCTTCGGTATCGAAGCAGTAATAGGCCTTTTGCTCATCTAACAGTTTCTTTACGTATTTATCGTAGAAATCCATTCGCTGGGATTGCAGATATGGCCCGTTTGGGCCGCCGACCTCGGGGCCTTCATCCCAGTTGATACCCAGCCATCGCAGGTCTTCGATTACCTGCCGGGTGGCGGCCGGCGTATTGCGTTTCTGGTCGGTGTCCTCAATTCGCAGAACGAACACGCCGCCTGTTTTGCGGGCCCACAGCCAGTTAAAAATGGCTGTGCGCGCTCCCCCTACGTGCAGATAACCTGTCGGCGACGGTGCAAATCGTGTTACAACCATTCAAAACCTCAAAAATTAAAGATAAAAGCAAAAAACCTGTGTAAGAGATTACTACAATCAACCACGCCGGTCAAGTTTCAAAGAGCCGACTTTAGACAAATCGCATCCCAGAATTGCAGGTTTTTGATTTGCCAGTGATGAGCAAATACGTTAAAATAACTTATAAGCAAGATTAGACATAAAGAGGTTTGCTATGGAAAGAAAAGTGATTCTGGAAAAACTTAAAGCCGGCGCGGAAGAGATGCGAAGGCTTTTTCGGGTCAAAAGACTTTCTGTCTTTGGTTCGGTGGCACGGGGAGAGGCCGGTGATGACAGCGACATAGACGTGCTGGTGGCATTTGAGCAGCGAGCTACTTTTGACCTATTTATGGAGCTTAAGTTCTATCTGGAAGACCTATTGGGGATAGGTGTTGACCTCGTTACGGAGAAAGCGCTGCGGCCTGAGATTCGTCAGGCAATCGAGAAGGAGAAAATTGATGTCTCGTGACGAGATGATGTATCTGCGGGATATTGTAAGGAGGAGAAATATATGCACACTAATTTTTTAGAAGAACTCGTCGCCGAATGGTATGAATACAAAGGATATTTTGTCAAACGAAACGAGCGAGTCGGACGACGTGCGAAAGGTGGTCATGAAGGTGAACTGGACGTTGTGGCCTTCAATCCCGAGACAAAGCACCTCATTCATGTCGAAACATCAACAGATGCAGACTCTTGGGACAACAGAGAAAAAAGGTTCGCAAAGAAATTCGCGTCAGGAGCCAAGCACATCAAAGCCCTATTTGAAGGTTTGACTGTTCCCGACGAAGTGGAGAGAAAAGCAATCTTTGCCTTCGGCAGCGACAAGAACCACAAAACTATTGGTGGTGGACAAGTCGTTCTCGCCGAAGACTACATTCTGGAGATTCTTCGCGAGTTGAAAGGCACATCGTTCCTGTCACGAGCAGTGCCGGAAAAATACCCCATACTTCGGGTCCTGCAGATGATTACCGAGCACCGGGTGAAAGTTGTTGAAGAACTTGGGAAGAAATAATTTCCGAATAATCGCTGGCACCTTACGGCTCACGCAGAGCGGGTTCGCCGACGGTGAGTTCGCTGTCCGTTGTGTGGGAAAGAGAATGAAGGGACGCGATTTCTGATTTCGGATTTTGAATTGAGATTGCTTCGGCCTACGGCCTCACAATGACCCTCCGACGCCCTTCGGGCTATGGAGGGCAGGCAAAATTACGAGAGACGAGTCACGAGCGACGAACTACGGCGGACACTTTGCGCAGGCGGAGCGGAAGAGCATTGTGCTAAGATATCGGTCGCCACGGTCGGGTATTATTGTAACTACAGTGCCGGACTTCATCCCCTCGGCGACATGCAAAGCGCCGGCAACGGCGGCGCCGCTTGAGATGCCGGCGAAAATGCCTTCCTCGGAAGCTAAAAGCCGGGCCATTTCAAACGCCTCCTCATCATTTATGGTTATTACATCATCCAGTTGAGAGCGGTCATAAATATCAGGGACGATGGATTCAGTCATATTCTTTAAGCCCTGGATAGCGTGACCCGGCGTAGGCTCGATGCCAATGATTTTAATGTGTTTTGATTTTTCTTTAAGATACCGTGACACGCCCATAAGCGTGCCGGTAGTGCCCATACCGGTGATAAAGACATCGATTTGGCCTTTTGTCTGTGCAAAAATTTCCGGCGCAGTTGTTTCGTAATGAGCGAGGGGATTATTTTTATTGGTGAACTGGTTGGGCATAAAGAATTTGTCGGGATTTTCATCGAGGATTTTGTGGGCCATTCTTATTGCGCCATCGGTGCTTTCACGTGCAGAGGTAAGGATAACCTCGGCGCCGAGCGCTTCGAGGATGTGTCGTCTCTCGGAGCTTACACATTCCGGCAAGGTGAGCTTGACGCGGTAGCCTTTGGCTGCGCCAATCATCGCCAGAGCGATGCCCATATTGCCGGAGGTTGGTTCGAGAATGGTTTTGTCTTTTGTAAGCTGGCCGGACTGTTCGGCCTTACTTATCATATAAAGGGCGGGTCGGTCTTTGACCGAGCCGCCGGGATTGTTGCCTTCGAGCTTGGCTAAAATCCTGACCTTGGAGTTGTGGTTTAGGTTCTTTAACTCCACTAATGGAGTATTACCGATAGTAGAAAGTATATCCATAAGGTTTCTCTCTAAAAATTATACACTCACGAAGTCAAAATAATACCAAATGTGAGGCTGGGCGTCCATAAATTAGCCGGCATTTTCTTGTTTGAGAGAAATTGGTGGGCTGAAGCCCACCCTACATATCCATCTTTAATTGCTGATTTTCGATTTACGATTCCACCATACCGATGGTGGACAAGTTACGATTTTTGATTTACAATCCGTCCTTCGTAGTCCCGATTTATTGGGACGTAGAATGGATTGGCGTTTATTAATTAAAAATTGGCGATGCTTTGTAGAAAAGAGTATAAGTCATTTCGACCGAAGCCCCTGCACCAGACGGTGCGGGGCGGAGCGGAGAAATCTATTAAAAAGCAGACCTGTCCCGAGCCAAGTCGAGGGATTTCTCGACTCGCCTACGGCTCGCTCGAAATGACACCCCTAAATGTTTTCTGCACAGCAAATTAGTAATATAGGAGCTGGACGATAGGCCGTGGATACAACTAACAACGACAATAGTAAAAGTGGGAAAAATGCAGGTGAGGGGCCAGCCCGCCCTGGCGGGGACTTTATCCGGCAGATTGTTGCCGAAGACCTGAGGACAAATAAATGGGGTGGTCGGGTGGTAACGCGTTTTCCGCCTGAGCCGAACGGGTATCTGCACATCGGGCACGCCAAGAGTATATGCCTGAATTTCGGTATCGCCAAAGATTTCGGCGGCCTGTGCAATCTTAGATTCGACGATACCAATCCCGAAAAGGAAGAACAGGAATATATCGACGCCATTATAGAGGACGTTCGCTGGCTGGGTTTCGACTGGCAGGACAGATTATATTATGCATCAGACTATTTCGAGCAGATGTTCCAGTATGCTGTGCAGCTTATAAAAAAAGGTTCGGCATACATCTGCGACCTGACGGCGGACGAGATTAGAGAATATCGCGGCACCTTGACCCAGCCGGGCAGAGACAGCCCTTACCGTAACCGTTCGGTTGAGGAGAATCTGGACTTGTTTGAGCGTATGAAGACGGGCGAATTTCCCGATGGCTCACGGACCTTGCGGGCGAAAATCGATATGGCGCATCCGAATCTGAATATGCGCGACCCGGTTATGTATAGAATCCTGCACGCAAGTCATCACCGAACGGGCGATAAATGGTGCATTTATCCGATGTATGACTGGGCACACGGGCTTGAAGATTCCATCGAGAAAATTACACATTCGATTTGCACGCTGGAATTTGAGAACCATCGGCCGTTGTATGATTGGTTTCTCGATGAGCTTGGTATATATCATCCGCAGCAGATAGAATTTGCCCGGCTCAATCTAACTTATACTGTGATGAGCAAGCGCAGGCTATTGCGGCTTGTGCAGGAAGGCCGCGTCAAGGGCTGGGACGACCCGCGGATGCCGACGATAAGCGGACTGCGCAGGCGGGGCTATTCGCCGGAATCTATTCGCAGCTTTGCCAGAGTCATCGGCGTCAACAAATTCAACAGCACGGTCGATATTATCTTATTGGAGCACTGCCTGCGGGAGGATTTGAATAAAACCTCACCTCGTGTGATGGCTGTGATTCGTCCGCTTAAGGTGGTTATCGACAATTACCCTGCTGGCAAAGTCGAGGAAATGGAGGCCATAAATAATCCGGAAGACCCAAGCGCAGGCAAACGAAAAGTGCCTTTTTCGCGGGAGCTTTATATCGAGCAGGCCGATTTTATGGAGGTCCCGCCGAAGAAGTTCTACCGGCTTTCACCCGGCCGTGAGGTTCGGCTGCGATACGCATATTTTGTCCGATGCACAGGCGCTATTAAGGATGCAAGCGGCAAAATCGTTGAATTGCACTGCACTTATGACCCTGCGACACGGGGAGGCGATGCGCCGGATGGCCGCAAGGTCCAATCAACGCTGCATTGGGTTTCAGCGGCCCACGCATTGCCGGCGGAAGTCCGACTGTATGATAATCTATTCACAAAAGAAAATCCTGATGATGTGCCGGAAGGCAAGGATTTTACATCAACGCTGAACCCGAAATCGCTGGAAGTCCTTACCGGCTGCTGGATTGAGCCGTCTCTGAAAGGGGCAAAAGCGCTTAGCCGGTATCAGTTCGAGCGGCTTGGTTATTTCTGCGTTGACCCTGATAGCGCAGGTGGCAAGCTGGTATTCAACCGAACAGTAACATTGCGTGACGAGTGGGCGAGGATACAGAAGGCACAGAAGGAAACAGCGGAATGATAACTTTGGTTATTTGCTGAGAATCATTTGTAGTGAGATAAGAAGCAGGGCCGTTCCAAAAATCTTTTTTAAAATTGGCTCTGGAATACCGATTGCCACTTCTGCGCCCAGCAGTCCGCCGACAAAGAAACCCAGGCATATAAAAGCGGCCATTTTCAGGTCAACAGCTCCCTGTTTATAATACACCCAGGCGGCGAGCAGGCCGACTGGAGGCACCATTAAGGCCAGTGTCGTTCCCTGTGCCTGATGCTGCGACATACCGAATAAAAAGACCATAACCGGGATTATGATTGTGCCGCCGCCGAGGCCGAGTATGCCGCTAAAGATACCGGCTACCAGTCCCAGGCATAAATAGGCAATGACGTTCATAGTTGTTCCTTTCGCCAAGAAAAATGAACGCAAAGCTTTCATCCAAAAAGCTCCGCAAATTTCTGTTCGATGTTGGGGCTTTCGCACAAAACCTGACCGACAAGAGCTGCTTTCACCCCGACCGCTTTTAATTTATCGACATTGGCTCTTGTTTTTATTCCGCTTTCGGCGACCAGCTCATCTTTACTGTCGAGAAGGCCGGCCAGCCGGCTGGTCGTATTCAAATCGACCTGCATTGTGTCAAGGTCCCGGTTATTGATTCCGAGGACGCTGTATCCTTTTTTTGGGAAGCCCACCATGCTGCGGACAGCCAACAAGGAATCGGCTTGGTGAACTTCCAGAATGACAGTTAGAGTCAGTTCTGCTGCGGCTATCATCAGGTCCATCAACTCGCCCGGCTTCAGGACTTCTGCTATTAACAATATTGCATCGGCGCCGGCGGCACGGGATTCATAGACCTGCCAGATATCGATGATAAAATCTTTGCGAAGGATTGGCAAATCCACCACCTGGTGTATCTGCTCTATATATTCGAGCCGGCCCTGGAAATACTTTTCATCGGTCAGGACACTGAGCGCATCAGCGCCGCATTTTTTATAGCTTTGCGCAATTGCTACCGGGTCAAAATCAGGGCGGATAACGCCGGCGGACGGCGAGGCCTTTTTGATTTCCGCGATAACGTTTATGCCGCGACTGTTGGGCTTAGTGACGGCCTTGTAGAAGTTGTGGCACTTTGGCATACCGAGAATTCTCTCTCTGAACTGTTCGAGACTTACCTGCGTTTTCCGATAGCTTACCTCGGCGCGCTTATCGGCAATTATTGTATCCAATATGGTTGCCAATGTGCTTACCCTGCTATTTTGACGTAGCCCATACGAATTTCGTGAAGAGTATTTTCGAGAAATTTTGCTTCGTCTTTGGTTAAATTGCCTTTGGTCTTCTCCGCGAGGGTCTCGAGCATATCTATATTATATTTTGCCAAATGCAGGTCAGGCTCTCTTTGCTGTCCTTCTATTTCCAATAGGCCCAGTGCGAATAGGGTCTGCGTAGCGAGCATATTTACCAAAGCGGCAAAATCACCCTTTGGCAAAGACCTGCCGGCTCGGCGAGAAGCTTGCGCTTTCTTTTTTTCAGCTTTTTCCTGCGCAGCCAGCACCTCTTTTTCTTTTTGAGCTTCCTTCTTCCAGTCCTCATCGATAATAATCTTTTTTTCTTCTTCAGCCATACCAAGGCTCCTTATGTAATCAGCTTTTTTGTATTACCTTTTGCGATACTTTTTCATATCTCTATCGGTATCACGTTTTTGTTGTTGTTCAGTAATTGTTCTTCGCTTGTCATATTGCCTTTTTCCTCTGGCCAGTGCCAGCTCTATTTTTGCCAGGCCCTTATCGTTAAAGTAAATCCGCAGTGGGACAAGTGTAAAACCCCGCTGTTCAAGCTTGGTTTTCATCCTGTGGATTTCGGATTTGTGCAGCAATAGCTTCCTTTTTCTGGCTGGTTCATAAAGAGTAACTCCACCGGAGGAGGCCCCGTATTGGGTAATCTTTGCACCGACCAGCCAGCACTGGCCGCCATCGACTCTTGCATACGAGCCGGTAAGGTCTGCCTGGGCCGCCCGCAGGGATTTTACTTCGCTGCCCAATAGTGCCAGGCCGGCTTCGAACCTCTCAACAAGCTCAAAGGTTGCGTAGGCCTTTTTGTTGACCGTTACCGCCGTTTGCTTATTTTTGTCCTGGTGTGATTTTGCTGTCATTTGCGCTATAATAACAGCAAAACGAGGATTTTGCAAGAGCACCACACAGGAATGCAAATATCAAAACCTGTCCTGAGCGACCTGTGGTGAGCAAAGCCGAACCAGGCCGAAGGATTGCAGGCAAAAAGGCAAAATTTTGCTGTTTTTGGCCTTTTAACCTTTAACTAAGCAATGTTGCCGTGCGGCCTTCTATTTTTGCCGGTCATATTTTTTGCTGAGTCGCCGATGTCTTCACGCATCTTATCGGCAAGGGCCGAAAGTCTCGCAGCCACATCGGAATGCTGTGCGGAAACATCGTGTTGTTCGCTTACATCTTCTTCGAGGTCGAATAACGCCGCTTCAATTTTGGCCTGCTCATAATTAGACGGTTGACCACCTGTCCCCCCTGTTTTGCCGGCAAGTGTGCGGTAATTATGAGGCAGGTGCAGTTTCCACCTGCCGCTTCTGACTGCTTCGAGCGCCCAGCCGTTGTAATAGAAAAAGGCCTCGTGCGGGCTTTTGGCGCCGCTCTGACCCGACATCAACGGCCAGATGTCTTTGCCGTCTATCGCAAGAGCAGGCAATTTTGCGCTGGTAAGTCTGGCTATCGTTGGCAAAATGTCCATAGTAGTAGTAAGCTCTCTGCAGATTTTGCCGGCAGGGATTTTGCCAGGCCAGCGGCAGATGCAAGGGGCCCGCTGGCCGCCTTCAAAGGCCGTGCCTTTGCCCTCCCGCAGCGGATTAGCCCGGCCGGCATGCTCACCATAGCTTAACCACGGGCCATTATCCGATGTGAACATTACAAAGGTGTTTTTGTCGATGCCTGACCGTTTTAGTGCCGAGAGAATCTGTCCTACGGACCAATCAATTTCCATTATCACGTCGCCATACATCCCCTGTTTGGACTTGCCTTTGAACTTATCCGAGACGTGCAGAGGCACGTGCGGCATTGAGTGCGGCAGATATATAAAAAAGGGTCTATTTTTATTTTTCTCGATAAAACTGACAGCGTGCTCGGTATACCAGCCAGTCAGCTTTGTCTGGTCAGGATTATATGCGATGACTTTGTCGTCTTCTATAAGGGGAAGCGCAGGATAATTTCTATCGGTTGGGTGGCGAGGCCACATATCGTTCGAATAAGGCAGACCGAAATAATCGTCAAAGCCGTGATGTGTGGGCAGAAACTGCGGATGATGACCAAGATGCCACTTGCCGTAGCAGGCGGTAGCGTAACCGAGAGGCTTGAGAATTTCGGCGATTGTTTGCTCCTGGCTGTTTATCCCAATTTCGGCTTTCGGGCCGAGAACGTGCGGCAGACTTACACGCTGCGGATAGCAGCCGGTCAGTAGTGCCGCCCGCGAGGGCGTGCATACGGAGGCAGCAACATAAAAGTCCGTCAGGCGAACACCTTCGGCAGCCATTCGGTCAAGATTGGGCGTTTCAAAATCTTTTGCACCGAAGCAGCCTATGTCGGAATAGCCCTGGTCATCAGTGAGAATTATAATAAAGTTTGGCAGGCGAGCCTTGCCTGTTCCGTCCGCTGGATTATGAGAGTCGCTCAGACATCCCGCCATACTCAGTGTCGCCGCACCTAAACCTGCAGCTTTGAGAAATTGTCGCCTGCTAATCTTTGATTCCATAAGTGGGCTTCTCCTGCCGGTAATAAAAAATAAGCTTAAAACCTAAAGCGCAAAGTCCGCCCACCCGTCGTGGCGGATTGAAGAGAAAATTTCAGAGTTTTTGCGCTTTCGGTCTTACGTTTTATGCTTCTGCAAAATGTCAGGCATCCAGCCAGGCCGCACTACTTAATGAATCGCAGAGATACCGGGTACCGATAATTCTGTCCTTTGTTCGCTGCTACGCAGCCCATAATGCAAAAGATCAGGTCAACAACACAAATAGCCGGCAGCAGTATGAATCCAATACACACAAGCGTCAGCAAGCCTGCGACAAAAGATGCGATTACGACGGTAATCTGGAAATTCAGTGCCTCTTTGCCCTGCTTATCAACGTAAGGAGACTGGTCCTTCTTGATAAGCCAGACAATCAATGGCCCCAGGAAGCTGGTAAATATGGCCAGGAGATGACACAGCATCGCCATCGTGCGGGCATCTTTATCCGGCTCTAACTGCTGGACAGTTTCGACCGGAGTGGTGCTGGTTGGCGTTTCTGGGGTTTGGGGGATTTCCTCTTTTTTTGCCATAGTTTAACTCCTTTTAATTGAAACTTTCTTGTTTTGAGTTAACTTTCGCACTTTTTTAACAAAGACCGGTTGAACAGTCAAGAATAATTTCAAAAGGCGATATCAGATTCCGGCTTTGCCGGTCGCATACGAACGGGGGCCGGCATCGCTGACATCTATCGGTTTTATGCCAAGTTTTATCGCAGGCGATTGGGGGGCGAAGTTGACGTTGCCTTTCTCAAACTGGATAAGGAGCGGGTCAGAAGCAACATTACCATTCTCAAGTTTAAGCTGGTATGTGTCTGTGCGGCTGTAATCACTGAGCTTGTGGCAGTTGACCCGGCCCTGTGCGCTAAATAGGATATTGTTTTGAAAAGTCGCTATCGCATCAGGATTTTCCAGCGAGACAGCACCTTTGGCGTAAAGGACATTTTTCTCGAAGGTGTAGTTAGACGACCGCGGGAATGTCAGGCCCATTTCTTTATCGCTAATAAAAACGTTGTTGCGGATTGTATTGTTTTTGGCCATATGGTTATGCGACGGGCGGACAACACCTACCGATAGATTTCCTTCGACCAGGCAATTCTCGGCCTGCTCATCGAGGTAGTAGGCAGAAGCTCCGTAGCCGCCGGTGTCGATAATGTCACGGATAAAATTGCCTCGCAGAACGATGCCTTTGCAAAAAGTTATATAAATGCCTGCACCATCGTGGAGCTGCTGCATAGCACGATAAATCAGATTGTGCTCTATGCGATTATTCTCTCCGCTGCAGGTGATGGCTGAATAGGACGTATCGTGGATGAGATTGCAGCTGATTTCACAGTTTCGGCCTCCCGCTGAAAGGGCAATGGCACTGGGGTAGGTAAGACCAATATCGTGGATTCGGTTATCGGCGACAACGGCCTCGTTACCTTTGAATTTGATACCGCAGCCGCCGGTATGGTGGATGTGGCATCTTTCTATCCGCAATCGCTCTGCCGATGCCTTAATGCCCTGTCCGCCGACGTTGAGGATTTCGAGGTCAAGTAAGCGGCAATCCTCGGCAAAGCTAACCGAGATTGCCCCATCGAAATTTCCGGCGCCGAAGCCGCCGGCCTTGAGCGGGGTGTTTGTTACTGAGAGGGTCAGGCCCTTAATAGTTATGCCCTTGACAGGATTGGCTTTGCTTCCTTCGATTCTGATGATAGATTCGATGGTTGGAGCAACAACCTCAGCGGTAGTCATATCCTCACCTGGCAGAGGCCAATAGACTAATTTGCCGGCTGTGCGGTCGAGATACCACTGTCCCGGCTGCGTCAATCCCTCTCGCACATTCCAGACCGCATACTTTTTGACGCCGAACGCCCCTGCCGGATGCCCGGCTGGATTGGCGAAGGTAATCGTCTGTGAGTTGGCATCCATAGAAGCGATTCCGACCAGCGACTCATCCCACATATGATAAATGGTAAGCTCGGCATTATTGACATCCAGCCAGGGGGCGAGGTCTTCTGAGCGATATTTCAATTTAGTCAATTCTTCATTAGTTGGTGGACGCTTCCATCCGCCGCCTGTTGTGCTCATCCAGGGGACATTGAAGCTGCTTAGATGCTCAAAGAAACCTTTTTCAGGCACTCGGGCACACCTGCAAAAACGCCCATTTACGACAAGCGCTCGAAAGTCCCACTTACGGTCTTTAATATCTGGTAGTGCAACTGAATAAAATTTATCGCCTTCTTTTTTCCAGCCGGTGATTTTCCGCCCACCATAAAGATAAACTTGTGCGCCAGATGTCGATTCTATTGTTAGCACTGAGTCTTCGCTGGTAAGCAGCAGTGGTTTATCGAAAAAATACTGACCGGCCTGAACGGTAATCTTACGTGGCTTGCTGATGCCGAGTTTTCTGGCGGGCGGCGTGAAGCGTGGCAAACGGGCCATCTGTTCGCTCTGTGTTGGGTTTTTCCAATTGACCTGACCAGGAGTCATTGCCGCTTGTAGAAACAAAAAAGGTCGCAGCTTTGACCTGATTTGGGTTAAAACACAAGCACGGCAAAAACAAAAAACAAATATACAAAATGCGGGTTTTTTGTAATTCAAAACCTTTCACAATTCGCTCCTTTTTTACAATCTTACAAAACCGGATATTATTTTTAACAACATCAGCCAGAAAAAGGCAAGCACAAAATTCAAACCGAACAGCTTAAACAGAAAACGAATTTGCCAAAGCCAGTTGCCGCTGCTAATATATCCGGCACGATGGGAAATCCATCTGGTTGAAAAAAAATGTCTATGAGTGCATCAGAAAATATCGTTCCGGCTCTGCTGCTTACGCTTGCTGTCGGTCTTTGCACGGGTATAGGGGGCACTTCCGCCGTTCGTAAAAGGTTGTTAGCGTGGAGCGTATAGTGATAATGAAAGATAAAAAATTCGATGGTAGGTCAGGTCTTAACCAGGAATTGTGGTCGGCGTGTTTTTCTGGAAAAGAGGACACAGGTTTCAATTCATGAAAATCAAACCGATAGGAGTTATTCACTCACCATTCAAGACGAAGAAGCAGTCGCCTATTCTGGCCTGTAAGTCGCTGGCGGTCGGGCGAGTTGAGGTTTACAGAAAGTACCGCGATGGCCTAAAGGACATAGAAGGTTTTTCCCATCTCATTCTAATCTACAAATTCCATAAATCACGGGGTTACAAACTACGGGTAAAACCGCTTCTTGATGATACCCTGCGAGGTCTTTTTTCCACCAGGTACCCAAGAAGGCCTAATCAGATAGGCATCACAGTCGTAAGATTATTGAATATAAGGAGGAATGTTCTTACTGTGGGGGGAATAGACATAATAGACAACACGCCTCTTCTTGATATTAAACCTTACGTGCCGGAGTTTGCCGCAGGCACAAGAGTACGAATCGGCTGGCTAAAAGGTAAGCTGTAGAGCAGCGGATTCTAAAAAGTATGCTCATAGCTTGTTTCCAGCTGGCAACCAAAGGCTCTAATCAGAAACAGGCTTGCTTCTACGTAAAATTTTATTGACGGGGTAAGTCATTTCTGCTATTATTAGCATATGCTAATAACTATGCAGGTGCACAATGGCCAGACCTTTTAGATGCAGATGTGTACGGTGTATGCCTGGAACGAATTATTTTAAACCAAGAGGTGTTCCTCTAATTTCTCTTGAAGAGGTCAATTTGACGGTAGATGAATTTGAGGCAATCCGGCTTGCTGACCTGGAGGGTCTATATCAGGAAGAATCCGCGGGGAAAATGGAGATTTCACGGCAGACATTTGCAAACATCATAAACTCTGCGCACAAAAAAATTGCTGAAGCAATAGTTAAGGTGAAAGCAATAAAAATAGAAGGAGGTGTTTATAAAATGGCAGAAATGCGGAAGTTCAGTTGTTACGACTGCAAACATGAATGGGATATCCCTTATGGGACAGGTAGGCCGCAGAAGTGTCCTCAGTGTGAAAGCAAAAATATTCACAGGGCAGAAGAGGATAGAGGTTACGCCAGGCCAGGCAGAGGACGAGGCCGTTGTGGCAGACCCTGGTGATACAGAAAGTAGTTAACAGTAATTGAACAGTGTATAAGGAGTAAGCTATGAGAATATGTATACCTACAGAAACCGACACGGGGCCAAAAGCAACAGTGTATGCTCATTTCGGTAGCGCCCCGTATTTTACAATCTATGACAGCGAAAAAGATACATTCGAGGTGATTGATAACTCTAACCAGCACCATGCTCATGGAACATGTCATCCCTTGGAGGTGCTAAATGGCAAACATATTGACGCTGTGGTATGTGGCGGAATGGGTGCGAGAGCCGTTTTAGGACTTAACGGAAACGGGATAAAGGTATATAAGGTAGTTGGGGGAACGGTCGAAGAAACAATCAAAAAGTGGAAAGAGGGCAGCTTTGAGGAGATTACCGTAGAGAACGCCTGTAGTGAGCACAGGTGCCACTGATCGAATAGAAAACCCTGGAGGTTGAGCTTCTTGCTTGCGTCATTGATGTCAATGCCGACAAAGCTACCATTTGCGTCGTAGTCGATGACGAGTCCTTCAGAGAAATCTTTACTGCTGGTGCATTCCTGTCCGGCACGGAATGAGCTATTCATCCTGTGTCTTTTCACAATACGCATCCCGTTAGGAAGCTCGTTTTTCTAATGGGACGCACAAGGCATACTTCTTCCTTTGATTTATCGATACTTATAAAATATAATGTCGAATATTATGAGAAAAATATCATTAATCCAAATAAGAGAAAACCAAAAGGCCAAAGTATTGGAAATTTCTGGTGGCAGAATTTTGCAGCACAGAATGATGAGTATGGGTATTTATCCTGGCAGAGAGATTACGAAGCTGAGCCATTTTGCGCTGAGAGGTCCGGTGGCTGTAAGGGTAGGCAGGAGCGTCTTAGCTTTGGGCCACGGCGTAGCTACTAATATATCCGGCACGATGGGAAATCCATCTGGTTGAAAAAAAATGTCTATGAGTGCATCAGAAAATATCATTCCGGCTCTGCTGCTTACGCTTGCTGCCGGTCTTTGCACGGGTATAGGAAGCGCTATTGCCTACTTTATCAAGAAGCCGAAGATAGTCTATTTGGCCTTCTTGTTGGGTTTTTCGGCTGGCGTTATGATTTACGTATCTTTTATGGAGCTTCTGCCGGGCGCTTTGAAAACTGTCGGTGGAGTCTGGGGTCTGGTAGCTTTCTTTGTGGGAATAGCTGCTACCGGACTGATAGATATGCTTGTGCCCGAATTGGAAAATCCACATCAATGGCGGGCCGCCGACTGCACAGATGAACCTATAGCTCATCGGGAAAAGAACTGCCTTATGAGAACAGGACTGTTTACTGCGCTGGCTATTGCCATACATAACTTTCCGGAAGGCTTGGCCACATTTACATCAGCGCTTAGCGATGTGCATCTGGGGGTATTCATTGCCATAGCGATTGCGATTCATAATATTCCGGAGGGAATCGCGGTGTCCGTGCCTATTTTTTATGCCACAGGAGATAAGAATAAGGCATTCTTTTATTCTTTTATTTCAGGTATGTCCGAGCCGGCAGGGGCTATTATTGGCTACCTGGTATTATTGCCTTTTTTGACGCCGGTTCTTCTTGCGGCTCTTTTAGCGTTTACTGCAGGCGTGATGATATACATATCGCTGGACGAGCTGCTGCCTATGGCTCATCGCTACGGTCACGGGCATTTAGTCATCGCAGGGATAGTTTTGGGAATGCTTGTTATGGCAATAAGCCTGCTGCTATTATAGAGGACGCATATCCTGTTGCAGGATTGAGGTCATCGAGACAGTCAAGATTTGAAATCTCTAATTCTATGGTTTTCTGCTTTCCTGGCAGAATCTGGCCATTAGCTCCATCGCTCTGGCGGTTGTCTCTGTGGAGCCGTCCATCTTTGCGTAGGCATCAACAAGCTGGAGCAAATCAGGGTCTGGCGGAGTTTGACCGTAACGATGTGCGACGTTGACAATGGCGGCGTCAAGGCCATATTCTATTGCCTTTGCCAGATAAGCCCTGCATACGCCGACTTTTCGGCCCGGCAAATCATGGGCGCAGTTGCTGATGCCAAGACAGCAGCGCACACCTTTCATTTTGGGGTCGCTTTTGATTTTCCTTATGGTCTCAAACGTCCGGTATGTATAGCCGGGCACACCCGGCTCCATCGGCATATCTATCGCCAGCGGAAATACGGTTGAGTCAAAGAATATCTCGTCAGGTAAAA
>Ga0315293_10001049_pt1 | contig 26641 bp, 24 predicted proteins | sample YL17G13_20_MG_FD_203071 | JGI IMG/M metagenome (GOLD analysis project Ga0315293, IMG submission 203071) | Sediment microbial communities from Yellowstone Lake, YNP, Wyoming, USA - YL17G13_20 | ecosystem: Environmental > Aquatic > Freshwater > Lake > Sediment | place: USA: Wyoming | collected...
GCCGTACCTCAGCGGCGAACGCAGCCCGCACCCGGATCCCCTCGCGCGGGGCGCGTTCGTGGGCCTCACCCTCGCCCACGACCGGCGCCACCTCACGCGCGCCGTGCTCGAGGGCGTCGCTTTCGGGCTGCGGGACGGCCTTGACCTGATGGTGGCGGCCGGCATGCCCGCCCCGGACCAGATCCGCGCTTCCGGGGGCGGCACGGCGAGCGAGCTGTGGCGGCAGGTCCTGGCCGACGTCCTCGACGCGGAGATCGCCACGGTGAACACGACCGAGGGGGCCGCCTACGGGGCGGGGCTCCTCGCGGCGGTTGGGGCCGGCTGGTACCCGAGGGTCGAGGACGCCGCCGCGGCGCTCGTGACGGCCACCCCGGTGGCCTCACCCGGCCCGGACACGGCTCGGTACGCCGAGGCGCACGCGGTCTACCGGGAGCTCTACCCGGCGCTGGCGCCGTCCTTCAAGAGGATGTGACCCCGGGCCCGCGAGGGGGTGTGCAGCGGCCGGGCGCTCAGCTGTGGAGATCGGCCAGCTCCCGCTGGCTGACCTCTCCTGGCTGCTTGCCCATGATGATCATGGCCAGGACCTCGTCCTTGGTCACCTCGTGCTTGTTGACCGTGCCGACGAGCTTCCCCTGGAGCATCACGCTGATCCGGTCGGCCAGGTCGAACACGTCGTGGATGTCGTGGCTGATGAGGAAGATCCCGATCCCATCCGACTTGAGCTGTGCGACGAGCTCGTGCACCTGCGCGGTCTCCGCGGGACCAAGCGCCGCGGTGGGCTCGTCCATGATCAGGATCCGGGCGTTGAAATGGACGGCCCGGGCGATGGCGACCGACTGGCGTTGGCCGCCCGACAGCGACTTGACCGACGTCTTGAAGTTCTTGAACCGAGGGTTGAGCCGGCCCATCACCTTCCGGGTCGCCGATTCCATGGCCGAGTCGTCGAGTGACCCGAGGCGCGACCGGAGCTCGCGACCGAGGAACACGTTCGCCGCGGTGTCGACGTTGTCGGCGAGGGCCAGCGTCTGGTAGATCGTCTCGATGCCGAGGGCCTTGGCGTCTCGGGGGTTGCCGATCGACACCGGCTGGCCCTCGATGAGGAGCTGGCCGGAGTCGGCCGGGTGGGCGCCCGAGAGCACCCGCATCAGGGTGGACTTCCCGGCTCCGTTGCCGCCGACGAGGGCCATCACCTCGCCGGCATGGAGGTCGACGCTGACGCCGTCCACGGCATGGACGCCGCCGAACGAGACGAAGATGTCGCGCATCTCGACGAGCGGCATGGGAGACAGCGTGGCCGCCGGCCGGGAGCCACTCGCGGGTGCCGGGGCGCCCGGCGACGGGGCCCCGCCCGAGGTCACGGCGGCTTCGTTCATCTGCTCCACCTCCTGGCCCCTCACGCGGCCCGCCGCCGCAGGTACGCGTCGAAGCCGACGGCGGCGACGAGCACCATGCCGACGACGATGTCCTGGGTGGGCGAGTCGACGTTCAGCAGGAGCATCCCCGAGCGGAGCGACTGCATGACGACCGCGCCCAGGATGGCGCCCGGGATCGTGCCGATCCCGCCCGCGAACGACGTGCCGCCGATGACCGCGGCCGAGATCACGTCCAGCTCGTTCTGGACGCCGAGGTTCGTGACGGCGGCGTTGAGGCGCGCCGTCTGGACGGCGCCGGCGATCGCGCACAGCACGCCCATGAGGACGAAGGTCAGGGTGATCGTGCGGCGGACGTTCACGCCGCCGAGCTCGGCCGCCTCGGGGTTGCCGCCGATCGCGTACACGTAGCGGCCGAAGCGGCGACGGGTAGCGAGGTACGTCACCACGAGGGCGACGCCGAGCATGATCATGACCGGGAACGCGATGCCGGTCGGGATGATGAGCCCTCCCGGCGGCCAGGGGATCCCGTTCTGCTCGGCATAGGTCTGGGCGAGTGCCGGCGGCCACGGGTAGCTGTTGGCGACCCAGACCGCCCCGAGGAGGACGACGACGACGACGGCGCCGATCAGCACCTCCGCCCACATCGGGCGGACCGGGAAGTCGTAGCGTCGCCGGCGGCGCCGGCTCGCCCAGAGGGTATAGAGGATCCCGGCGCAGGCGACGGCCCCGACGAGCCAGCTGAATTCGGCGCCGAGCGCGCCCTTGGGGCCGCCGCCGAGCAGCTGGAAGATCCCGTCGAGCGGGGCGACGGTCTGGCCCTGCTGGTAGCGGAAGATGAGGCCGCGCCAGACGAGCAGCCCGCCCAGCGTGACGATGAACGACGGCACGCCGCCATAGGCGACGAGGAAGCCCTGCAGGCCGCCGATCGCGGCGCCCAGGACGACGCCGACGCCGAGCGCGACGAGCCAGGTGTAGGGCTGGTCGAAGCCGAGGCCCAGCGTCTTGGGGATCCACTCGGCCTGCACCATCGCCATCGTGTAGCCGACGAAGGCGAGCACGGCCCCGACCGAGAGGTCGATGTTGCGCGAGACGATGATCAGGACCATGCCCGTGGCCATGATCGCGATCGACGCGCTCTGGACGGACAGGTTCCACAGGTTGCGGGCCGTGATGAAGTTGCCGCCCGACCAGAGGTGGAAGGTGACCCAGATAACCGCCAGGGCGACGAGCATGCCGAGCAGCCGCGTGTCGAGCTCCATCGCGAAGAGGAGCGACCGCAGGGACCGGTTCGGCGGCTCGCGAGTGGCGGACTGGGCGGCGTTGGCCTCGGTCATCGTCACGGCTCCCCGAGAGGGTCAGGAACGGACGGCGCCCTGCGCCCCGGCAGAGCCGGCGACGCAGGGCGCATCGGTCACGAAGGGTTGTTGGACGAGGCTATTTGCAGGCGGCCACCGCGCCGGCAGTCACGCCCTGGCAGAGGGCGTCCTTGGCGATCCACCCGGCGTCGATGACGACGTTCAGGTTGTCCTTGGTGATCGGGATGGGGGTCAGCAGGATCGACGTCATGTCGTTCCCGCCCGGGCTCTTGAAGACGATGGTGCCCGTGACCTTGGTGATGGCGGGATCCCCGCACAGCTGAGCGGCAGCCTTGCCGGCCGCGGTGCCGAGCTCGCGCGCATCCTTCCAGACGGAGACCGTCTGCTCGCCCTTGGCAACCCGGTTGAGGGCCGCCTGGTCGCCGTCCTGGCCGGAGACCGGGACCTTGCCGGCGAGGCCCTGGGCGCGGAGCGCCTCGACCACGCCGCCGGCCGTGCCGTCGTTCGAAGCGACGACAGCGTCCACCTTGTTATTGTTGGCCGTCAGGATCTGCTCCATGTTCGTCTGGGCAACCGCCGGATCCCAGTTGTCGGTGTAGGACTCGCCGACGTTCTTGATGTCGCCGGCGTCGATCGCCGCCTTGAGGATCTCCTGCTGGCCGCCACGCAGGAAGTCGGCGTTGGCGTCGGCCTGGTTGCCCTTGATGAAGACGTAGTTGCCCTTCGGCATGACCTTGAGGATCTCGCGCGCCTGCATCCGCCCGACCTCGACGTTGTCGAACGTGATGTACAGCGCCTTCGGATCCTCGATGAGGCGGTCGTAGGCGATGACCGGGACGCCGTCGGCGATGGCCGCCGCGACGGCCGGCTTGATGGCCGTGCCGTCCTGGGCCAGGATGACCACGACCTTCGCGCCCTGGGTGATGAGGTTCTCGACGTTCGAGGCCTGCTTCTCGACCGACGACGCGGCGTCGTTGGAGATGTACTTGCCGCCGCCGGCCTCGATCGCCTTCTTGAGGGCGGGCTCGTCCCACTTCGCCCAGCGCTCCTCCTGGTAGTTGTTCCAGGAAACGCCGACGACGCAGTCCCCGCCTGCGGCCGGGACGCTGGGGGCCACGCTGGGGCTGGCCCCGCCCCCGCACGCAGCGAAGACAACAGCGGCAGCCCCGATGAGTGCCGCTACCTTGCGATTGACCATAGTCGTTTCCTACCTCCTTTGAACGAGGATCCCGCCATGGGACACCATGGGACACCATGGGACACCAATGGATCCACGCTAGGCTAGCATGGATATCAAGCTCTCTTGTTGGTCTCTCGCACCCGTCGGCGGACGAGCGACCGATGGTGAGGGATCGCATCGTAGCCCAGGCGCTCGCGAGCTCGGGCGGGACGTTCCGCGGCACGACCCAGACCACCGGGGAAACCCGGACGCGTGACCGCAGTGATGTCCCAGCGGGCAGGAGGATCCGATGGAAAGGCTCGACGGCAGGGTGGCCTTCATCACCGGCGCGAGTCGCGGGATCGGTGCGGCGGTGGCACGGGCGCTCGCCGCGGCCCTGCCCCACCTGCTCCAGAGCCACGCGGCGGACATCGCCGAGACGGTTCTCTTCGTGCTCACCCGCCCCCGGAACCACCGGATCATGGAGGTGGCGCTCCGCCCGGTGACCGAGACCTCCCGGGGGTAGGCGGCGATGGCCACGCTGCGCTGGGGCATCCTGGGACCCGGCCGCATCGCCCCGCGGCTGGTGCGGGCCGTCTCCGGCTGCGATCGCGGAGAGCTGGTCGCGGTCGCCAGCCGCGATCGCGACCGAGCCGCGGCCTTCGCCGCGGCGCACGGGATCCGGCAGGCCTTCGGCTCGTACGACGCCCTTCTCGCCGCTCCCGATGTCGACGTTGTCTACGTCTCTCTGCCGAACCACCTCCACGCCGAGTGGACGATCCGGGCGCTCGAAGCCGGCAAGCACGTTCTCTGCGAGAAGCCGGTCGCGCTCTCGGTCGGCCAGGTGGACGCGATCGCGGCCGCCGCAGAGCGCGGCGGGCGGCTCGCCGTCGAGGCGTTCATGTACCTCCATCATCCGCAGATCCTTCGGGCGATCGAGCTCGCCCGGGGCGGGGCGCTGGGCCGGCTCGTGCTGGTGAACGGGACCTTCTCGTTTCCCCTCACCCACGTCGGCGACCCCCGGGTCGATCCCGCCATGGGTGGCGGCTCGCTGTGGGATGTGGGCTGTTACCCGGTCAGCCTGGCGCGCCGGATCGCGGGCGAGGAGCCGGACGCAGTCGGGGCGTTCGCGCGCTTCGACGGGCGGGGCGTCGATCGGACGTTCATCGGCCAGCTGCACTTCCCGGGCGGCCTGCTCGCCCAGTTCGACAGCGGCTTTGGGGCGCCGGATCGAGAGCGGGTCGAGATCGTCGGCAGCGACGCGACGCTCGTCCTCGACAGTCCCTTCCTGCCCGCTCCGGACGGGCCCCCGCCGTCCCTGGCGATGTGGCGCGGCCGCGCCGCCACGAGGATCGACGTCACGTCCGTCGACCAGTACGGGGCGGAGGTCGAGGACCTGACGGCCGCGATCCTCGAAGGCAACCCGCCGCGGGTCGACCTCGCGTTCAGTCGCGGTACCATCGCCACACTCGTCGACCTGGACCGCGCCGGCCGGGTCAACGCCGGGCTGGCGGCCGGCTGAGGTCGACGGCGGACAACCAGGGAGGGCCCGATGATCGGTGCGGATGCAGGACAAGCCGCGCCCCGTCGCTCGAGGCGACCGATCGCGCTCGCCGGGCTCGCCGGGCTCGCCGTGCTCGGCGTGCTCGTGGTCGGCCTCATCGTCGTCAAGCCGTGGGTGCAGCAACCTTCATGCCCGCCGGTCGCGAACCACCCCGAGTGGTCCGTCGCCCGACGTTGGGACGAGGCCCTGCTCGACGCGATCCGGCGCGCCCTCCCGGCGCCGACCGTCCACTCCCGCAACCTCTTCCACCTGTCGGCGGCGATGTGGGACGCGTGGGCGGCCTTCGACCCGCACGCCACGGGCTACTTCGCCGCGGAGAAGCTCAGCGCGTCGGACGTCACGGCCGCCCGGAACGAGGCGATCAGCTACGCCGCCTATCGGGTCCTCAGCGATCGATACATCAAGTCCGTCGGCGCCGACGAGTCGCTCTCGGAGTTCGCCGACCTCATGGACGCGATGTGCTACCCGCTGGACGTCACGACGACCGAGGGCGACTCGCCCGCCGCGCTGGGCAACCGGATCGCCGCGTCGGTCATCGCCTTTGGGTTGACCGACGGGTCGAACCAGGCCAACGGCTACGCGGCCCCCGGCTACAAGCCGGTGAACCCGCCCCTGACGGTCGCCCAGCCCGGGACGACGATGACCGACCCGAACCGCTGGCAGCCCCTCCAGCTCGCGAACATGATCTCCCAGAACGGGATCCCCGTGACCAATGGCGTCCAGCAGGCCATCGGTCCGCACTGGGGCAGTGTCAAGGGCTTTGCCCTGCCCGACGCGGGGACCACCGGGGTCCCGATCGATCCCGGCCCGCCGCCGAAGCTCGGCGACCCGGCGACCGACCAGGCCTTCAAGGACGAGGCCGTCGAGGTCATTCGTGACAGCAGCCTGCTGGACCCGGCCAACCCGGCCACGATCGACATCTCGCCCGGCGCCCTTGGCGGCAACTCTCTCGGCTCGAATGACGGCGATGGGCATCCGGTCAACCCGGTGACGGGCCAGCCGTATGCGCCGGACGTCGTCAACCTGGGGGATTTCGGCCGGGTGATGGCGGAGTTCTGGGCGGACGGGCCGAAGTCCGAGACGCCGCCCGGGCACTGGAACGTGCTGGCGAACCTCGTCTCCGACGAGCTGGCCCCCAACCTGAGGATCGCGGGCACCGGCCCATCGGTCGATCGCCTCCAGTGGGACGTCAAGCTGTATCTCGCGCTCAACGGGGCGGTTCACGACGCGGCGATCGCGGCCTGGGGCCTCAAGGGCTACTACGATTCTGTCCGACCAATCTCGATGATCCGGTACATGGGCGGGCTTGGCCAATCGAGCGACCCGGACCTGTCCTCCTTCGACAAGGAGGGGCTGCCGCTCGCACCCGGTCTCGTGGAGCTGATCACCGGGGAGACCACTGCTCCCGGTCAGCGCCATGCAGCGCTCGCCGGCCACGAAGGCGAGATCGCGATCCACGCCTGGGCCGGCAACCCGGCCGATCCGAAGACGCAGACCGGCGGCGTCACCTGGATCCTCGCGACGACCTGGGTCCCATTCCAGCTCCCAACCTTCGTGACCCCGGCATTCCCGGCGTTCGCCAGCGGGCACAGCACCTTCAGCCGGGCCGCCGCCGAGGTCCTCACCGGCTTCACCGGCAACGCGTACTTCCCCGGCGGGATCAGTGGCTACACGATCCGGGCCGGCTCGCTCAAGTTCGAGAAGGGTCCCACCACGGACATTCGCCTCGAATGGGCCACCTACTTCGACGCGGCCGACCAGGCCGGCCAGTCGCGGCTATGGGGCGGGATCCACATCCCGGCCGACGATCTCGTCGGTCGCCGGATCGGCTCGGAGTGCGGCAAGGCCGCCTGGACCCTGGCCCAGGGGTACTACGACGGCACGGCCGGTTCGTGAGGGAGCCCCAGACGGGGCCACTAATCCGGGTGGACCGGTGATCCGGTGAGCCGCCGGGCCGTCGCGGTCGTCTTCGGCCTGGGTGTCGTCGCCCTGGTCGCCGTCGGGGTGGTCGGCTTCGCCCTGGCACAGGGTCGTGGGGCGACTCCCGCGGCCGCCCTCGGCGCGCCGCACTTCGTCGAAGAGACGGCCACCGCCGGCATCGACCACACCTACGACGGCGGGACGACGTTCTTCGTCGGCGGGGGGGTCGCCGTGTTCGACTGCAACGACGACGGCCGCCCGGACATCTACCTGGCCGGCGGGTCCAACGAGGCGGCGCTGTACCGGAACGAGAGCCCCGTGGGCAGCGCCCTGCGGTTCGCGCCGGTCCACGATCCGGCGACCGACCTCACCGACGTCAACGGCGCCTACCCGCTCGACATCGACGGCGACGGGAAGGTGGACCTGGCGGTGCTGCGGGTCGGCGAGACGGTGCTGCTCCGGGGCCTCGGGGACTGCCGGTTCGAGCGAGCGAACGAGGCCTGGTCCTTCGCCGGCGGGAACGCCTGGACCACGTCCTTCAGCGCCCAGTGGGAGGGCTCGGCCCGCCTGCCGACGCTCGCCGTCGGCAACTATCTGGCGCTCGACCCGTCCGGCAAGCCGACGTCCACATGCGCGGACAACGCGCTGCTCCGGCCCGACGCGGCCGGGACAGGCTACGGCCCTCCGATCGCCCTCGTTCCCGGCTTCTGCACTCTGTCGATCCTGTTCAGCGACTGGGACCGCTCCGGACGCCGCGACCTGCGGGTGGCCAACGACCGGCATTACTACACGGATGGCGAGGACCAGCTCTGGCGCGTCGCGACCGGCGAGACGCCCCGTCTCTACACGGCCTCCGACGGCTGGGTGGCAATGCAGATCTGGGGCATGGGCATCGCCAGCTACGACGTCACCGGGGACGGCTACCCCGACGTGTACCTCACCAGCCAGGGCGACAACAAGCTCCAGACCCTGACCGCCGGACCGACCCAGCCGACCTACCGCGACATCGCCCTCAAGCGCGGGGTCAATGCGGCGCAGCCATTCACGGGCGGCGACGTGCTGCCCTCGACGGCCTGGCATCCGGAGTTCCAGGATGTCAACAACGACGGCTTCGTGGACCTCTTCGTCACGAAGGGCAACGTCAGCACGATGCCCGACTTCGCCGCGAAGGACCCCAGCAACCTCTTCCTGGGGCAGCCCGACGGGACGTTCCGGGAGGCGGCCGATACCGCCGGGCTCCTGAGCTTCGCGCGGGGCCGGGGTGCCGCCCTGGCGGACTTCAACATCGACGGGCTGCTCGACCTGGTCGAGCTGAACCTGGGTGACCGCGTCATGCTCTGGCGGAACGTGGGCGCCGGCGACGCCGCCGCGCCCGCGCCGATGGCGAGCTGGCTCGCGATACGTCTCTCCCAGCCCGGCCCGAACCGCGACGCGATCGGCGCCTGGATCGAGGTCCGCGTCGGCGACAGCACGATCCGGCGCGAGCTCACGGTCGGTGGCGGCCACATCGGCGGTCAGCTCGGCTGGACCCACGTCGGGCTCGGCCCGAGCGGCGAGGCCCAGGTTCGCGTCCAGTGGCCCGACGGCGAGGCGGGGCCCTGGATGCGCGCCGCCGCGAACCAGTTCATCGACATCGAGCGGGGCGCCACGGAAGCACGTCCGTGGCAGCCGCGCGGAGGCTGAACGGAAGGACGGACGGATGGCAAAGGCGCGACTGGCCGAGATCAGCCTCCCGGACTTCGGGATGCCCGACGGCCAACCGGAGATCCCGGCGTCCCTCTACGCAGCGCGCATCGAGCGACTCCGCGAGCGGGCGGACGCCCGCGGCTACGACCGGCTCGTGGTGTATGCCGACCGGGAGCACAGCGCCTCGTTGGCCTACCTGACCGGGTTCGACCCGCGGTTCGAGGAGGCCGTCCTCGTGGTGGGGGCGAGCGGCGATCCGGCCATCCTGGTCGGCAACGAATGCCGCGCGATGGCCGCGGCGGGGCCCCTGCCGATGCGCCCGGTGCTGTTCCAGGACCTCAGCCTGCCGAGCCAGCCGCGCGACCGGTCGAAGCCGCTCGCGGAGATCCTGGGCGACGAAGGGGTGCGGGCGGGCAGCCGCGTCGGCGTGATCGGCTGGAAGACCTACGCCGGCCGCGCGATGATTGACGCGCCCGCGTTCCTCGTCGATGAGCTGCGTCGCCTGACCTGCCCGGGCGGCCTGGTCGAGAACGCCACCGACCTGCTGATCGACGCCGCGGACGGGCTGCGGGTGATCAACGAGGTCGAGCAGCTCGCCGTCTTCGAACACGCCGCCTGCCAGACCTCGCAGGGCGTCCGCCGGCTGCTGTTCGGGCTGCGCCCGGGGATGACGGAGCGGGAGGCCGTCCGGCTGCTCGACTGGAACGGCATGCCGCTCTCCTGCCACCTGATGCTGTCCGCCGGCCCACGGGCATCGCTCGGGCTCCTCAGCCCGGGCGACCGGCCGATCGGGCGCGGCGACCGGTTCACCGTGGCGTTCGGGATCTGGGGCGCGCTGAACTGCCGGGCGGGCTTCGTGGTCGAGGACGGGGCCGAGCTCCCCGCCGGCATCGGCGACTACGTGGAACGGCTGGTCGGGCCCTACTTCGAGGCGGTCGCGGAGTGGTACGCGGCCCTCCACGTCGGGCAGACCGGGGGCGCCCTGCAAGCGATCATCGACCGCCACCTCGGCGACCCGTTCTTCGGGATCTTCCTCAACCCGGGCCACCAGATCCACTTCGACGAGTGGGTGAACTCGCCCGTGGCACCGGACTCTGCGATCGAGCTCCGCTCGGGGATGGCCCTCCAGGTGGACATCATCCCGGCGACGGGGACCGACTACTTCACCACCAACATCGAGGACGGCGTGGCCCTCGCGGATGCGTCGCTCCGCGCTGCGTTCGCGGACCGCTACCCCGACGCGTGGCGCCGCATCCAGGCGCGCCGCCGGTTCATGGGCGAGAGGCTCGGGATCGCCCTGCACCCGGACGTCCTGCCGTTCTCCAACCTCGCCGCGTTCCTGCCGCCGTTCCTGCTCCGTCCGGACCGGGCGATGACCCTGGTGGGCTAGGCGAACGGCGGCAGCGGGCGGGCACCAACTGGGCGGGCAGCTGGGCGGGCACCAACGGGGCGGGCACCTGGGCGGGCACCAACGGGGCGGGCAGCGCGCAAGTCTGCCCTGCCTGGACTCGCGCCCCCCAATCAGAGGTTCGGCGCCGCGGCTCGCCCGGCCGGCAGTCCCCAATGGCCGTGCTCGTCGACGACGTGTCCGGGAACCACGCCTGGTACGGGACCCGGTCCGGCGGCGGACGACGGTGGCCCCCGTACTTCTTGCCGAAGGCGGCGGTACGGCCGGCCCCGGTCGCGCACGGCTCACCCCGCGCATCATGGCCGCGTGCCGGACGCTCGGCCCAGACACGGGAACGTCCCCCGTCGCCCGGCGCCGGCAGGGAGCTGCATGCCGTTCTGGATTCGCCGCTCGGCCGAGGAGCGGCTGTTCTGGGCGAGGGACGATCGATTCGCGCGGGCCGTCGCCGACGTCGCGCCGGGCTCGCATCTCCTCGACCTCGATGCTGGGTGGTGCGTGATCGGCCCCGCGGCGGCCCTGGACGACGCGGCCGTCGCGGGCCTCGCCGACGGGCGGCCCTACGGGCTCGTCGCGATCGACCCGGCCGCCCCCGCCCCGGACCGCTACCTCCACGCCCTCACGAACGCGGTCCAGCAGTCCGGGATCGCAAACCGCATCGGGATGGACCAGTCGCCGCTCATCGCCGCCGGCAAGCTCCTGGACTACTTCTTCACGCTCCGGAGCCGCCATCACGTCGTCTTCCAGCCCCTCGTCGACCTGCGCACGCTCCGTACGGCGGAGTGGGAGTGCCTCTTCCGGCCCGAGATGCCGATGCTCCCCCAGTCGATCAGCGGGATCGTGAACGCGGCGATCGCGACGGGGCGCTCCGTCGACCTGGACCTGTTCATCGTCGAGCGGATCCTCGCCCGCGTGCGCGAGATCGTGGCACGCGATCCGCGCCGGCCCCTCCGCCTCGCCATCAACTTCGCGCCGGCGAGCCTGCTCGACCCCCGCTTCGACCCGCAGACCCTCGCCACCCGGGTGCGCGCGGCCGGCCTCTCGCCGCGCCAGGTCACGCTCGAGTGCACGGAGCAGCAGGCAATCCCGGACGTGGTGCGCCTCAAACGTGCCGTCCGCGCCCTGCGCCGGCTCGGCTTCGGCGTCGCCGTCGACGACGCCGGGGCAGGGTACGCCTCGTTCACGCTCATCGCGGCGCTTCGGCCCAGCGCCATCAAGATCGACCGCGAGATCGTCCAGGGGAGCGGCCGGGACGTGGCCAAGCGCGCCCTCATCGAGGCGTTCGTCGGCTTCGCCCGACGGATCGATGCCCGGCTCGTCGCCGAGGGCATCGAGAGGCGCGCGGATCTCGCCGTCCTCGTCGACGCGGGCGTCGACCTGGGGCAGGGCTACCTGCTCGGCCGGGCGACGCCGGAGCCGGTGGAGCCGCCGCGGCGCCGCACGGCGGCCGCGTTCGAGGCGATCCGGAAGCTCCGCTCGCCGGAGGTCGCGCCGTTCCCGGCGGCCGTCCCCGCGCTCGCCCCCGACGGGACGGGCTGAGGCCCGTCCACCCGACGCCGCGCTGGCGGGGCCGGGCCGCCGGGGGCCGCGGGCCGCTACTTCGTCGCGCGGTGGTCCGCGAGGGCGGCGACCAGCTCCCGGCAGAAGGCCGGGATGTCCTCGACGACGCGTCCCCACACCAGGTTGGCGTCGCGGAATGCGGGCTCGTCCACCCACGTCGCCCCGGCGTTCACGAGGTCGTCCCGGATGCCGAGGGACCCGGTCGCCCTCCCCCCGTCGACGATGCGGGCGGAAATCGCGATGAGCCCTCCGTGGCAGATGATCCCGATCGGCTTGCGGGCCCCGTGCATCGCGGCCACGAAGTCGGTCACGACGCCGTGCCGCCGCAGCTTGTCGGGCATCCAGCCACCGGGGATCACGAGCCCGTCGTACCCGTCGGGGTCCAACCCCCCGACCTCCACATCCACCGGGACCGCGAGGCCGTTCTTGCCCCGGACGGTCGCGGCGGCGAGGCCGACCGAGGTCACGCGCGCCCCGGCCTCACGGAGACGCATCACGGTGACCCAGTACTCCAGGTCCTCGACGCCCTCGCCGGCGAGGACCGCCACGTGCAGCCCGTCGAGCTCCATCGCTCCTCCGTCCTACCCGGGACCGGTGCCGGATCACCCCGCGAGAATACGCTTCTCCCGCGGGCCGCGACGGTGCCGTACGATGCGGTCGTGTCCGATTACGCCCCCCTGCCCGCCCGGCGAGCCGGTGCCGTACGATCGGGCAATGCCTGACCCGACGCCCCTCGCCGACCGCGTTCGCGACTTCCTCGCGGCACCCGGCCGCTTCGCGACCCTGGCCACGCTCGACCCCGACGGGGCACCCCGCCAGGCCGTCGTCTGGTACGGCCTCGAGCCCGACGGCCGGCTCACGATCAACAGCGCCGACGGCAGGCGCTGGCCGGCGAACTTGCGCCGCGACCCGCGCTGCTCGCTGACCGTCCCCGACGGGGCCGACGGCTATGCGTTCGTCGCCCTCGTCGGCCGCGTCGTCGAGACGATCGACGACCAGGCCGTCGCGCAGGCGGACATCGCGGCGTTCGCCCGCCGCTACCACGCGGACGACCCGGCCCAGGCCGAGGCCGTCATCGGCCGCTTCCGGACCCAGCACCGGGTCTCCTTCCGGATCGAGATCATCGCCGCCCACGACCACCTCGAGGACTGACCACCATGAACCCCCTGTCCCGCGCCTTCAACGTCATCGGCGGGGCGATCCTCGTCCGGACCGGCCGCGTCGGGATGCTCGGCACGACCGGCGCGAAGACCGGCAGGCCGCGGCGCGCCCCGGTCGGCTTCGTGGCCCGCGCCGACGGGACCCTCCTGATCGGGGCCGGCAGCCCGACGGGCCGCGGCTGGACGGCCAACCTCCGGGCCAACCCGGTCGCGACGTTCTGGATCAAGGGCGTCGAGCGGCGCTACCGGGCCCGCCTCGTGGGATCTGACGAGCGCGCGGCCGCGCTGGTCGAGCTGAAGGCCGGGATGGGCGGCCCCACCGGCACCATGAACTGGGGCGATCTCTTCGTGCTCGAGCCGGAGGGCTGACGACGGTGCCCGACGTCCGTTTCGGCGCCCAGCTCTGGAGCCAGGCGACCGACTGGCCCGGGTTCGTCGGGGCCGCCGTGGCCGCCGAAGAGGCCGGCTGGGATTCGGTCTGGACCTGGGACCACCTCCACGCGATCTTCGGTCCGTGGGAGCAGCCGGTCCTGGAGGGCTGGCTGGCGATGGGGGCCGTCGCCGCGCGGACCTCGCGGGTCCGGGTCGGCCTCATGGTGGGCGCCAACACCTTCCGCAACCCGGGCCACACGGCGAAGCTGGCTGCCACGCTCGATCACGTCTCCGACGGGCGCGCCGTCCTCGGCATCGGCGGGGCCTGGTTCGCCCGCGAGCACGAGGCCTTCGGGATCGACTTCGGGGCGACCATCGGCGAACGCCTGGACCGGCTCGACGAGGCCGTCGAGGTGATGCGTCGCCTCCTCGATGGCGAGCGCTTCAGCCACGCCGGCCATTTCTACCAGTTCGACGACGCGCTCCTCCGCCCGCGCCCGGTGCAGGACCACCTCCCGATCCTCGTCGGTGGCGGCGGACCGAAGAAGACGCTGCGCACGGTGGCCCGGCGGGCCGACGCCTGGAACACGAACGGCACGCTCGACGAGGTCGCCGCGCGCGACGCCATCCTCCGCGAGCACTGCGCGGCCGTCGGGCGCGACCCCGCGGCGATCGAGCGGACGGTCAGCTTCCCGATCGTCATCCGCGACGACCCGGCGGACGCGGCCCGCGCCTTCCGCGCCCTGTGCGACGCGAACGGCACGCCCGACGCCGGGAAGGTGTCGACGCTCCTCGGCCCGCCCGAGCTCGTCGCCGACGCGATCCGCCCCTACGTCGACCTCGGCTTCGCCACGATCGTCGTGCGCCTGCCGGCGCCGTACGACGGCGAGACCATCGCCCGGATCGGCGAAGTGCGCGCCGCGCTGGCCGGCTGAGGGGCGCGAGGTGCCGCGCGTCGTCGCGCTCGCCGGCGGGGTCGGCGGGGCGAAGCTCGCCCACGGGCTGGCCGCCATCCTCGCCCCGGGAGAGCTGACCGTCATCGTCAATACCGGCGACGACGCGGAGTTCGATGGCCTCCTCGTCTGCCCGGACCACGACACGGTGCTGTACACCCTCGCCGGCCTCGCCGACCGCGAGCGCGGCTGGGGCCTGGCCGGGGAGACGTGGGCGGCGGCCGCGATGCTGGAGCGGCTGGGCGAGCCGGCCTGGTTCCGCCTCGGCGACCGCGACCTGGCCCTGCACGTCCACCGGACGCGGCGGCTCCGGGAGGGGGTCCGACTGACGGAGGTCAACCGCGGGATCCAGCGGGCGCTGGGCGTGGCGACGCCCATTCTGCCGATGGCCGACGAGCCGGTCCGCACCCGCGTCCGGACGCCGGACGGCTGGCTGGCCTTCCAGGACTACTTCGTGCGGCTCCACCAGGTGCCCGACGTCCTCGAGGTCGCCTTCGCCGGGATCGAGGAGGCCCGGCCGACGCCCGAGGTCGCGGCGGCCTTCGCCGGGGCCGAGGCGATCGTGCTCTGCCCCTCGAACCCGTTCGTCTCGATCGGCCCCATCCTCGCCGTTCCCGGCGTGCGCGCCCTGCTCGACGAGGCGCGGGCACGCGGCGCCCGGGTCGCGGCCGTCTCGCCGCTCGTCGGCGGACGCGCGCTCAAAGGCCCCGCCGACCGCATGGCGCGCTCCCTCGGGGCGGAATCGAGCGCAACCGGGATCGCCCGCCTCTACGCCGGGCTGATCGACGCGCTCCTCGTCGACGGGGTCGACACGGTCGAGGCGCCCGCGATCGCGGCGCTCGGGATCGAACCCATCGTGGGCCCGACGGTCATGACCGACGACGCGTCCCGGGCCGCCCTGGCAGCCGCGGCGGTCGCGACGGCTTCGCGCGGAGCGTCCTGACCGCCGGTCGCGCCGGCGTCGCGCGGGGCGTGCTGACCGCCGAGCGCGGCCTCGTCTAGGATCGACCCGTGCCGGATCGTCGCCTCACCCTCGAGCGGATCATCGCCCTCATCCCCGTCCGGGGGCTGGAGGACGCGAAGGCGCGCCTCGGCGAGGCGCTCGACGCGGAAGAACGGCGGGCCCTCGTGGAACGCCTGCTCGCCCGCACGGTCGCGGCCGCGGCGGCGACGCCGGGGGTGGCCGAGGTCGTCGTCGTCTCGCCGGACCCGGAGGTCCTCGCGCTGGCGGCCGCGCTGGGCGCGCGCGGCGTCGGACAGGAGGACGGTGGGCTGAACGAGGGGCTCGCCGCGGCTCGAGCGTGGGCCGTCGCGGCCGGCGCCGATGTCGTCCTCGTCGTCCCGGCCGACCTGCCGGCCGTCAGCGCCGCGGAGCTGGGCCGGATCGTCGAGCGGGCCCGCGCCCACGCGGCGTCGAGGCCGACTGCCGGGCCGACGACCGAGGCGGCCGCTGGATCGCCGGCGGGCGCTCTCGTCGCGCTCGTGACGGACCGCGCCGGCAGTGGCACGAACGTCCTCCTCGTGGCGCCGCCGGAAGCGATCGCATTCCGCTTCGGCGAGGGCTCGCGGGCCGCCCACGCCGCGGCGGCCCGGGCGGCGGGCGCCGCGTACCTCGAGATCGCCGGCCCGCTCGACCTCGATCTCGACACTCCAGACGACCTCCTCGCGGCCGAGGCCGCGGGACTCGGCGGCCTGCGGGCGGAGCTGCCCATCAGCGGCCCCGCCGAGCCGATTCGCCCCGCCGAGGGCTCCGGGACACCGGTCGAGCCGACGCGTCCGGCCGACGCCCTGCTGGTCCTCCCGCTGGCGCCGCTCCCCGAGGTGCGCCCGGGCGACGACCTCGCGGCGCTCCTCGGCGACGCCCTCGCGGCGACGCCGGGCGCCCTGCCCCTCCGCCCCGACGACGTCGTCGTGGTGACCCAGAAGGTCGTCTCCAAGGCCGAGGGCGCGCTCGTCGACCTGGGGACCGTCGAGCCCCGTCCCGAAGCCGTCGCCTTCGCGGCGCGCTGGAAGCGCGACCCCCGCCAGGTCGAGGTGGTCCTGCGCGAGGCGGTCCGTGTCGTCCGGATGGCCAACGGCGTGATCATCGCCGAGACGCGCCACGGGTTCGTCCTGGCCAACGCCGGCGTGGACGCGAGCAACGTGGGCCCGGGGAGCGGCGAGGTGGTGCTGCTCCTGCCGGATGACTCCGACGCCTCGGCGCGGCGGATCCGGGACGGGCTGGCCGCGCGCTTCGGGACCGCCCCAGGCGTGGTCGTGTCGGACAGCCTGGGGCGGCCGTGGCGTTTCGGGATCACCGACCTCGCGATCGGCGTCGCCGGCTTCCGGCCGCTGGAGGACCTGCGGGGCACCCCGGACGCCGACGGCCGGATCATGGCCGCCACCGTCCGCGCGGTCGCCGACGAGATCGCCTCGGCCGCCGAGCTCGTGCTGGGCAAGGCCGCCCGGCGGCCGGCCGCGCTCGTGCGCGGCGCCGCGCCGCCGCCCGGCGAGGGCAGCGTCCGCGTCGATGTCCTCATGCCGCCCGAGCTCGATCTGTTCCGATAGGCGCGGGCCACGCCGGCCGCGGGGCCGGGCGCGGGGCGGCCTCAGGCACAGGCGACCGTGTAGAAAGTGACGCGCAAGGAGGCACCTCCTTATCCGGTTGACTCCGAGCAGAACGCGAGGTAACTTCAGCCCCGTGCCGCGTCCGTCCTACCCGCGCAACGTCGCCGAGTTCAATCGGATGTTCCCGGGCGAGGAGGCCTGCCTCGTCTACCTCGCCGAGTGTCGGTGGCCCGACGGGTTCCGATGCCCGACATGTGGCAACGATGCGGCCTTCATGCTCCCGCGCCGCCGGCTATGGCAGTGCAAGTCGTGCGGACATCAAACCTCGGTCACGGCTGGCACCGTGATGCACCGGACGAGAACGCCGCTCCTCACCTGGTTCTGGGCAGCGTTCTGGATGACCGTGCACAAGCCGGGACTCTCGGCCCTCCAACTCCAGCACATGCTCGGCCTGGCCCGCTACGAGACCGCGTGGCTCATTCTCCACAAGCTCCGGCGAGCCATGGTCAATGCGGACCGCGAGCCGCTCAAGGGCACGGTCGAGATCGACGCGACGTTCATCGGCGGTGAGCGGCTCGGCCTCCGTGGAGGACGGCAACTCCCGGGTCCCAAGGCGCTCGTCGTCGCCATTGCCGTCGAGGTTCGAGGAAGTGGGTCCGGCCGCTGCCGGGCGGAGGTGATCCCCGACGCGACCGCGGCGGCCCTGTCGCCGTTCATCGTGCGGAACATCGAGCAAGGATCGACGGTGCTCTCCGACGGCCACCGCGGCTACCAGGGGAAGGACGGCGTGGCCGCCCAGGGACACACGCACCTGCCGAGGACCGAGGAGAGCTTCCGGCTGGCTGCCGCCGATGATGTCGTGCCGCACGCCCGTCGTGCGATCTCGAACCTCAAGGCGTGGCTGCTCGGCACCCACCGCGGCGTGGGAGCCGACCAGCTCCCGGTCTACCTCGACGAGTTCGTGTTCCGCTTGAACCGCCGGCGAGCGCCGATGGCCGGCTTCCAGACCCTGCTCGGCCTCGGGACCCACCGCGAGCCGACGACCTACGACGAGATCCTCGGCGCTCGTCCTGCCGCGGCGATGCCGCGCCCGCGCGGACGGAAGACCGGTTGACGAGAGCCTGGGCTACTGGCGGTCCTCGGCCAGCAAGTTGAGGATCAGGCGGACCACGAGATCCTTGTGCGACGCCTCACTCGCGGCGACGAGCAGGGCGAGCGCCACGAGCGCGGTGTCCGAGAACCGCGGCTGGCCGTCCGACCCGCGCAGCGCGTTGTTCCGGCGTAGGTAGTCGAGGAATAGCAGCGATCCGGTCCGCTTGTTGCCGTCGGAAAGCGGGTGGTCCTTGATGACGAAGTAGAGCAGGTGCGCGGACCCGCGACTCGATCGTCGGGTAGAGCAGCTCCCCGCTCCACGTCTGCTCGATGTTGAGGAGGATCGACTCGAGGGCGTCGTCACGCTCCTGGCCGAACATCCCGGGGTTCTCACCGCGTCCGAGCATGTCGTCTCGGAGGGTGCGAATCGTCGCTCGCGCCGCCGTGATGTCGAGCGCCGCGATCGGAGCCGAGGTCCGGTCAGGGGCAGCCGAGAGCTGGTCCTCGTCGTAGGCGCGGAGCATCCGCCACGAGCGCGCGTACCGCTGGACGACTTCAAGGACAGCTTGACCCTGGTCGGTGACGAGCTCCTGGTTCCGCAGCGTGGACGAGAGCAGAGTCACCGCCTGCTCGATCTCGACTCCCCGGTCCCGCAGACGCTTCTCGTTGAGCGTGTAGCCTCGGATCAAGTGGTCTCGTAGCGTGTTGGTCGCCCAGATACGAAACTGGGTCCCGCGCTTGGACTTGATCCGGTAGCCGACGGAGATGATCACGTCGAGGTTGTAGTGCTGGATGCGGCGGCGGACGGGCCGGCCGCCCTCGGATTGAACTGCGAAGGAATCCTTCGCGGTTGCCCCCTCCGCCAGCTCGCCCTCGCGATAGGCGTTCTGGATGTGGATGCCGACGTTGCGGGTACCCGTGTTGAACAGGTCCGCCATCTGCTTCTGGGTCAGCCAGACGGTGTCGTCCCCGACCAGCACCTCCACCCGCGCGCCGCCGTCCGGCGCTTCATAGACGACGATATCGCCAGTAGGCCCCTGCGCCGCACCCGTCTCGCTCACCTCCTCATCCGACGATCTGGCCGGTTCGGAGTAAACCGGATAAGTGCGAGGAGGGTTGTTCGGGGTGGCGGCCCGCCCCCCCCGCGAGGGAAGCGTCCGTGCCGACGTCCTCACGCCGCCCGAGCTCGACCTGTTCCGGTAGGCCCGCGGGGCCACGCTGGCCGGGGGCTCCGCCCGGCGGTCGGGCCGCGATTGGCCACCGTCGCGCCGGCCACGCCGACCGCGGCGCGGCGCGCCGGGCGGCCGCGGGCCGGGCGGCGGCGGGGCGGGCGACCGGGCCGCGATTGGCCACCGCCGGGCCGGGGCCCCGTCCGCGCGGAATCGCACGTGAAGTGAACGCCCCAGGCTTCCGATGGGGCTTCGACCCCTGCGTCGGACCCCGCGGCGACCACCGGCCGGGGCCACGGCGCTCGCCCCGAGCACGGGACCCACGGGGTTCGGCGGCCCCGGAGCCTGCCGGGAGGGCAGCCGACCGGCGGCGGCCACCCCGCAGGGGCGCCGGCGCGTGGGGCTGTTCAGTCCACGTGTAATCCTGCAGGTGGCGGGAGATGGGCGGCGGCCGCGGGCTGGGCGGCGGCCGCGGGCTGGGCGGCGGGAGATGGGCGCGGGGTCGCCGGGCGGGCGGGCGCGGGGTCGCCGGGCGGGCGGGCGCGGGGTCGCCGGGCGGGCGGGCGCGGGGTCGCCGGGCGGGCGGGCGCGGGGTCGCCGGGCGGGCGGGCTGGGCGGCGGGGCCGGCCGGCTGAGCAAGGCGCGACGGGCCGCGGCGCCGGCCGCAGGCATCGCGGGCGCGCCCGGCAGAGACCCGTGTACGCTCGCGTTTCCCCGAGCACCGCCGCCAGGAGCCTCCCCCGTGAAGATCGGCCTCCAGCTCAACCGCTTCGACTACGCAGGCGGCACGCCCGCGATCGGAGCCACCCTTGCCCGCGTGGCCCGCGACGCCGACGAGGCCGGCTTCGACTCCCTCTGGGTCATGGACCACTTCTTCCAGATCCGCGGCCTCGGGCCGGTCGAGGACCCGATGCTGGAGGGCTGGACGACCCTTGGCTTCCTGGCCGCCCACACGCGGCGGGCCCGCCTGGGGCTCATGGTCGGCGGCGTCCACTACCGGCTGCCCGGGCTCTGGGTGAAGGCGGCCACCACGCTCGACGTCCTCTCCGGCGGACGGGCCTGGCTCGGCATCGGGGCGGCGTGGAACCAGGAGGAGAGCGACGGCCTGGGCTTCCCGATGCCGCCGCTCGGGACCCGCTTCGAGATGCTGGAGGAGACGCTCCGCATCGCCCACGCGATGTGGACCGGGGAGCGCGGCACGGAGGCTCGCCACGACGGCGCCCACTACGTCGCGGCGCGCCTGCTGAACTCCCCCCAGTCGATCAGCCGGCCGCGAGTCCCGATCATGATCGGGGGCGGCGGCGAGAAGAAGACGCTGCGCCTGGTGGCCCAGTACGCGGACGCCACGAACGTCTTTGGCGGCCCCGACATCCTGCGCCGCAAGTACGCCATCCTGCGCCAGCACTGCGAGGCCGTCGGTCGGCCCTACGCGGAGATCGAGCGCTCGACCCTCCAGAGCACCCGGCTCTCCGTGTCCGGCGGCGAGGGAACGGAGTCACCCGAGGCCGCCGCGGCGCGATTCGCGGCGCTCGCCGAGGCCGGGGCCCAGCACGTCATCGTGGGGACCCAGAACATCGAGGAGCCGGGCGTCGACGCCCTGGCGGCCCGTCTTGTCGGCCTGGTCCACGCGATCTGACGACGAGCGTCCCAAGACCCCCGCTGCGGCCCCGGCCCTCCGGACAGATACTCCCCGGGGGTATGGATCGCGTGCTAGGATACCCTTCCGTTCCGCGCGTGCCCGCGGCGGACACCAGCACGAGACGTATCCTCCCGATGTCCGACACCACCTCCCCCTTCGGCGGCTTCACGATCGACTTCGGCACCGCCGGCGATGCGACGCCACTCGCGCCCCCCTCAGTGGCCGCCGCCGCCGAGGGCTCCCATGAGACGAGCCTCCTCATCCTGGGCTCCGGCCCGGCCGGCCTGACGGCCGCCATCTACGCGGCCCGGGCGGTCCTCGCGCCGATCGTTCTCGCCGGCTACCAGCCCGGCGGCCAGCTTACGATCACGAGCGAGGTCGAGAACTACCCGGGCTTCCCCGACGGGATCCAGGGCCCCGAGCTGATGCTCCGGTTCCGCCAGCAGGCGGAGCGCTTCGGGACGCGGATCTTCGACGTCGAGGCGGACCGCGTCGACTTCTCCAGCCGCCCGTTCCGGGCGTGGGCCGGCGGCGTGGAATACCGTGCCCAGGCGGTCATCGTGGCGACTGGCGCGTCGGCGATCTGGCTGGGCCTCGCGTCCGAGGAGCGGCTCCGCGGCCACGGCGTCTCGGCGTGCGCGACCTGCGACGGCTTCTTCTTCCGCGACAAGGCGGTCGCGGTGGTCGGCGGCGGCGACACGGCCCTCGAGGAGGCCCTCTACCTGACCCGCTTCGCCTCGAAGGTCCACCTCCTCCACCGGCGCGACGAGTTCCGGGCCAGCAGGATCATGCAGGCCCGCGCCGAGAGCCACCCGCGGATCGAGATCCACCGGGGCGTGACGGTGGACGAGGTGCTCGGCGAGGAGACGGTCACGGGCGTGCGCCTGCGCGACGTGGCGACCGGGGCGACGCGCGACCTCCCCGTGGACGGCTTCTTCGTCGCGATCGGCCACCGGCCGAACACCGCTCCCTTCGAGGGGTGGCTGGCAAAGGACGAGAAAGGCTACCTGGTGGTCGAGCACGAGACCTACTCCCGGGTCGAGGGCGTCTTCATCGCCGGCGACGTCCACGACCACCGCTACCGCCAGGCGGTCACCGCGGCCGGCGACGGCTGCCGGGCGGCGATCGACGCCGAGCGCTGGCTCGAGGAGCACGGCGTGGTCGAGGCCGCCACCGCGACGGCCCGGTGAGCGACGGCCGCGTGAGCGGCGGCCGCGTGAGCGGCGGCCGCGTGAGCGGCGGCCGCGTGAGCGACGGCCGCGAGGCGAGCGACGGCGCCGCAAGCGCCGGCCGCGGGGCGACGGACCGCCGCGAGGCTACGCTCCGCCGGCTCGGCATCGTCCCGGGCGTCGCGGAGCTGGTCCGGGTCGCCCTCGACGACGCCGTCGGGCGGGCCGAGGCCGCGCGCGCCGCGGAGGGCGCGGCGCCGCCGGCGGTCGTTGTCCTCGACGCCGGCTGCGGCCGCAACTCGGCGCTGGCGCGCCACCGTCCGCGGATCGGCCGCTTCGTCGGCGTGGACATCCACGCCCCGGCGCCGGGGGCCCTCTCCTACCTCGACGAGTTCGCGACCGTCGACCTGTGTGCGCCCTCCGATGCCTTCCCGCCCGCGACCTTCGACGTCGTCCTCAGCTCGTTCACCGTGGAGCATTTCGCCGACCCGGATGCCGCCTTCGTCAACCTCGCCCGCTGGCTGCGGCCGGGCGGGTCGCTGGTGCTCACGACCGTCAACCGCCGCCATCCGTTCGTGGCCGCGTACCTGGCGATGCCCGACGGGCTGCGCCGGCGCGTCCAACCCGTCGTGAAGGCGACCGCCGCCGACGCCCACCCGCTCGTGGGCGCCTGTAACGAACCCGTGGCTTTGCGGGAGGCGCTCGCCGCGGCGGGATACGAGAAGATCAGCGTCGAGACGATCGGCCACCTCGCCCGCGCCTGGAGGCGGCGGCTCCCGACCTTCGCGCTCGGGCTCGTCGGCGACCTGCTGGCCCGGGGCATCCCGTCGCGCCGCTCGACCCTCGTCGTGACCGCCCGGGCGCCGGAGCCCGCCGCGTGACGGGACGGGGGGGAGCGCGGCGACTCGCACGCGGCCCGTTCGGCGGTGGCGAGCCGCCGCCGCCCATCCCGCCCGAGCGCCGGCGGCGGACCATCCTCCGGATCGTCGCCTTCTTCGGGCCCTACCGATTCCGGGTCGCGGTCGTCGTCGGGGCGATCCTGATCACGAGCCTCCTCGGCGTCGTCAACCCGATCCTGCTCAAGCTCCTCACCGACGAGGTGATCATCGGGCGGGACTACACCAACCTCGCCCTTTTCGTCGGCCTGATGATCGCCACCCCGATCGCGTCCGGCCTGATCGGCGTCGGGCAGACCTACCTCAACAACGTCATCGGCCAGAGCGTGATGCAGGACCTCCGCAACGCGCTCTACGCCCACCTCCAGCGGCTGCCGCTGCGCTTCTTCACCGAAACGCGCACCGGCGAGATCCAGAGTCGCCTCGCCAACGACGTCGGCGGCGTCCAGGCCGTGGTGACCGACACCGCGACGAGCGTCGCCTCCAACGTGGCCACGGTCGCCTCGTCGCTCGTCGCGATGGTCATCATCGACTGGCGCCTGACGCTGCTCTCCGTGGGGATGCTCCCCTTCTTCCTCTACCTCACCCAACGCGTCGGGCGGGTCCGCCGGGCCGTCTCCACCGAGACCCAGAAGGCGCTGGCCGACATGACCTCGGCGACCGAGGAGACGCTGAGCGTCTCGGGGGTCCTCCTCACGAAGACGTTCGGCCAGCAGGCGACGGCGACCGATCGATTCCGGACGTTGAGCCGCCGGCTCGCCGGCCTCCAGCTCCGCCAGGCGATGGTGGGGCGCTGGTTCTTCATGATCATCGGGACGATCTTCAGCATCATCCCCGCGTTCGTCTACTGGCTGGCCGCGGTGCTGGCGATGAACGGCGACCCGTCGGCGCCGACCGCCGGCGACATCGTCGCCTTCACCACGCTCCAGAGCCGGCTCTTCTTCCCGCTGGGGCAGCTGCTCAACGTCCAGGTGGAGATCGCCGGGTCGCTCGCCCTCTTCGACCGGATCTTCGAGTACCTCGACCTCGACCCGGAGATCGTCGACGCGCCCGACGCCGTGACCCTGGAGCCCGCGGCCGTCCACGGACGGGTCCGGCTCCACCGGGTCTGGTTCCGGTACCCCATCGCCGCCGTGCCGTCGGAGCGGGCGCTCGAGGCGGTCGCGGGCGGGCACACGCACGCGACGAGGTCGACGCCCGACGAGGCGGTGGCCGACGCCGTGGTGGAGCCGATCGCCGAGGAGGCGCTTGCGGCGGGTCTGCCCGAGCCGGCGACGGCCGATCCATTCGCTCCCGCGGCCGGCAGCGAGGCGCTGGCCGCCGCCCCGCCGGCCGCCGTGGTGCCGCCGGCTGCGTTCGCCCCGCCGGCCGCCGCGGCCCCGCTGGCCGCGTTCGCCCTGCCGCCGGCTGCGTTCGCCCTCGAGGAGATCTCCTTCGAGGCGGAGCCCGGGCAGCTGGTGGCGCTCGTGGGCCCGTCGGGCTCCGGCAAGACGACGACGACCTACCTGGTGCCGCGCCTCTACGACGTCGACAGCGGCGCCGTCGAGATCGACGGCCTCGACGTGCGGCGGATCGCCCTTGCATCCCTCGGGCGTGCGATCGGCGTCGTGACCCAGGAGACCTACCTCTTCCACGCCTCGATCCGCGCCAACCTGCTCTACGCGCGGCCGGAGGCGACGGAGGCGGAGGTGGAGGTCGCTGCCCGCGCGGCCGCCATCCACGAGCGCGTGCTGGAGCTGCCCGAGGGCTACGCGACGATCGTGGGCGAGCGCGGCTACAAGCTGTCTGGAGGCGAGAAGCAGCGAATCGCGATCGCCCGGGTGCTGCTCAAGGACCCCCGGATCCTGATCCTCGACGAGGCGACCTCGGCGCTCGACACCGTCTCCGAGCGGCTCATCCAGGCCGCCCTGGAGCGGCTGATGGAGGGCCGCACGACGATCGCCATCGCCCACCGCCTCTCCACGATCCTGCGGGCCGACCAGATCCTCGTCTACAACCGCGGCCGGATCGTGGAGCGGGGCCGCCACGAGGAGCTGCTGGCGCTGGGCGGCCTCTACGCCCGTCTCTACCACGAGCAGTTCGAGGCGCCGGTGGGGGTCGCGAGCGCGACCGAGGCCGGACCGGACTGACCCGCCCGGGGCGAGGAGGCTGCCCGGCGCGAGGCCCGGCGGCGGGTCGCGACCTTGGCCCGGCCCGGCGGGCAGAGGCCGCCCGGCGCGGGGCGCGACCTTGGCCGGCGCGGAGCGGCTGGCCGGCGGGGAGCGGCTGGTTGGCGCGGAGCGGCTAGTCAGGCCTGACTCAGGGCGTGGGGCGGCACGCACGAAACTCGGGCCGAAGACGCCGAAACGGTCACTTTCCCGGCCGGTTTCGTACGGCCGGCGAGCCTGGCCGAGTCACCCGGGCATCAGGGCGGCCGAATCGTCGCGGGCTCCGCGGTCGGCGGTCTGCTCGGTGGATCGCATGATCGCGCGGGGCACGGTCTGCCGCCCACCCGCGCCGCTCGGCTCAAGCACTTGCGCAAACGCGCAACAACTGGAGTAGAATGGGGCCGCGTCCCCGGCACTCCGCGGCACTCTCCGGCACTCCGCGGCGCATCCGGGGACTCCGCGCGACGCCCTCCCGCATCCCAGTACGCCCAGGAGCAGACACCGCATGGCCAGCAAGACCGCCGACCTCCGCCACGAGGGCGGGCTTCGCTTCGTCGCCCGGACAGGCTCCGGCTTCGAGATCGCGATGGACAACGAGACGGGCGCCTCCGCCCCCCGCCCGACCGAGGTGCTGGCGGCCGCCATCGGCGGCTGCACCGCGATGGACATCGTCAGCATCCTCGAGAAGAAGCGCCAAGTCGTGACGCGGTATGCCCTGCGCGTCGAGGGCGAGCAGCGCGACGCGCACCCGCATTCCTTCCGGCGTGTCGTGATCACCCACGAGATCGAGGGCCCTGCCGTGGACGTCGACGCGGTCCGGCGCGCGATCGAGCTCTCGGCGACGAAGTACTGCTCGGTCTCGGTCGGCCTGGCCAGCGGGATTGCCGAGCTGCACCACCGATACGTGGTGGTTTCGCCGCCGGGGGCCGCGCCGGTGGAGGGCGAAGCCGCCGTCACGGGTCCCGGCCAGCATCTCCCGCCCGACGAGAGGTAGCGCGCTCGCGCGGGAGCCGGCGGTCGCGGCCACGTGGCGCCCGGCGCGTCGGGCGCGGCGACCCGTGCACCCACCCGCCCGTCCACCTGCGGAATCGCACGTCAAGTGAACACACCCACCCGCCATAGCACCTTCGGCATCGTCGCGGCCGGTCGCCTGCCCCTCCCGGCAGGCTCCGGGGCCGCCTGACCCGGCGGTTCCGTGCTTGCGGCGGGCTCGTCGCGCCGGTCCGGCGGTCGCCGCCGGGTCGGACGTGGGGATCGGGGGCCGCAGCCGGCCCCGGGGTGTGCACTTCACGTGCGATTCGCCGCGTTCGGGGCGGCACTGGCCCGCGATCCGGATGGAGGCCGCGCCCGCCGGGGCGGCACCGGCCCGCGGTAGGTGCGGTGCTGGCCCGCCCGCGGAGCGAGACTCGCCGACTCCGCCCGCGGGGGCGACTCCGCCCGCGAGGGCGACGCCACCCGACCCCTGGGTTGCATGACTATGCGCGCTCGATGTATAGTCATGCGTGGCATGAGAA
>Ga0315293_10001053_pt1 | contig 26619 bp, 21 predicted proteins | sample YL17G13_20_MG_FD_203071 | JGI IMG/M metagenome (GOLD analysis project Ga0315293, IMG submission 203071) | Sediment microbial communities from Yellowstone Lake, YNP, Wyoming, USA - YL17G13_20 | ecosystem: Environmental > Aquatic > Freshwater > Lake > Sediment | place: USA: Wyoming | collected...
CAAGACTAATAATGACCTTTATTTGGTACCCACTGCTGAGGTACCTTTAACTAATCTCCATCGACAGGAAATTTTAAATGATGATGATTTACCACTTTATTATACTGCTTACACGGCCTGTTTTCGACGGGAAGCAGGTTCTTATGGTAAAGATGTGCGAGGTTTAATAAGACAACATCAGTTCAACAAAGTGGAGCTGGTAAAGATCTGCAGACCCGAGGATTCTTATAATGAGTTAGAAACTCTAACCCAAAATGCGGAAGAAGTTTTAAAAAGATTGGAATTGCCTTTTCGGGTGGTTGTTCTTTGTACTGGAGATATGGGTTTTTCGGCTACTAAGACTTATGACATTGAAGTATGGTTACCAGCTCAAGACCGATACAGAGAGATATCTTCTTGTAGCAATTGTGAAGATTTTCAAGCCAGGAGGGCAATGATTAGGTATCGTTCTAAAGAAAAAGAGAAAGTAAATTTGGTCCATACTTTAAATGGTTCTGGTTTAGCGGTAGGAAGGACTTTGGTAGCTATATTGGAAAATTATCAGCAGAAAGACGGAAGTATAGTTATCCCTGATGTCCTTCGCCCTTATATGGGTGGGGTTGAAAAGATAACTCGATAGTAAATAATTAACCAATAATCCCTCGCTCCTCGAGGGAGAGGGTTAGGGTGAGGGGGATAAGATAGTATAAAATTCAATTTGACCCATATACTAAAGAGATGATATTCTATACTGGTAATTGTGGAGGGGTGGCAGAGTGGCCGAATGCACCGGTCTTGAAAACCGGCGATATGCAAGTATCCGTGGGTTCAAATCCCACCCCCTCCGCCAAATTTATTAGACTGGCTTATGAGGTGCAATTTAAATTTTAAATTCATAAAAACAGGGCAATTTTAATTTTTTAAATAAAAAGCTACAAATTACAAATTATACTTGACATTGATATAAAATTTGATATAATTTCTTTTGTTTGAAAGCTATTGAATAAAAAATATCTTATAGCTTTTCATTTTTAATTCCTCCAAATTTATACTCGCCTTGTTAAAAGCAAGGCGAGTTTTTTTGTATCAGTACCCACAAATTTTCAAAATAGTTAATATTTTTTACCTCCTCTATATCTAAAGAGCTTATTTCTTATCTTTAAATATAGAGAAGATTAGGTTATAATTAAAGTAATTTCATTGTTTTAACTGAGATTTATTAATTTTTCAGTTTTAAAATTATTTTAATAGTGTATATAAAAGGAGAAAAATATGCCCCTTATAGATTCTAAGACCGGAAAAATAAAGAAAGATTATACCATTGAACAATTAATAGAAAAAACCCGGGAGATGAGAGCCTACAATATGATAGCTATTACGGCAGCTGGCTCCGGCCATACCGGAGGGACTTTATCCATTATGGATATAGCTGCTGCCTTGTATCTCAAAAAGATAAGACATGACCCAGAAAATCCTACCTGGGAAGACCGGGATAGAGTCTTCTGGTCAGTTGGCCATAAGGCCCCCGCCCTTTATCTAGCTCTTGCCGAAGCCGGTTACTTTCCCCTTGATGATACCGTAAAGCTAAGAAAACTATGGTCTGGTTTTGAGGGTCACCCCAATAGATTAAAACTACCCGGCATTGAGCTTTCTTCTGGCTCCTTAGGCCAGGGTTTAGGAGTAGCAGTAGGCTGTGCCCTAAATGCTAAATTAGAAGGTAAAGACTATCGGGTTTATACTATCTTAGGAGATGGAGAGCTTGATGAAGGTTCTGTCTGGGAGGCTATGATGTGTGCTTCTCATTATAAATTAGCTAATCTTACCGCCATTGTAGATAGAAATGATTTACAGATTGATGGCCCTACCAAAGAAGTAATGTGCTTAGAACCTCTCCTTGCCAAATGGCAGGCCTTTGGCTGGCATACCATAGAGATTGATGGCCATGATATGAAAGAAATCCTAAACGCTTTAGAGAAGGCCGAAAAAGTAAAAGGTCAACCCACCGTCATCATTGCCCATACCCTAAAAGGGAAAGGAGTCTCTTTTGCGGAAGGGGTAGTGGGTTATCATGGTATACCCCCTAAAGACGGCAGAAGAGGTAAAGAGTCTTTAGATCGAGCCTTAGAAGATATTGGAGATCCCCAGTTTAACCAAGAAAAAGTAGACCGTCTCTTAAAGATAGCATCTGATTACCAAAAAGAAGTAGATCAAAAGATAGAAGATTCCCTGCCTAAATTTTCTCGTAATTACTGGTGGAATAGTTCTCCTTCCATGCAGGTGAAGATGGAGCCTACCCGCAATGGTTTTGGTCGGGCTATAGAAGAATTAGGTAATGATGAGAAGGTAGTAGCCTTGGGGGCAGATATAACCGCATCTATCCGAATGGATAAGTTTTATGATAACCATCCCGAAAGGAAGAACAGATTTTTCAGTACCGGGATCGCCGAGGCTAATATGACTCTGGTAGCCTCCGGTCTGGCTAAAGAAGGGAAGATCCCCTTTATTGGTTCTTACGGGGTCTTTGTCACCGGTAGGAATTGGGATCAACTAAGGACTACCGTCTGTTACAATAACTATAATGTCAAAATAGCTGATGCCCATGCCGGCATCTCGGTAGGAGCAGATGGAGCTACCCATCAGGCTTTAGAGGATATCAGTAATCTCTATTATCTGCCCAATATGCATATCACCGTTCCTGCTGATTCTATAGAGACTGAAAAGGTAACCAAAACCGTAACCTATGTTAATGGTCCGGCGGTTATCAGATATGCCCGGGAGGCTACTCCTATAGTCACTACTTCCGATACTCCTTATCAATTTGGTCTGGCTAATGTAATAAGATACCGAAGCGAAAAGAAAAACTTTATGGAGGCCTTCCAGACTAAACTCTCTCTTGATTATACCTCAGAAAAAGAAGATCTCACCCTGATTGCCTGTGGACCGATGGTCGCCGAGGCTATGCGAGCAGCTTATATCTTAAAAGAAGAATATAATTTAGAAAGCAGAATCCTAAATATTCATACTCTAAAACCCATTGATCAGAAAGCTATCCTAAAAGCAGCCGAAGATACTAATCTGATAATTAGCATCGAAGAACATCAGGTAGGCGGCTTTGGAAACATCATAGCTGGAATAATAGCTCAGCATAAAAAATATTCTACCCCTTTACTGATGGAGATGATCGGAGTAGAAGATCGTTTTGGTGAATCGGGGTCTTCCTGGGAATTGAGCAAGGTATTCGGACTAACGGCAGAACATATTGCAAAGAGAGCAAAGGAATTGTATGATAAAAAATCGAGATAAAAAATATCTGAGGTTTTTTGATAAAAAAAGAAAAATTTATCTTCCTATTACAATCAAAAGTTTACTTTTTATTTAACTTCAAAAGAAGGGGATTTATAGAATATGAAAAAGTGTTCTTTAGGAAAAACAGGAATTATGGTAACTGAGATGTGTTTCGGTGCATTACCTATAGGGCCTTTACAGGCAAATATTTCTGTGGAAAAAGGGGCAAAACTTATTCGTACTGCCCTGGAAAAGGGTATTAATTTCATTGATACCGCAGAAGGTTATAAAACTTATCCCCATATTAAGAAAGCTTTGGAAGGCTATAATGAGGAAGTAATTATCGCCACTAAATCGAGTGCCGAAACATACCAAGAAATGGAACAAAGCATAAAAGATGCCTTGGCGTTCTTAGGTCGGGCTTATATAGACATTTTTCTTTTACATGCAGCAAAAGTTACCCCTTCAGTTTTTGAAGAAAGAGCTGGGGCATTGCAATGTTTAAAGGATTATAAATCAAAGGGAATTATCCAGGCCATCGGAATTTCGACTCATGTAGTAGAGGTAGTTAGGCGAGCCGCTGAAATTAAAGAGATGGATATTATCTTTTCTATCATTAATAAACTTGGTATTGGTATTGTAGGCGGTAGTGTTATTGATATGATTAAAGCAATATCAGAGGCGCATAAGGCAGGAAAAGGTCTATATGCTATGAAGGCCTTAGGCGGAGGACATTTAATTAATCAATTAGAAGAGGCTTTTAGTTTTGTAAGAAATATTAAAGGCATTAGTTCCCTAGCGGTCGGTATGGTTAGTCCAGAAGAATTGGAGCTAAATATAAAAATAATTAATGATGAAGAAATTCCTAAAGGGTTATTCACCCAAAAAATTAAACCTAAGAAGAGATTATTTATTTCCACTTTTTGTAAAGGTTGTGGCACCTGTGTTAAAACTTGTCCTAATAATGCCTTATCTTTAGAAAATGGAAAAGCAGTGGTTGATCATAAATTATGCCTTTTGTGTGGATATTGCAACCCAGCATGCCCTGAGTTTGCTATTAGATTAATTTAGATATTTCAAATTGCCCCTTACCAATAATTAATTTTTTATGTAACTTAAACTATAAATAAACGATGAGGATACCAAAGTGATAAGAAATAGTAAAATAGTACAAAAATTTGAAGAAGAATTAATAAAAAAAGAGAAAGTAAATTTAATAAAAAACTTTCAGATAATGGATGCAATGTATAAGGAAGCACGAGCCTTAGGAGTAATTCCTCTGAAAGATCCACTTAATGGATGGGGTATTGATGCAAAAATTGCTATGGTGGTGAACTATGTTCAAAAAACTTCTTAAGATAAAATAATCTTAAAGATAAGGAGTACAAGAGATGGAAAATAAGGAAAATTCAAAAGTTTTACAGGATGCCATTATAGATGTACCGGGGATAAAGGTAGGGCACAGCCAAAATCTAAAAGCTGGAACTGGATGTACTGTAGTTATATGTGAGAAAGGCGCAACAGCTGGAGTTGATGTACGAGGAGGAGCTCCTGGAACTCGGGAAACAGATCTTCTTAACCCAGTTAATTTAGTAGATAAAGCTCATGCCATCTATCTTAGTGGAGGAAGTGCCTTTGGACTTGACGGAGCTACCGGGGTAATGAAATATTTAGAAGAAAAGGGAATAGGCCTTGATGTGGTGCTGACTAAAGTTCCTATTGTCCCCGGAGCAGTTCTCTTTGACTTAGGGGTAGGTGATTATAGGATAAGACCTGATGCCAGGATGGGATATGATGCTTGTCTAAATGCGAGTGAAGAGGAGGTCAGGCAGGGCAATGTAGGAGCTGGGACTGGGGCTACAGTAGGAAAAATATTTGGTGGATTTCGCTGTATGAAAAGCGGTCTGGGCACAGCCAGTTTTAAGTCTCAAGAATTGATAGTAGGAGCAATAGTGGCAGTAAATTGCCTTGGAGATGTGATTGATCCGGAAAGCGGAGAAATTATTGCCGGAGTTTTAACTGAAAACAAAAAGGAATTCGCTAATACTATGTCCTTCTTAAAAAATTTTCCCCAAAGAATTGGGAGTAGTTTTCCAACAAATACTACTATAGGAGTAATATCTACAAATGCAAAGCTGACCAAGGCCGGTGCGACCAAGGCAGCGATGATGGCTCAGGATGGTTATGCACGAACTATTAGTCCTGCTCACACTATGTTTGACGGGGATATTATCTTCTGTATGGCTACTGGCGAAGTAGAAGGAGGAGCAAATGTAGTAGGAGCTATTGCAGCAGAAGTTATGGCTCGGGCGATAGTAAAGGCAGTAAAAAGTACCGAATCGCTCTATGGTCTTTTAAGTTATAAGGACTTACAAGGTAATTTATGACAAATTTAGTGCCAGGCACCAAATTTGTCATAAAGGTAAAAAAAGGTGCCTGGCACCTTTTTTACCTTTTAAAGATTATTGGAATATTTGCATAGAGAGTGTTATAATTTAAATAAATTAATAAAGGGGAGGTAAATGATGGCTAATAAAACGAAAAATATAAAATGGATAATTATTGGCTTAATCCTATTAGGCTTAATAGCAGTGATTGGGATTGCTTCAATTTATATTGACCTGATTTGGTTTAAATCAGTGCAATATATTGCCGTTTTTTGGAAGATCCTGCTCACCAGAGGGATAGTTATGCTGTTTTTTGTAGCTGTCTTTTTTGTATTGTCTTTTTTAAATCTTTCTTATGCACGACGTTTTGCACCGGATTTTCAGGTGGAGATAAGCCAGGAGGAGTTTGAAAGACCAGAGATTCAATTATATAAGAGTCTGCAAAATATTAAGGTAAACAAAAAACTCGTTTTCTGGTTTTCCCTGCTTGTAGCGCTCTTTATGGGATTCTCCGAAGGTGCCAACTGGGAGAAGATTCTGATTTATTTAAATAGGACTTCATTTGGAATAACCGACCCGGTCTTTAATCGAGATATCGGTTTTTATATGTTCAGCCTACCTTTCTGGGAATACGTCAGGAACTGGCTATCCTTTGCTCTTACCATTATTACTGTTGTAGTAGGTGCTATTTATATTCTTAAAAAAGCAGTGAAATATGAATATAAAAAACTTATTATTGAAACTCCAGTTAAGGTACACCTGTCTTTGCTTATCGGCTTAATATTGATTTTAAAGTCTTGGCAGTATTGGTTAAATACCTATAAGATTCTTTACTCTACTCGAGGAGTTATCTTTGGGGCGGGCTATACTGAAATTTATGCCAGTCTATTGGCTTTGAGAATTTTAATGGTTTTAGCTTTAGCTTGTGCGGTGCTGTTTTTTGTAACTGCCAGGAGGCAAGATTGGAAGTTACCAATTTTGGGATTGGCGGTGTTGATTGGTGTCTCTATCTTACTAAGAGGGATCTATCCGGAGATTATACATAGGGCGGTAGTCTTGCCCAATGAGAGCACCAAGGAGAGACCTTATATATTAAATAATATTGAGGCTACCCGGATAGCCTATGGTTTAGATAAGATTAAAGAGGAGGAATTCCCGGTAAAGGAAGAGATAAGTTTCGAAGATATTGAGAAAAACGAAGAGACGATTGGAAATATCCGACTCTGGGATTGGAGACCTATACAACAGACTTTAAAGCAGATTCAGGCTATCAGACTATATTATGATTTTTATAGTGTAGATATAGACCGTTATTATTTTAACGGAACTTATCAACAAGTGATGATCTCTCCTCGCGAATTAGACTCAGCAAAAATACCAGAAAAAGCCAGGACCTGGATAAATGAGCGCTTAACTTATACTCATGGCTATGGGGTAGTAGTAAATCCGGTTAATAAGATTAGTGGAGAAGGTCTTCCCTATTTATTAATTAAAGATATTCCCCCGGTCTCCAGTGTAAATATTACTATTACTAGACCAGAAATTTATTATGGAGAGATAACTAAAGGTTATGTAGTGGTTAAAACTAAAGCTAAAGAATTTGATTATCCAAAAGGAGATGATAATGTATATAGTACTTATGAGGGTAGCGGTGGATTGCCAGTCTCCTCTCTGTGGAGAAGGATTCTGTTTTCTATAAAATATTCTAATTTACAGATTTTACTCACTGCCAATTTTACTCCAGAGAGCCGAATTATGATCTATCGTAATATTCAGGAGAGGGTCAAAAAAGTAGCTCCTTTTCTGAGTTATGATAATGACCCTTATATAGTGATTTCTAAAGAAGGAAAACTGTTCTGGATACAAGATGCTTATACTATATCTAATAATTACCCCTATTCTACTCCTTTTAAGGGATATTTCAATTATATCAGAAACTCTGTTAAGGTAATAATTGATGCTTATAATGGGACTATGAATTTTTATATAGTAGATCAGAAAGATCCTTTAGTTAAAGTGTATCAAAATATCTTTCCTCAACTATTTAAGAATTTTGACCAGATGCCCGATGATTTAAAGGAACATATTCGTTATCCTAAAGATCTTTTCCAGATACAAGCAGAACTTTATTCCACCTATCATATGTTGGATGCAGATGTATTTTATAATAAAGAAGATTATTGGAATATACCTAATGAAATATATGCCGAAAATGAAATTAAAGTGGAACCTTATTATATTGTAACTAAGCTTCCGGGGCATCAGAGAGAAGAGTTTATCCTGATGACTCCTTTTACTCCATCTACCAAGGATAATATGATTGCCTGGCTGGCCGCCAAAAATGACCTGCCGGAATATGGGGATTTAATCGTCTATAAATTCCCCAAAGAAAAACTAATCTTTGGACCGATGCAGATAGAAGCAAGAATCGATCAAGATTCAGAAATTTCCCAACAATTAACTCTGTGGGGACAGAAGGGTTCAACGGTTATTAGAGGAAATCTACTGGTAATTCCTATAGAAAAATCAATTATTTATGTTGAGCCATTATATTTGAGAGCTGAAAAAGGCGAAATACCAGAACTAAAGAAAGTAATTGTCTCCAATGGCTCTGTTGTAATGATGGGAAATAATCTGGAAGATGCCTTAGGAAAGCTCTTTGCTCGAACTTTTAAAGAAAAAGAAGCCGTAGTAACCGGTGAAGAAAAAACTCTTAAAGATTTGGTCAAAGAAGCAGCAGGGTATTTTGAGAATGCTCAAGGATTTTCCCGTGAAGGTGATTGGGCAAAATACGGAGAAGAATTAGAGAAATTAGAAAATACTTTGAATTTGTTAGAAGAGATGAGTGCAAGAGAATAATATTTGGTTGGCCAGTTAATCAGTTTACCGATATGCTAGTTAATTTAGTTGATTAGACTATTAGCATTAGATGTAGGGGGCGGATTTATCCGCCCCGCTCTTTTACTAATTACCTATTACATAATTACTGCATTTTATACGCTAAGTTTATAATCTTTGCTTCTAAATTTTCCAGATCCAACAAGGCAATAGTGCTTTTCCCGCTAAGCCAACCCCCGCATTCTCCAGGATTTACGATAAGGGTCTTTCCAATTTTACGCAAATCCGTACGATGAGTATGACCATAAATGATTACCTCATATTTTTGGCTCTCTGCAAGGGCATCTATTAGTTTTTCCAGGTGCAGCATAATTATGTTTTTATGGTTTATGTTCGTCTTATATGGTTCAGGAAAAAGTTCTCCAATTCCTTTAAATTTTTCTTGGAGGTAAATTTTATCTCCATCATTATTCCCAAAGACTCCTTTTAGAGGGCAGTTTAAATTTTTAAATTCTAAGCAAGTAAAGGGGGAGACAAAATCACCAGCATGCAGAACCAGTTCAACTTTTTCTTGGTTGAAAATTTCCACCGCTTTTTTTATCTGAGGTAAGTTATCATGGGTATCAGCGATTATTCCAATCTTCATTTTGTTATTACCTCCTAATGTTTTTTATAAGAATTCTAATATTTAGAGGTAGAAGTCGTATCATTCAACTTAGATGAGTTAAATTCCTATATTTTTATTTATTTTATATTAAGAAATGTAAAAAAGAAAGCTTTTATAAATTTATAAAAACTAAAGAATGAAAAAACTTTTATAAAAAAGAAGGATTTTATTATATTTATGCAGTATAATATATTAGTTTTAAGATATAGGATAAATATATAATCTGGTAAAAGGGAAGTAAAAAATTAGAAATGCCAGAAAAGATTATCGGAATTTTAGGTGGAATGGGGCCTGAGGCCACCATAGACTTATTTTATAAGATAATTAAATTTACTCCTGCAGAAAAAGACCAGGAACATTTAAGAATAATTATTGATAATAATCCTAAGATACCGGATCGGACTGCCGCTATCTTAGGAAAAGGAGAAGACCCTCTTCCAGCTTTACAAGAGACAGCTCAAAATTTAGAAAAAGCTGGAGCCGATTTTATAGTTATCCCCTGCAATACTGCCCATTATTTCCTTTCCTCAATTCAAGAAAGTGTTAACATACCAGTACTAAATATGATAGAAGAGACTGCTAAAGAAACTAAAAAAAGAATTCCTCAAATAAAAAAGGTAGGACTTTTAGCTTCTATAGGTGTCTACAAGTCGGAAGTATATCATCAACACTTTAAAAAATTTAATATCGAGGTTATCTCTCCCGAGGAGAAGGATAAAGAAGAAATTATGAAGGTAATCTATACGATTAAAGCAGGAGATTTATCTAAGAGGGTAAAGAAAAATATTTTAAAAATCACCCAAAAATTGATCGATAAAGGAGCAGAAGCAATAATTGCTGGCTGTACCGAGATTCCCCTGATCTTAAAAGAGGGGGATGGAGATGTCTCAGTCCCGCTAATAGACCCAACCCAAATTTTGGCTAAAGCAGCTGTTCAGAAAGCGAGGTGATGACCTAAAAGAAAAGAATAGGCAAGATTAGTGAAATTTATTTAGTTATTTTATTATTTTTTTCATGGAGGAAATAAGAAATGAAACTTTTTCAAAAAATCTTAATCGGTTTTGTTTTAGGAGCAATTTTAGGAGCAATATGGGGACCAGGAATAGTATGGATAAAGCCTGTGGGCACTATTTTTCTCTCTTTATTGAAAATGCTGGTTGTTCCTTTAATCTTCTCTACCTTAGTAGTAGGAGTAGCTAGTATTGCTGAACCCAAAAAATTAGGAAGAGTAGCTGGTAAGACTATATTTTATTATTTAATAACCACTGGCATTGCTATAGTTATCGGCTTATTGCTGGGAAATATACTTCAACCCGGCGCTGGTATGAATTTAGTATTAGAGGGAGCTGCTACAAAGGCAGCCGAAACTCCTTCCTTGGTTGACACTATATTAAACCTGATTCCGACCAATCCAGTTGGAGCAATGGCACAGGGTGCAGTGCTCCAGATAATAGTCTTTGCCCTCTTCTTGGGTTATGCAATAACTAAGACAGGCGAAAAAGGAGCTGCAGTTCTAAAGTTTTTTGAAGGATTTGCTGAAACTATGTACAAACTGACTGGAACGGTAATGGGATTTGCACCTTATGGCGTATTTGCTCTTATTGCGGTTACAGTTGGTTCTTATGGTTTAGCTGTTTTAATACCTTTTGCTAAATTAATTTTCGCTGTTTATTTAGGTATTATAATACATGCAGTAGTAATATACTCTGGGATGGTTTCTATCATTGGTAAAATGAGCCCTTGGAAATTTTTCAAAGGGTTTAGTGAAGCAGCACTGTTAGCTTTCACCACTTGTAGTAGTTCAGCGACCCTTCCTGTTTCTATGCGGAACGTTCAGGAAAATTTAGGAGTTTCGCCCACTATTTCCAGTTTTGTTATGCCCTTGGGGGCGACGGTTAATATGGATGGAACAGCCATGTATCAGGGTATATGTGCTTTATTTGTGGCCCAGGCTTATGGCATACATCTTGGCTTGGGAGGACAATTAACCGTACTTCTAACCGCTTTATTAGCCTCAATTGGTACCGCTGGTGTACCAGGGGCAGGTTTGGTTATGTTGACTATGGTTCTTACATCTGTGGGTTTACCTCTGGAAGGAGTCGCCTTAATTGCCGGAATTGACCGAATATTAGACATGGCTCGAACCTCCCTTAATGTAATGGGAGATGCTGCCTGCGCGGTAGTGGTAGCCAAGACCGAAGGTGAGTTAGCGGAGGTTAAAAAATAGTTAACCTTGCATTTATAAAATTCGAGTATTGAAAATACGATTGATTAATAGAAAAATAAATAGATTAAGTTGATAATCAGAAAAAGGAGGAAGTAAATTTAAGAAGCTTCCTCCTCTTTTTATAGTAAGATAGGCGTCTCTCCTGTCTCTTTTAGAAAATCTTTAGACAACTATATTAAAATATGGTAAAATCTTTAATAAATAAATTTATATAAAGGTAATAATAAATGTAACCAATAGAGGAGGAGTATCATATCAGTGGAGAAAGATATAGAATTCGTTAAAGAAATTACCTCAAAAGAGAAAGACTTTTCACAATGGTATGTAGATGTAGTAAGAAAAACCGAGTTAGCTGATTATACTACCATAAAAGGTTGTATGGTTATTAGACCATATGGATATGGTTTGTGGGAGAATATGCAAGCGGGGTTAGATAGAAGGATCAAAGAAACCGGGCATAAAAATGCTTATTTCCCATTGTTTATTCCCGAGAGCTTGTTAAAGAAAGAGGCAGAACACGTTAAAGGTTTTGCCCCTGAGTTAGCCTGGGTTACGGAGGGAGGAAGCCAAAAATTAGAAGAGAGATTAGCGGTTCGTCCTACTTCTGAGGCGATAATCTGTAGTCTATATTCTAAATGGGTCAGATCCTGGAGAGATCTTCCTATCCTTATAAATCAGTGGGTAAATATTGTACGTTGGGAAAAAGTAACCCGTCTGTTTTTAAGGACTACTGAGTTTCTCTGGCAGGAAGGTCATACTGCTCATAAGAACGAGCAGGAGGCAGAAGAAGAAAGCTTAAAGATATTGAATCAGGTTTATCGGGATTATATTGAAAATGATCTGGCTATTCCGGTAATTGTTGGGAGAAAAACAGAAAAAGAAAAATTTGCCGGTGCTTTACACACTTATACTTTGGAGGCCCTTATGACTGATGGTAAAGTGCTGCAGGCGGGGACCTCTCATAACCTGGGACAAAATTTTGCTAAAGCTTTTAATATTAAATATTTAGATGAAGACCAGCAAGAAAAATATGTCTGGCAGACCTCCTGGGGGACGACTACCCGATTGATCGGAGCTTTGGTTATGGTACATGGTGATGATCGGGGTTTGAATTTACCTCCAAAAGTTGCACCGGTTCAAGTAATTATAATACCTATTATGTTTGATAAGACCAAGAAAGAAGTTAGAAATAAAGCTGAAGACATCATTACAATTTTAAAGAAAGATTTTAGAGTAGAAATTGATGGACGAGATGAATATACCCCGGGTTGGAAATTTAATGAATGGGAGATGAAAGGAGTTCCTTTAAGGTTGGAGATTGGGCCTAAAGATTTGGCTAAGGGCCAGGTAATGGTGGTGAGAAGGGACACCGGGGAAAAGATGGCGGTAAAAGAAGAAAAATTAGTAGAGACAGTAGAAAAATTATTGAATAATATTCAGGAAAATCTTTTTAATAAAGCAAAGAGTTTTTTACAGAAAAATATTCGAGAAGTCTCAGATTATAATAAATTCAAAGAAGTTATTGAAAAAAAGAGAGGTCTAATCAAGACTTATTGGTGTGGAAATAAAGATTGTGAGGATAAGATAAAAGAAGAGACTAAAGCAAGCATCAGATGCATTCCCTTTGAACAAGAAGAAGCTTCGGGAAAATGTATTTATTGTGGAAAGGAATCTTCTACTTTAGTTTATTTTGCCCGAGCTTATTAAAAATTTAAAAAATAAAGGAGGGTAGAAAAATGGCCGAAGTAAAGATTGGAAAAGTAACTGATTACTTTGCTAAAATAGGAGTTGCTGCATTGGAAATAGAGAATGGAGAATTACATGTAGGAGATACTATTCATTTTTTAGGACGTACTACTGATTTTGTACAGAAAATAAACTCCATGCAGATTGAACACCAATCGGTAGATTCTGCTAAACCTGGCGAAGGAGTAGGAATTAAAGCAATAGATAGAGTTCGTCATGGTGATGAAGTATATAAAGTTACCGATTAAATTAAATTATTATTGTATATAAAGGTCATTCCTGTTTCCTTAGGAATGACCTTTATTTATTTTCTTTTGAGGAAAAAATTTCCAGAAAAGGTGGGGTATTATAACTAACAACTAACGACTATTTACTATCAACTAATCTATTGAACCCGCGTTAATAAATTGAGGTAATAAATGAAACAGCAAGATTTAATAGAAGAATATTTTATGCCTGGCGATTGGCTTGAAATAGCTAATCAAATTTTAAAAGATAGGGGAGTGGTATTAGTGTGGGGAGCTACAGATACTGGTAAAAGTATCTGTAGCTTATTATTTGCCAATTTTTGGGCTAAACATGGAAGGAAAGTTGGGATTATCGATGTAGATATGGGGCAATCTGATTTAGGGCCTCCTACTACTATGGGGATGGTAGTAATTAATAAGCCGATAAAGAGTTTAGGAGAAGTCTCAGCAGATATTTTGTATTTTGTGGGATCAACTTCACCTCTGAACTATTTTTTACCTATCGTTTGTGGAACCAAGAAGTTAATTAATGAAGGGAAGAAGAGAGAAGCAGAAATAATAATCGTAGATACTACTGGGTTAGTAAAAGGGACTCCTGGTCGGACTCTAAAAGAAAATATGATTGATATAGTTTCTCCTTGCCATATTATTGCTTTGCAAAGAAAGGATGAATTGGAACACATCTTAAAAAAATTTGTTCTAAATGAAGATGTTTTTATTCATCGTTTGTCTCCCTGTGCAGAAGTAAGAAGGAAGACTTATTTTCAACGTCGAGAGGCAAGAGAAGAAAAATACAGGAAATATTTTAAACGGGCTTCTTCTTTAAAAATTGATTTAGACCATTTGAATATTAGGGGAAGCTATTACTATTCTGGGATTGCTTTGAATGAGGAAGACCTCTCATTTTTAGAGAAAACTTTAAGGACTGAGATAATTTATGGAGAGAAGACACCAGAAGGGATATTTATAATTACTAAAGAAAAATTGCCAGATAAATTTAGCGGATTCTTCCAGATTAAGAAAAAATTTAGTACCGAGGAAGTAATTATAACCGAAGAAGATAAATATAAAAATTTATTAGTTTCTCTTGATGATCGACGGGGATTTGTGGTAAGTTTAGGTATTATCCAAGAGTTTGATTTTAAAAGAAAAATTTTTACCATTTATACTCCCCTAAAAGATGTATCCACAGTTTTCAGTGTAAAATTTGGGGCAATTAAAATAGATTTAGATGGAAAAGAGCTAGGGAAAATTTCCCCAGGAGAAATATAATAGTATAAATCGGAGTAGACATATTGGAAAAGAAGGAAAAAGAAGGAATAATCTTTACTATTATTACTATTTTTTTAGCCGGGTCTTTACCAATTGTGGTGAAATATGGAACAGGCATAATCTCTCCTTTATTTTTTGCTACAATTACTAGCTTGATAGCCGGCAGTTGCCTTTTGATGATAACTCTAATTAAAGGAAACTGGAAAATATTATTAGATAGAAAATATCTATTTTATTTTTTAATAATTGGATTTTTTGGAATTACTCTTTCTAATATCCTTTTTTTCTACGGAGTTACATTAACCAGTGGAATTAATTCTGCTATTTTATTACAGATTGAACCATTGTATGCCCTTTTTATAGGATATATCTTTTTAAAGGAGAGAATTGGTTTAAAACAGATAATCTTTACTTTCGTGATTATTTTAGGAACCTTAACTGTATTATATCAGGGAGGTTTTAAAGTAAATTGGGGGGATGGGTTAGTTTTATTTACTCCCTTGTGCTGGCAGATAACCCATTTTCAAAGTAAAAGATTAATGGCTAACCACAAAGCTATTACCCCTTTGATAATAGCTACGGTAAGGACTTTATATGGCGGAATATTATTATTTATTATCAATAATATCTGGGGGGTTAATCAGTTTAATAAATTAGGCGAACCTAAGATATTAATTGTTATATTTTTTCAGGGGATGGTAGGTTTCGCTTTACAGTATTTAGTATGGTATGAAGCTATAAAGAGGATAAATTTATCTAAAGCCACTACTCTGGTTTGTGTATATCCGGTTTTTTCTATTATATTAGCTTGGTTTATATTAAAAGAAATTCCTACTATAAATCATCTTATAGGTTTTGGTTTAATATTGATAGGTATAATTAGCTTATCCGGGATTAAGAGTGAACAGAGAAAAAAGTTATTATAAATAATTGAAATAATTTAGAAAATTTTTTTTCAGATAAAATTTAAAAAATATATTTTTAAGGAAGGTGGAGAATTTATGTTAAGAACTAATAAAGATAAATTAGTGATGATTTCTGTTCAAGGGAGAGTAAGTTATCCGGTTAGAAGTTCTGCTTATACTATTACTTATGATGGGAAGCCCATAGTAGTACCCGGAGTGGGTGGAATAACTTATAATATTAAGGTAGGGGATAAGGCCTTCGGATGGGAAGCAGACCATGTGGAACCCGGTGTCTCTACGGTGGTAAATGAAGAAAAGAGAAATGATCCCCCTAATTATGCTTATAATACTCTGGCTTGTATAGGTAATCAGGCGAAAGTTGTAAGTGGAGAGGCAAAAAGATCAAGAGGTGTAGTAACTGGACATCATGGAGGAATTGAACATGTATTAATTGATTTTGATCAAGACACTTTAGAAAAACTTTGTATCGAAGATAAGATTTTAATCAAGGCTTATGGTCAGGGTTTAAAATTATTAGATTATCCCGAAATAAAAGTTTTTAATTTAGACCCCGCTTTGTTAGAAAAAATGAATATCAAGGGGATGAATAATGATACTATCGAAGTGCCGGTAACCTGTGAAATTCCAGCTAAATTGATGGGCTCTGGACTGGGGTCTGCTAGTGTAGCCAGCGGTGATTATGATATCACTACTGCCGATAAGAAGATGGTAGAAAAATACAAATTAGATAAAATTAGATTTGGAGATATTGTAGTAATTAGTGATGCGGATAACAGTTTTGGTAGAAGCTATCGGGAAGGAGCGGTTACCATTGGAATAGTAGTACATAGTGACTGTGTTATTGCTGGCCATGGACCGGGGGTAGCTACCCTTTTAACTTCACCAAAGGGAAATATAAAATTCCATCTAGACCCCGAAGCTAATATCGCTAACTATCTAAACATCGGCACTAAAAGAAAGTAAAAATTTAGTTTTTAATTTATTCCCACCTAAACAAATTACCATTCTAAATAATTTGACATATATAAAATCTTGTGATATTTTTATATTAACGTTATCGGTAACGTTTACGGGAGGTAATATGAAATATATAACTTTAAGAATGGTAGCAGAAAAAGCAGGAGTTTCAGTAAATACCGCATCAAGAGCAATAAATAATAAGCCAGATATTAATATTAAGACTAAAAAACTGGTACTTAAAATTGCTAAAGAATTAGGATACATTCGTAATGCGGCAGCTGTGGCCTTGAGAACCAAGAAAACAGGAACAGTAGGAGTAGTAATTGAAGATAATAGAAATCCTTTTTATGCTGAGGTTTTAAATGGAATGGAAGTAGCAGCCAGGGAGAAAAATTATCATATAATTTTTGCTAATACCCAAAGAGATTACAAGAAGGAAGAAGAAGCAATAAATTTGCTGTTAGCAAAGCGAGTAGATGGATTACTCATAGCCCCAGTTCAAGATAGAGATGATGATATAAAGAATCTAATTGAAGCAAATATCCCTTTTGTCATCGTTGGTAGAGATTTTGAAAATATTGAATTAGATGCAGTATATAATGATGAGGTTAAGGGGGGATTTTTAGCCACAGAATATCTGATTAAAAAAGGGCATAAAAGTATAGCTTTAATAGATGGTTTCCTGTACAAGTCACCTGCTAAAGGTAGATTAGAAGGGTATAAGAAAGCCTTGAAAAAATATGGGATATCTATGGATGATGCTCTGGTAAGCGTTGGGGATATAGATGTAAAAGATGGATATGAAAGAACCAAGCAGCTATTTGAAAAAGAATTGGATTTTACCGCTATCTTTGCCTACAACGATATGATGGCCTTTGGTGCAATGCAGGCTATCCGGGAAAAAGGATTAAGAATACCTGAGGATATAGGATTAATTGGTTATGATGATATCCCCTTTTGCTCTCTTATGGATCCTGCATTAACTACTATTAGACTGAAGAAACAAGAGTTAGGCATAGAAAGTGTTAAACTATTACTTTCTCATATAAATGGTAATCGGAAAAAACCCAAAAAAATAATGTTAGATGTAGATATCATAGCAAGAAAAACTTAAATTGTAATGTTGAGAATAAATTTAAGCATTAGGAGGGGGTGAAAATATAGTAATAGTATATATTCAAATTAGGTACTGTAAATTTGAAAGTTAAATTTAAATTAAGAAGGAGGAATCTATTATTATGTTAAAGAGGAAATTTATAATTTTTGTTGTAGTTTTTTTGTTTTTAATTGTAAGTAGTATTACATATGCAGAAACTACAGAAAAGTCGGGCAAAATAACAATTTGGTCATGGGATCCTAACTTTAATATTCCAATTATGAAAGAAGCAGCGGAAAGGTACACTAAAGACAATCCTAAAGTGACATTCGAAGTTGTTGATCTTGCCAAGGCAGATGTGGAACAGAAATTGCATATAAACCTGGCTTCTGGGGTAACGGGTGGATTGCCTGATATTACTCTTATTGAGGACTATAATGCACAGAAATACCTTCAATCATATCCGGGATCTTTTGCTGATCTGACCAACAAGATTAAATACAGTGACTTTGCAAATTACAAGGTTAGTCTTATGACCTTGGACGGAAAAGTTTACGGTGTTCCCTTTGATTCAGGTGTTAGCGGTTTCTTTTATAGAACAGATTATATTGAAAAGGCAGGTTACAAGTCAGAAGACCTGAACAATATCACCTGGGATAAATTTATAGAAATTGGCAAAAACGTTAAAGAAAAGACCGGCAAAGCTATGATTGGATTTGATCTGAACGATGGCGGTCTGATGAGAATAATGATGCAGTCGGCCGGGAAGTGGTATTTTGACGACAAGGGAAATGTTAATTTATCAAATAACGATGCATTAAAAGAAGCGGTTAAAACATACAAAGCAATTGCTGATTCAGGTATCATCAAGCAAACAAACGGCTGGAATGAATGGGTTGCAGCATTCAACAACGGTGATGTTGCATCAGTTATAACCGGTGTATGGATTATAGGCTCTGTGAAAGCGGATAAAGCCTCGTCAGGCAAATGGAAAGTGGCTACCACACCTCGCTTAAATATAGACGGTGCAGTCAATGCTTCTAATCTTGGCGGCTCAAGCTGGTATGTACTTGAAAATTCAAAGAACAAGGATCTTGCAATAGACTTTCTTAACAAGATTTATGCAGGCGACATCGATTTCTACCAGAAGATCCTGACGGACAGGGGAGCTGTTGGTACATATATGCCAGCCCAGAGCAGTGCTGCTTACTCCAGCGAAGATGCATTCTTCAGTGGACAAAAGGTTTACACCGACTTCTCAGGATGGATAAAGGCAATACCTGCAATAAACTATGGAATATATGCATATGAAGCAGATGCAGCGATATTTACAGTAATGCCGGATGTATATTCGGGGAAAATTTCGATTGAGGATGCATTAAAGAAGGCAGAAGAACAGTTGAAAAATCAGATTAAAAAATAGAATTAACATTTTATTTATCAATAAGGCTGATTAATAAAAAGGAGAGGAATAATACTTGGCCAAATACTTGTATTATTCCTCTTTTAAAATAAATATTGTTTAACACGAAACCTTATAATACAATGAGCAAAACAAATTTTCCTTGAAAGAAGAGGTGAGAATTTTATGACGGGGGAAAGTACAAGCAGATCATTCATAAAATCAAAGAACAAGTATGGATGGCTGTTTGTATCTTTGGCATTGATATTACTTGGAGTCTTTTTGTTTTATCCCATCGTTTATTCCCTTTATTTGTCCACTACGTCATCAAAAGGTATTGTACAGAAATTTGTTGGTTTTGGCAATTACGTAAAACTTTTTCAAGACTCTATGTTTATACTGGCCTTAAAAAATACATTAATATTTTTCCTTATTCAGGTTCCGGTAATGTTATTTTTAGCCCTTATACTTGCAACTATTTTAAACGACAAAACAATAAAATATAGAGGCCTTTTTAGAACGGCATTTTTCCTGCCGGCTGTAACATCATTGATTGCATACACCATTCTTTTCAAAATGATGTTTTCCCTTGATGGATTTATCAATAATGCACTTCTAAACGTGCATCTTATCAAATCGCCTATTCCTTGGCTACTTGATCCTTTCTGGGCCAAGGTAACGTTAATCATTGCGTTGACATGGAGATGGACTGGATACAATATGATTTTCTATCTATCAGCCTTACAGAATATATCAGACGAAATATATGAAGCAGCGGAACTTGATGGCGCGAATAAAGTAAAACAATTTTTTTATATTACCATACCCTTGCTAAAGCCCTTGATTCTGTTTACAACAATTATGTCGACCATAGGCACATTACAATTGTTTGACGAGCCGATGAATCTTTCACAAGGTGGCGTTACTTCTGCAACTATTGGCCCAGGCAATTCACTATTAACCTTGTCTGTATATGTTTATAATTTATGCTTCAAGTATATGCCCAACTTTGGATACGCAGCTACAGTCTCCTATGCAATTGTTCTAATTGTAGCGATACTGTCTATAATTCAATTTAAAGTAATGGGTGATAAAAAATGAAAAAACATTACAGCATAAATAGAATTTTGATATATGTATTTCTTGTATTTATGTTTGTCGTATCAGTGTTTCCCTTTTATTGGATGGTTGCGGGTATGACGAACATTGCAGTAGAGGTCATAAAAGGCAAAATGACTTTTGGTAATCAAATGTTAAGTAATATTACTACCTTGTTTACTAGGTATGATATGATCAGAATACTGCTCAATTCACTGAAAGTAACAGGATTCACTGTGTTAGGCACCTTAATTGTATCATCGATGGCAGCATACGGCTTTCAAACTTATGCCTCTCCTGCACGTGAAAAAGCATATAGCATTATCATACTATTCATGATGGTTCCGTTTATAGCCCTTATGATACCTTTGTTCCGGCTTATTGCAAAAATGCATTTGCTCAATACGCATAGTGGATTGGTATTGACTTCGATTGCATCCGTTTTCATTATATTTTTCTTCCGACAGAGCTTTAAAGCTTTCCCGTATGAGATCATTCAAGCAGCACGTGTGGATGGGGCAGGAGAATTCCGTATATTTTTTTCCATTTTTATACCATCAATGAAATCTACCTACGCAGCAGCTGCTATTTATTCTTTTATGTCAAGCTGGAATGCTTATTTGTGGCCCCTCATTATTCTGCAGACGGACAAACAGAAGACGGTCACCTTGATGATATCCTCGATGTCATCTGCATATTTTCCAGAGTACGGAGTTATTATGACGGCAATAGTTATTGCTACCTTGCCTATAATAATCGTATTCTTCGGATTCCAGAAGTATTTTGTACAAGGTATGTTAGGTTCACTAAAACAATGATAGGGTGAGGATAATGAGAAAAATAATTCCAATAAATAACAACTGGTACTTTAAAAGACATTATGAACAGGGGATGGAAGATTCTAAAAATATACAGGGTTTTGAAAAGGTACATTTGCCTCATACCAATGTAGAGCTTCCTTACCATTACTTTAACGAGAAATTGTATCAAATAGTATCCTGCTACAAGTATCCCTTTAGTTTATCAAAAGAGTGCAAGGGTAAGGTACTATATGTCAATTTTGAGGGTGTAATGGCTTATGCCCGCGTTTATATGAATGGGGTACTGTTCGGAGAGCACAAGGGTGGTTACACACCATTCGATTTAAGGTTTGATCAGAAGTATGATTGGGAAAGGGAAACCAATATTTTGACTGTGGTGGCAGATGCTACAGAGCAAAGCGATATACCGCCATTTGGAGGTCAGATTGATTATCTCACCTATGGGGGAATATATCGTGAGGTTAGCATCAAAGCTTATGATGAAATATTCATCAGTAAGGTAAAGATTGAAACTTCCAAAGTTCAAGAAGAGGATAAATGTGTCAACCTCAAGGTATATCTGGAGAATGTCAACGGGCGGAATACAGATGCAGAGTTTATCATAAAAATCAATGAAAAAGGTGGAAAACACATTTACAATGGAAGCTTCAAGTCAAGCATTGATAAGGCACAAAGCGTTTTTAGTTTTAATATGGACAACTTAAAAAATATAAAGCTTTGGGAGGTAGACAACCCAAATTTATATGAAATAACTGTAAGTATCAATACTGAAAGAACCTCGGATGAGTATGTAGAGACTTTTGGATTCCGAAAGGCTGAGTTTACACCGAATGGTTTTTATCTTAATGGAAAACCAATAAAATTGATAGGGTTGAATCGACATCAGTCATACCCTTATGTTGGTTATGCAATGCCAAAGCGTGTGCAGGAGAAGGATGCCGAGATACTGAAAAATGATCTTCACCTGAACATTGTACGAACTTCTCATTATCCACAATCCAGACATTTCCTGAATAAGTGTGATGAACTGGGTCTACTGGTTTTTGAGGAAATTCCCGGATGGCAGTACCTTGGAAATGAGGCTTGGAAAGAAATCGCCAAATTAAATGTAAAAGAGATGATAACCAGAGATTGGAACCATCCATCTATCATCTTGTGGGGTGTCCGTATAAACGAATCAAATGATGATGAACTTTATATTGATACTAATAAAATCTCCCGTGCTCTGGATGGCACAAGACAGACGGGAGGAGTAAGGTGTATCACAGACAGCAATTTGATTGAAGATGTATATACTATGAATGACTTTATATATGATGGGGTGCAAAAGCCTCTGAGAGAGCAGCAGGAAGTTACCGGACTTGAGTATAAGGTTCCCTATATGGTAACCGAATTTAACGGACACATGTATCCCACCAAACGCTTTGACAACGAAGAAAGGCAAATGGAATTTTCTCTTCGCCATTTAAAAGTTCAAAACGCAGCCTATTTGGATGACAGCATTTCGGGTGCAATAGGGTGGTGTGCCTTTGATTACAATACCCATAAGGATTTCGGATCTGGTGACCGTATTTGTTATCATGGTGTCATGGACATGTTCCGTTTACATAAGTTTGCATCGTATGTATATAAATCACAGGTATCTCCTGACATTGAACCTGTGCTAGAACCGGTCACCTTTTGGGCGAGGGGGGAGAGAAGTATCGGAGGAGTCATCCCACTGGTAGTATTTACCAATTGCGATTATATTGACCTGAAATATGGTAATGAGGCAACAATCCAGAAGATTTATCCAAAAAGGGAAGAATTTAAGGGTATTCCATATCCACCGGTAATCATAGACTTTACTGTGGTAAAACCTGAAGAGGTAAGCACTTGGGGACTGGTATGGCACGATGTGACTTTAAAGGGGTACTACCATGATAAGCAGGTAGTGGAAAGAAGATTCTGCAAAGACCCTGTCCCTTCAAATTTATATGTTTCTGCTGATGACTTTATACTGGAGTCTGCACAAAAGGATGCTACACGGGTGGTTGTAAAGATACTTGATCAATGTGGTAACCTTATACCATTTATTGATGAAATAATAAAAATACAAGTGAAAGGTCCGGCAAGGTTGCAAGGTCCGAATGAAGTCGTAGCAAAAGGTGGAGCAGTAGCATTTTGGGTTGAAACAATCAACGAGCCGGGGGACATAATTATTGAAGTAGTATCTCATTCAGTAGGACAAAAGATTCTGATGATACATGTTGAGTAATAAGTACTAGTATTGAATAAATTATTTGAATTATAATTTGTTATTAGTTTTTCAAGGAGGTAATTTGTGCCAGAAAAAAGACCATTCAAAAATGCAGTAATAATGAATAATATTGAAAAATATTTTGGTAATGTCGCTGCGCTTAATGGAATAAACTTTGAAGTAGGGGCTAATGAAGTGGTGGGATTAATTGGAGATAATGGTGCTGGTAAATCAACGTTGATTAAAATTATAACTGGAGTTTTCCCTCCTACCAAAGGAGAATTGTATATTCGTGATAAGAAAATATCCCTTAAAGATTATAATGTTAAACAAGCTTATAAATTGGGGATTGAGGCAGTATATCAAGATAAATCATTAGGAGAAAAGCAGGATTTATGGAGAAACTTTTTTATTGGCAGGCAAATGACCAATCGTTTGGGATTTATTAGGGTTCGTGAGGAAAAAGAAATGGCCCAAAAAATTATGTTTGATATAATTGGCTTTCGAGGGGCAGGAATTACTGCAGAATCTAAAGCTAATAAGTTGTCAGGCGGAGAGAGACAAGGAATAGCAATTGGCAGAGCAATGTACTTTGATGCAGACTTAATAGTGCTCGATGAACCGACCTCAGCTTTATCGCTTAAGGAAGTTCAGAAAGTATTAAATTTTGTAAGAAAGATAAAAGAATCCGGGAGGGCTTGTATATATATTTCTCATATTTTATCAGATGTATATGAAATTTCAGATAAATTTATAATTTTAGATCGAGGGAAAGTAGTTGCTACTATTAAAAAAAGTGAGGTAACTCTAAAAAAGCTTAGTGAATTTATGCTTAAATATGCACATGCAAAATAAGGAGAACATCAAATAATGAAACATTTAAAAATGTCTATTGCTAAATTAGTAAAAATTGAAGGTCTAACAATTATAGGAGTATTTATTGCTTTAATGATCCTTTTCATTATGACTGCTCCTCATGTATTTACTGGTTATAGGATTTATATGTCCTTTTTACAAACAGTTCCTCCACTTTTAATCTTAGCTCTAGGCCTTACCTTTGTCATTACAGCCGGAGAAATGGATTTAAGTTTTTCAGCAATTATTGCGTTTTCTGGTTTTATATTCTGTTTCATTTTCCGTACTTTTGGAACACCCTGGCTTGCATTTATTCTTGCGCTTTTATCAGGTGCTTTGGTAGGTTATATCAATGGGTTACTTGTTGCTAAAGTTGGTGTTCCCTCTATAATGGCTACTTTAGCAGCTCAGTTTTTTTGGAATGGGTTAACTATTCTTTTATCCCGTGGTCTTTCCTGGAATATTAAGGAAATTAGACCTTATTTTATTCATACTCTATTTGTAGGAAGAATTGGAGGAATAGTACCAGCACAAAGTCTTTGGGGCGTTGGTGTTGCAGTATTTTTATGGTTTATTCTTAATAGACATACATTTGGTGAGCATATCTTGTTTATTGGTGATAATGTTGATGTAGCCAGGGTCATGGGAGTAAATGTCACCGCTGCTAAGATAAAACTTTTTGTATTTATGGGGGTAATATCTGCTTTTGCTGCAATATTATTGACTTTGGAGATGATAAATTTTTGGACTACTCAAGGAGCAGGACTTCTTTTGCCTACCATAGCTGCAGTTTTTATAGGTGGTACTTCTATCGCGGGAGGATACGGAACAATTATAGGAAGTTTTTTCGGTGCCTATATTGTTGGTTCCTTAGAAGCAGGGGTAGTTGCCAGTGGAATTGGGGGATACTGGACACGTTTAGTTACTGGTCTGGTAATGGCTGCTTCTGTTAGTTTAAATATTATATTAAATAAAGAAAAAGGGGAAGGACTAAAAGAGAGAATAAAAGAATCTATTTTTATTAAAAAAGGAGGCGAGAAAAGTTCTTTATTAAAGAGAGAAAATCTAAAAAATACCTGAAAAAAGGAGGTGAATAAATAGAAAAAATTATAATTTTTTAACAAAAGAAAGCTTAGTATAAAATAGAATTAAAGGAAATACGATTTTTTCTGTTTATATTAAATGTATAAGCTTTCTAAAAATTTTAAAATATTTAAAAAATGGAGGTAAAGGTAAAATGAAAAAGTTTTTAACGATTATGATTGTATCTTTAATTACATGTGCTCTGTTACTTGGTGTAGGTTTAACTACTTTTGCAGCAGGAGAAAAAGAAGATTTATTAGGTTCAGGGATGGTAATTTACATGCAGATGGGTGGTACAGAAGGTGACCCCTCGACACTTGCTCGTACAAATGGGGCAAGAGCTGCTGCTGCGCATTTAGGTGTAAAACTTATTGAACAATATTCAGCCTGGCAACCAGAAAAAATGATCAACCAATTTAAAGAGGCTCTCGCTGCTTCACCTGATGGCATTGTTATTATGGGACATCCGGGGGAAGGTGCATTTGAATCACTGGTTGGAGAAGCAATAAGTAGAGGGATTATAGTAACCAGTGGAAATAATCCCCTTCCTAACTTACAGGCGATGTATCAAGATAAGGGATTTGGCTATGCGGGGGCGGATCTTCATGCAGGTGGCTATTTAACCGGTCAGGCAATGTTAAAACAGGGGCTTAAAACTGGAGATAAAGCTCTGGTCTATGGACTTTTCTCACAAGAAGGAAGAAGAAAAAGCGAAATGGGAATAGTAGATGCCCTTGAAGAGGCTGGATTAGTTGTAGAAAAGCTCGATATTTCTCCTGATGTAGATTCAGAGGCATCTCTTTGTATTCCGATTCTTACCGCCTACCTGGAAAGAAATCCTGATCTAAAAGCTATTGGCACTCAGCATGGTAATGTAACCTCAAATATGATGAAAGTATTGCAGGCAGCAGGGAAAAAACCAGGTGAAGTCATTTGTGGAGGGATCGATCTTTCACCCGCAACTATTGAAGGTATTGAAAAAGGGTATATAAGTGCATCATTTGATCAGATGCTCTATCTGCAAGGATTTTTACCGGTTTTGCAGGTCGCATTAGCTAAAAAATATAATATTCCTGGTCTTGTTATTAATACAGGAGTAGGTATTGCTACCCCACAGAATATTGGGGAATTAAAAACATTAATAGAGCAAGGAATTAGGTAATATATTTTTTCGATTAGGGAGGAAAGAGTGAATAACTCTTTTCCTCCCTATATTAAAGTTCAAAGGGGTAAATCTTTTCTTAGAGGTTTACTTAGGGTTCTATTAAAGGATAACTATTAAGTAAGTATATATATCTTATATTGAGTTAAAGAATATTATTGAAATAACATAGAATTAGATTAAGCGAGGTGATTTTGGTGGAAATACATAAAAAAAGAATTAAAAAAGAAGATGGCCGTTATTTAATTTTTTATACTTTTACTGAAGAAGAAAAGGAGAATAATGATGCTAGAACTGAGATGGAATCCAATCTTAAGGAAATGGGTAA
>Ga0315293_10001054_pt1 | contig 26603 bp, 32 predicted proteins | sample YL17G13_20_MG_FD_203071 | JGI IMG/M metagenome (GOLD analysis project Ga0315293, IMG submission 203071) | Sediment microbial communities from Yellowstone Lake, YNP, Wyoming, USA - YL17G13_20 | ecosystem: Environmental > Aquatic > Freshwater > Lake > Sediment | place: USA: Wyoming | collected...
AATGTTCCAATGATATTCATTGTCTTGTCTTCCGCTAATTTCATATAACTCCATTTTGGTGGTTAAAAAAATGGCAAGCACAATTGCTTGCCATTACTCGCTATCACTAAGATTGAATGTTACACAAGGAGCGCCTCTAAGTTTTATAATTTCCCCGAAATTATAAAACTTAGAAAGTGACGACGTGTGAACCAACAACTTACATACTAACTCTGCCGAAACGGCAGAAATGTACTGATAGCAATAATCTGTACACTAGGATTGATTCATCGAAAGAAGTGGGCACAGGTGGGAGTTACGACTTAAAGGACATTGCAATAGTGCGAATTCGATAGCGCGAGTCTTCGAGCGGTGTCGACATTCGGAGATTGCGATGGTCATTTAAGGCGCCACCCACTGTGTACAACTGTCTGGAGATGAAAACACGCAATAACTTGCCAGGCCGGCGAAGCACCAGCCTAAACGCACTGTACAGTTTGTGGAGGGAACCCCGGAGTCGAACCGAGAACCCATGTCGGCTTGTACTTTGCCAACCTCTCTACCAATTGAGATAGAACCCTTCTGAACAGAGTCATGTTGGCGTGGCTGGTTCTCATATGCGTGAGAGGATAACCAACGAACCTTTACCCCACGCTGAGCGTCTCCACCAACACGACCTTGATTTATTTATCTAACAGCGCCGCTTCTGCAGCGCTGGGACTTGCCTGATTTTCTTTATTGCTTTCTGGATTACTGAATTGAGTAGCTATCGCTTGTTCATCCTCCTGGTCCAACGGAACAGGGCTATCAAGCGTATCTACATTCTCAACCTCATCGGTGCCATCTTCAAGCATTGCCTGAGATGCTTGCTGAAGCAGTGATACTGGAGAACCAGATGCGGACAGTGCCGCAAGGTTGTTTCTCTCAATACCTCTCCTGATTGGGTTCATCAGGCTTTCAGCAAACTCCTTTGAAGGAAGTAGATCAGTAATAAAGACTTCACGTCCACCAGACATAATCTTGCGATGCCGAAGCTCAAGCTTGGCACCAAAGAGTCCGTCAAATGGAAGCGGTTTACCCTGTTCTTGAGATCTCACGACATGTGATGCCTTGGTCAGAGCAAAGAGGTCGTTGATTTGCGACTCGATGCCCATAATTGTGTTGATAGATCTGGTCTCAAACCGATATGGATTTGGCTCCATATCTACTTGAGGATGCACCTTCATCAGACCTATTGGTTTGCATTTCCCAGCAATGAAATCTGGGCATTCACGATATGGACATCCTGCTGTACCGTTGAATTCACGAGTGATCCACACTCGTTTATCATCCTTCTCAAAGGTTAAAAACTTCGCTTGAGTCCCTTCACCATGGCTCTTGCACAGCAATCCCTCTGAGCCATACATCGCCAGCGATGATTCCCACATCTCATCAGGACTTGGATACAGCGATATGAACTGCAACCGGCGTGGCTGCACGTTGTTGTTATTGGATTTCATCAGGAGTTCTTGAACCTCTTCGTTCAAAGCCCACTCCTTAATGAGAGTCTGTGTTGCTGTTCCTGATGTTGCCCGCGACTGCCTTACAACTTCTTTAAGCATGCGGAAAAAACCGCATGCAGTCGGAGCATTCTTTTTGTTTGGCCCTTCATTCGGCGCATACCCGGTCGAGATCTTGCCTTTGTATTTGGCAACCCGAATACGTACTCCGGTTGAAACATCGTGTGTCAATCCTTTTATCATAGCTTCCTCAGTATTCATCTACGGCGCTGTTGGCCGCAGCCGATGGGTCAAATGCGGCATCCGATTTGTCCAATGACACATTGCGCCCAGCTGCAGGCGTTGCCATTGATACGGGAGATGCACTTGCACTTTGTACTGGTTTACTTGCAGCAGCATTAGTTGCTTCGTCGATCTTAAACTCCACACTGTGGTCACCATGACGGGCCGCAGCAATCTGCGTGACCTTCAGGGATTCTTTGCCGTTATATACCTGGTATTCCACAGTGACCATGACGACCTGTGTCATTTTGTGGTCTCTTGTGATCGTAAACTTCCCTGGCGAGTCTTCGGTATAATCAAACAAGAAATGTTCTCTGAGCCAATCCTGACTGATGGTGATTTCTTTCGTACCAAGCAAGGCACACAGCACTGGTTTGGAATACTTGTAGGTATTCTCAATCTTCTCAGGAGTTGAATCAGGAGAAGGAAGCAGAACAATGTACGACGATATGTAGCTTCCAACGTCTGTGTTTGGCGTCCCTTCTACCACCTCAAGATTTACAACAAGAGACAGCGATCCCTTGTTTGACATCTCGGAGCGCGGCATACAGACCAATTCAGCCTCTTTCGTACGAAAGATGGTTGTCTTGGCCTTCATGAGATACTTGCCTGGACAATTAACCTTCTGGTTGCGCGAGACATGGCTCGCGCTGCTTGATTTTTTCTGCTGATCGGCAATCTGTTCTCCGCTTGCCTTTTCAAAATACTCGCCTAAACCCTCTGCCATAAATCCTCCGATGTATGAATGTATACCCCATGATTGTTATTTCAGTTTTCATGAACGAATCACAGGGCTAAAACGGTAAGTCGTCATCGTTAATAAGATATCCCCCAGTAGGAGAAACCATATGTTCTGGAGAACTTCCGGCATCCACACGCAAATCAATTTGAGGTATCTGTTTGATCATTTCAGAGACATTGACTGTCTGTTGTGCCTCCCAATCAACATCAATAACATTGATCGGATTATCAGATTCTCCATGTGTAAAATTACCGAACATTTTATACTCAATTCTCACATTGTCCATGTCCATATACTCTGACAGCGGGATAGGATCAAATGCAGCCAAGGCTTGTCCGATCTCCGCTGGCAGTTCTGGCACACAAAGCCATCGTGCAACATCTTCATTTGTTGGCATCAGTCTTTTTGCCATATATCCCTGCAACCAATCACGACTTGTATCATAGTCGACAGGGAATACTGAATGCAAAATCATAAAACATCTCAAATCTGGTTTGCGTAATATGAACGCATCTAGAACTTGTTCGATATTGTGATTGACTTGTTCCATTGCAGATAGTAGTGATTGATATTTTCGAAGTTCTTCTTTACTATTATCAACACTACACCACCCAAACGCTATATATAATTGCCAGCAATTCTCAATCTCACGATTGATATATGAGCCCCAATCAACCGGCTCCCCTTTGGCGATATTTGAGATCAATTTGTGCAAAGGACGAAATCTCTTGCAGGACTTGAGTATACTGTTCATCTTTGACAGATTCAAGTATATCGCTTGTTTCTGCATGTTCGCCTTTCTTGGCCCTATCTTCCAACCACTTATTAAACTGCTCAGTTTTGATGAATCGTCCATACCTTGCTTTCTTGATACAATTCCGAGCGGTCAGCAATCCAACAAACTTCTTCTGAGCCTCATGTATTGTTTCACATGTGGACATACGCTCATCCGTCATGCCATCGACCATCATCAACTGCTTATGTCGTGACAGTGTGCGCGTCAAATAATCACTAAATATGCTGGCAAGATCATTCTCGGTAAATTCATTGTATCTCATGACGGCATCAATACCAACGTACTTCAGAATATTCATCATGAAACGCATATCACCAAGTTGTTCTGAGCGTTTGATCATATCAGAATAACTGTCAAGATTCATGTTCTCGCCAGTGTATTCGTCAATCAACATCCAGACGATATACTTGGCATGTTCAATTGTAACGTAAATCTTATTGTAGTCACCATCGGGCGGTATTGAAAACAACATGGTAGCCAATGCAGTAGCCATTCTGATAATCTTGGCTCGCATTTCTATATTAATAATCTGCGAACTGGGATGAAACTGGTCCGTCAGAGCAATATTCTGTTCATTTAGATAATGCTCAATGCCTTCCTCAAACATAATATCAGAGGGCGTGCGTGAATAAGCCCATTGAATCAGTTTTTGACATTGATACTCAGTAAATTCATTGAAGTTACTTTTGTAGGCTGATGCAAATGACTGTGGTGGAACATCTTTGGTCTTGACATAATGTACAAAGTCAAATCGCGATAATACCGATGGTTTGATACATAGATCAAGAATCATCTGAATTCCATATGTAAAATTTTTTACACTTTCACCATACGTGCGCTCGTTGGATAAGAAGATCTTCCTGACACGAGCTGGAATCGAAGATGACTTAATCTTGTCAATTTGTGCCACGCCACGCGACCTTACATCCTTCAGTTCTGAAAGAGTGTTGATGTGCATGTCGCTCATTTCATCAATGATAACGATACCGCCGTCATTGATGGGGAGTTTTCCCCAGCTGATCTTTGGCGTATTCTTGAAGTACGAGATACCGCCAATAAGACCGGCAACACTGACGCCTGATGTTCCTGCAATGAAATCACCAATCTTATAATGATCTTGTAGAAACTTACTGACAACCGATTTTCCACATCTTGAATCGCCAGCAATCAAGACTTCAACCCATCCTCTTGTAACCTCTGGGAGAATCGTCTTATTATGAATCTCTTTGGCTGAAAAGAACGCCAGATCATTTGTCAAAAACATTCGTTCTCTGCCGGTAATACCAGACAGATTGCCAAAGACATTGTATCTGCGCAATAGATGAGTATGAATATCCTCATCTTCATTTGGCTGGAATGTCTGAAGAAGTTCGCAAGTCTTACTATCCATCTTGAATAGCTCAATAGATGTAGAGATTGGTATTGCATCATCGATGTACATAACAGCGTATTGACCATTCCATGTAGTCGTTTGTACACCAGTAAAGCGATATGATCGATTGGGAACGATATCCTTCTCGACCATGTATCCTTCCATATTTACTTCTGCAAAACTGTTCTGATGGCTGTCACTGTGTTCTCTAAGGTCTTTCCCGAGTCTGACTCGAATAAGACTCTTTGGACATGCATCCATCAAGTTGACAGACTGGCACGCTTCAGGAATCCCACAGAAGCGTTTGAGATTGTGCTCTTTCTGCATCTCAGTTACTTCAATAAGCCCCAACATCTGGTGCCGCGTCAATGCGATCTTGATTGGGTCATTGATGGTCTCTTGTGATCGGTCGTTGGTGATATCCAGCGTTACTTCTGTCTGCATACCGAATCCAGGATACTTATGCAGCTTGCATCCTGAACAACCACGACCCTTATATGTCGGGTCAACCATCTTGGCACACGAAGCAATAATCTTCTGCGGCATTTGGTAGGCATTGTAATCAACGTCGCTTACCGATGCTACAATTTCCAGCTTGATGTTACCAAGTGGTGATGCATACTTGGAGTTTCGCGCTTCTTGAATTGTGACATGGTATTCTATGTCACTTACACGGTCATCATTCTGAACGTACACCTCTGTGTCTGACTCAAGCTGTAGAAACCGTGAGATCGCGATATCGTCAAAGCCGTTCTTACGAAGGAAATCAGTGAAGTCCTTCTCGACTCTTTTCTCCTTATCGTCTTCATCCTTTTCAACACGATCTGGATCCAAACCATATGGGTTGATGTCAGACTTGTTCAGATTGATAATCTTAATCTGCTTGGCATATCCATATAGCGCTCGTGCAAGAGTGCGAGATCTGATAACTCCCGCATCATCACTGTCAAGGCAAATGACTATCTCTTTACCATCAAACAGTGATTTACACTCACTGCCGAAGTACTGCTCAATATCAATTGCTGTAACAGCTCCAAGGGTAACGGCTCCAGATATGCCCCACGAAATAGCGCAATACGTGTCTGGTTCGCCTTCGAAGAAGTACAGTTTAGAATGTGTGAAGTTGACGAGTGGTGATGGGTGTGCACCACGATTCAGTATTGGATATCTCCACTTGTACTTCTTATTCCATGGTTGATACGCCTTGATATTGATCAGTGCGCCGGCCCCATCAAAGTACGGGAACACGAAACACTTCCCATAATTGAATTCAGCCATACCGAGTCGATACTTCTCAATAACATCAACACCGATATTGCGATCACGCTTTAATATTTCAAGCATCTCAGTGTCGGCCAGGAGATTGGATACAGCACGGTCAATGATATCCATTGGCAGTGCTTCAACCTTCTTGATTAATTCATTTGTCGTCTTGGACATGACAGGATCTTTCCCGCCATGCTCTTGTTTATAATGAGCAAGTAACTTGTCATATAACTCACTCAAACCATGTACGCCTTGCTTCATTGCTTCAATATTGGACTTGTCAGAGTCGCTCATTGGAGCACTAACGCCATCAATATGAATGTTTGGGATTGATGCCAGGCCCAGATGATCAACAAGCCACGACGTATACGAACCGTCATTGTGATCCATTGGTGTCCCAGCAACATAGGCTTTCCAGTATTTGGGGAAATTGAATCTGAAATCACATGCAAAACAATGCCCTACGCCTGTAATGTTGTCAATTGAAATTGAAGCATGTGTATCTGTTCCCTTAAGGTGCCCCTCTTTTGATGGACAGATGAAATTACCATTACTCTGTCTTACCAGCCCGTATTGGATGTACAATTCGTGATACGTTCCACGCATGTGAAGATCGGCTATTGCGTATATCTTTTTACGATCTTCAGCATTAATCTTATATCTACTCGGCATGGGCTCTCCAATAAAACATATAGCTCCCTAATGAATATTGGGGGGCTGTAGACTGTGAGGAAGCATTCAGGGGCTTGTTGATTTGCCGGTGGCGTTGGATCCACCGTCGATGTCAAGTGTCGCCCTGGGGGCTCCTGGGTGGGTTGCCGGGGCCCTTGGAATGCGCACCTTATTGGTGGTGACGACCTTACATTCGACCGCATCGCGTTTCTCTTCGATTGCGATCACTGCCACGATCTTTCCGTCGATTGCAACGGCTACTTCATCCTTACCAGAGAACGATGAAGCTTCATACAGTTCGCACGACAAATCGTGATTTGACAGCTTGACAGACGCCAGAGTTACTGCAGCCATAGACCACCCTTGGTTGAGGTTGTAAGGACAATATATATATCGGCAATAAAAAATCAACGCACAAAATATAGTATGTATTTGTCAAGTACATACCACAGGTAGATTGGGAAGAAATCCACTTAATTTGTTAAACACATTGCGTGGTATCTACATCAGATCTGAGCACAATTGATTGTGGATGGGTAAAAAAGAAGGCGCCGAAACGCCTTCATAATTGTTATTCCATAGTTTTCGAGAAAATAACAAGTTCATTGGCCTCTTCCCGATCAATCCACTCACGCATCTCAGCCCAGGCATTACGACACTTGTCAGACGATGGTCCATCAATACAGTCAATATGAACAGAGCAAATTGATGCAACTGGACAGACTGTACATTTCAGCGGTCTTCCAAGATCGCGTTTATCCAAGAACTGTTGAACTATTTTTTTCACAACCGTTTCTCTCGTTTCGTAGTTTTCTTGTGGGTTTTTCTGAGTTCTCGGATCACAACTCTTCAAATAACAGCTGTTGAACCGTTGTAGTCAAAGCTCTGTCTACTTCTTGTGTTGTCACTTGTATTGATCTTCCATATTGAAGAACAAGATCCACCAAAGATGATTTTGTAAAATGCTTTATTGGTTGTGTATGATCTTTTGGGTATGATTGTATCTCGTCAATTGCGACATTAACTAAACGCATAATTATGCAATTACGGTCATAGTTTTTTGATAAACGATATTGTAACATGTTGATTATCCCTCCTTTAAATATTCAGATATGACGCCCCAGTTGACACCTACATTAGCATCGTGGTTATCTTCGATTCTGTGAAGTATATCAACAGCATGATCGTAAGAAATTGGGCGGCCTTCATTTGAAGCCTGTGTTTGTATATCATCAACATTCCACACAATCATAATCTCATCGCTAAAAGCTTGCTTCAATATTTCTCTGGCTTTTTCTTCAGTTAACTGAACACCAATAAGAGCCCGAATAGCATCCTCAATAACATACTCTTTCATTATTGGCCTCGTTTTCGATTATTAATGCGCATAATGGCGAGTAGACATCAGTTGTATACATCGTGGACACTCTACACTAGAAAGACGAATATCTGTAGAAAAAGATTTAAAGCACATTGTTTTATGTGGCTTGTATCCACACACACAGTTGCCAGTCTTCGTATTAAATAAATGAATATGTGTATGGCCTGACTTATGTCCACGCTCATGTTCTCGCTCAAACCATCCGGTATGTATATGGTTTAATTTCTTTATAGAAGGCTTAACATTGCTAAGAGAGGCGATGGCGGTATCTACAAAACCAATCGACTTATCAATCTTGCTTGATGACACAGATACCTTAACGGTTCGACTTTTAGTAACAGGAAAAATTCTCAAGTCTTTTTCAGGAATATCATTGACATCATGATTAACTATTACTGCATATAAATCACAATTGGTAATCATATCTAATATTTTTCCACCTTCAATCTCAATAATAATTGTTGGAGCGTTCTGTAATTTCATGATATCCCTTTCTATACAATCAACAACATCAATATATGACAATGGTAGCGCCCATTTCATCCGGTTTGGACCCATCAGAAATGGGCACTCGTGGTATTTTGAAGGCAAGCGAGCTGGTCCTGAAATAAGACCTTATCGCCTCATAACAGTAAGCTATTACCAGCGCCCGAGGCCCCACGGTGATCATCATCACACCCATGGTCATTCTACAACAGAGTGATCTCTTCTCCATTCAAAAAGACGAACGGGTCACTCATGAAACTCTCATTCTCAATGAATGACTTTGCTTCGAACCTGGATGCAAAATGCAAAATCAGAAATATTTCTGAACCCGCTATATTGTCAATCATATCCAAAACTTCGCGTTGCTGTTCCGTCAGTTCGTCATACTCTGTGGCATCTCTTATCTCCATCACATCGCCATGCCCATGCAATGTGGCAATAGCGTTTTCAACGTCGGTATCAGAGACCACAAGTTCTCCACACACAACAACGTCGGGATGGTTGAGACTGATCTGTTTGATAAGCTCACGCTGGAGGTTACAATCTTCATCCTCAATGGTCTCGGCGTGCGTAAACAACTTTGCTTTTCCCTGTGGGTTATACATTGTGATGATCATACTTCTTCAACCCTTTCTGTTTCGACTGGCTGTTCGTCAACCAGTTCTTGTTGTTCAACGGGGGCCATGGTGCTTTTGGATATCTTCTGACCGATCTCACAACTACAAAACATCTCTGGTGTCTGATTAAAGCCGGAGTCTCTGCATGTCGGACATTTGAATGAACCAACCATTCGTGCGACTCCATTTTCAACTACTGCCAATACCTTGCGTTCTACTGTGGTCTGTCCATGGTGTTCAATATATCGTCTTTCACTCCTCTTTATAACCTCATCACCCATGACAGTCCAGTCAACGTTCAACAAGTGTCCATAATGCTCAAGAATGGTAATGGATTGTCCGACAATGCGATTGTGAAAGTCCAAAACCTTTTTATCGATCGAATCGACTTTGCTAACAACCCTGAAGTTGAGGTTATCGTCCAACCGTTCATCAGGAATACTATTGATGTGCCTGTACTTACGACTGGCCTCATCATCCCCAAGCAGTTGCCGAAACGTCTTTCCATTTCCAATGGTAGCATATACAAGTGATGGCCACCACTCGGTGTCTTTGGGCATTTGGAATATCGGAAACACTGTAATGATGTCACCGCTGATGACATACATGACACACACAGAAATGCCTTCATTAAATTCGATCCAGTTAACCGATTCTCCTGGGAAGGGTTCTATGTTGATGCGTTGCGAGAATGTTGGTTTGGTTGGAACACCTGTTGTCTTATCAAAGAATTCGGGTAGCCAGCGCTTGAGCGCCTGGGATTCTCCGAGATGAACTTCGTGTTTGATTTGCTCCATAATCGATAAGAGCAGCTTTGTATATGACAAGAATTCCTTCTCGATAGAAGGATTTACTTTGATTCTTCCAGGCACCAGCATATGATTGAATTGATTCTTAACATCAAAAAACCACATGGTTTCCCCTTCAGTCGCGTTGCCTTTTGGACAATACTGGTTTATTAATGGAGTATTTATACTTCAAGTCAAGTAATACCTCAAACAGATCGGGAATACAAATCTTATGTTGTCCAACCATTAGTCTCAGTTTGAAGAGGAATTGCTCAACAAACTTTTCTGGAACTCCCATAGGAATTGCGTTGATTGCCGATATGGCTTGTTCTGAATTACCAGATTCAGCAGCATCACTTATTTCTTTTAATACGCGTTCTTCAATCTTCGTAAGGATATGGCCTATTGATTTATAATGACTTCTGATCTGAATGCCATCCTTATGAAAATTTAACACGTCGTATTCTTGTCGGTATGTTGACCATCAAGTTCATTTAGATGGCTGATATATGCGTTTACAGCCTTAATTAGGGTCTTGCCATAAAAATTCTTTCGCTTAATCGTCACTCTACAGCAAAGACCTCCTGGCAAGTATTTATCACCAACAATGTCCCTCCATTCATCAAACCAGATTTTTGCCCTTCTCGTGGTGCAAAAATCAATTGCGCTTTTAGTCGTTGAGATTAAATTTCTCACAGTCGCCCCTCGTGGTTATTCGGGTATAATTGGAAAACATTGTTGACAATGAATGCATTTAACAAAATGCGTCCCAACGATATGTGGAGAATGTACCTTTTTGAATTCATGAATATGAGAGTCTGTTTTTTGACTCAACATCAAACTTGCATTTTTAAACTTACCATTGGCAAGACTTGTTGTGACATATTTGATCGCACTCAGAAGAATCATCATATCTTCATCGCTTTGAGATGGGTCAAATATCACAATGGCCTCATTCATTTTTTTTGTATGGCCTTTCTAAATAATTCTTTTCCATGTTCATAGGTTGTGTAATTCGACTTTTTGAAAAACCGAGCCCCACAATATTCACACACTAAATTTCCAAGACCATCTGATACACTGAACATTTCTGATAGCAAATGCTCGCCTGTTTCAATTCCAGTACACTCTCGTGGTGGATTAGCATCTCCAATTGATACGTCAAAATTGATTAAGATCTTTTGTTGTTTGTTAACATAATCCAATACTTGCTTAATCAGACTCTTGACATTTAGCATATCAGCATTTGATGGAGTAGATTTTGGAACTATAATGATTGCCGGCTCATTCATGAATAAACGAAAGTCAAATGTGGCACCGGACTGCTCTGTAGACATCTCCTCCACACTATTCTCCTTTTACGAATGGTTCAATCCATTTACGTATACTATGTCTTGTCCCGTCTTTTGATGATCCAACCCACTGTTTCCTCCAGTGGCCAGAGACTTGAAATATAGCAGTAATGACTCGTGTTACATGATCATCATTACTGCCCGTTTCTGTTCCACCAAAGAGTAGTTTTATAATCCATTTCCACAATGACATTATTGTTCTGCCTTTGATGACATAATATTGCCCTCCTATAATGTGATTCCAGAAGTGGTATGAAGATAACAAGAGGGGCTTACTCTGCCCATCCTATCATTTGTACATGTCATCAAGCGGCCAGATGAATGCAACCCCGTTACGTCCGGATATGTATTGGATGCCATCGACAAAATATCCAATATTCATATTTGCCAAGACGCCACGCATTCTCTGTTGTAGTATAGTCTTCAGCTGCAGCATCATCGATTGGTCAACAATAAACGTGTAACCCCAATCGGTCTCAGCTCGCATAATACGGCCATATTGCTGAGTTGTCGTGGTAAACACCTCACGATCGAAGAATCGTGGATCCTGAGGAAGTCCAAGCTCAGCAGAGCCATTGCTGACCGTTCGTACATACATATCGCCCATGTATGGCACAGGGCGCTTGAGGATGATCTGTGCGCGAGCAATGCCATGCTTGAAATCAACACCTTCATTGATAGATGGAGATATCACCACTAATCCAGAATCGGGATTCTTGATGATTCTTTCCAGAATCTCCTCTTTCTTGAAGATCTCGATTGGTCCACTATGGACATTGTTATGGGTGAGCCCAATATCTTTGCCTAGATGAATCAGATAGCTCGGATCGACATGACAAAACTCAGCAATGCGCTTTGCCAGATCAAACGTGTGGCAATGAACAATGATGTTGGGCTTCTCTATTCCATCTTGCTTGAGAATAAATTGTCGTATGGCAGTAATCAAATACTCAAACTCTGCTATAAACTTTGCAGTCCCTTCTTCTGTACGATAGACATATGATGACTTGTCTTCGGTCTTTTCAGAGAAGTTGGTATACTTGCTGTTATCCAACACAAAAACCGGACGACGTTGTCTATTGAAGATGGACGGAACCTTAATGTGTTCACACGAGTCAGTGATTCCATAGATCTTTTTTTTACCTATGAGATCAACCCATGTGCCAGTGCTTAGAAAGATGGTTCTGAATTTTCGATAGAAGAAGAAGTTCATAATGGTTGCGATATTGATTGGAACAACTTCAATAGTTCGCTCCTCATGAAATGGATCGGTGCGATATAGGCGTCGTGCTAGCTTCTGAAGCGGTCCACCCTCACATGCTATCAGAGACTTGGTAGTTCCCGCATCAGTAGTAAACACTGGGTATTCGACATCATTAGCATCGCGATATTTGATAAACGACATGAGAATAATAGTGTCGTTCCATGTTTCAACAATTTCAGACATCGCAGAAGCAACCCTTATCGCCTCATACTCGACGCTGTGACGCCTTTCTTTCATCATAGTTTTTCGCACGTAAGTAGAACACGAAGTAATTAATGGGACACAGTCACATTTGGAATCCTTGTCTAATCCCAAGGCATCCAACTGGTCCTTATAGTAAACTCTTACTTTATTGACGAAGGTTGGGAAAAACTCAAAATGCGGATGTATATCACCACAAAACACAGCATTAATTATCTCAAACACAGAAATGGAATCCAACCTTGATATCTCATTGAGATAGGTATTACTATCCAACATAAACGCCCTTGTGAAGTCGCTCTTATTATGTACTTGAGCAATGCCACCAGGTTGTTCTATCTTCAACAGGTCGCCCATGTGTTTAACCACTCTCATGGCGGCCATAAGTGGCTTGATCGTACTAGTGAAATATGCCTGAAATGCCTCGGAGAAATTAACCGCCCCCTTGCACTCCAGCAATGGAGACAGGTCCATACCAAAGATCGATTTCATTGTGTCGATTGGTATGATCGTCCTGAACATCCTCTGGATGGTGTTCTCCATCGTGTGACACTCATCAATACACATCACCATGCTATTTGAAAAAATACTGGTGTACTTATCAAGCAAATAGTAGATATCAGGCGTGATGACTCGTACCCCTGAATATTTGGCAGCCAATCGCACAGTCTTATATACACACTCAACTGGCGCCATAGAACACCCCATCAGCGACGCCACGGGATACCTTATGGTGTCTGGAGCATCGGCTCTCACAGAATCGGCGATCTTCATTGCTTCTTCAATGGTTTCAAATGCAGTATGCAATTGCCTCTGTCGAGAATCTTTGACATTAGCAAGTACCGCTCTGATATTATTCATGATGTCATCAGCAGATGAGACACTCATTGCATATGTTCTGTCTGAATTATTACACGTTTCAAACTCATCACCACTGTAGTTACACCGAACAACATCATTAGACAATGAGACGTAGTTACAGGCATAATTACCCTTACCCTTTAGTGATCTGACATTGGGCCAATTTTCTCTGGCTATCTGGTCCTGCAGTTGTGTCTGTGGTGTCAGATAGACAGATGGGCCAAGGATAATCATAGTGGTATAGAGTATGATAGATTTGCCGGCACCAACCGGCGCATCCAACATCACGAATCTCTTACCATCAAGACATGCTTTGATCATCTTGAAGATTATTATTCGCTGATTTCCTCGATATGATGGGTCTCCATTTTCATTCCTATATGGAAACTTTTCATCAATCAGATGATAGATGTTTTCATCTGATAGCTCTCGTGCCTCGGGAGTTAATTCAATCTCACCGTCGTTGTTAAATTGCAGTAGCATTTACTGTCCTTGTTTGGACTTTAGTGTATATCATCAGTTAAAAATTTAATCCCAGAACCGGATGTATTTGGTATCGGGATTCTTTTTTCTTCGATAGGTCATAGTTTTATCAGGGAGCCTTACTCTTGGTCCAAAACTAAACTCCGTTGACAGGTGTTGCAATTCTTTATCAGATCGTTCAACAGAAATATGGAAGCCTTCTCCGTTAAAACCTGCCACAGGAATGTCCCCATATTTCTTTTTGGCGGCTTTCAGAATCTTGATTACATTGGCAATTGATGTTGGGGCAAACTGAAATAGCATATCTACCATCTTTGGAACCGCCTTTCTGGCTCGTTCATGTGTCATCCTTATCATGCATGGTGAGTTCGGTTTTATACTCACACGTGCCATTATAAAAGTTACGATATGCCTCATTTCCATCTTTACAGCGACAGAACTTTTTACAGCACTTGTGAAACACTGCTTTTTTGCATTCTTAGCACACTTCTTCTTCAGAGTATAGCGACATAAACACTCCTAGCTTTCACCTATCAAGTGATTTGTATCTCTCTTTGCCAGTACCTCCACAAGCCCCGCACTTTGGAGACCCGACATGATCATAATAGCCGCTGCCGCTACATGCTGTACATGGACGCTCTTTCCATCCATGTACAGATGTTATGTAGCGATCCTTTCGAGCCTGCTTTCTTTGATGATATTCTGATAGCTCCATTATAGAAATCGAATCTTGATTCCAACAATTGAATCATTGTTCTTTAACGTGTGGCAAATATATCCGCCGTCCCCAAGCCCAGAAGAAGCTACGAAACCATTGCCATCAACTATTCCAGCAGGAATGGATCTTACCCTCTTATCGCGATCTTCTGGACAGGTAATGTTGCAACAGCGCCCATACCAATGACGCTCATCGAACGCATCATCAGATTCTCCGACGGCCATGTCGGTGCGTATCCAGTCGTGCTCGAAAATGCCGGCTTGACCAGAGTCAACGCCCACCTCGAATTCTTCCTGTTTCCAACCCCTGGCCGGTATCTTGCCATTCAATAATTCATGTATGGCCCACATTTGGTGAATCCGCCTGCCCCACGTCCGTATCTCGCGATAGTCAACAAGGGCCGACCATTTGCCGACACGAACATTGGGAAGAGACCCCATGCACCATACGCCCTTGTGCCCATTGATGATGTAGCACGGATCGGACACCAGAACTACACCAGACTTCAGTTCAAACGCCCCGACGTTGACGACATTTTTTTTCACATGATTCTCCATATCCATTTGCCCTTGTTGGTGGTCAGTATCATTCCCTTGGAACATGGGTGGGTGATGGAACCATCGCTCCACTTGGTGGTAAGCCGCTCACCGGTACAGCCCTCAAGCTTGCACATCCTGTGGGCCCCAGTGAGCCGGCCGCGCCACTTTCCGGCCTTAGAGATAACGAGCGTACCCATCTGTGTATGGTGTTCTCTCCAGCCTGCATGGCTCTTTTCTGGCGCATAGTCCGCCATACTGTTTGCATTTTGACCGTGGGTTGTCAGACCAATACACGCACCAAACCCGAGTAAGGACCCACAGAACCTCCCCGTCCTTCTTGAGCCCACGTGGACAACTGGTAGGGCACTCACCGTTTGTTTGAGATGTACAGCATAGCGGGCTGCAGAGCGAACAAGTCCATTTAATCATAAAATTTCTTGCTCCCTACATTCTTTTCTCTTTAACTGGGTATGTAATCAAAATCTCATACTTAGTTCGACCACTTTCTTTCATGCGGCATAAGGTTCAATGTGAATAAAGTATTTCGTTCCACAATAATGCTCGACTAATCGTGGAATCTCATGATCATTATTATTTAACCAGCTATCAATACGATTCTGAAAAAGAGTGTTTTTAGCTAACATGATTGTAGCAGTTTTATCTTGTTGAGATATTACTTCAATAGCCTCAACATGAAATGGAACATCAAAATTTCCAACCCTAATCTCACCAAGATAATAACCACGGCATTCATGCTCCAAGTTGATTGTTAATCCGTTTATTGGCAGCTGAATGTGACGCATGATTTTTTTAGTCATTACATTTGTCGTTCAACGTCAATGGTATCACATAGTTAAGTCTAAAATTACTCGGCCATCCACGCCTATCAGCTTCAGCTTCAGCCTCATCTTCGGCAAAACTCTCATTCTTTGCTTCAACATAGAACGATCGTAACTCATCAGAATTCTTATCAAAGAAGTGTGCACGGTATCTCGCCATTACTCCCTCTTTTCCTTCGCGTTCTTGATGGCGCGGGAAAGGTCTCTCGGGGTCTTGATGGTCTTGCTGATCTTCTTGGTCATGGTCATTCCTCCGATCCGTTGAACCCTTTGATACCATCCATGAACCCGCCGCTGTATGAACCAACGGTCACTTCACCCTTCTCGGTGACGTTGAGCCAGAATATTCCATTCTGGGAACAAAAAAGTCCCCCATCTTCATCAGCATTACGGAGCTTCTTGGCCTTCATGTCACGACTCTTTGCGGTGAGATACGGGCCAACCAAACTCGGGTCTACACAACCTACAACATGCAGCACATAGCGTTTTTTCATGATCCACCTCCTTGGAGAGCGTCCAATCAAAGTTGGCATATCCCTCATAGTTACGCATACGGGGGTCGCCCATTGCTTCCTTCTCTGCCTCACGCTCTGTACGATCCTTGATAGTCCAATCTTTCACGACTTTCTCGGCGCGGTATATCCTCACGATCCAATTGCAGACGTTTGTCATTGTTATTTCTCCTCTGGTTTGATATAGAGTTTCTTTCCCAAACCCATTGGAATGATTTTGCCGAACTTTTCCCATTCCCGAATGGCATTAAACACTGACAGGATATGGGGGTCATTGTTTATTTTGAGTGGGAATGTTGCTTCCCGGTAGCCCTCGTCATAAAGTTCTATGGCGAGTTCTGCAAGAAGATCCCGCTCAGCGATTGCTTTAATACGGTTTAATAGTTTTATTTTGTTCACTTTAGTCCACGTTTGAGTGGCGGTTCGGGATGATATGGAGCAGCAAGGAACATCGGTATGTGGGGATGAGGTATGAATAATCGTCTCTATAAATAAGGGGCTGCATATAATGCAGCCCCTCGCTTGTCACCTGAAGCCGAATAGGTTCTACTGGCTTTCCTTCGCGGTGTTGAGAATGGCTTTTAACTCTGTCTGGAAGTCGAAAATCTCTGGTACATTCTCAAAAACATACGTTCTGCCTGCAAACCTGACTTCAACAGGGAAAAATTCCACTATCGGTTTCAGGTTTTCCAGCCGGACTATCGTTTCTCTTGCTTCATCAGCATCCACTCCGAACGCTGTGCGGATTCGGTTGGTGTGATTCATCCAATCCTCCTTTGGGCAGCCTGAATATAATAATACCACTGGGTGATGTGTGTGTCCAGCATTACATTTCCGGCTTAACTACGAATTTGACATTGCCTATATTGTAAATGAACATCGTAAGCCCAACAGTATCTGCCAATGCGAAAAGTGCTTCGAGATATCCAAACCGGTCCTGCTCAACAGCAAACTGATTTCGTAGAACCGCCTCGGTGTTCGCCTCTACGGCAACCCCCAGAACGGGCCGTGATAGCGGGAAACCTATGTGAACCCTGAAGTAATCTACATCATACTGATACTACGTCCATCGTTGAGGTTTATTGAGCCAGAGATCCCGTGGGTACATCTTGGCGCTAAGATGTGAGAGCCAACCCAGGACCGGTGCTTAGAGCCTTCGACTATCTCTGGCCTGCCGAGAGCTGTTCCTACGCAGCCCTCTACTTGACAAAAAATAGTGGTGGAGGTGGAGGGAATCGAACCCTCGTCCGAAACGCCATCCATGCCAACTTCTACATGCATAGTTAGTTCAGATACACTATTTGACACCCTCTATAGAACTAATCTTCTTCTGCACAATCCGGATGGCTGCGACTGCATTTCTTGCAGTCACGGTGACACTGCCTGTGGCGTACATTCTTTTCTCGACACTCACATTAAACTTGGGCATGGTAGAACCTCCTCAGTATTCCTTGTGTACGGGGTTGGTGAGCAACACACGCCAACCCATCTTCTCCAGTGCCTCAATGACCACGGAGAACTGCCACTCCTCAGGGGCCGCATCCTTCACGATTTCGAGGGCCTTGTCATAATCCTTTCCTATGTCCTTGTGGGGATTGTCGTGATCAACAAGGTATACTTCCGGTCCCCACGTAGGTTCTTCATTTGGTCTTGTGGTAAGTACTTGCATCTATGCATCCTCCTCGGTTTTCATAGCTGAGATGGCGTAGGTCTCTCCGTCCTGCTCGACCCATACTGTCCCACACTGATGCTCGATGGACGAACCTTCACGGAGTCCGAATTCCACAGCCACCGCTTGTCCCAGTTCTTCGTACCAATTTTTCTCTGGCATGAAGGTGTTATCCTTTTCTTGAGGGTGGTAGTTTGACCCAGACTGCGCTGCAGCCGGATGCGTCTCTGAACTTGTGCACCAATGGTAGATTATATTTGCGGCTTGTGAACAGGGTGGCATCGGAGAGACTCACCCATCCGTCCTTATTGTTCCAGAACAGGGGTTGGTCGTCGAAGTCGTCCACGTATCCAAAAATGACGTACATATTTATGCTACCTTGTTGTTGAGGACATGCTGAGTATTGCTTATTCTGCTTGCGGACGGATGTCAATCTTCTTTTGACATGTTGGACATATCATATAAACATCGCAATGACCTACGAAATCTTTCTGCCTGCGCTTTAGTGAAAAATTGTGTGACAAGTCCATTTTCCGTAGAAACACGCAAAGCTTTTATCTGCTTGTCCAATAGCTGCTCACAAATATCAACCTTCTTAAAAATGCCCCCAAAGTATAGTGTTGCCGTCCGATCGCAGTTAAATGAATTCGACACAGTCGTAGACAGTCTGGTGGTGTCAGTAAACAACACAAAAACATTCGCATCGTCGTCTATACAAACTCCACCCCCGTACACTTCAATATTAACAACGATCACGTCCGACTCATAAGACAAAGCCATGTTGATGGAAAATCCAACAATGCTGTCCTTGTCAGTAACAATTAGAGGGGCCTTTGTACCACGGACCAACTTGCCTGTCACTATGTCCTCTTGCGTGTACACATACGAGTCACAAGAAGATTGCACAACCTGACCCTGTACACTACAAATACATGCCATAATTATTAAAAAAAACCACACAATAGTTGTTCCTGCACATCGAATATTATACATATTAATCTTCCTTCTCTGGATCATCCGGTTCTGTCTGATCAGTATTATCTTCTGTTTGTTGAATCTTAGTTATAAACATTGGAGCGATATTCAAAATTAGACCATCTTTTTCTTCTTTACCAGCAATAAATTCTTCCCACAAATGACTCATCAGATCTTTAAAGACTTCGTTTGGAATGTGAACTGCTGGATTTCCTGTTGTGCTATACAAGATTGATGATGGCATTATTCCTATCTTTATAGCAAAGACATGATACGATGCAATATCAGGATTGGTAAGACCATATAGTTCCATTGAGTGTAGTTCATCAGACATCTGCTTTACGATGTTATTGAGATATTCCAGATATGACTCAAAGGTATATGTGATACCATTAACGTTTTTTACAGTCTTCATATATCGATCAATAATCTTGATTGCAGAGAATTCCTCTGCTGATTTTGTTATCATTGCTTTGATTTCAAATGGAACATATTCAAGTGGGATGTTTAATATCTCGATGATAGTATGCCATTTTGATTTATTATGTTCAGTATCATCTTTAGCAATACCATTCATGTATATATTATAATATATTGTGAATTCATTATAACCAATAACTTTTTCAATCATTTCACACAATCGTTTAAAGACAATAACCTTAAAGGTATTCCACTCAGCTAATTTATTTGGACCGTTTTTATTAATAAAGATATCATCTCCAGGATATTCGACGAACATATTTGTACTCAGACCTTTAAGCTTTGAATCAAACACATCTGAAAACATCTCAACAACGATGTCTCTTATAGCCTTTTGTACAATATTATTATTCATACTTATGCGAGCATAATCACTATGTTGTTCATTAATTTTCATAAAAAACAGCCTTGCCCAGAAGCTTATATTCTCATCCTTTTTCTCAGGAACAGTATTCATTTTTCTAACTCCTTTGTTTCACTGGTTGACAAAATGCGAATAGTTTCATGACAAACACTTAAGCGCTTAAACTATTTAAGCGCTTAAAAAAGGCACCTAAAGTGCTGAGCGACTTTTTTACCTTTCTCATTTGTCATTCTCACATGTCAGTCTGGTAAAAAAGGCAGTTGTACCATTTTAAGCGCTTAAACCAGTTTAAGCGCTTAAATTTTTGTCATGAAACGGATATTTGTCAAGCGTTTCGCGACAGAAGTTAAGACATTGATTTGAAACAATATATAGAACGGCATGATTTTTGCTTGTATTAGTCGATTAATTAGTTTTAATATATTGATTTATCTATATTTAAAGATATATATATTATATATAACATTACTATAGTAGTTAAATGTACAGTTTCTGTTACTGTTGGTTTGGGACAAAAAAAATTTAGCGAATTAGCGATGGGTTTTAGACCCCCATAAACTCCCAAAATATATAAGGGGTCCTGTGGAATTCTACGGATACGCGAACATTTACTTTCGTGACAAGAATCCCGGCTGGGACATTCATTTTTCAGAATAACACCCAGCCGGGATAATTCACCACGTATTTCCAGCAAAATAATATTGCAACATATCTGACTCCTTAAATCTACATCGTTAATAATTTACGCCCTCTTTTGATGTATCTTGTTGAGTGTCTTATATAAATCAAATACTGCTACGATCAACAAAGATACTTTTGAAATGATGAGAACGGCCTTATAAATGCGTTCCATTCTCTCATTCATTTTCACTACTCACCTCAACTGTTGAATCAACATTTTTTGATTCAATAGTCATTTCAATCTCAGATTCAGGTTCAGACTTAGCAGATTCAGACTCAATATTAACTGGGCCTGATATCTGTTCGATCTTTGAACGACTCGCTGCGAACATCATATGTTCGCTTTGTGATAGAAGATCGAGTCTTCCATCCACATTCACAAGCACTTTCTCTGTCCCATCCTCACAGCGGATGGAGATGGCATTGGACGGCGCGAGAACGAACATACCATCGTACCACCTGGAGACCCTGGCGTACTCGCCAAATCCGCCCCACCCGATCGCCAACTGGAGTGGATACTCGATGGTCATATCGACGCCATTGACTTTTTTCATCTCCTTGGTCTTCTCCAGGATGGTCCAACTGCCAAGATTGCCACCAACGGAGGATCCGGTGTAAATCCTGACAACGAACTTCTTCGATCTGAACTTATAGGTCGGCTTGGCCAACACTACATGTTTATCCGAGATCCGGCGCGGATAAGCCTTGAGGATGACACCACTGACAATTTCCGGTGCCTGGAACTTGTCAGTGGTGTTATGCATCCTCATCTGGAAAGAACGTCTTCCAGGTCCCTCTTCGCCACCGAATACGACCATACGCCCGTCGTGTTCGATGGCTTGAATTCCACGGGTTAGTTCCCCGTGGTGAAACGTATAACAAAACATACGTCCTCCGTTTTGCCCCTTACGCCGGGCTGCGTTGGCCTCGCCAAGCCAAGAGAATAATAGGATGGGAGATCTTGGCGAAAGATCTCCATAATTGTTATGACAGAAAACAGAGGAGAATAACATTGTCCTTAAAATCAGTTGAATGGTATATTATGTATAGAAATTCTAAACCAACAAGGCGATAGAATGACACCTTCTGAACAACAGGTTCTGAATCGTCTTTCCCAGCTTGAAAGTGACGCTCGTAATAACGTGCTCATGAACGCGACTGTTCGTGATACGGTGCAAAAAGTATTGGAGTCAGTGGATAATAAAGATGTCGAGCTGAAAGTCAAACGAGTCTGGGTAGACGATCGTCATGACAATAACGATATCGCCCTGCAGCAGGAGATTCGCAACAAGGGGCAGATATGGGGAGCTGATTTACGAGCACAGCTTGAACTGGTTGATAAAGCTACAGGGAAAGTTATTGACTCTGTTGACAGTATGAAGTTGGCAAACATTCCAAAGCTGACACCGCGCAATACCTATCTCGTCAAGGGTAACGAATATCAGTTCATGAAGCAGTCTCGCCTTCGTCCTGGTGTGTATACGAAGGAACAATCGAACGGCGATATTATGTCGTTCTTCAATGTCGATAAGACTATCGACTTTGATCGTGGGTTCAACAACAACTTCAAACTTCTCTTTACTCCTGAAACAAAACTCTTCGTCATGCAGTATGGAACCAAAACGGTTCCATTGGTCAATGCTATGGCTGCGCTCGATGTCCCCAAGCAGGATATTATCAAAGCCTGGGGCAAGGATGTCTTTGAAGAAAATGAGCGCAAGTATGGTGGTCATGAAAATATCAATACCAATAAACTGTATCTTGCGGTATTCGGCAAGACCCCACCGAAAGATATGCCTGCTGTGACAGTCAAGCAGGAAATAAAGGATAGACTCTTTAAGACGGAATTAGATCCTGACACAACAGCGATCACACTTGGAAAGTCTTACAATCAAGTCAACAGTGATTCATTGCTTGCCGCCTCACAGAAGGTACTTCGAGTTCATCGTGGAACGGAAGAGCCCGATGATCGTGAATCATTGATATTCAAGTCGTTCTTTGATGCTGAAGATCATATACGCGAACGTCTCGTAAAGAATCTCGACAAGATTAAGTGGAACGTCGGAATGAAGCTGTCGCGTACCCGCAGCATCAACAAATCACTCAGCTCACAGACTTTTGATCCGTTCATCTCTGGAACGATTACAACGAGTCAGTTGTCGAATCCGCCGAATCAGACAAATGTCATGTCAATTATCGGCGAATCAAGCAAGACAACAGTCATGGGCGAAGGTGGTATTGGAAGCTCTAATGCCGTTACTAACGACACACGTAACATATCAAATAGTGAAGTCGGATTTATTGATCCGTTACATACACCAGAGGGTGGCAGTATTGGTATTGCTGTCCACACCACTGTCGGTGCGATGAAGATTGGTAATAAGTTGTACAACAAGTTTATCGGAATGGATGGTACTCGTGCAATTAAGAGTCCTAATGAACTATTTGAAAAGTATGTAGCATTTCCAGATGAATATGATGTGACCGGCTCAAAACCAAAAGCAAAAACAAAACATATCAGAGCCATTTATCGTGGAAAGATGGTAAATGTTACTCCTGATAAGATAGACTACATCGTTGGCGGACCAACCAACATGTTTGATACATCGGTTAACATGATTCCGTTCCTTGATTCTATTCAGGGTAACCGTGGATTGACGGCTTCCAAGATGCAGGAGCAGGCCGTATCGTTGAAAAATCGTGAAGCTCCGTTGTTTGATATTCAAGACGATACTGGCCGATCAATGGGACAGCTTGTTGGTACTGCTGTTGGAACTCCAAAGTCTCCAGTGGATGGAGAGGTTATAGCAATTAATGATGGTTCGATTGTCGTTAAAGACAAGGCTGGTGAGAATCATGATGTTCAGATGTATAAGAATTTCTCATTGAACTCTGAGAGTTTTCTTGATAATACGCCATTAGTAGCTGTTGGGGCCAAAGTTAAGAAGGGTCAGAATCTCGCTGATAGCAATTTTACTCGTAATGGCACACTGGCACTTGGAGCAAATCTCCGTGTTGCTTATCTGCCATTCAAGGGTTATAACTACGAAGACTCAGCGATCATTTCTGAGAGTGGCGCTAAGAAGCTTGTATCTGAACACATGTATGATATGAAGGCTAAGCGTTCAGCCAAGGGTGTGTTCTCAAAAGAAAAGTTCAGGGCATATTATCCTGAGAAGTTACCAGCTGAAGCAGCGGCAAAACTCGATAAGGATGGCGTTGTCAGGGTTGGACAGACCGTCAATCGTGACGATGTGTTGATCGCTCATATGGAGCGGAAGATTCCTACTGCTGACGATATTGCCATGGGTAGGTTTGATAAGGCCCTTCGTCGTGATATGGCAAACAATGCAGTCACTTGGGATAACGATCACGTTGGTGTCGTGACTGCTGTTCAGAAGCATGGGAACTCAGTCGTTGTCAACGTTAAGACAGAAGAGCCATTAAAGGTTGCTGATAAGATATCCGGTCTACATGGCAACAAGCACATTATCGCTGCTATTATACCTGATGACAAGATGCCGTATGTCAAGGATACTGGCGAGCGCATTGAACTCACTATGAGTCCAATCGGTGTATCGAACCGAATCAACACATCTCAACTACTGGAAAATGCGGCTGGTAAGATCGCACAGAAAACAGGCAAGCCGTACGTTATCACCAACTTCAAAGATGTTGATAATACTGAGCAGATGCTGAATGATTTGAAGGCTGCCGAACTATCTGATAAGGACGTTTTAGTTGATCCTGAAACAGGTAAGACACTTAAGAATCCTGTGGCAAACGGTATATCGCATATTCTGAAATTGGAACACAAGGTCGACCATAAACTGTCGGCTCGCTATCGTGATGGATACGATTCCAACGAGCAGGCTGCATCTGGTGGGCATACTGGTGGTAAGAATCTTGGCCGCATGGAAATGGCGGCATTACTTGCTCGTGGGGCTGATGAAAATCTGAAAGAAATGTTTCAGATCAAGGGTCAGCGCAATGACGAGTATTGGAAAGCAATGGAAACCGGGCAGTCACTACCCATTCCAAAAAAGGCATTTGTGTGGGATAAGATGCTTGCGGCTATGGCAGGCGCCGGCATCAACGTGGAACAAAAAGGTAAAGTCTTTACAATGGGCCCGATGACGGATGCTGCTATTCTTGAGATGTCAAAAGGAGAGCTGAAGAATCCGTCACAGACATATCGTAAGAAAGATATGGCCCCCATTAGAGAGGGGTTGTTTGATCCGGTCAAGGCTGGTGGTATGCAGGGGGAGTACTACACTCACTTCAAGCTGCCTGAGAAGGTCTTGAATCCTGTTACTGCAAACGCTGCGGCCAATCTCATGGGTATCCCGCAGGTTGAGCTGGAACGGGTCATGACAGGAAAGAAGTTTGTCGATCGTAAGACTGGTGAGATTGTAGACCCTGGAACTCCGGGAGCGTTGTCTGGAGGGCCGGCTGTTGAGACACTGTTAAAACAGATTGATGTAGAGCGTGATTTGAAAGCCGCTGAAGAGCGTATCAAAACTCTGACTAACCCAACTGAAATCAATAAGTATAATAAGAAGATTAAGACACTGCGTTCGTTGAAAGAGAATGGTCTGAAGCCAACAGACTACATGATTGAGAACGTGTTGGTAACGCCCTCGAAGTTCAGACCTATGTTCAGTATGGGCACCGAAGGAACGGTTGTCTTGTCTGATATCAACGACTTATATCAGCAGACGGCAAAAACGGCAGAGACTTTCCAGGAATATAAGAACGAACTGTCCAAGGTTGTGAAAGATCAAGATGTCATTAACGTACAGTTGGCCGAGTCGCGTAAGGCACTGTACGAGGACGTCAAGGCTGTAACGGGCCTGGGAGACCCTACATCGTATCTTCTGAGGCAGAAGAACAAGAAGGGCTTTGTGACCCAGATCGATGGCGGGAAGGACCGCCAAACGAAGCAGGGACTGTTCCAGAGCCGGGTGATGCAGCGCCGGCAGGACTTGGTGGGCAGATCGACCATTATCCTGAATCCGCACCTTGGTGGCGACGAGCTTGGTATACCCAAGGAAATGGCCACCCAGATCTTCCAGCCGTTCATTATGCAGAAGTTAGTCAGCTGGGGGTATAGGCCATTGGATGCTCAGAAGCAGGTTGCTGATGACACTGAGATCTTTCAGCGTGCCCGTCAGGTAGTTGCAGATGAGCGTCTCGTTATTGCAAACAGAGCGCCTACATTACATCGATGGAACATGACAGCGTTCAAGCCTAAGTTGACGGATGGTAAGTCAATTGAGGTTCCTGGAATTGTTGTGGGGAGGAATTTCTCAGGAGATTTTGATGGCGACACTTTTCAGATCCATGTCCCAGTTGGTCCGAAGGCAATGAAGGAAGCGGCTCTTATGAAGCCATCGGCCGGCATGTTGAAAGCAGGATATGATTCAGTTCTAAATATGCCTGGGCAAGACATGGTTGTTGGCAACTACCTTGTTTCAAAAGGTATTGGTGGAGAAGTTCGCAAGGATTCATACGCTGATATAGATGAGGCCAGAGCCGTCTTTAAGTCTGGCAAATTGTCGTACGCAGACACCGTGACTATCGACGGCATCAAAGCTCCTTTTGGAATGCACGAGATCAACGACGTTGTTCCTGAGGATGTTCGTGATTATAAGTCGGTTCTTAATGACAAGACAATAGAAGAATGGATTAAGAAGGTCACACTGAAGTACAATGGCAAGATGGGTATGGAACTTGCCAACAAGATGAAAGATGTTGGTAATGACTATACAACTGAGTATGGTTT
>Ga0315293_10001056_pt1 | contig 26592 bp, 20 predicted proteins | sample YL17G13_20_MG_FD_203071 | JGI IMG/M metagenome (GOLD analysis project Ga0315293, IMG submission 203071) | Sediment microbial communities from Yellowstone Lake, YNP, Wyoming, USA - YL17G13_20 | ecosystem: Environmental > Aquatic > Freshwater > Lake > Sediment | place: USA: Wyoming | collected...
CGTTTGCTCGATGCCCTTGAGCATGGATTGGAGCACTGTCTGTTCCAATTTGGCCTGAGATTCGTCGATCTCGCCCGCCTTGTACCGTTCCAAGACCACTTGGAGTTGCTCAGCTATCTTTTTACTGTCCAGTTTTATGCCAGTTTTGTTTTCCACCGTAGTCGCCACGTATTCTGTTTTAAGCTCGTCGAAGTATCTGAGTTGGAGTTCCATCAGCTTTTCTGTACTTATCTTTGAGAGATCACGACCGCTGATTTCCTCTTGGATGGTCTTCAGTTGCCCCCCGAGTAGTCTAATCCGGCCCTCTTTGAGCATGAAATACTCTTCCTGGAGTGCCTCCAGCTCCAAGGCCTTCGCTTGTGCTATCTGGTCGAGAAGCTCTTGGTTCCAGTTGCTTAGCGTACTCGTAGAGACTTTTAATTCCTTGGCTATCTTGGTATAACTAAGACCTCTGGCCCTCAGATGAATGAACCTGCTTTTCTGCTCTTCCTTGCCCAGGTCGTCCGTCTCGTTATCTGCATCTATAGGATTACCTTCTTGGGAATCAATGTCATCAATTGTCACTGTCTGCATCAATCGCTCTCCTTAGCATGGGTCTGCACGAGGGCTTTGATTGCCGCTTCGCCCCGGTTTGAACTGATGCTCTTTAGGTGGATGCTTATCGCCCACCTTATATTCTCGCTGTCGCATAGGGAGTTTTTGCTTTTTACCTTTTTCTTTGTTTCCACTTAAATTCCGTTCCTACTATAAGTGACGTTCCAGTAGTTCCAGCGACCGGCTGACCTTTTACTGACCTTTTGACCTGTTTTTCCCATTATCTTATCACCTTAATTCCCTACTAATTCATAACTTATCGACACAATGACTAACGGCTACAGAGGTCGTTGCTCTTACTTTTTGCCACTTTTTGAGCTAAAAACCGCATCACCTCATCGAGCGGATAACGCACTTTCCGGCCTATCCGAACGCCGCAAAGCATACCCTCATCTCGGTAATACTTCAGTGCCCGTTCCGGATGGTTACCGTCCAAGCGAAGCAGTTCTATTGTCTCATCAGCCGTCAATATTGCTGGAGCCGGACGACCATCAGGCAAGAACACTACCGAGTATTTCTGCTCAACAATGTCCATCAGCGATTTCTGAATTCCATTTTACTTGCACAATCCTTTGTGTCCCGTGTGTCCCATGTTTCTCCTATCTTCATTCTTATTTATTACCCTTGTTCACATGCGCATTGAAATAGAGATTTAATAGGACACATGGGACACCAAACCATCATATACGTATTCTCTGTTCCTTCGAGGGCCGATTTTTCGCCGTATAATGTGCGGAAAAATCCTATTTACGTGCTTACCAAACGGACTTTCGCTCATCGGTTTATACCCGTTCGTTTCACAATAACTCTTGTACTCACTGTAAACTTCGGCGCATGAGACGTATGTTCCATTTAATGAATCTTCGTAGTGATCCAACAAGAATGCCCTGGCCGGGTCAGCATCACGCCGATATTCCTCCATAAGTTCCTTCTGGCCGTCTGGGATAGTGAAACCCTTTTCGTTTAGCCGTTTAAGTCCCTGCAAGGCCCAATTGAGTATCCCAGGTAACTCCTTCTTCAGTAATTCAGCTTTATTCTTGATTTGCAGCTTTTCTTCAATAACCAGACCGAAAGGCACGAGTTCTATTCGCCGCCAGATAGCTTGAGTCTTATCACCGAAACGTGGCAGACTGTTAGTTGCGATCATCAATTTAGCTGTAGGCTTGATTTCGACAGGGTCCCGGTTTTTACGATCCACAGTCAGACGGTCTCCTGCAACATAGCTTTTAAGCATATTCTCTGCTTCATCCTCAAGAATGCGGCTTGACTCGTGTGTTAGGTTCACCACTTTGCCTATGGTGCTGTATAGAGCAAAACGCTCACCAAAACGCATTAAAGGCACCTGGGAACAATTCTCGACTCCAACAAGGCTCTGAACGATATCGAAGAGTACACCCTTGCCGTTAGCGCCTTCGCCAACGCACAAAAGAAACTTTTGCTCTCTGAGGTCTGGTCGGAACAGGTAGCCGACAAATTCCTGCAATAAATCGACATAGCCCTGCCGGCCTAACATAATGTCCTGCAGGAAAAGCTCGAATCCCGGGCATGGCGCATTGGGATCGTATTGATAAGGAAGTTGAACGAGGCTAAAATAATTCGGCGTGTGCGGGATCAATTCGAGTGTTTGAAGGTTTAAGAGTCCGTTATCCATGCACAAGAACCGTCCCCTGTCCTTGCGGTCCAGAAATGTATTAAGCTCCTGCGTTTCCCTGATATGGACTTTCGTTTGCAAGTTAAGAATAACGTTATTCAAGAGACCCGCCTTTACCGGGATATGGAGCTTTTCTCTATAAAATATATCACTCACATATTCCTGAAGGAACTGTGTAACCCTCTGCTTAACAGTATCGTCTGAGATTCTAATATATCTGCCTTCTTGCCAAATATAGTATTCTTCCCGCCACCTGCGCAATGTATAGAAGGCTTCTTCCGGGGCAGGATCATCCAAGTCTACTGCCCAGCAGTAGCTATTCAGAAACTCCCATGCGAGCAGAGTTGGATCTGAAAATGTTTCTATCTTTTCTGCTTTTTTCATACTATATTGTGCCTAAATTTGCGTGGTTGCATCTAATTCACTCAGAACATCATCAGCAGATTTTCGTCTCAGCACCCAAGAGGCACGCTGAATATCCTCTGATCCCCAAAGAAATGCGCCGCCGGGGCCTTTTGGCGGCGCGGTGATCCTATCCTCCCATACGGCACGTGTCAGACTGCTAATGTTAACGTTCAACAGCCGAGCTACTTGTTTCGTCCCTAAGCACACCATAATATTCACCTTTCACTGATTCACATACTTTCAAAAAAATACTCATCTATTGTCCATATCACTTTATATTTGACTGTATTTTCATTCTGCATCCTTATCGTCACTTTGGGGGGTTTTTACTTTAATTACCCGCGGCATAGTTTTTTAATGTCACCTTGTGATTACTCCTTTTCCATAATAGGCTTTTCTCAAAACACTGTATTTTCGATTATCTAAACACTCACGATGAGCGTTTTCAAAAACAACCGTTTCTTCGTCTTTTTGACTGCAATTTCATTTCGGGTTGAACACTTACAATTTTGAATGGTCGGATTATTCTTTATGAGCCAATAGTCCGATTTTTAGGAAATGGCCGTTTGACTGCGTTCTTTTCGCTTTATACGGCTTTTAGAAATGGAAAAAAATATTTTTATAAAAGTGTGATTTTGCGCTTTGATTCAACATCAACTCGGAAATAATCTCACGCATTTGCAACTTATATTCGTGTTTCGCTTATCTTTATAAGACCACCGTTTCGTTTCAACTAAACCTTTATCTTCTAAGCTTCGAATTGCTCTATAGGTAGCAGAAAGTTCAGGGGATGATATATAAGCAATTCCAGTAGAGGGATAAATCTCATTTACTAAATCTTTGCATAATACCCAGCGGCCGCGTTTCTTTTTCAGATGTTCTAAAATTGCCCTTTGTGTCTTGCCTAATCCTCTGCTCATAAATATTTCCCAAAAGGGTTGGCTGATGCGGAAACCAGCCCCGTGTCGATTAATCCATTTTCAATTCTTCACAGCCGGCCTTAACTTCTGATACTTCTTGGCGGCTTTGTATGAACATTTCTTACACAATTCGTTTAAACCATCTCTGGCTGATTTATTATTATAAAACGCACTCTCAGCCTTCCACTTACTTTCTTTCTCTACGGTTGTTCTATTGGCCAGCCGTGTGTAATAAATCTATTTCCTTTTTTTCTCTTTACGGTTATTAAGTTCACTAAAGATAGACCGTTGAGATTCCTGAATAAAAAAGCCGGTCCTTTTGAGCAGCTCTTCGTACTCAACTTTCGACAAAGGTACAAATTCATTCAAATGTGCCGTTACATCATCATCCCAGTAATTATCATAATCAAGCTCTTCCGCATTCAGGTCTTTTACAAGCAACGGCCCGCTGGTGGATAATACTTTGCCGGTGTCATCGATCTCGATGGCAAATAGGTCGCCGCTCCTTTTGTGTCGATATAGAGCCTTTTTACTCATTCTATTGGCCAGCCGGTAATCGACTTTCAAGTCCTCATAAATGCTACTAAACAGTTCTAATACTGCTTCGAAGTTCTCAGTGATATCTTGAGCGAGTACTTCCAGGCTGGGCAGATTATCAGAGTCCTCAGGGCTCTCGTCTTTGAGCCAGAAGGTGCCCACAATCACCTTATCCCGCTGGACCAGCTTCTCATAGCTAAATGCCCTGGAAACACTCCCTCCTATCGTCCAATTGGGCGCACAGCCCATCTGGGATCATTGAGGGCTGCGTCCAGTTCGCTGCCAAGCAGCCTTGCCATCCTTTGTCCTTTGGTCAGCCCGGCGTGGAAGGATTCAAGCTCTCTACACTGTACAGGGCTCCAATCGGGATAGCTGTCCAGCCGGTTTCTACACAGTTCAAGCCGATGAGCACCTTCTATGTCGCGCGTCATCTGCCTGTAAAATGTCTTGTTGAGGTCCGCAGCCGATCCTTCGATGCACACGAGATACCGGCCAAGCTCCTTGATGAGCCGTTGCTTGCAGGCATCAAGCTGGCGGTGCAGGGCAACTGCTTCTCGTTGGGCAGCCAGTTTGGAGCGGCGTCGGACTTCTGCGGCAGCCTCGCGAACAGCAGCATCCTAGGCCTTACGCCAGTGCTCCGGATCCGGATAGCTGCCATCCCATTTCTCAGCGAGGGCGGAGAGGTCGCTGAGTGTCTTGACGGAAACCATCTCCAATTTCCCCACCCAGACGGCGACTGAAGAGCGGAACGGTCCTTCCTGGGATGAGCCAATGACCAAAGGCAACCTCTCACCAGTTCGGACTAAACGACCAGCCAGATCCCACAACTGAGCAACGAGAGGCGACATGGGAATGGCAGAACGGTCTGCTTCCAAGGCTTCCACATCGGGGCCAAAGGAGGCTTTCGTTGCCAATCCACGTACCTCAACACACCGCTTGCCTTTCCGCCGGACCGCCCGAGGCCCAAAGTCGCCAGATAGGAACGCGAACGCTGCTTCGACTTCATCGCGACGAACAGCGGCTCTGATTTGCTCCACTGCCGAAGCGGCGCCCTCCAGATACATCTCCCTCATCAGGTTGTCCTGCTCGACCTCGCTGGCCTGCGCTGTCAGGATTTCTGGATTCACCGGCTCTTGACCCATCAGCATCCGACGTGCTCTGGCCAGCACCGGTTGCATTGAGCCGACGAAGTGCTCAAAAAGCCGACATCGCTGCCGAAGAACCGCGTAGACCTGCTCGTCCACGCTGTCTGTCAGAAAGAGGTTGACCACTCGTACATCAGCGTACTTCTGCCCGATTCGGTCGATTCTGCCAATCCGTTGTTCGACCTTGCTCGGATTCCACGGCAAGTCGTAGTTGATGACCGCCCCGGCAGCCTGAAGGTTGAGACCCTCGCTGGCGGCGTCAGTACAGATCAGGACCGACAGTTGCCCTTCCGAAAGAGCACGCGTAATAGCATCCTTTGTGACGATCTTCCACTCCATACCATTCCAGATGGCTCCGCCAGCACCACTGTAGCACCCCAATCGCTGGTCATAGTGGCCTACCAGAGACTCCCGGAGGTACATCATGGTATCTGTGTATTGCGTGAAGACGAGTGCCGGCCGGCCGTCATCTGTAGCGTGACGTAGAATCGTGAAAAAGGCGTCCCGTTTACTGTCGCAAGCACCCAGGGCTCTCAGACTGCCCGAAAGGGAATCAACCTCATCCCGCTCCCGTCGTGCCACTTCCGGATCATCGGGCAAAGCAGCGGAAATGCGGCCCTCAATATCACCCTCTGGCAAATCGTCAAAATCCATGTCCTCTGGAGTGTCGCCCCTGTTGACATCCCATAGACATGCCCGTTGACGAATCACGAGTTCCAGGCCCTCGCGCCGCCGGCGCAGGCTTTCTCTCAGGGCAAACGGCGAACTGGCTGCCCGGCGACGGTAGACCGTCATGACAAAGCCCTTGCCGGCCTTCTCACCTTCCAGTTCCTCGAATCGCTTGTCGATGTAGCCAGTTATCGCGTCGTAAGCCTCCCGCTCGCGAGCATCCCGATAATCGTACTTGATGTCACTGACTTGTCGGTGGGGTGGCGGGCTCTTCAACAGGCCCGCCTGATGATACCGTCGCAGCGTTGTTCGAGTATTTCGGTGCATCCTTCGTGCAAGCGGTGAGGCCTGGCGCAACCAGTCCGCAACCTCTTCACGGTTGCCGGGCCGTGTGAATGCGAGCTGATTGGCTAACGACCGTTGGTCCATCATCGTGCCGAGACGACCCTGCAGATCGGGAAACTCCTTGTCCCCTACAATCACAGCGGCTGCCGTACTGGCAGTCTCCATGCTGCATTGACCACTGCGAATGGAGGCGATGGCTTCGTAATAGCTGCGGACGGCCGAGAAGTCCGCCAGCCAGGCGCCGCCTTCCCCGAGCACTCCTAATAGGTCCCACGGTTCCCATGGGTGAGTCTGCATGGGCGTTGCACTGAGGAACAGAATCCCTCGTGCGCGGCGGCGAAGCTGAAGTTGCCGAAGCAAGTTCAGCAGCAGGTTCCCGGTGTTGAACTCGCCTTCTTCCTGTTTCCGCCGGCGGGCCGCATGGGCTTCATCCAGAAGCACAATGTCCCATGGCTCGGTCTCAAGCATGGTCGGCAGATTTCGCTCTGTCCGGGCTGTCTCTCGGCTGAGCAAGAGCACGTCCTCTTTCAGCGCATCAGCCAATCCCTCGACCCTTTGCTCGCTTTCGTCCGGCCAAACCAATTTGTTGATCCCCTCCAGCCGTGGCACGATCAGACCGCCTTTTTCCCGCAGTTCCCCTTGCCATTGCTTCGACAGACCGGCAGGCACCAGCACAAGTGCCCGTCGTACACCACGGCCTGCCATCAGCCGCCGCAAGACAAGGATGGCTTCAATTGTCTTACCCATACCGACTTCATCGCACAGCAGCCGGCCATCCGGCCAGGCGTTGGCTATCTCCTCAACGACATGCCGCTGATGCGGCCACAAATCGACCATCGCCGTTGCATCGCATGTGTCGCCTCCATCCGGGAAGAAAGGAGCCTCCACGATGTACTGCCAGATCATCGCTGCCTTTTGTCGGTCAAGGGCGTTGGACGGTTCAACTACCGGCGGCTCTTTGGGGGCGAACTTAATGAGCTTCAGCCGCAGGGCTTCTGGCAACGTCACAGTGTGCACATCGGCGTGGTTGTCCTTCCAGAGCAGGTCGAACTCCTTGCGGTAGTTCTCGTACCGCTCAGCATCGCCCCAGGAAGTCGATACCTCCAACTGCTCGTAGTTGCCTACGAGTCCTTGTGTGGATTCGTTTCCGCTGCCGGCGAAGACTATGGCATCGCCAACGGGGTCAGTCATAATGCCGTACTTGCCGTGGACGATCCCGGTTCCGTGTCGCATCACGCCCACACGGACCGAGAGCAAACCTTCCTTTACAAGCCACCCCAGCATCGCCAGCCGCTGTCGCTCCAAGACATCCTTTGGGTTCTTGAAATGCTTCTTGAGTGTTTCCTCCAAGCGGCGGGTATCACCCGTCTCGACCATTGTCCTCACATCCTCACGCGAAAGCTCTTCATTGACGATCAGCCGTACCGCCGGTTTCGGTGCATCATTCCCCATCGCGATCAGTCGCTGAATAAGTCTGCCGAATCCTCGCGCCGCCGCAGCCAGGACCGTGCTGGAGAAGTATGCGCAGCATCGGTCGTATCTGACCGCCTCAGTCAGTCCGGGCACGTACAATTCATCCAGCAACAGCGGGTCTGGACCCTGTAGAAACCGCGTCCATACCCTCGAACGCAGTCCGGCTGTTGACGGCATCTCTGCCATGGGGTGCTGGTCACTCTTCTGAGAGCCCATTGTCCTCTCCCTCATCTTTCTCTTCAGCTTCCAGTCCTTCATCCTGGCTGTCCTCTGCTTCCTCTTCGGGAAACGCGAGCATCCCTTGAGGAAGCTGCTTTTCCTTCCACTCCGGCGGCTCGATACCAAATAGCGGCTTGAGCATCTCATGCCATGCCCGGAACTCCGGAAACATTGCTGCCGTTGATTTCTTGCCTTTCTCGAACTTCACGGCCTCCGGTGCCGCTCTTGCCAGTGCATCCATGAGTTTGGCAATAGCCGAATCCGGCCCCCATCCCTGCTGCCTCATTAACGCTTTGGCCGAGCCGATCCCACCGGTGCCGCCCTTGGCCTCGATGTACCGAAGAGCCGCTGCATGACAGGCGTCGAGGGCCGTGAGAAACTGCGGGTCGTTCGGGTGGACCTTGCGGATGTCCTTTTTCGTTCGCCTTTTCTGCTTGACCACAGTCCCGAAGAGCAATTCCTCCATTTCGTTCGGCTCCAAAGCCCGCTCGCGACGGCGGTCCTTGGCTGGCAGAATCTTGATCTTCTCGCCGCTCTTGCTGACCAGACCGGCTGTGATGAGTTGGTCCACGTCCATGCCGACAGCCTTGCCGAGCAAGTTGGCTTCGTTGTACCGGAACTCGGCCGCTCCCAGTACATCCCAGCAGAGCAAATAGAATTGGCCTTCCGGCTCCACACCTTCCAAACCCTTAGCGGCTAATTGCTCAATGCGCCACCGGCTAACTGCGTCGGAGGCTTCGTCAATGGCCTTGGCTACGCCGACTTCTTCGCCGACGTCCGTGCGGACCTCGTCGTACCGGCTGTAAACCTCCATCGCAGGGCCAAACGAACCAACGAGTTGGTCAATAGGATTCAAGCCTTCATTTTTGAGCCGCTCCGCAGATTTACGAGCCACCTGCCGAATCTCCTCGCGCATCTGGGCGTCGAAGTAACCGACGCCTGCCCCGGCAGGGCGTTTGCGGGAGACTAGGATTACTGTGCTCTGAGCAGCGTTCTTCCTGGCCTGGTGCAGGCTGTGTTCACTTTCGGTCTTGACGGGCCAGGTCGCCTCGATCATAAAGCCGGCCCGGATGAGCGACTCGAAAAGCGCCTCCCACGCCTCCTGCTTCTTGTGGGTGAACATCACCGTCAGCACTCCATCGTCACGCAGGATGCGGCGACACTCGGCGAAGGATTCCGCCATCAATTTGCGGTAGAAGACACGAGCCTCGGTCTTGGCGTCCTTGGTCTTGGCGTGGTTCTTCTTGAACCGTGAGGCATTGACCACCGCCTCCTGGTCGTGGTCGCATAGGTAGGTGCTGAACCACTCCGGCCGACGATGGCCCTGCGTCCGCTTGAGCCAGACGTAGAAGAAATTCGCCAGCTCCGAATACTGCACGTTGTCGTCGTAGGGCGGATCGACGACGATGGCCGTAATGCTTTTGTCTGACAGGAATGGAAGAGCCGTCGCGCTGCCAGCCGTGATCTCAACAGTTCTCCCGTCATCGGCACGAGGTAATTCCGCAATCTTTCGGTAAGCATCAACAACGTTATCGACCGCCCACTCAAAGCCAACACCCGCGCCGCAGGGGGCCATCTCAGCGAAAGTGACTTTGAAGGAGAAGTCATGGCGGTCAAACGTGTTTGCCATGCCTCCGCGCAGGGCGTGCCAAAAGGACGACGCACTATTGTAGTTGGCGAACTTGTCGATCACGAACGCCAGCAGATGCACGACTGCCTCGCCAGCGTCGGTTCCTTCGGCCTTGGCGATCTCAGCGCGGAGGCGGTTCAATTCCTCGACGAGCGTGCCGAAGCAGAGCAACTGGCGCGGCGCGAACATATCAGCCCAACGAGGCATACCGTAAAGACGAGGGCGATCGTCGCTGGACACCTCCGGGTACATCTCCGTCGGGATAACGTTGTTCTTCTCCCAAGCGAGGCGGAGCTTGTTTACCTCCTTCTCGGCGGCGACCAATGCATCCAGGTCAACCTGCTCGGGCGGTTGGAACCTCAGGCCCTTCGTCTCCTTGATCGCCACGGCATACAGGGCGCTTCGCATCCGGCCCTGCTGCGCCATGGATTTGATGTAGTCGGCCGGGATGGGTCGGCCGGTGAACACGGAGATGCCCTTGCCATCGCCATAGCTGGGCGGGGGCGGGTCCTTGATCTGCCCGTCCGCCTTGCCTATCTCTTTGATCTGCACCCACCAAGTTCCCTTCTTCTCGTCCACCACCGGCACTGCCACCACGCGTTTGCCCTCACCCTTGGGCTTGAGCAGATACCAGTCCGGCACCAGCGGCGTGTCGAACCCGGTATCGGGGCAGGGCACCGTGCGGGCGAAGATGTAGGCATGCACTGACGCGAATCGGTGCTCGGGATAGAACCGTGCGAGCCGCTTGTCGATACGTTCGAGCCATACCTTGGCCCACTTGCGTGTCTTTGATGCCAGTTGCGGACCAAAACGAATCGGGTAGTCTACGGTCGCCTCCAGCACGGAGCAAGCGACCGGATTGTATTCGTTGGCGAGTGTCTTGAAACCCAGGCGAGCGGCTTCCAGCGGGATCGAGCCGCCGCCGGCCATTGGGTCGATGACGATGATGTTGTCGCCCCAGAGATTGCACACCGCAGCATGTGCAGCGTCGAGGTCTTTGGGTGATACGTTGGCCTTGAAGGCACGGTCACAATTGAATCCGCCCTTAACACGGTAGCCTGTGTCCATCAGTTGGCGGATCTGGACGAGTTCCTGCGAACTGTGGCCAAAGCCCAGTAGCCGCTCAAATACGTCGCGCGGGAAATCCGCCGGCAAGAGCGATCCCAACACCGCCGCCCGGCTGGCTACAAGCGGTCGCCGCGCCCACCAGACGTGAAGGTAGGTGTGCGGCGCCAGAGCGCTGGCACTGCCGCGTTCGCGCATGCACTCCACGCCAATAGCCGCCGCCGGCAACCATTCTTCAATAAGAAGTCTGGGACGATTGTTCTTTACAGCCATTTAGATTCATCCTCTATCAAGGTTGGATTTGCAGCGAATTTCTCGAATGAAAGTTTCGTCCAGCGAACCTTATTCTTCTGCCTGAAAAACCGCATGTAGCGGTCTCTCTCGATCTCTCGCTCCTGTTTCTTTTTGCCTTTGTGTTCGTTGACGATGAACACCTCAGGCGCCTCACCTGTACGATTCACCTCAGCCCGCTTGAGCAGGTATTTGACGTGCATGTCCGCATCTGGGAACGAGTACCCACAAAAGATAATTCGTCCGGCCTGCTTCAGTTCTTCTTCCGCTCGCTTCCATATCTGCTGAAGGTAGAAATTCGACATCACCTTGAAGAACGTCGGTGGAACGACGACGGGCATCTGAAGCTGATGACACTCTTGGCACCGGATATGCGCTGGCGCGCTGGGTAACTCCGCAACCACCTTATGGCCCGGAAAGAGCGACAGGGTGTTGCACGCGGGGCAGGAGAGCCAGTTTAGGGACCCGTGCAGCTTCAGCAATAGGCTGGCGACAGGAAACAGTCGGCTGTCACTGTGAGGTGTTGGTGTGAAATCAACACCGTAGTCCGGCAGTCTCTGGGTTCCCCCGTCGATTGAAACTCGCTCAATGGCGTTGTCGATGATGATATCGTAGTTGAGGCTGATGAAGGTTGTCCGGCAGAGTCGGCCGAGTTCCTGAAGATGGTTCACGAGCTCAATGTGACGGGGACAGTGTTGGCGTAACCTCTCTTGGAGAATCAAAGCGATTAGGGCAGTCAGATGGTTTCGCAGTTCTTGCGTACCTGTCGCGTGCGGGTCATCACCCATACCTCGAAATAACTCTTTCCGGCTATCCGCAATGTCAAGGATACCCAGAGCCTCCTCAAAGGTGGGGAGTTCGACGCCTGCCAAGCTGCCACGTACGTCGATGCCCCACAATTGCCGGAAGTACCGTTCCAGGGCGGCCCTCATATCTGGATCGACGCGGTTCTGGATCTCCGCACTCTGAAAGTACGCCCAAAATAACTCTGCCTGCAACGGCGCCCCATCGGCCTTGGATGCCCCCGCGCCCAGGAAAATGACGGTCCTTGGATGGCCCGCGTCACGTGGAGTCATGCCTTACCATCCTTTCTGGGCTTCAATCCCTCTCGCCCCATACTCTCGATAAGCCCGGCTGCCTTCATAACGCATTCCAGGCTGATCGGCGGCGTTTGCTTCTGCTGGCCCATGTAGCCGGCAAGGTACTGCTCCGAGGGGTTGCTGATGCCCAGCCGGGTGCAGACCATGTACGCCACAGACTCGGCCTCGAACTCTCTCACGTGGTGTTCGAGCCCACGCCTGTCCGGCCACCACTTGTCGTTTGGGGTGCCCAGATGCCCACAGTACAGATGCGCCAGCTCGTGAGCCAGGGTTGTATAGCAGGATTCTTCACTGGCATTTGCACTAAGCTCCAATTCATAGCGAACGGGCACGGTCGTCTCGCCAAATCTCAACATCTTCGCCGGCACACTGGCTGGAGCAATCGACCCTCCTTGTTGTGAGCCGAGCTTGGCGGTATGGATGGCAATCCCATCCCGCTTGGCGTTCTCAATCGTCCTGGGAAATCGCTTGCCGATCTTGCCTGCTCGGACCTCAAACGGTTTCTCTACCTCGGGTGGCAAAGGATCGCCCTCGGTGTCAGAGACATCAAAGACGAACATCACTGGCCCCATGGGCTGAAGAATGACCAAGGGCCTTGCACCCGGATTGACATGCCGGCCGTATTTGTTGAGCCAGCGGTGCGGCGGAGCTACGAAGCTTGCTCCGGGCATTTGAATGTGAACGAGCATCGCGTTGAAAGGCGAATAGAATCGAAAACGAGCAACAAATTGCAGGAGTTCATGGTATGCCGTGCCGTCGCGATACTGGTGGGTCAGATTGAATAGGTCATCCAAAGCCCGCTTGGCTGCATCCTGGTCCCATGCGGCAGCCGGCGTATTCTCAGCCCCGATCTCGTCCGGGAAGTCGAAGACCACTTGTAACTGATCTTCCCGTGGTCCCGCAGACTTTACGTCGTCATACATAGTCTCCCTCACTTCACAGCTTCTACGAGAATACGAAGTGCTCGGATCGCTCGCTTACCAGCTTGTCTATTCATAATTCCAAACCACCACGCCGCCTCCGTGCCGTCAGCGTGTCGCAGATTCTCCGCTGCCTTGTGTAATCGACCCGCGTTCCTAAGCCCGACCGCAACCAGGGCATAACATGCCACACGAGCACCCCAGTCCGGATCGAGCGGATGAAACGGCCCATAAGATAGCTTGGTCGGCTCATTGGTCGATTTGCGGACCGCCTCGCGCAGCAAACCCGCCCCGGCTGAGAACGCCAAAGGTGAAATCGCCGCAATGCGGGTCAGTCGCTCTTCCTGGTTTTCTGTGAGTGATCGTCGGTATAGAATCGCCGCGTCCCCGGTATTCCGGCGGACCACTCGTAACGCAAAACTGGCCTTGCGAATTGTCATTTGCCACCATCCATAGGTTTGTCTAAAGTTGCTCTTACAGACAGCGCGTCCGGCGCTGTATCACGGGCCTGCTGGAGCAAATCCTTCATCCCTGTTCGGCCTGATGAGCCGAAGGTGAGCTTCAAGTCTGCTTCAAAACCGCCGCCTTCCGCGAGAGAATTGAATACCGTTTGTGCAATGGTCAATGGCTTCGCGGGGTGGGCTGGCCTCACATCATCGGCGCGGAAATGCATCGCACCACCGTCTCGCAGGTTGCCACCCGTCACGATGGTAAGCAGAAGCTGCTCGGCACCTAACGGCTGCGCCACGCTCAGCAATGAGCCAGCGTCGCTGGGTGTGCCGGCAATCAGGTGCAATTCCAGCAGCGGGCGGTCCTGGGCATATTCCAGAACCCTGTCCCAGCCTTCCGGCGTGACTTTGGTCGGACTTGGTGTTGTAACAGTGGTTGAGCCGCCTCCAGGGCCTCCACCCGACCCACCACTTGGTGGTGAAACAGCATCTTCGTTCAACCATTCCTTTGCGCAGTCGCTGTTCGCGGCCGTAATCCAGATGGTGTCATCCAACGTAAGGCTTTGGAGTGTATCCGGCACGCGGCGGCGGCGCCCCAGCAGTCCCTGGACGTGCCCCGTAGCGTCATAAGCACGGCCATCGGACAGGCGGATGACGATCTTGCCTTCACCCACGGCTTTCAGGAGCGTTGCCCGCACGACGGAGCCGTCCGGGATCAGCCGCAGGCCAGGAGCAGACAGGAAACGCTCGTGGACATGCTTAGCGGTGTATACGCCGGGCTTATCGGGCAACGGCGTCGTGCCAGGCAGGACATGCTTCATAAAGCGGTCCACATCGAGCGCCTGCCCGTGTTCGTAAATCATGTGCTTGTCTTCGAGAAACTTTCTCAGACAACTCTGACCGAGAGCCTTGGCGAGTATCTGTTCTTCAGGCACCTGGTGTGTCTCGTCCATGTGCCGATCAATTCCACCGGTGAGCACTACTTGGTCAAAGGCACGGCGGGTCTGTATTTGGAACTGCTTGGTGAGTTCCGGCATAATGCGTTTGAGTTGCTCCGCTACGAGCTTCGCCGAACTACTCGTCCTGTCGCCGCGAGCATCCCGCTGGCTCTCTCTCTGGATAGCGTCCGCCGCCAACAATCGCTTGGCTCGTTGAACAGCCTCGTTCAGGGCCACATTCGTGGGAGCGACTGCGACTATGGCGTTTAGAAAGCCGCGAGGCATTGGGGCAGCCGGATCGGAGTCGTCACAATACGCAACCACCGCCTTGGCAATCTTCTCGTCCTCACAGAGAGCCAATTGTAAATCGGCTGATTCGGTCACCTGCTTTGCTGCTGTAGGCCAAGCACAGAGCTTGAACGTTATGCCCTGGAAATAGCCTTGGGCCTCTGACAAAACGTGGCCGCGTGCGTCCTCAGCAAGGACCTGTGTCGCGCGCTCCTCAACCTGCTTCAACACATTTGGCTCATATCGGAACTGGCAACCGCGTCCGCTTGATGTCGGGTAGGTGTGCCAGCACACACCCATTAGACGCTCTGTTGCTTCGGCAGGTTCCGGGCCCGCTTCGTCGGGCCGAAGGACGGCGAGCGCCAAATCAGCCGGCTCCATCCCGCTATTGGCCGTCATGGGAATGCTTTCGAGTAGCACTGCCGACGCTGCACGGGTATGGATGCCTCTCTGGCCACCATCAAGCTCCAGCGCGTGCTTCTCCACGTCGGCGGAGATAGCCGCCTTGAATTCTGGTCTATGGAGCCGGTCCAGAAGGTCAGCCTGAATACGTGGACTTGTCCAGTCGATGTCGCCAGCCGTAATCAGTTCCAGATCGGTCTTCCTTTCCCATACGTCGCGCACGATCCTCGCGAATAGTCGGAGCACGCCACGACTCTTCTGGAAGTCGCCCAAGGCGCCGAGATGATCTGTGGCGGTCACGAGCAGTCTGGGGTGGAATGGATAACAGTGGACGATTTCCTCAGCATATCTGGCACCTGCTGCATCGGGGGACAGTGTGCCCGGCAACTCTTGTACAACACGTTCATAGAGACTGTGGTAGATGGCTGACGCCGCTTGGGCAGACGCTTGGTCAATATGTCTGAAGAGACGCCGCGTAATGACTTGGGCAGACTCTTTGCCAATGGGATCGAAGTCGCTAACCTTTCGGTCAAATATAGTGTTGAGTGTCTGGGCGACGGCTTGCTGTTTGCTCAATTCCTTGGCAAGGTCTGCTGATTGTGGGGCGTAGGCCGCCTGTCCTGCTGGGTCGGTGACGATGAGGACGGTCTTCGGTCTCCGACCCACAACCGACGCGAGTGAATTCAGGAAGCCCAGCATGTTACCCCGGCCGCACTCTGAAAGCTTGGCCATGTAGACGACCAGTTCATCGAGGAGGATCAAAACGGGGCCTTTCGGAAAGACCTTCTCAATCTGACCTTCGTTCGGCGATGCTTCTGGGTCATCGGCTTTGCCTAAGGCTTTGAGTGCTGCGTCACCGCCGAATTTGTAGAAGACCTCGCCCCATAGGCTATGGGTCTTCACCTTGCCGTGTGAGTTGAATTCAGGCACGCCTGCTTTTCCTGCGTCTACGGCTATCGGCGTGACATCCTTTGGACGTCCAGCCGCAGGCAGTAAATCAGTCCCCATCGTCGGATCGGTGATGTTGTTGGCCAAATGCCAGAGGGCCATAAGAGTGTGAGTCTTGCCGCCGCCGAAACCTGTGCTCAATCGGATGGTAGCGCCACCCTCCTTCGTTTCCGTGAGACGGGCGAACACCGCTTGCACAACCTTGCGCAGCTCGCTGGCGGGATGGGTATTCTGGAAGAACGTTTTAGGGTCCCCGTACACCTTCGGCGCTTTCCTTGCGACTAAGTTGCCAAAGTCGGCCGCGAAAATCGCATCATCCAGATCACCCTTCAGCACCTCCTCGCGGGGTTTGCACGCATCCATTACACCCATTATACTATCCTTCCAGTATATCCACAGGGCTTCTCATTTTAGCCTGTCCGTGAGACCAGGCACAACCTTAACAAAGCGAATTATCCTCTATCGGCGACACAATTTCAAGGCAGCAGTCAGATCGGGGAAAGACTTAGTACGGAAAGCAAGGGGATATCCTCCGGCATATCACTATCTCCCGGAGTATCACTTCGCAATACCGATCTCCCGAAACCCAAATTTAGCACTCCAGACAAAGAAAATCAACCATATTCTCCATGAAACCACCATAATAACTCACAAACTCCCAGCCCTCATAATACACAGCGTTTCTCAAACCGAAATTGTTGATAGTCTTTATCATATTTTTTAAGTTTTTTTAAGAATATTTTATGATTTACCCTTATTTTTAGCCTAGAAATGAGCATCGTATTGTACATATTATTACATATATATTTACAATATTTTGTTGACATGCCCAAAAATGACGATATAATATGTATAGAACTTGTTATAACATGTACAATATCTGGAAAGGGCTAAATTATGGTCATAGACAGAAACAAGTATATGGACATGAAGGAAGCAAAGACGCTTAGGACGGTAACAGAGGCCCGGTCAATCGTGGATTTGAGGGCTGGCCGGGTAGGCGGCGTGATAGCCTGGATGCTGGTTGATCTGGCATTATCAACAGGGCTCAGGGTTAGTGAAATGGCAGACTTGCAGATAAAGGATATAGACTTAAAACGAGGCTGCCTATCAGTGATCCGCCTGAAACGCAAGAAGAAGGTCAGGGATGCCCTGGCGCTCGGCAAGGACATTGCCCAGCATCTGAAAGAGTACATTGCCTGGACTGATCGCAAAAAAGGCCCACTTTTTCTTGGTAGCAGAGGCCCTCTGACCGCTCAGGGCTTACAGCGGATATGGAAGCGGTCGGTAAAACTGGCCGGATTGCCGAAAGAGCTGTCCATCCATTCGGCCCGACACACCATAGCTGTGGCACTGTTGAGGAAGACCGGAAACCTTAGGCAGGTCCAGAAGCAGCTCGGCCACGCCTCACCGGCTACGACGGCTAATATGTACGCCGACATCAGCTTTGAAGATATGCAGAACGGAGTGAACGGACTCTATCAGTAGAGAGTATCTCACTGAGTAGCCCTTTCTTTTTTCAACGATGAAATTAATCCGCTCTCAATCCGCCTATACATCATTCAGGAGTCTATCGAGCCCTCTTTCCGGGCGATTTGGGGATTCTGTTTGTAAGTAGCCATGATTGAAGGGAAAGTCAGTGCAGCAATACAAAACATTCAGAGCTCACACCAAATATGATGTCAATGGGCGCATCAAAACCAGCCAGCAATGTGCGGGTTAAAACCAGCCAGTAATTTATTCCCTTATATACCGAATTCCATTCACAGTCCAAAACAATTTGGAGTTCTTTATCCTTCGATTCCAGAGGGATCGAGGTCTGTATCGCTCGGACCGGCGGCGGAGCGAGAATGGGCCCCCAACAAGCTCGTCGGAGCCTCGCCGCCACAAGCCGAGCGGGACAGACCGGCTCGCTACTAATCTGGCTTACTCTTTTTGCGAGCATTTTCATTGCTGTCCTTGTCTTTTTTGGCTTTATCTTCTTTGGTATTGCTTTCTCCAGCTCTGTCTTTGAGCCGGTAGCTTCGGCCGGTAATGGTAATTATCTCGGCGTGGTGAAGGAACCTGTCCAGGATCGCTGTGGCAGAGGGAACATCGCCGAGCAGCTTTCCCCAGTCTTCCAAAGGCCTGTTTGAAGTCATTATCGTGGGTTTTGTCTCGTATCGCCGCATGATTATTTCAAACAGGTATTCGCCGGAATGCTTGGGCAATTGTTTGATTGTCTTTATAGAGTTCTACCAGTTGTGTTCTTCTTCCTAAGATCTACTTCCTAAAGCCCACAAGGGGTGGCACCAGAAAGTCCAATAAGATTTGGGCAGGGCGGATTGGGATTTCTTTCTGGTTTCACACACACTTTTCCATTATTGAAGATTTTAAACCGAATGGTCCCATGAAATTTTGTTGAATTATCTGGACAGTCACTCCACCGTCCCCTTACATCGTCATCTGCGAGTATGTCACTCTTACGGTCTATCAATTTTGCATAACGTAAACAATTAGTACAAAATAATGTGGGCTTTGAACTTGGAATTCCGTAAATGTCATTGATGGTTTCTTGATCCGGATGCTGATAGCCTCTGTGAGCACCTGCAGAAAACGCAACAAAACCATTTTTCTTCAGAATTTTCTGCCATAGTTCTAGTGATGAACCCGTCTTTGATCCATGATGTGATGCTTTCACAATATCACAGTCTATTTCTTTTTTAATTAGCGTCTTGTGATTAAATTCATATTCATTGATCGCATCAAGAAGTGCTTCGGCCGTGGCATCACCAGTCAACAAAGATTGTACCTTATTCGTAACTATCCATAAGACAGAAGATATTTCATTGGCTGAATCAGTTCCTAAAGGCTTACTACTAATCCAGGCCTTTATTATGTCCTTCCAAACCTGATCGTGGTGCTTTTGGACCGTTTCACTCGTGGGACCAAGGATAAATACTCTGGCTTTGCCGAAATCTTTGAAATGTGCAAATCCATTTGCCGTTTGATATTTACCTTTAGGACTCTTTTTAATGTCTTTTCTGATCTTTGCAAACTTTTTGTAAAGTCCAACCAGAGCTTTATTCTTCTGAAGGAGCTCTGCTAAAGGCGCAGGTAACTCTGCGTCCTCTGAAGGCGGTTTTTTTCGCAGTTTTTCCCATTCTTTCTTTACAAGACCTCCCAAGCTCTTGGGTGAAACTCCTGGAATAATAAGGTTTTTTATTTGTCCTCTAATCTTTTTTGGACCCTTATTCTTTTTCACCCAATCGATTAGTGAATCCATGCCTCTGTAATGATCGATATCAGGATGGGTCAGGCAGAGCAAATCAATATCAAACCCATTTTTTGTGTCTGGGATAATTTTTTCAATACAGTCTTTTATGACCGATGTATTAAAGTCGTCTTGTACATTACAATCTATAATCAAGATTTCACCTGTTGCGAGATGAAATACAAGACTATCTCCCTGGCCCACGTTCAGGACATAGAGGTCCGCCAAATGTTTACCTTTTCTGTTACTCTTCATCATCGAGCGCCTCCAGATCTTCGGCAGAGAGAGACACAGGTTCTTGAGACAGTAGCTTTGCTCGCGGAGGACCATCATAGGACAGCTTTGAAACATTGGTGGCGCCTACCTGAAACATCTCATATTTGATCTTTGCGCTTGGAAACGCCGCTTTGACCTTTGCAAGGCGTTCCCTTGGAAACAGACTCACTGTTTCCCTATCACCTCGATTGAACCTGATTTGCCCCACATCTATACCGTTTGTTCGAGTTAATTCCTCCACTATTCCCAGATACTTACCAACTTTCTTATATTGAGTAGCATCGCCAAAAAAGAGCTTGTAGTTCTTAAGTTTTTTAGCCTCATCTTTTATAAGTTCGGTGATGACCTGAGCAACAATTCTGATACCAATGAGCTTGTTGATCATCCAAACTGGATGAGCTTTAAATTTAAGGGCGGACTCGACAGTGCCGCCACGACTACGTACGACAATCTCGTATGTCTTAGACTCCTTGCTGGTGGGATTCTTGCGTAAACTTGACACGATTTCCTTATAAGCATCCTTAGGCAACAGATTTTCGAATTTCTTTCCGATCACATCACTCGCCCTGCATCCAATAACTGTTTCCGTCTTCGCATTAAGTGAACTTATGTTTCTGTTGGTATCAACCGAATAGATCACTTCGTTGGTACCTTCCCATTGGAGTCGATGGTTGTGAGTGCTCATTTCTATAGCTACCTTTAACTCATCATTAGACGCTGCTTTCGAGAGATAACCGAATATCTCGGTTTCTGTCTGCTCTCTGACACGTTCAAAGACATCAGCCTCCGAGTGTGCAGTATGATAAACAACCGGTTTATCGTAAAGCAACTGAATAGCACGCGCGGCCTCAATACCGTGCATGTCGTCACCATTCGTGCCATCTTCAAATCGTAAATCCATCAAGACAATCGTCGGCGAAAAATCCCTCACAGTTTTCAAGACATCGCGAATGTTGTATACACATTCCACGGACTCATACCCTATTGAGTTTAATCTACCTTCAATTTCTGTACAAACAACTGGTTCATCATCTACAACTAATATACTGGTAGCTGGCTTAATGTTTTCTGTGCATGAATCAATTATCATTTGGAATCGCCTTTCGAATTCTTTTTTATATTGAATGTGATCATGAAGTTTGTTCCGCCTGTACGGTTAATTTGTAGCTTACCATGTAGTTTTTTAACAAAGCTATTAACTAATATCAGACCAGTTGTTGTTGACTTCTTAACATTGATGTTTTCTGGCAATCCAATACCGTTATCAGACACAACCAGTGAATACGTACCTCGTTTCTGGATTCGTTTCAAAGTAATTGCAATCCTTCCTGATGCTCTGCCGGGAAAAGCATGCTTCATTGAGTTCGATATCAAGTCATTTATAATAAAAGCGCAAGCCTGTGCTGTACTGGAGCCCATAGTAATGTCGTCAACCTTGACATATCTTTCAATTTTGAGGGTTTTCCGCTTGTATGACTGCACGAGATTCTCCGTTAGTTTGTCAATAAAATCTCGCATGGATATTTTATAGTTCTTAGCCTCCAAGAGAACTTCATGGACCAACTTCATTGCTCTAATCCTCTCTTCTGTCTCTTGAAGCACTTCTTCGGCTACGCCTTCTGTTCTGCCTTTTGAAACCAGTTTATTCCTCCCAATTCGAATCAAACCTCCCATGTTGAGCAAGATATTTCTTACACGATGCTGCATTTCTCGCAGCAATTCATCTTTTTCCTCAAGAGCGTGCCTAATGATATCTTCATCTTGCTTTCTTTTCGTGATATCCTGGATGAATCCCTCCAAATACCTGATGTTATGGTTGTCGTCTTTGATGATACGTGCAGATTCCGAAATCCAAATCTTCGTACCATCCTTTCTTCGAATTTCATATTCTAAGTTCCGCACTTCGTTATCGGGACCACATATTTTTTGGATGAATTCCTCTCTATCTTTCGGATTAATGTAAATCTCGCGACCTATATCTTTGACGCTCAAAAGGTCTTCTGGTGAATCGTAACCCAACATTGAGACCAATGCTGGATTTACGCCAATAAATCTTCCTTCCAGAGTAGATTGGAATATGCCTTCGACAGCATTATTGACAATGTGACGATAATCTTCTTGTGCCTTCTTTAATGCGTCATTGAGTGCAGACATGGCCAACTCGTTATCTTCTGGCTTCCAAAATATCCCCTGGAGTCCTGTAATCCTGCCTTGGGAATTTCGCACCGGAAATTTAAGAACATGCACCACGAACGATTGTTTCCCACGAGGCAGTGGATGTAACTCAATCCGCTCGACGACTGCTTCATCGTGTTCAGTGACGATTCGATCGATCCGCTGGTATTCTCGTCCGATCTTTGGTCCATATAGATCAATATCGGTTTTTCCAATCACATCTTCTCGATTGGAAGCACCACAATCAGCTAGAAAGGCATCGTTTACGAAGGTAAATTTCCCCGATTTGCGATCCTTACAGAAGACCGGGAACTGAAGCTCTTTGATATGTGCAAGGTAGCGGGGATCCGGATTTTGAAGTGCCTGCGCAATTTCGATCCCTGGGCCAATCTTCTCCACCGCTGTCAGCAACCCTGTGATCCGGCCTTCCGAGTCCCGTAGGATGTGGTGGTTCGCGAGTACGGGAACAGTTGTTTTGTCCTTTCTCTGTAAATTCAGAGCGTAGGCTTCTTGTGGTGCCGTTTGGTCGGAAAGCAAGTCGAGCACGATTTTTTTCGTGACATTCCTTTCGTCCTTCGGTACAAAATTCCAAAAATGTTTTGAATGCATTTCTTCGAATGAGAAGCCCAGCATTTCCTGCTCAGTTTGGTTTACATGAATGAATTTGCCTTCTCTATCTATTTCATGATATCCGATAGGTGCCTCTTCAAACAACTTACGAAATGTATCATTGTTTACATCAAGGAACATCCCCTGGGTTCCGATTATTTTCCCCAGTTGATCATATAGAGGTATCTTGATGACATGGATGAAGTGAACCTCTCCGCTTGGCAATGGGAATGGTTCAGAATCATCCTCGAATATTTTCTTTTTCTTCTTTATAATCTGTTCGTCCCCTTTTCGGAAACGGTCGGCAAATACTTTCGTGAATAAATCATAGTCAGTCTTGCCTATTATATCCTTTTTATTTTTCTCTATTGTTTTACAGAAAAGTCCATTTACGTATGTAAAACGAAACTGAAGATCTTTTCGCCACATAACTACAGGAATATTCCTCACCAAAGACCGATAAAGATCTTGAGATTCTTTCAGTTCCATTTCTGTCTCGGCTTGTTGTCGCTGAAGGATGATTTGCGAAATCAATCCTCCGAGGTCGGTAAGAATTTGGATGCTGTGTTTGGTAATTGGCTTCTTAGTATAAGCATTATCAGCCACAATCTGACCACAGAGAGTGCTCCCAATAACGATTGGCACTACTGCCCAAGGCAAGTCAAGCGGTTTTCCGAATTTTTTCGCGTTTGCGTCCGGGCCATATAGTGTAGGATCCGTCGGATCGTATAATCTTGCTTCAAGCCTGTGAATATTACCCTTCAAAGCCATAGCATAAGGGCTGCTATCGACACGAAACTTCACATTGTGGTACTCATTTGGATCTTCTCCATAGGATATCTGACATACAAAACTATCATTTTTTCGATCATACTTGAATACCCGTGCGCGCTCGAAACCGGCCGCTTGGATACCAATCCAGATCAACCTTAGGTAACGAGTTTCCAGAAAACCGGCTGTCTCTGCACTGGAATTCTGGTTGATCATGTTTAACTCGGTTAACAGTTTATTACCTATCTCTGCCGACTGTCCTCGCGCAATATGAATTGCCGCCAGACGTGCAAATGGCTTTAGCCGTTCGATATGATCTCGAGTCGGGCCTGGATTGTCATGATTCCAGACGATTAATACGCCAACAATAGCCCCTTCAAAAACCAGAGGCCAACCAGCCAGTGATCCGTGGATATTGAAAAATTCCAATTCTGCCTGAGCAAAAGCACTGTCTTTCCTAACGTTGCGACTGAAGAAAGGTTTGTGGGAGTGAAATATTTGAGTGGCTACTGATTTTTTTTGGAATTTGAAGATAAAGTTATGATAATCTCCCTCAACCTTTTGAGAATCGCGATAGGCAACGCACTTGAGGGTTTCGGCTTCATAGTCAGCTAAATATATGAGCCCTGCTTCCAAACCGTACAGTTCCAGTGCGTTTTCCAAAATGACGTCTAGGATTTCTTCGGATGGCAACAAAGACCTTAACCGAAAATCCAATTCATCCAGAAGCCGTGATTGCTCACCGATGGCCTGAATCGCAATAGATGCGTTCTGCTCAAGCATGCGCAAAGTCCATTGGTCCAGGTCATCGAAACCATCGACTCGAAAAGACTCGAGGTTCAAAACGCCGATTCGTGTTCCATGGGCACGTAATAAAATGGCCAAAACACTAAGCGTCTTTGGGCTGCATTTGTAACTCGTCTTTGCTACGTTGGGAATGAAGCAGATGTCATCATTCGATTCAGTTCGTCTCTCCTTCACACTCGTCTTCGCGGAGTGCCACACATTGTAGATCACACTCTGCTTTGGGACCGCGATCCATTTCCTTGGTCGAATTTCTGATACAGCTTTCTTCTTACCCTCCATCACGAGCTGTCCTTTTATTCTGCTCCATAGAGCGATATTGACCCGATCGGCTCGAAGAAGTACTTTGGCACGTGTCTGAATTGCTGTTAGTGCTTCTTTAAGGTTTCGTGCTGCTTGAATATCTTCAATTAAACATTGGAAAATCTCATATGCACGCTTGTTCTCAAGTAGAACAACCACTTTGTTTGCTAATAACTCTGCGATCTCTTGGTCTAATTTGGAAAAACCTATGCCTTTATCTGGTTTTCCTTGGGCATTCTTCTTATTGTGATTATTCAGCAGACCAATCAGGCGTCCTTTTCGGTCCTTTAGTGGAATGGCTAAAATTGAAGTGCAAAATCCTGAAGTCAAGAAATCACATTTCTTGTTCTTCACATAAGGATTGTTTAACAACTCATCTCCATGGATTCGCACAATCTTTCCTTGTTTAGCTATGTGCCCGGTTAGACCTGCTCCTTTTACACTTTGAATCTTTAGCCGAACATCTCTTCGGCCCTCCTGTAGATCTTGATCAGCATGGTTAGCCTCTTTGATAAGGAAACGGTGATCATGTTCATCAACAAGAAAAAGAGTAACGGCTTCACAATCAAAGAATTCATGGACATATTTCACGGTTGTTTCTAAGACTTGTTTACGGTCATAGAGATAAAAGCTTGTATAAAGTTTGTCGATGAAACTCAACAAGGATACAAGTTTCTCAAATTGTCCACCTGCTTCTTCGTCACAACTACTAATTTGCTTTGGTGTTTTAGAAATGCTCTTAGATATTTGTCCGTTCTTGCTCATATTTCACTCTATGAGGTATATGAAATTTCGATTAAAAGGACATATAGTATTCTGCGATGAATATAATAATAACACCTTATGTAAAATAGCAAAGCCATGTTAAACGGATTAACTTCTTAAACTCAACCTCTAAAAAACATAATAAATCACACCTCTACCCTTCGTCAAGACAGAAAATTCTGGCGATGAGCCTTTTTTCCCCCATGAGTAAAGCATAAGAATAGTCTTTCCGCACAATTTCCATTTTCGATTCTCCTTACCGATCCGGCAAATCTGACCATTGGGCGCCGGTTCGCAGAATCCAGAGAATTCCATTGAGTACATCCCGCGGATTTTGGGGCGGCCTGCCTGACTTTCCCGGCTGTGCTTTGGGCTTTGGAATGAACTGTGCAATCCGTTGCCATTGTTCGTTTGTAATATCCATGAACCATATATCGGCTCACATTAACCCAATAATTGAGGTTTTGGGATAAGTTCTAGTAGTTCCGAACAATATAACATTCAGCTTTCGTAAGAAACCTGAATCTTCTTAACGAAACAGGAGAAATGCCTAATCTTGAATACCATCTGATATATCTTAACGCTGGCGTCATTCCAGCGTCAGTTTGCTTGTCCTATGCAGCCATCGGCGTCACCAGACTCCTACGGCGTCATTTTTTTACGCAGATACTCCATAACATCAAGCTTTTCTATGCTTCTTGAGCGATTCGGAATTGTACAGATAATCAACATATTATGTACAAAATCAGCTAATTCCAGGAAAACTGAGCGACATCACCTTTGAAATTGAGCTAAAAACCAGGGTGTATATAAGCCCTGCTAATAAGAGTTTTAGCACGTTTTAGGAAATGAGTCGGACTGGCCTGTAAATATTGACACCGATCGAGCTACAAAATTACGTAGTCACCACAATAGACAGCGCTTGTGTAAATACATTAAGCTTATGGTAGTGTTCACTATCTTAGCCTCTGCTCTCAAACATTCCCTCCGCGGGCAGGGGCTTTTTTCTAAAAAAATGTAGTTTTAACACTTGACACATTTGGATTTGGGTATTAAATATCAATCAAAAGCAGAAATCCTTTGACGAAAACATCAGCATTTGGCGGCTCAGAATATCCGTATAGTTTGAAATAAGTTTGTTCTGACGTTATCCACTGAACCTGGGTGGATTAGGGAAAGGAGTTATCAGATGAGAAAAAAGATACTATCGAAGAATGCCAAAGTTTATTGCGTAATGCTCCTGGTTTTGCTCAGCCCCCGTATCGGGATAGGTGTAGAAAGGGTGTTTTTCGGAAACATCCACAGCCACACATCATACAGCGACGGAACGGGAACGCCCGAAGACGCTTACAGGTATGCACGGCATACGGGCCATCTCGACTTTCTTGCGATTACTGACCACAACCACAAGTCTGCTGAGAATGGAGCTGATGACCGACGAGACGGAATTATGATTGCTACGAATACAAGCCTCTATACAAACAACACGATTAACGCAGCTCAACAATGGACCCAAGATGGGGCTTTTGTCGCACTCTATGGCCAAGAGTACTCATCGATAAACTCAGGCAATCATACAAACGTCTATGACATTAGCCAAGTGATCGACGTTAACAATCAGGGCTACCGCATCTAATTTATTTGTGA
>Ga0315293_10001057_pt1 | contig 26586 bp, 30 predicted proteins | sample YL17G13_20_MG_FD_203071 | JGI IMG/M metagenome (GOLD analysis project Ga0315293, IMG submission 203071) | Sediment microbial communities from Yellowstone Lake, YNP, Wyoming, USA - YL17G13_20 | ecosystem: Environmental > Aquatic > Freshwater > Lake > Sediment | place: USA: Wyoming | collected...
GACGGGTGACGAATGTGCGGTCGGAGATGTCCGCGCGGACAAAGGCGAATCCCCGCAACGCTTGCAGCCGTCGCAAGCGGTATTCTTTCATACGCACGTCGTAGGCGTCGTTCAGGTTGTCCACGCAGGTGACGGCCTGTCCCTGCTCAAGCAGCATTTCGGCGACGCGCGCGCCGATGAAACCGGCCGCGCCGGTCACCAGGTAATTAGCCATCTATCCAGCCATCCTCTTCAACCAAATCGAACTGAATGTGTTGGGGTTCTGCTCCACCGTTTCGTAGTTTGGCATAGTTTGCTTCAAGAATGGTTCGTCAAAGTAGCGGATGAGGGGCATGGACATGGTTATCTTGAATAGGTTGTTGAAGCACAGGAAGGCCTGCAAAAGCATGGCCTCATTCCAGAACATGGGCCAGGTTTGCCCGAATAGCCACAGCTTGGGCGGATAGGGAATGTTGTATGGGAATGGTACATCATGGATGTGGATCGTGACGCCAACTTTCAGGTTGGGAAGCACTTCCAGGTAAAGGAATGGCACGTCGCCATCTATGTTCAAGATGTGCGTGGAATCAATGAAAAGGACATCACCATCCTCCAGTTGCTGGAAGAACGACAATTCCACATCCTGCACTTCTTTGGGAATGACGTGTACCCCCGGCAGGGTGTATAACTTCTCATAAGGGTGTGGTTCGATGCAGGTCATTTGGAGAGGCTGACCTTTGCTCGCATTCTTCTCAGCTGCCAGGCTGCAATAATAGGTGGATAAGCCGGATCCAACTTCAATATAACGCTTCGGCTTTATATGCCGGATCATCATGTAGAGTATGAGCGCATCTGCCGGAGTGAAGCCTGGGCCGAATTTTTTCCGAAGCTGTTCGAAAGCGGGGAACGTGGAGAACTCATCGTAATAACGCGAGAGCAGGGTCTGAATATCGTCCTTCATGGCTTCGAGATCGTACTCGATACCTGTGAGTGCGTTGGGGCGATACCAGCGTTCGTAATTCTTTTTCAGGCGGTCGAGTGATGGCAGGGGGGAGTAATAATCGTTTTTTCTGGCAACCGAATAACCCATCGCTTCGAGAAGTCTCTGGAAAGTCATGGAAAAAGCCGCATCGGTCCTTTGCATTGTCTTCCGGAAGCGCGCGATGAGACCCCATTTTATTCTACTGATGGGGTTCAATAGAAATGGCGGCACAGCTTGTTTTAGCGATTGCTTCATGCGGGTTTTCCTGACTTTGGCGATTGCCTGCCCTAACGGGTTAGGCCAGGGAAATCGCCGCTACCAGATCGCGAAGTCCACCTGCATGGACTTCCCGCCCCCGAACTGCAGGGGCCAGCCGACGGAGGTCGGCTTATCGCCTTTGTTGGTGCAGTATCAACTGCTGAAAAAGATGGGCTGAACAGTTATCCTTTCAAGCCTAGAGTCTGGCGACTTTTGGGTTGTCCTTCCCAGCCTTGCCCAGCGCGTTGCGGCTGTCGAAGATGAACTTCGCCGCTTCGAGGATGGCCTGGTAGTCATACGTTTTATGGTTCGTCACGATAACCACACAATCCGCCTGATGGACAGCCGCTATCACGTCTGGCACGCTGTCCATTTCCAGGCCGTCGTGGGTGTGGAGATGGAGAATGTACGGGTCGTGGTACGAGACCTCGGCGCCCTTCTTCTGCAGCAGCCCGATTACATCCAGTGTTGGCGACTCGCGGATGTCGTCAATATCCGGTTTGTAGGCCGCGCCCAGGACGAGACAGCGGGAACCTTTCAGCGTTTGACCGCGCTCGTTCATGGCCTCCAGTATCCGGTTGACCACATAGCGGGGCATGTTGGTGTTGATGTCCGAAGCGAGTTCAATGAAACGGGCGGTGTACTGGTAGGCTTTCATTTTCCAGGAGAGGTAGAGCGGGTCAATCGGGATGCAGTGCCCGCCTAAGCCCGGCCCTGGCGTGAACTTCATGAAACCGAAGGGCTTGGTGGCGGCCGCCTCGATGACTTCCCACACGTCCACGCCCATGCGCTCGCACATGATGGCCAGTTCGTTGACCATGGCGATGTTGATCATGCGAAAGGTATTCTCCAACAACTTGGCCATTTCAGCGGCTTCGGCAGACGAGACCATGTGGATGTGCTGGATGGCACCGCCATACCACGTCGCAGCGACTTCGGCGCAGGCCGCGGTGATGCCACCCACAACCTTGGGGGTGTTGATCGTGGTGTAGTCCGTGCGGCCCGGGTCGACGCGCTCCGGCGAAAACGCCAGGAACCAGTCCTCGCCAACCTTCAGGCTGTTTTTCACGCCCAGCATCGGCAGCAGAACTTCGCGAGTGGTGCCGGGGTAGGTGGTGGATTCCAGCACCACGACCATGCCCTTGTGCACGTACTTCGCCAGCTCCTCGGTAGCGGACATTATGAAGGACATATCCGGGTCGCCGGTCTTGCGCAACGGCGTGGGGACGCAGATGCTGGCGGCATCCATATCCTTCAGAACCGAGAAATCCGTCGTTGCTTTCAAGCGGCCAGATTTGACCAGCCGCGCCGCAATTTCGGTCGGCACATCTGGGATGTAGCTGACGCCCTCCTTCAGCGAATCGACCTTGCGCTTGTCCGGGTCAATGCCGGTCACGGTGAATCCGGCCTCAGCGAAGACGACCGCCAGCGGCAGGCCAACGTAGCCCATGCCCAAGATACCGATACGGGCAGTTTTTTCTTTTAGTTGCTTGAGAAGAGCTTCCTTGACAGTCATCCTTTTTCCATTCGGTTTTTACCACAAAGGCATAAAGTCACAAGAACTTCGTGTCTTTGTGCCTTTGTGGAGAGGTATTAAAACAGACTCAATTGCTTCGGTTCTTCCTGCAATTCTTCTGATGGCGCGGGCGCGGATTTTGCAAGTGCGCTGCGCGCCTGTTCCAGCAGTTTTGGCAGTTGGGCAAAATCTTTCATAATGGCGGGCTTTAGCGAGGCCTGATGCAAGGCCGCGGCCGGGTGGAACATGGCGATCACGAAGCGGTCGCCGACCCGGCGCATTTGCCCGTGGACGGCGCTGATCTTCGCGCCGGGCATGAACTTGCCCATCGAGTAGCGCCCGAGGGTGATAATGATTTTCGGGCTGATGGCCGCGATCTGCCGCTCGAGGTACCTGTCACATGCGGTCAGCTCCTCGGGCAAAGGGTCGCGGTTGCCCGGCGGGCGGCACTTGACCACATTGCCGATCCACACCTCCGGGCGTTTCAGCCCAGCTTGAGCCAGCAACTCATCCAGGAACTTACCAGCTGCGCCGACGAAGGGACGCCCCTGCTCGTTTTCGTAAAAGCCCGGCCCCTCACCGATGAACATGATCTCGGACTTTGCCGGGCCTTCGCCGGGCACCGCATTCTTGCGAGAGTGGTACAGGGCGCATGCCTGGCAGTTCGAAACTTCGGCGTCGATTTGGGCTAAAACGTCAGAAGAATCCACAAGATCCTCCGTTCACACATTTACACGCTGGCGCGTTTTCACGTTTACATGTTCAAACGTTTCGGCGTTCAAGCCTTCCAACGTCATCAGGATCGCGTCTTCGCCGGTATCGCGGTAATAACGCGGGCGGCGGCTGGTGATCGCGAAGCCAAACTTCCTGTACATCTCCTGCGCGGCGAGGTTCCTTTCCCGGACTTCCAGAAAGGCGCGCCGCGCGCCTTCGACACGCGCAGCTTCGAGCGCTTCCACAATGATTCGGCTGCCGATGCCGCAGCGCTGAAAATCGGGGTGGACGGCCACCGTAGCGATGTGCGCCTCGTCCACCAGCAGCCACAAGACCAGCATCCCGATGATCCTGGTTTCGCCGTTCACTTCTGCTTCAGCCACCCAGCCTCGCGAAACGGCGTTTTCAATCACCTCGAAGCGGAACGACCGCTCCGGCCAGGGCAGGCTGAAAGAGAGCGTATCGATCTCGTGGACGGCCGGCACATCCTCCAGTCTCATGCGCCGGATGGTGATCTCGCCGACAGTCACGCCGGGACGCCTCCCGCCACGTGCAGGTAGATCGGCGCCAGCGATCCGGCATCGTCAACTTTCCCTTCTTGCCAACGCGCCCAGGCCAATTCAGCTAGAAATCCCGGATGGCGAACGCACCTGGCTGGCGAAGGTAAGATGACGTTCTTATGCTTGCGCGCTAAACGCCGACGTTCTTCGGCAGACAACTCGCCGCAGACGATGGTCGGCGCAGTGATACTCTGGGCCAGCGCCTCTACTGTCGTCAGCGTGGCCGGACCTTCAGCCTGCCACCCGTTTTCGACGGCGCGGTACCAGCCGATGGCCAAACGTCCGCGCCCGGCCTGTAGTATGGCGGCCAGCGGCAGGTCCCGAATGGGCTGCGCCGCAGCCAGGATATCCAGGGTGGGAATCCCAATCATTGCCAAATGCCGCGCCAATGCCAGTCCCTTTGCCAGCGCCAGTCCCACTCGCAGACTGGTAAACGAGCCGGGGCCTAACGCTACGCCCAAGGCCTTGATCTCGTTCATTTTGACGCCTATGCGCGCCAAGAGATCGGCTAACTCTGGAGCAAGCTCAGTGGTGTGATGGGCGCGGCTGTGCCAGAAGAGTTCACAAACAACCTGTGACCCATCGTAGAGTGCCAGGCCAACCTGCGCAGTGGATGTATCCAGCGCCAGCAGCATCACGCAACTCCATAGACGGCCTGGCGGAGGGCTGCCAGCAGGCTTTCGTAACGCTCACCGCGCGTGGCGAACTGCATCTCGCGGTGCTCTTCTGCGAGATACTCCATTCTTACCCACAAGCGCTCGTCTGGCAGGATAGGTTCGATCCGCTCTGGCCACTCGATAACCAGTGGCCCCTGGGCAAGCAGCGCGTCAATATCCAGCTCCTCGGCTTCGGCTGCGGATTCCAGCCGATAAGCATCCAGGTGGAAGAGTTGAGCCGCGTCCGGCCGCCGGTAGATGTTGACCAGCACGAAAGTCGGGCTGGTAACGGCATCCAACGAACCCCAGCCCTGGGCCATGCCTTGCACCAAAGTTGTTTTGCCGGCGCCCAATTCGCCCTGGAGACAGATCATATCTCCAGTTTGAAGCAAACCGCCCAGGCGCATACCGACGCGGCGAGTCTGCTCCGGGCTGCGGCTGAAGAACTCCAGGGTATTGGGGGCCAGGATGGGCATGGCAAGGGGATTATACTACGACCTCAATCCCCTTCCCGCTGCGCGCCCATCCCCTTTCCTCTGTAAGGGGAAAGGGGATGAGCTGGGAGTGGGGTAAGAGGTCACAATCCGACTTGCTCTCCGAGAATCCGCGCGATTTTCCGCGCGGCTTGAGGACGGGCAGCGCGACGACAGTTCTCGACCACCCTGTCGCGCTCCCCCGGACGGCAGACCCACCTGGTAAGCGTCCGCACAACTTGCAAAGGCTCCGGCGCCCAGATCCCCGCGCCAACGTGTTCCACAAAACTGACATTTCCATCTTCCTGGCCTGGCAGTTTGGCGTAAAGGATGATTGGCAGCGCGGCGTTGAGCGCCTCGGCAATCGTCCCTGGGCCGGCCTTGCTGACCAACACGTCAGCCGCGCGCATAAAACACGGCATATCGTGGGTGAAGCCGTAAAGGAAAGTTTGGTTTTCCCAGGTTTCGGCTTGAAGCTGGGCCTTGAGCCTAGCATTCCGCCCGGTCACGATGACCAGGCCAACATCCAGGCCTGATTTGTCAATGGCACGCGCCGTTTCAGCCAATGGTCCCATTCCTTCCCCACCGCCAATCAACAGCACAATTTTTTTATCCTGCGGCCAGTTCAACCCATCGCGCAGGATGATTTTATCGCCGGGAGGGGCAGAACAACTTTCGGAGACCGGTTGTCCCACCACGCGGACTTTTTCGGGCAGCATGGTGTATTCGATGGCGCGCTGGCGGGCTATCTCGGTCGGGACAAGAATCAAGTCGGCGCGCTGGTCGAACCACAAGGCATGTGTGCTGACCATGTCGGTCACCACAGTGATGAACGGCGGCCGGTTCTTGCCGAGGGCCTTCAGGAGAAAAGAGTTGGCAAGAGGGTGCACGCTGACCAGCATGTCGCTGAGATGCTCACGCACCAACCGGCGCGCGGCGCGGCGCACGATCGGCCAGAGGGTTGAAGTCATGAGGCGGGCTTGCCGGCGGCCATTGCTGATGTGGAAGCCCACCCCCCACAATTCGGGCACGCGTACCAAATCCGGATAAAATGCAGGCAGGTGGTTGTAAGGCGGTGGGGCATAATCTTTCAGGAAGTCCACCATCTCAGTGGTGACGCCCTCGCCGAATTCCAGTCCCAGGGCTTCGATGATGGCCTGACTGGCGGCGCGGTGTCCACCGCCGGTATCGGAGAAAAGGAAGAGGATGTGGGGTTTTTTAGGCGGATTGTTCATTTTTGTCTTTAGGAAGGATGGCCTTCAATCGCCGGACCAGGTCGCGGCGCGTCAGTAGCACCCGCCGCTTGCAGACGACGCATTCCAGGCCGATATCTGCCCCCAGGCGGACGACGATCCACTCGTACGAGCCGCAGGGATGCAGTTTGCGCAGGCGGACATGGTCGTTGATCTGGATGTCGGGGAGCATGAGGGGGATTATACCGCAGGGAGACAACCAGTCAGTGAATTTATGATAAACTAACCCAGAACGGTATTTTCCCGGAGAGAGAATTATGCCCACTCACGAAACCTATGCGGTTGAAATTGCCGGTTTGAAGCGAGACCTTAGATTGTTCGAGGTCAAACCCGGCTTGAAGATTGCCATCCTCAACATCCTCGGCGATACTGAACTGGTCCAGGCCTGCGCCAAGGCTCTGGGGAAGGGACTCAGGTCAGTTAAATTCGATGTCCTGGTGACGGCGGAGGCCAAGTCCATCCCGCTGGCGTACGCGCTCTCGGTGGAAACGAAGAAACCTTACATTGTCCTGCGCAAGGCGTACAAGCCTTACATGGGCGCAGCCCTGATCGCCGAGACGCTTTCCATCACCACTGGCGAGCCGCAGACCCTGATCATGGACGAAAAAGACCAATCACTGGTAAAGGGCAAGCGCGCCGTGATCGTGGACGACGTGATCAGCACCGGCTCGACGCTGCAAGGCATGAGGATGATCATGGTAAAGGCGGGCGCGGAGGTTGTCTGCGAGGCGGCCATCATGACCGAGGGCGAACGCGCCCAGTGGGAACAAGTCATCGCCCTGGGGCATTTGCCGTTGTTTACAGGGTAGGTTTTTTTGAAAGATTTTTAGACCCTAAAGGTCTCCAAGACCTTTAGGGTCTTTTACACTTCAGAACCAGTGCTTGTTTCTCTGCCCGTGTCATTTCCTTGATGCGACTCTCCCGCCTCATCGCGCTGCCACGGTCCGGCTGCTCTTCCACGTATACCAACTTCACTGGCCGGCGCGTGCGCGTGTAGCGCGCCCCGCGCCCGGCATTGTGCTGGCATTCGCGGCGGACGGGATCGGCGCTCCAGCCGGTGTAATAGGTGCCGTCGGCGCATTCCAGGATGTAGCAAAAGTATCGCATAGCGCGGCTTCCAGCCTCAACAAATTCACCTGTCATTGCGAGGAGCGTTCCCTTCGAAGAACACTCAGTGCATGCTTGGCAACGAGGCAATCTCCTTTTCGTTGTCGGAGATTGCTTCGCCAAGTGCGCTCGCAATGACACCTATCGTAACTATTTCTTTTTCTCTTCACTTCTGCGCTTCGGCTCGAAGAGCTTGCTCAAGATACCAAGCTGCTGCTTCCATATCCTGCTGGTGGGCATTTCGGATCTGCCGCGCTCGACTGAGAGCCAATCGCCTGCGCTGCGTTCTTGCCACCACTTCAGTTGCCCTTCGCGGGCAGTTTCAAGATGGCTTTTTAGATCATCAGCATCTTCCTGGGCAATGTCAGTACGCAGGGCGGTGAGATTGGCGATCAGCTCGTCGAGCAGGCGGACAACGTTTTCGCGGTTGTGCAGGGCAGCTTCCCGCAGCGCGGCAGCTCCATCCTGGAAGATGGTTTGATCCGTGGCGCTGGCGAAAGGACGCCCGGTCACTTTGCGGATGTCTGGCCAGCCGGGTTGGCCCGTGAGCGTGTTGACCAGGGCTGCCGCGCTCAACTGCGGCAGGAGGTGCGCTGAGGCCATCATGCCGTCCACTTCGGCCAGGTCAACGAAGAAGGGCTGCGCGCCCAGCAAGGTTACAAGGTCGGCGGCTAGTTTGACCGCCTCGCCTGCCGTCCCAGAAGGCGCAGCGATGGCCATCAAGCCTTTCTGGAAGAGATCAGCGCGGGCCGCCTCGATCCCCTGGGCTTGCTCGTGAAGATAGAGCGGGTTGAACACCGGCGTGAGCCCGACGTAATGCCGCTTCTCCGGCAGCAATTCCTCCGCCCAGGCAGCCACGGTCGCTTTGGCTGGCGCGGTATCCATGACCACCGCGTCAACTTTTAGATCCTGGGCAATGATTTTTAGCGTCGCGTGGATTTGATCCAGCGGAAGGGCTAGAAAGATAATATCGGCTTTGGCCACAGCAGAAGGTAGGTTATATTGCACTTTGTCAATGGCGCCCAGCTTCAACGCCTTCTGGGCAATGCCGGGCTGGATATCGTTGCCGAGGCGCGTCACCTGGTCGGTGTGCGCGGCCAGTGCCAGCCCGACCGAAGTCCCGACCTGTCCCAGGCCGATGATGGTAATTTGAACGGTCATGATTTCCTCTTCTTATGGGTTTCCAGCCCCTAAAGGTCTCGGAGACCTTTAGGGGCTACCCGTTAATTCGAATCATCCGCGCTTTGCCGAAGGCCTACTCGGCAGGGCGCGCAGCAATCGATCTTCCGAAGAACGAGGCTTTTCCAGCGGCACATCCTGGTGACGGCGGATCAGGTTGACGGTCAATGTGGAGGCTCCTACACGTGATGCCAGGTCCGCGCCCCACTCGGCGTGGCGTTCCGCGACGACGAACGGGCGACGAAAATCCCGCCGCGTTCCCTTCCCCCAACGGGAAGCGAGGTGCTGGATGAACTTCTTGCCCAGCACGATCATGGCGCGCTCCAGCGGTGAAAGCGGACACAGGATCTTACCCACATCATGCAGGAGAGCAGCCGTGAGCAGGTCGGGGTGATCCTGTCCCTCGTCTTTCAGCCGCTGCACGACCAGGGATGCGTGCCACTGCTCTGAAGGTTGCATCTGGCGGAATAAGGCTATCTGTGAGGGGGAAAGGTAAATGGAGATTTGCCCTGTATCCACGACGCGGGCGGGTGTCCGCAGGGCACGCCAGAACTGGTTGACACGATAAGTCAGGCGGTAAATTTGGATCACAGCGTTGTCAGTGTCATTGCGAGCGCATTTTGCGCCTGTCCTGGCCGGACAGGCCAGGGAAACAATCCCCGACTCGCGAAGATATTGCTTCGTCGGCCCTATGGGCCTCCTCGCAATGACAGGTTTTTGGGATTATGGTCGCTGCATTTCAGCGACCATTATAACATGTGATAGAATCTGGAGAGCCGGGGACGCCGACCCCGGCCCTCTGTTGAAAGGAGGAGAAGAGAAATCGCCTTACGCTCCAATATTACCATTATGGTCTTTAATGTACTTGACGCTTAGCCTACGCTTACCCTACGCTTGTCTGACAATTCTGTAATGGAATTTTAAGCTTAATTCTGCTTTTGGAGTGCGAAATCTCCTGATTTTGGCCGAAGTCTGCTTGCCCTGACTGCACCTGTGACGCCCTGGCCTGGCTGCCACCGTTCGTGCCGCAAGCAACGGCGGCACGCCGGTGCGTGACGGCAGGACAGGCAGGTACAGATGGCGGGCAAGGCCAGGGGAGACTTCGGACTCCGAGCTTCCTACGGAGAAATCATGGCTTCTTTTGCAATCGAAACAGAAAACCTGGGGCGGATTTACAAGATACGCGGCAGTAAAAAAGAGAAGAAAATCCGCAAAGAACTTGTCGCCCTGCAGGAGGTCAACCTCCAGATCGAACAAGGCGAACTCTTCGGCTTGCTCGGCCCCAACGGCGCGGGCAAGACCACGCTCATCAAGGTGCTGGTCACGCTGCTTGCCCCGACCTCGGGCCGGGCGCGCGTGGCCGGCTTCGATGTGGTTGACCAGCCGCAACTCATCCGCCCGCGCATCAACATGGTCTCTGGCGGCGAGTCTTCGGGTTACGGCCTGCTGACCGTGCGCGAGAACCTGTGGATGTTCTCGCAGTTCTACGGCCTCTCCTCGAAGGAGGCCAACCGGCGCATCGAAGAGTTGCTCACCATGGTCGGAATCGCTGACCGAATCCACACAAAGTCCTCAGACCTCTCGACCGGCCTGCGCCAAAAGATGAACATCGTGCGCGGCTTCCTGACCGACCCGGAAGTGCTGTTCCTCGACGAGCCGACCCTCGGCCTGGACGTGGGCGCCTCGCGCGACGTGCGTCGCTTCATCCGCCAGTGGCTGGAGGAGGATGGCTCCCGCACGCTGCTGCTGACCACACACTACATGGTCGAGGCGGATGAGCTGTGTGACCGCGTGGCCATCATCAACCAGGGACGCGTGCTGGCTTGCGACAAACCGTCGGTGCTCAAGCAACGCTTGCAACGCGACGCCATCTTCGAGATCGAGACCAGTCCGCTGAACGGGTTGTCAGCCGAGGCTTTGGAGAGCCTGCCCGAGGTCCGCAAAGCATCGCTCTCCGAGACGGACAGTGGCGCAAAGCTGGACCTGATCCTGGTCGAGGAGGCCGCCCTGGCAGGCGTCATCAACATCTTGACCCAGAAAAATATACGCATCTTGAAGTTCAGTAAGCGCGAGCCAACCCTGGAAGATGTCTTCGTTGACCTGGTTGGGCGCAGCATGGAAGAAGTGGAAACAGTAGGGAAAGATGAGTAGCAGTTCGTCTCTTGCCCAACATCCAGGCAAGGTCACAGGCTGGCGGCTGTTCCTGAAGACCATCATCGCCCGCGCCTATCCGCGCGTCATCGGGCAGCAGCGGGATACCTCGTGGATGCTGTTCGACATGCTGATGCCGATGGGCGGAGTCATTGCTTACGTGCTGGTCTACCGCGCCATCGGCGCGCCGGAGGAATACGTCGGCTTCGTAGTGATGGGCGGGGCGATGACTGCCTTTTGGCTGAACATCCTGTGGAGCATGTCCAGCCAGTTGTACTGGGAGAAGGAGACCGGCAACTTGGCGCTTTACATCATGTCCCCGAATTCGATGATGGCTGTACTGCTGGGTATGGCGCTGGGCGGGATGCTCGCCAGCACCCTGCGCGCCCTGGTTGTGACGATACTCGGCTCGTTGATATTCCACGTCCAGTACGAGGTAGTCAGTTTTTTGCAGTTGTTCACCGTCTTTCTGCTGGCGATGATTGCCCTGTACGGGATGGGCATGATGCTGGCCTCGCTGTTTCTTCTGCTCGGACGCGAAGCCTGGCACATGGCGAACCTGGCGCAGGAACCCATCTACCTGGTTTCGGGCTTCTACTTCCCGATCAAATCCTTCCCCTTCTGGGTGGCGGCCGCCGCCTCGATCATCCCGCTTACCCTGGGCATGGACGCCATGCGCCAGTTGGTTTTCCCCTCCAGCTTCAGTCTCGGCTTCCTGACCGTCAGCACCGAAATTGGAATCCTGCTAGGACTGTCGGCGGCGTTCATCGTCGCGGCAAAATTGCTGCTGGCATATATGGAAAAACTGGCGATCCGCGAGGGAAGGCTGACGGAGGCGCGGCGTTAGTTTTTTACGTTTCACGTATCACGTTTTACATAAAAACGCAATTTTGGAGAAACAATGAATCGCTCCGAATCCTGGCGCTCTTTCAAGATAGCCACCTGGCTCGGCTGGCAGATTGAGTCGAACTGGACTGACCCATTTCTCTTTGCGGTCTATTCGATCGTCAAACCGCTGGCGGGCGCATCCATTCTGGTGGTGATGTACGGCATCATCACGCACAGCAATTTCACCAACCCGATGTTCCCGTACATTTATCTAGGCAACGCCTTTTACATCTACGTTGGGGCGGTGATGACGGGAGTCTCGTGGGCAGTGGTGGATGACCGCGAGCATTACAAGACGCTCAAATACATGTACATCGCCCCCATCCGCATTCCGTTCTACCTGCTTGGACGAGGAGTGGCGCGCTTCATCACCGGCTCGATTGCGGTCTTCATCACGGTCACGGCGGGGGTGCTGTTCCTTCACGTCCCGCTCGACCCGTTGCAGGCGGATTGGCCGCTCTTCTTCCTGACGCTCTTCCTGGGCGTGACCATGCTGGCGTTGATGGGACTGCTGCTGGCGGGCGTGACCCTGCTCATCGTCCGGCACGAGGGCTTCATCGGCGAGGCGACCGCCGGCGCGCTGTACATTTTCAGCGGCGCGGTCTTTCCGCTGGATGTTCTTCCGGCCTGGTTGAGACCGGTCGGCTTCGCCATGCCGACAACGTACTGGCTGGAACTTTTGCGCCGTTCGCTGGTGGGCGGGGTGGCGCAGGCTTTCCCGACCCTATCCGGCTTCAGCAACGGACAGTTGATCGGCATCCTGGTCGGACTCTCGCTGCTATTCGGCATCGTATCCATCTTCACCTTTCGTTTCTGCGACCGCCGGGCGCGCGAACACGGCCTGATTGACCGGACGACGAATTATTAGCCCCTCCCCCGGCCCCTCCCCATTTTAGCCCCCCTCTGTCCCCCAGTTTCTGAACTTCGAAATGGGGGGATGTAAGGGGAGTGGGGAGGGGCAACGGGGTGGGGATAGAGGTAGGAGAAAGCCATGAACCAGAAAACATCCTTCTACATAGGTGAACTTAAAGGCACACCCCTCGGCAATCTGTGGTTGGCGGTATCAGACCTCGGGCTGGTCGCGGTGGAATGGAGCCAGTCCCAGTTTGAATTCGAGGCCTACTTGACCAAACGTTTCAAGCGGCGTGTGGAGCACGACCCCGACAAAGTGAGAGATCCCTCCAGAGAATTAAGCAAATACCTGACTGGAAGACGCCACCAATATACCATCTCGATTGATTGGTCGGTCATGCGGCCTTTTCAGCAAGCCGCGCTGCAGGCGACCTTTACCATCCCCTATGGCGAGACGCGCACTTACGGCGAGTTGGCTGCCCAGATCGGGCGTCCACGCGCGGCGCGCGCCGTCGGCCGCGCCGAAGCAACCAACCCGATGCCGCTGGTCATCCCCTGTCACCGCGTCATCGGCGCGGACGGCAAGCTGCACGGCTACGGCGGAGGCGAGGGGCTGCCTACGAAGGAATGGCTGCTGAAGATGGAGGGGGCGGTTATCGCATAAAAATGTTGGCCGATAATTGAACTGTCGGCCAAGCCAAAAGGTACAATTGAAACCCAAAGACTGGTTCATCTTCATTCTTCTCGGCGCCATCTGGAGCGCCTCCTTCCTGTGGATCAAGATCGCCGTCAGCGAGATCGGGCCGTTTGCGCTAGTGGCTTTTCGTGTGACCTTCGGCGCGCTGACCGGCATCCTGATCACCCTCTTCGCACGTACAAAATGGCCGCGCGACCGCGCCACCTGGCTGACCTTCAGCCTGCTCGGCGTGACCAGCGTTGCCATTCCCTTTGTGCTCATCTCCTGGGGCGAGAAGACGATTGATTCGACGGTGGCTTCGATCTTGAATGCCACCACGCCGCTTTTTACGATCTTTATCGCCCACCTGTACCTGCACGACGACCGCATTACCCTCCCTAAAATCCTTGGCTTGATCCTCGGCTTTGCGGGCGTGGTGGTCTTGATGCTCCAAGACCTCGATCCCAATTCACGCAACTCGGTGATCGGCCAGGCCGCCGTGCTGGTGGCCTCGTTTTTCTACGCGGCCAGCTCGGTCTATGCCCGGCTCAAGACCGAGCACGTACCCGGCTTGGTACGCGGCGCTGCACCGCTCGTGACCGCCTCGTTGGCCATGTGGATCATCACGCCCGTCGCGGAACGCCCACTGGTAATCCCAATACTGCCCATCACCTGGGTCGCCGTGCTTTGGCTGGGCATCCTCGGTTCCGGGCTGGCGCTGATACTCTGGTATTACCTGCTCCACGCCATCGGCCCGACCCGAACCACGGTGGTCAGCTACATCTTTCCGCTGGGCGGCGTGATCCTGGGTGTGGTTTTTCTGAAGGAGCCGCTGACCTGGAACCTGGCCCTGGGCGCGGCGCTGATCATCAGCAGCATCACAGTGGTCAACTGGAACCACAGACACTTGCAACGGCGGCAAGTGCAGGTGTAAAAACAGATGTTCTTCTTCGTGCTCCTTTTTGCCCTTTGTGTTTAGACCATGAATGACTTCCGCTCCGGTTTTGTGGCTGTTATCGGCAAGCCCAACGTGGGCAAGTCCACGCTGATCAATGCCCTGTTGGGCCAAAAGATCGCGGCTGTCTCGCCGCGCCCGCAGACCACCCGCCGCCGCCAGCTTGGCATCCTGACCCGGCCGGAAGCCCAGGTAGCCTTTGTGGATACGCCCGGATTGCATAAGCCGCGTCACAAGTTGGGCGAATACTTCAACCAGGAAGCCGAGGCTGCTCTCGAAGGTGTAAACGTCATCCTGTTTCTGGTGGACGCCAATGCAGAGCCGGGTGACGAAGACCGGCAGATCGCCTCGCTGCTCAAGAAATTGCGCAACGCGCCGGACCTGGTGCTGGCGCTCAACAAAATTGACCTGCTCACGATCCCAGCCTTGGCGATGCGTCGAGCCGCGTACCAGGCCCTCGTCCCGGACGCTGCGGCGTATGCCATTTCAGCCGCACGCGGTGACGGGCGCGAGGAATTGCTCCGGGCGCTGATTGACCGTCTGCCGGTGCGTCCACCGGATTTCCCTGAAGACCAAGTCACCGACCTGTACGAGCGCGAGATCGTCGCCGACCTAATCCGCGAAGCCGCCCTAGTCTACCTGCGCGAGGAAGTGCCACATGCCCTGGCCGTGCGCATGGACGAGTTCGCCGAGCGGGGCGAGACGGGCGCATTCATCGCCGCCACCTTGTTCGTCGAGCATAATTCGCAGAAGGGCATTGTCATTGGCGAGGGCGGCGGGATGCTCAAGAAGATCGGCGCGGCGGCGCGCAAGGAGATCGAGGCCATGAGCGGGCGCAAGGTCTTTTTGCAGTTGCGCGTCAAGGTAGCGAAGGATTGGCGGGACGACGAGGCCGCGCTTCGCCGTTTCGGGTATAAAATCAAGACAAGGAGGAAGAAATGATTCCCGGATTGATTATCGTGCTGGCTGTCGCCATGGTGGATTGGATTGCCGTCGCCAAGGGCTGGAAGAAGGTCGAGTACCTTGCCAAACCGTGGACAATGGCGGCGCTGTTCCTCGTCCTGGCTTTGGTGGGAAGATTCAACTCGCTCCCCCTGATCTTCTTTGGGCTGGGCATCCTCTTCTCGCTGGCCGGGGATGTGTTCCTGATGTTCTCCGACCGCTGGTTCATTCCAGGGCTGGTATCCTTCCTGCTGGCGCACGTGGCCTACATTGCCGGCTTCAACATCCCCCTGCCGGTTGTATCACCGACCTGGGCGCTGGTGGTAGCGCTGGTGCTGGCGTTCAGTGCGGCGCGGCTGCTGCGTCCAATCGTCGCCGGGTTGGCAGCCAAGGGAGAGAGAAAACTCATCAGCCCGGTGATCGTCTATGGCGTGGTCATTACGCTGATGCTGCTCTCGGCCATGCTGACCCTCTTCCGCGCAGACTGGCCGAGCCCGACTGCTGCCGCGCTGGCCGCCTTTGGCGCGATGCTGTTCTTCTACTCGGATGCAATCCTGGCCTGGATCAAGTTCGTCGCCCCGGTCAAGAATGGACGCATGATGAACATGATAACCTACCATCTGGGGCAAATCGCGTTGATTGCGGGAGTGTTGATCCAGTTTGCAGGTTGAAAGTTGTAGGGTGTGTTGTGGTGATCGGCTAGCAGCCTAAACCTTCGACCCACTAAGCGGCCTGAATCCCTCGCCGAGCGCCTCGTGCGCCTGGCCGATGACCATGAAAGCCTGCGGATCAGCCTCCTGAACAATGGCCTTCAACTGCGCCACCTGCGAGCGGTTCACCACGCAATACAGAACGGTGCGCTGCACGCCGGTATAAGCTCCCTTGCCAGGGATTACTGTCACGCCGCGTTCAAGGCATTCCAGAATTTGCCGCGCGACGGGTTCGGGTTGCGCGGTTACGATCATCGCCGTCCGCACTGCGCCGGTGCCTTCTAGCGTCGTTTCGGCGACGATGCCGCTGATGTAGAGCGTGACCAGGGCGTATAACGCGTTCTTCCAGGTGAAGATAAAGCCCGCCGCCAAAATGACCAACCCATCCACGGCCAGATAGCTCTGTGACATGGATATGCCGCGCCAGTGGTTCAGGATGCGCGCCAGGATGTCAGACCCGCCGCTGGTGCCCTGGCCGCGATAGACCAGCCCGTAGCCGATGCCACTGACCACCGCGCCGTAGAGCGAATTCAGGAACAGGTCATCGGTCAGACCCGTATTTGGGAAGAAGGGCAGGAGCAGCAGCAGGTCAACGAAAAGGGAGTAGCTGACCACCGCGACGGCTGTCCGCAGGGCGAAGCGTTTCCCACCCAGGAAGCGCCAGCCGATCAGGAAGAGCGGCACGTTGCCTATGAAGACCATCAGGCCGATCGGCCAGCCAGTGTAGTGATTGATCAGCTGTGAGATGCCGCTCACACCGCCGCTGGCCAGCCTGGCCGGGACGAGGAACAGCCGCAAGCCCAGCGCCTGCAGCAGCGCCCCGGCGACGAGCAGGGCGTAATCACGGATGGAAGGCCAATATTTTCTCATTTTCAATCTTTCATGCTCACTGAGGGGTTAAGCCCCGCCGGAAGCGTTTAATTTCACTCCAGCCAGTTTCTCGATAATCCCAATCACCGCCGAGTTATCCAGGTCGCCCATGCCGTTCTGGAGCATGGCATTGTAGAGTTGTGCATCCACCGACGCGGAAGGAAGCTGGACACCATACTCGCGCGCCGTTTCCAGGATGATGTTCAGGTCTTTGGCTTGCATGGAGGCTTTGAAGCCCGGCATCCGGTTGCCAGCGAAGAGGCGCGGCGGCTTGACCTCCAGCGTCCAGCACTGCGCCGCGCCGCCCTGGATGGCCTGGAGGACCTTTTGCGGGTCAGCCCCGGCTTTCTGTGCGAAGATGAGCAGCTCGCCCATGGCGACCATTTGCGCCGCGACCATGATCTGGTTGGCAGCCTTGGCGATCTGCCCCGCTCCGGCCTCGCCTACGTGCGTGACCGTCTTGCCCATCGCCATGAAGACCGGCATGACCTTCTCCACGGCCTCAATCGGCCCGCCGACCATTATAGTCAGCGTGGCATTGCGCGCCCCGATATCCCCACCGCTGACGGGGGCATCCAGTGCCAGCACGCCCTTTTCGGCTAAACGCGCCGCGATCATGCGGGCGCTGGCCGGTTTGATGGTCGAGTTATCCACGAAGATCAGGCCGTCATGCGAACCCTCGAAGATGCCGTTTTCGCCCAACACAACCTTTTCTACATCGGGCGTATCCGGCAGGTTGGTGAAAACCACGTCCGCTTGGGCAGCGACTTGCGCGGGTGTGGATTCGGCCCGGGCGCCATCCGCAGCCAACTCGTCCACAGCGGCGCGGCTGCGGTTGTGAACCACGAGCGGGAATCCGGCCTTGAGTATGTTGCGGGCGATGGATTTGCCCATCAGGCCGAGTCCGATATACCCTATGGTCAGCATTTCACCTCCTTGGCATTTAAGTCTACCGGATTATAAACGCAAACGCCCCCTTCCTTTTTAGGGAAGGGGGCTTGGGGCTGGGTCGAAATTTACTTCAACTCATACACGATCGTGACCGTGGTGGTGAGTTGGTACTGGCCAGACGAGACCGGCACGCTGCTGGCTGCCATCGCGCCACCGCCCTTGCCATAGTCAGCAGATAAGGGTGTGCTGTCGTAATAGGAGATGGTCTGCACGTCACCCAATTTCACGCCCGTGGCGTCCACCAGTTCCTGGGCTTGCTTCTGGGCATTCTCGACTGCAGCTTTGCGGGCCCGGCTAAGCGCCTCGGTCTTATCGGCCACGTCGAACTGGATGCTGTTGATGGTATTGGCGCCAGCGCGGATAGAGGCATCCAGCAGATCGCCAATCTTGGTCAGGTCGCGCACGGTGATGTAGACCGTATTATCCACATTGAAAATCGTACCAGATTTATTGCCCTTGTCGTCGTATTGATCCTGAGGCCAAATGCTGAAGTTGGTGGTCTGGATATCCTTTTCCTCGACACCGAAGCCCTTGATGGCCGTCGCCACAGCCTGGGCTTTGGTGTTGTTCTCGGCCACGGCCTCCGCTACGCTGACATTTTCGGTGTGGACGCCGATGTAGATATAGGCGACATCCGGCGTCAGCGTGACCATCCCAGAACCGGTGACGGTCAGTGTGCGCTGCATCGGCTGGGGTTGGACGGTGATCGTGGAAGGGCCGCAGGCGGCCAGGACGGTGCCGAGTACCAGCACGGCAATTATGAAGAGGAATTTGTTTTTCATAGGATACTCCTTATTTGGTTGAAGTGATTGTACACCGATAAAGCCCCCACCCCGTCCCTCCCTGCCCCCCTTTCATCCCCCCATTTCTGTACTTCGAAATGGGGGGACAGAGGGGGGTCGGAATGGGGAGGGTGCCGAAGGCGGGAAGGGGCTACTTGATCCCGTAGGTCACGCTGACTGACACGGAAATTTGTATCTGGCCCGGCTGGATCGGCACTGTCGCATTCGGAGCTGCGCCGCCACCACCACCGCCCACGCCGTAGTAATACGATGGCGAGTAATCCGAATAGGAGATATTTTGAACTTCAGCAAGCTGTACACCCGCGATACCGGCTAGCTCTTGCGCCAGAGAAGCGGCAGCATCCATTGCCTTCTGGCGAGCCTCTGCCTGCGCAGCGGTCTTGTCAGCCACATCGAACTGGATGCTGTTGATATTGTTCGCGCCCGCGCTGACCACCGTATTGAGCAGGCGTCCCAGCGTGGTCAGGTCGCGCACCGTGATGTAGACGGTATTGTCCACCATATAGGTGTAGCCGGAAGGCTGGTTGGTCATTGGATCATATTGCTGTGAAGAATAGACGCTGAAGCTGCTGGTCTGGATATCGACTGCTGCGACGTCCATATTCTTCAGGGCATCCACGACAGCCTGCGCCTGCGTGTTGTTGCGTTCCACGGCCTGGGCGATATCGGGGTCTTCGGTGTGAACGCCGACGTAGATGTAGGCGATATCGGGGGTCAGGTAGACGATCCCATTGCCGGTAACCGAGATATTATGGTTGGGGGGCGTGGTTGCGACCGAACCGGAACAGGCGCTCAGTGCGAGGGCCAACACCAAAACGAGAAGAATGAGTTTAGAGCGCATACAATCCTCCTGATCGAATTGAGTGGTATAACAAATGGATGACGCCGGAGCGCGGAAAAAAGTTCCCGGCGGCAATACTTGTATTCTACCCGATTAACTTGTAGAATCGAGACAAATGTTCTAGGATAAAGCCGATGGCGCTGGATTTTCAACAGGTTTATGACAAGATCAAGCAGATTGGTGCGGGGGCGCGTGAACGTCAAGAATCTCTAAACAAACAGCGCAGCCACGCTAGCGAGCTTCTCAGCTTTTATACAAATAGAATAGACGAACTACAAGCTAAGGTGGAACGCGCCAGGCAGCATGACCCCAACCTCCGCTGCGCGCTGCCATTAACCGGGCGTCTCGATGCGTCCTACCCGGTGCCTGTTTCACCATCCCAGGCCACCCTCACCCACAGGGTCGCTACGCTGATCGCTGCCGACGGGTCGCAGATCAACCCCGACCGGCACGCTGCGGTTTTGTATTCCCTGATCAACGTCGGTGCGATTGTCATGGAGCTTGGCTCAGGCAAGCCCCCCGAAATCTTCTCCTTTAGCGATCTTAAATACGGCGATGAGTTATACACAGAAACGGGCATCCTCAACGAGGATATGGTCGCCTTGGGCCGCGACCTGGCCGAGCGCAAGAAGCTGCTCGATCTGGCAGCAGACTACCCCTCACCTATCATCGCCCTAACCGATGGCCCAGTCGAGCTATGGGGCGCGAAAAATGGCTCGGAGGACGCATACCGGGCGAGTCTCGAAAAGCACCTGTCCATCCTGTCACAGTTGCAGGCTAGGGGTGTGACCGTCGCTGGTTACGTGGACAAGCCCGGCGCGGACCTGGTCGTTCGTTTGCTGGAAATTGCAGCCTTGCCCGACGATCAACTCAAGGATGTACGCCAGAAGCACAATCTGCGCGGCGTGACCGACCGCTGGCTGTATGGCCTCCTGCCTGGCAGTCATCGTTCGGCGGTATTCGGCTTGCAATCCAGCTCCCGCACCCACTACACTGGCGACCTGGCCCTGCACTTCTTCTACCTGAACGTGGGCGACGAGAAGCATCCCTCGCTGGTACGGGTCGAGCTTCCCAAGTGGGTGGCGGACGATGGCGAGAAACTCGACTTGCTCCATGCGGTTTTGTTGCAGCAGTGCCGCATCATGGGTGCGAGACCTTATCCTTATATCCTACACCGCGCCCACGAGGTCGCGGTAGTAACATTCGATGAAAAAAGACAGGTCGAGCAGATGCTGCAAATCGAGTTGCGCCGCGCTGGCGGCGAGGTCGAGGAAGAGTCGAATAAGCAATCGGCGAAGAGTTTGCCGGGAAGAAAGAGGTAGTGTCGTTGCGAGGCGGTGCTCTTCCGCCGAAGCAACCCCCATGCAAATCAGGGGATTGCTTCGCCCCTCGATCTCGATATGTCCTGCGGACTACTCGACCAGCGGGGCTCGCAATGACAGGATGGTGGAGACCTTATGAACACTGTTCAAATCATATCCCTGACCGAAGCAGACCTGGGCAAAGTCCAGATGTTCTGCGGGCACTCCCCCACCTACCGGCGCAGCTACGAGGCCAAGATCGAGTGGATGCGGGCGCGCCTGCGCGAAGGGATGCGCTATACCCTGCTCCAGGTCAAGGGACGCAACACCGGGATGATCGAGTACGTGCCTGGCGAACACGCATGGCGCGGCGTCGAGGCGAAAGGATACCTGTTCATCCATTGCTTCTGGGTGGTCGGCCGCAACCGCAAGCACGGCTATGGCAGACAGTTGTTGCAAGCCTGTCTGGAAGACGCCAAAGGGACGAACGGCGTGGCCGTGGCCGTCAGCAAGACGCACTGGCTGCCCACGCTGAAGATCTTCATGAAGAACGGCTTCGAATTAGCTGACCAGGCCCCGCCTTCTTTCGACTTGCTGGTCAAGCGCTTCAACCCTGAAGCCCCCCCGCCGCGCTTTCGGCATAACACGCAGAATATTCCGCCCGGCCTGACACTCTTCCACAGTGACCAATGCCCGTATACGCAGAATGTGGCCGACATCGTGAGGAAGGTCGGCGAGCAGTTGAACGTGTCGGTCAACATCATCCATGTAAATAGCTTCAAAGCGGCACAGGAATCGCCCTGTCTCTACGTCACGCTGGGCTATTTCTTCGACGGCGAGCTGCTCACCTATCGCCCGGCCGGGACGAAAAAGCTGCTCGAATTGCTAGAACCGAAAATGGCAGGATGAACCGGTTAATAAGCCTTATGAAGGAACCAGGAAAATGACTTTTGTGATCGTGCTCGTTGGCTGGATATTCTCACTCTGTCTGCACGAGTTCTCGCACGCGTTGGTGGCTTACTTCGGCGGCGATACGACCGTCCGTGAGAAGGGCTATCTGACCTTCAACCCCTTGAAGTACACCCACCCGCTTTACTCGCTGCTCCTGCCGCTCGTATTCCTCCTGTTGGGCGGGATTGGACTGCCGGGTGGGGCGGTCTACATTGAGACGTGGAGACTGCGCAGCAGCCGCTGGCTCAGCGCGGTTTCGCTGGCCGGTCCGCTCTCCAACATGCTGCTGGGCGCCATCCTGGCTGTCATCCTGCATCTCTCGCCGGTGACGAGCGGGGGCGTCTGGCCGGGCCTGGCTTTCCTGGCCTTGCTACAGATTACCGCCGCGCTGCTCAACCTGATCCCGCTCCCGCCTTTCGATGGGTATGGGGTCATCGAGCCTTACCTGAACCGCGAGGTCCGCCTAAAAATGGCTGCGACGCGCGGCGCGTTGGTCTGGATCGTCTTTCTAGTGCTCTGGTATGTGCCGTTTGTCAACGATCTTTTTTGGAAGCTCGTCTTTCTGATCGCAAATGGGCTGGGCATCCCGCTGACCCTGGCCGGGTTGGGACTGCAATTGTTCCAATTTTGGAGGCGGTAAGGTTGATGTGCTAGAATCAATGCCAGCATGACGATTCAAGCGCGTATCGTTTTCATGGGATCACCGGACTTCGCCGTCCCGACTTTGGAAGCCCTGGCTGCTTCGGGCGGGGCTAAACCCTGCCCCTACAATGTTGCCGGCGTGGTGACCCAGCCTGATCGTCCGGCGGGGCGTGGCCGGACCCTGGTCCCGCCGGCCGTTAAATTGGCTGCCCAAGCCCTCGGCCTCCCCGTCATCCAGCCGGAACGACTGCGCACGCCCGAGGCGATGGAACAGTTACGCGCCTGGGCGCCGGATGTGATCGTGGTGGCTGCTTTTGGTCAGATCCTGCGCGCCGAAGTGCTTGATTTTCCAAAGTTTGGCTGCATAAACGTACATGGCTCTCTGCTACCTCGCTGGCGCGGTGCGGCGCCCATCCAGGCTGCCATCCTAGCCGGGGATACTGAAACCGGCATCACTATCATGAAAATGGACGCAGGCGTGGATACAGGTCCGCTGCTCAGTCAGCGCTCAATTCCCATTTTGCCCGAAGATAACGCAGGAAGTTTATTCGGAAAATTATCCCGACTCGGTGCTGAATTATTGCTCGAAACCCTGCCCCTTTACTTCAGCGGTGAGATCCAGTCCCAGCCACAGGATGACAGCCATTCCACATACGCCCCGCTGCTCAAGAAAGAAGACGGCTTGCTCGATTTCAGCCAGCCCGCCGTTGCACTGGAACGCAGCGTGCGGGCTTTCAATCCCTGGCCAGGGGCGTTCATGATGTGGCAAGATGTGCCGTTGAAGATCCTCAAAGCACATGTCCTCTCTGGCAAAGCAAGAATTGGCGAGAGAATCATTGTTCAGGGATTGCCAGCGGTTGCCGCGCAAGAAGGTTTGCTTGTACTCGAAGAGGTTCACCCGGCAGGCAAGAAGCCCATGCCCGGCAAGGCATTTTTAGCCGGAGCAAGGGGATGGTATCCTAACTGAGTTGGTTAGCCGATGACAAACAAGGGGCTTTACAATCAAACCAAACAGTGAACGCCCTTTCCTCGAGAAAAGGGCGTCTTGTTTTGCTGGAAGGAGGAAACCTACCGAGCAGATTCGGCCATGCGTATCAGATCTTCGGCAGAGGAAGGTGAACCAATAGCATAAATTCGATATACAACCTCCCCTTCTCTCCAGATGAGTTGTAGGGCAGCCTGTTTATCCCATTCATAACCGTTATCAGGAGAAGGAAGCGTTTCAAATACTTTGTGATAATCCCAATCCCCGCGGATGAGAACGGCCGGTATGCTGTTTACTTCCGTCATTTTTGTACTCCCCCGGCCCACATACATGCCGAAGGATTCAGGATAATATTTATCCATAATCAACATCCTGGTGTAAAACGCCTGGAACGCAAGCTCCCACGGCACGTCAGCAGATTCACCTTGTCCCCAGAATATGTATGCTCGCGAGTAATCCGAGGCCGATTCGTTGAATAATGATGCGCCCTTTAGATATAAGTCCGATGGAACCCAAGTGGGGACTTTAAATTCATAGCAGGCTTGAGACTTTGCTTCTTCGATGCTCAATAAAGGTGATGCGTAAAAGAAAAATGGTGGCAGATCGCTCATAGAAGTGCCGTAGCCTGAACTCCTTTCTTGCACCCATAGACGATTATCTACCTCAACCCATTTAGGCGCGGCCAAGACATACACGCAGGCTGCCACCAGGATCAATGCGACAAACCCTACCAGCGCGTTGCGCAGGGTTAAACGACCGGCGAGTTGGGCTCGCAGGCTTACCTTTTCCTGCGAGATGCGCTCATAGAGGGCATGAGCGAAAGCCGGGCGCGGGGGTTCTCGAAATTGAGTCAGGAATTCATCGTTCATCTTCGGCCTCCCACGCAGCGCTGAGTTTGTTTACGCTGCGGTTCAAAATGGTGCCAACATTTGACTCGCTCAAATGGGTCAAACGGGCAATGGTTCGGTTGTTCAATTCAGCCCCATATTTATAGGCAATCAGTTCGCGCTCGCGAGCAGACAATTGCGCCAGAAGCGTTGAAAGATAGGCAAAATCTTGATGGTGCTCGATGGTTTCTTGAACAAAAGCAGGGTCAGGTTGAAAGTGCGCATCCTCCAGTGGGAGTTCATTGTGGTTCTTGCGGAAGTAGTCAGTCGCTACGTTGCGGGCAATGGAAAAGAGCCACGTTGAGAAAGCTCCGAGGTCGCGGCGATAACGTGTCCGACTGCGCCAGGCTTTCTCGAATGTAGTCGCGGTCAAGTCTTCAGCCAATGGCCCATCCCCGACTCGATAACGGAAGAAGTTATAGACGCGAGGCAATTGTTCGGCGTAGATAGCATCCCAGTCAATTTCGCTCGCTTGCATGATTACTCCTTCGTAAAAGTTTGTCATGCTGACCATTCTGTTATATTATACGAAGCAGATGGGAAAGTATCACGCCCTAATTACAGAAAGGATAATATCCATTCCGAAATAGAGTCCCTTGCTGTCTTTTTTTCACTGTTGTCGGAATTTTGATATACAATAAGTTCATTCTCTTCAGGAAGGTGGTTATGTCCAGATACATCGCTGCTATCGACCAGGGCACCACCAGTACTCGCTGCATGATCTTCGATCATGGCGGGCATGTGGTTGCTGTAGACCAGAAAGAGCATAAGCAAATCTACCCCAAACCCGGCTGGGTGGAACACGATCCACTCGAAATCTGGGCATGTTCACAGGAGGTCGCCGCTGGAGCAATGAAGAAGGCGGAGTGCAAAATCTCCGATGTCGCCGCGATTGGGGTCACCAACCAGCGAGAGACAACAGTTGTCTGGGATAAAACCTCCGGCCAGCCGGTCTACAACGCCATTGTCTGGCAGGACACGCGCACGGATGCCATCTGCAATGAATTGGTACAAGATGGCGGGCAAGACCGCCTGCGCGCCAAGACTGGCCTCCCGTTGGCAACCTACTTCTCCGGGCCAAAGATCAAGTGGATCCTGGATAACGTTCCTGGAACGCGGGCAAAGGCGGAAAAAGGCGAACTGCTCTTCGGCAACATGGACACCTGGATCATCTGGAACTTGACCGGTGGAACACACGTCACCGACGTGAGCAACGCCTCGCGCACCCTCCTGATGAACCTGCAAACGCTGGATTGGGACGAGGAGATTTTACATCTGCTTGGCATCCCGCGCACTATGCTGCCGAAGATTTGCTCCTCCTCGGAAATTTATGGCACGGTAGTCACCCAGGGACGACGACACCGTTCGTGCCGCCCTGGCCTGGCCGCCAGGACAGGCGAGCAACAGCGGCACGCCGGTGCGAGACGGCAAGCGTCGCCCCTACAAGGCGTGCCCGTCTCCGGCGATCTTGGCGACCAGCAAGCCGCCCTCTTTGGCCAGACCTGTTTCAGTCCCGGCGAGGCCAAGAACACTTATGGTTCGGGCTGTTTCATGCTCCTGAACATGGGTGAACTGCCGGTCCCCAGCAATAGCGGATTGCTGACCACACTGGCTTACAAGATCGGCGATCAAAAGGCCATTTACGCGCTGGAAGGCTCCATCGCCATCACCGGCGCGTTGGTGCAGTGGCTGCGCGACAACCTGGGTTTGATCCAAAAATCCGCCGATGTGGAGACTCTCGCCTGCACGGTTGAAGATAGCGGCGGGATTTACTTCGTCCCTGCCTTCTCCGGGTTGTTCGCTCCGTATTGGAGGTCCGACGCGCGCGGCGCCATCGTTGGCATGACACGCTACATCAACAAGTGTCACCTCGCCCGCGCGGTGCTCGAGGCCACCGCCTACCAGACACGTGAAGTTCTGGATGCGATGGAAAAAGATTCTGGCGTCAAGCTGACCTCTCTCAAAGTGGACGGCGGCATGGTATTCAACGAGCTGCTGATGCAATTCCAGGCGGATATTCTCGACGTGCCGGTCATCCGCCCCAAAGTGACCGAGACCACCGCCCTCGGCGCGGCCTACGCTGCCGGCCTGGCCGTCGGATTCTGGAAGAGCTTCGATGCATTGCGTGCAAACTGGGGTAAGGATAAAGAGTGGAAACCGAAGATGGATGCGGCCAAACGAGATAAACTCTATGCTGGCTGGAAGAAGGCCGTGACGCGAACGTTTGATTGGATAGAATAGAAAATGTGCCGTTGAGAGGAGCCGCAGAGCGGCGACGAAGCAACCCCCGCGCGAGATGGGAGATTGCTTCGGGGCAAAGAACGCCCCTCGCAACGACACATATAGGTTAGAGAAAAACAATAAATCTGTGTCGTTGCGAGGGCCCGCAGAGCGGCGACGAAGCAACCCCCGCGCGAGATGGGAGATTGCTTCGGGGCAAAGAACGCCCCTCGCAACGACACATGTAGGTTAGAGAAAAACAATAAATCTGTGTCGTTGCGAGG
>Ga0315293_10001059_pt1 | contig 26564 bp, 21 predicted proteins | sample YL17G13_20_MG_FD_203071 | JGI IMG/M metagenome (GOLD analysis project Ga0315293, IMG submission 203071) | Sediment microbial communities from Yellowstone Lake, YNP, Wyoming, USA - YL17G13_20 | ecosystem: Environmental > Aquatic > Freshwater > Lake > Sediment | place: USA: Wyoming | collected...
CGGGCGCGGTGGGGAGAAGGGTCGTGAACACCCGCCAAGGCTCGCCGGCAGGGCCGGCGGCGGCCCGCACGGTGGCCAGGCCGACCACGGGCCCGCCTCCCGGGAGACGCCGGTACTCGCCCGTCCCCGACAGGACCTGTCCCTGTTCGGTGACCAGCCGGAGGGCATAGCCCCGGGCGGCCAAGAGGGCGGGCAGAGGCCGCAGGCCGTCCTCCTCCTCGTACCCGTCGCCCATGCTCTGGCTGGCCACCGCCTGGCTCGCGACCACGCGCAACGAGGCATCCACCTGGGCGTGCAGGGCCCGGGCCAGGCTGAAATAGACGAAAACGCTGAAAAGGGCCAGGATGACGGCCAGGGTGAGGATTTGCCAGAGCGTGAGGCGGACCCGGATGGGGAGCGGTCTCATGGGCGGTCCACCCGCTCGCGCCCCGCGCGCGCCGGCCCGGGGTCGGCGGGCGCCTCCATCCGGTAGCCGGCCCCCCGCACGGTGTGGAGGAGCTTCGGCTCAAAACCCTCGTCAATCTTCTGGCGCAGGTAGCGAATGTAGACATCAACCACGTTGGACTCGTGGTAGAAGTCGAAGCCCCAGACCTGCTCGGCAATCTGGGTCCGGCTCAGCACCTGGCCGGGATGGCGCAAGAGCAACTCGATCAAGGCGAATTCACGCGGGGTGAGGTCGATGCGCCGGCCGGCCCTCTCCACGCGGCGCGTCGCCGGGTCGAGGGTCAAGTCGGCGAGCGCAAGACGGGTCGGCAGGGCCGCCGCCGGACGCCGCAGGAGGGCCCTCAGGCGGGCTAGGAGTTCGGGGAAGGCGAAGGGCTTGAGGAGGTAGTCGTCGGCTCCGGTGTCCAGGCCCCTCACCCGGTCCTCGACCGCCCCGCGGGCCGTGAGGATGAGGATGGGCGTCCGGAGGCCGCGGCCGCGCAGCTCGGCGCAGACCTCCAGCCCGCTGCGTTTGGGCAGCATGACGTCGAGGACGATGGCGTCGTAAGGGGTGGCTCGGGCGTAGTCCAGCCCCTCCTCGCCGTCAACGGCCACGTCGACAGCGAAGCCCTCCTCCGACAGACCCTGTTTCAGGAAAGCCGCGATACCCGGTTCGTCTTCGACAACCAGGAGCCGCATCAGCCGCACCTCCCCGCCTGCTTAGTTCGCCCTCCTCCGCCTCTAGTCTTGCCAAGTGCCGAAGCCAGGGAAAAGGGGCGTCCCGGCCGGCCACGGCCGGGCCTGTCCGCCGGCGGGCCATCACCCGCGCCGCCCTCCGGGCCAGCCAAGTGAACACCAGGGCCCAGACAACCTTCATCCCGGCCATCGGTGATGCGGGGTATCTCAACAGGAGGCAGCACGGCTCGCCCCCCTCGCCCGGTCGGGTCCGGGAGCCAAGGAAAAGAGACGTCGCGGCAGAAGGACCCCGGCGCATACGCCGGAGAGGAGGTGTGGCCGGTCGGCGCGTCGATGATGGAACCTTCAGCCGGGCCCCGCCGCCGCGCCCCCGGCAGTATCCGCCCCCGGACCAGCGACAGGACACGGGATCTGGTCGTGGCCGCGGCCTCCACTCTCGTCTTCCTGTTGGCCGCCCAGGCCGCGCTGCCGGCCCTGGCGCCGCTCTCCCTGGTCTATGACCAGCGTCTCCGGTATGACTACTTCAAGGACAATCACGCCAACCTCGACGTGGCCATCCGGGCCATCAAGGAGGAGGTCCGCCGGGAAAGCCTGCGGGATTACATCATCATCCTGGGGGACTCGGTGGCCCAGAGCGCCCGCGCCACGCCGGACGAGTCCCTCGCCGCCTGCATCCAGGAGGTCGCCCGCGCCCCGCGGGTCTTCTGCCTGGCCCAGCCCTCCATGCAGATGGGCGACATCTACACCGTCGTCCTCAAACTCAAGGCAGCCGGCCTTTCCACCGGCCACCTCGTCATCAACCTCCTCTACGCCGGCTTCGTGGCCCGCGAGCCCTATCCCCCCGTCGTTTTCTGGCTGGAACCGGACCTGAGGCGTCTTGACCCCGTCGCTTACTCCCAGGTGGCGATGCACCTCCAGGCGGCTCGCCTCGACCCGGCCCTCGTCCCGCCCAAGACCGCCGACGCCAAGCTCGACCGCCTCGTGGCCCGGAACCTCTACCCGGAAGCGCCCCCCCTTGCCTACCGGGACTTCACGCGCTCGGCCATCATCCAACTCCTCGCCGGGCAGGACCCCCGGCCCGAGGTCTTCGACCCCCGCCCCTGGACGGAGAAACCCCATCTGCCCTGGACGCTCCGGCAGGATGAGTATCAGCGGCAGTTCCGCGACAAGCCCTTCGTCATGGACGACACGAACCCGCAGGTCTACTTCATCGAACGGTTCCTGGCCGCCACGGCCGGAGACCAGGTCCTCTTCTTCCTGTCGCCCGTGAACCAGGCCCTGATGCGGGACAACGTCCTGAAGGCCGGCTACCAGGCCAACCTCGGGCGAGTCGACGCCTACTTCGCCGCCACCCCTTCCGGCCTCATCTACCTCAACCTCGAGCACGCCATCCCCAACCCGTGCTTCGCCGACCACCTGCACCTCACCGGGGAGGGCCACCGCCTCCTGGCCGAGATTCTGTGGGAGGCCCTCAACCCATCCGACCCCGGCGGAGGGACCTAGGGATGCTGCTGCATACGCCCGGCTTCCTGGTCTTGCTGGCGCCGGTGGTCATCCTCTTCTACGCCTTCCCAAAGGCGCGCCTGGGGCTCCTGGCCGCGGCCGACGCGGTCTTCTACGGGCTCCCGAACCCGGCCCACCTCGTCCTCTTCCTGGCGGTGAGCTTGGTGACGTTCGTGGGCGCCAAGGCGATGGTCCCGGGCGGCGAGCCGGGGACGACGCAGGGCGGCCGAGGGAAGGGCGCCGCCCTGCTCTTCGGGTTGGCCCTGGCGGTCAACGCGGCCAACCTCGTCTTCTTCAAGTACGCTCTCTTCCTGACCAGGTCGCTTGAGAGCGCTCTCGGCATCCCTCTGCCGGCGGCCGGCGGCTTCCTCGTCAAGGTGGCCCTGCCCATCGGCATCTCCTTCTACACCTTCGGGCTCATCGCGTACCTCGTCGACGTGCGGCGCGGGCTGCTGAGCCCGGTACGCTCCTTCGCCCGTTTCTGGGTCTTTGTCTCCCTCTTTCCGAGGCTGGTGGCCGGCCCCATCGCCCGCGGGGGCGACCTGGCGCCCCAGGTGGAGGCGGTGGGTCAGTACCGCTTCTCGGCGGACGACTTCGGGCGCGGCCTGACCTTGCTCCTGGTCGGCCTGGCGAAGAAGACCGTCGTGGCCGACACCCTGCAGCCGTTCGTGGACCAGCTCTTCGCCCAGGGGACGACACTGGGCGGCAGCGGAGCCTGGCTTGCCGCCTACCTCTTCGCCTTCCAGATCTACTTCGACTTCTCAGCCTACAGCGACATGGCCGTGGGCGTCGGAGCGCTCCTGGGCTTCCGCCTGCCGCAGAACTTCCGGACGCCGTACGTGAGTTCGAGCCCCAGCGAGTTCTGGCGCCGCTGGCACATCACCCTCTCGACCTGGATACGGGACTACGTCTACATCCCGCTCGGCGGGTCGCGTCGGGGCCTGCCGCGCCAGCTGGCGAACCTCGTCCTGGCCATGACCTTCTCGGGGCTCTGGCACGGGGCCGGCTGGACGTTCGTCATCTGGGGTCTTTACCACGGGGTGCTGGCGGCCCTGGAGAAGGCTGGGCGGTCGGCGCTGGAGGCGGTGGAGGGAACCATGAAACGGAGACGGCTCGCAGGCCAAGCGGGCCGGTCCGGCCCGGGACCGGCAACCCCGCTCGCCTGGGCGGGCCGCGCCCTGGGGCGCATCGTGGGCGTGGCCGTCTGTTTCCACCTGGTCGTCATCGGGTGGGTCTTCTTCCGGGCGCCCGACCTGCCGGTGGCCCTGGGCCTGGCGCGGGCCATGCTCTCACCCGGCGGCTGGAACCTGGCGGGCCTCGGTCTCGCGAGCGCGGGCCCGGGCGCCGCGGCCACCGTCGCCGTCGCCCTCCGGCTCCTCGCCCTCGTGCCCATCCTCTACCTGCTCCACGTACTGGAGCACCTGGCCCGCCGCGACGGCCGGGTTCTCGCCTTCTGGCACTCCCGGGTCCCGGCCGTCGTCCGCGGCCTGGCCTACGCCCTGGTCATCGTTCTGGTCATGACCTTCGTGCAGACCCAACAGAACCCGTTCATCTACTCGCGGTTCTAAGCCCGGGTGGGCAAAGGCGAATCTCGCCGCTATCGGAAGGCCGCGTGCTCCGTCCGGGCGATGATCTCGTCCTGCAGGGCCGGCCCCAGGTCGCAGAAGTAGTCGCTGTACCCGGCGACCCGGACGATGAGGTCGCGGTGGCTCTCCGGGTCGACCTGGGCCTTCCGGAGCGTCTCGGCCGTGACCACGTTGAACTGGATGTGGTGACCGCCCAGCTTGAAGTAGGCCCGGATGAGGTGGGCCAGGTTCTCCAGGCCCTGGCGGCCCTCGAGGAGGCGCGGGGTGAACTTCTGGTTGAGGAGCGTCCCGCCGGTGCGAACGTGGTCCATCTTAGCGGCCGACCGGAGCACCGCCGTCGGGCCGCGCCGGTCGGCCCCCTGCACGGGAGAGATGCCCTCCGAGAGCGGCTGCCAGGCCCGCCGGCCGTCGGGGGTGGCCCCGACCACGGAACCGAAGTAGACGTGGCAGGTGGTCGGGAGCAGGTTGATGCGATAGGCGCCGCCCCTGGTGTTGGGGCGCCCGTCGACGGCGTCGAAGAAGGTGTCGAAGATCCAGACCATGAGGTCGTCGGCGAAGTCGTCGTCGTTGCCGTAGCGGGGCGTGCGACTGGCGAGGATCTGCCTGGTCTTCTCGTCGCCGGCGAAGTCGCCGGCCAGGGCCGCCAGGAGGCGGGTCATCGGGAGGGTTCCGGGCGGGTAGGTGACGGAGGCGGAGCCGGGCGCGCCGGCGGCCGGAGCCGGGCGAGGCGCGCCGGGCAGGCCCTCCCCGAAGACATGGTACTTCAGAGCCGCCAGGCCGTCGGTGACCGACCCCAGGCCCACGCCCTGGATGTAGCTGGTGTTGTAGCGAGGGCCTCCGTCGTGGTAGTCCTTCCCCTTGGCGACGCAGTCGTCGATGAGGAGCGACAGGAACGGCGCGGGCATGAGCTCCGCGTAGAGCCGCTCGATGACGTTGCTCCCCCGGACCTTCAGGTCGACGAAGTGGCGGAGCTGGGACCGGTAGGCGACGAGAAGGTCGTCGAAACTCGCCAACGCCCGCGCGTCCCCGGTCGGCGGCCCGAGGCGCCGCCCGGTGCCCGGGTCCACCCCATCGTGCAGGGCCAGTTCGAGCAGCTTCGGCAGGTTGAAGTACCCGGTCAGGATGTAGGCCTCCTTGCCGAAGGCCCCCGTCTCGACGCAACCGCTCGTGCCGCCGTCCCGCGCGTCCTCGACCGACTTCCCCTGCCGCAGCAACTCCTCGACCACGGCGTCGGCGTTGAAGACCGACGGCTGCCCCCAGCCCTGGCGGATGACCTCGCCGGCCTTCTCGACGAAGAGGTCCGGGCTCTTTCGGCTGACCTGGACGTTCGAGCTCGGCTGGAGGAGGCGCATCTCGTCGATGACCTCCAGGAGCAGATAGGTGACCTCGTTCACGCCGTCGGACCCGTCGGCCCGGAGGCCGCCCAGATTGATGTTGGCGAAGTCGGTGTAGGTGCCGCTCTCGGCCGCGGTCACGCCCACCTTGGGCGGGGCGGGCTGGTTGTTGAACTTGATCCAGAAGCACTGGAGGAGTTCGCGGGCCTGCTCGCGCGAAAGAGCGCCGGACGCCAAGTCCGCGCGGTAGAACGGGAGAAGGTGTTGGTCGAGGCGACCTGGGTTGAAGGAATCCCAGGTGTTGAGCTCGGTGATGACCCCCAGGTGCACGAACCAGTAGGCCTGGAGGGCCTCCCGGAAGTCGCGCGGCGGGTGAGCGGGCACGCGCGAGCAGACCTCGGCGAGGCGTTCGAACTCCCCGCGGCGGTCAGGGTCGGCCTCGGCCGCGGCGAGGTCGGCGGCCTTCGCCGCGTGGCGCTCCGCGAAGCGGATGATGGCGCGGGCGGCGATGCGCATGGCCTCCAACTCTTGCCCCTCGGCGTAGGTGTCCGGCGCGCCGCCCAGATAGTCGAGGGACGCCTCGACCCGGTCGATGTCGGCGAGGAAGTCCAGGAAGCCCCGGCGGTAGATCTTGTCATCCAGGACGGTGTGGCCGGGGGCGCGCTGCTCCATGAACTCGGTGAAGACGCCCGCGTCGTAGGCCACCTTCCACTCCGGGGACATCTCGGCGAAGAGGAAGTCGCGCATGGAGCGGCCCCGCCAGAAGGGAATGACGGTATCCCGGTAGAGGCGGCGGACCTCGTCGCTCACGGCGTAGGGTATCTTCTCGCGGCGGTCGAGGAGATCCAGGTCCTCAAGGGAATGGCAGCAAAGCTCGGGATAGGTCGGGGTGGCCTTGGGCGCCGGACCCCTCTCCCCTACGATGAGTTCGCCCTCGCCGATGGGGATGGCCCTGTTCTCCAGAAGGTGCTGGAAGGCCATGGCCCGCAACACGGGAGCCGACACGGAGGCGGCCGGCGCGGAGGTGGCCGCCAGAAAGTCGGCGGCCTGGTAGAACTCAGTGATGAGCCTGGCCCGCTCACCCGAGACATAGGGCGTGGCGCCGAGGCTCTGCTGGCGCAGTTTGGCCACTCTCTCGTTCACCGTGAGTCCCTCCGCCGCGCGGGTGCTCCGTGGTCGCCGCACTACAGGCATACGTTGGCCGGCCGCGTTCTCCTCCGCCCTCCCGCAGGGGTTCGCCGCCGGACGCGCCCCCGCCAAGGAGTCCCATCCCGGGCGGAGAATTCCAGCCCGTAGGGAGCGACAGCGGAGTGCGCCAGGCCTACTGGCTCGACCTGAGATTGTTCGTCTGGAAGGTCGCCCCGCACGCCGGGGCCATCCTGGCCGCTCTCCTGGCCAGCACGGTGGTCTTCGAAATCAGCGGGGCCTGGCCCGGAGCAACCTTCCTGGAGTTGTTCGTCCGGGCCTTTTACATGATGATCCTGGAAGCGGTGGATTCCACCGGCCCGTGGTACCTCGGCATCTTCGTCTTCATCCTCCCCGTCCTCGGCCTGCTCTTCGCGGCCCAGGGTCTCGTCGGGGCGACGGTCCTGTTCATCAACAAGAGCCAGCGTCAAGGAGAGTGGAGCGCCGTGGTCGCCGCCACCTATTCGCAGCACACGATTGTCTGCGGTCTGGGGCAGCTTGGGGACACCCTGTGCGACGGACTCCGTGAGGCGGGAAACCGCGTCGTCGGGGTCGACGTCAACGAGCATCTTCCTCCCGTGGTCAAGGCCCGCCAGGGAGGCATCCCGGTCATTATCGGGGACATGACCCTGCCGCAGACACTGAAGGAGGCGGGCGTCGGGCAGGCCTGGTGCGTGGTGATGTGCTCCGGCGACGACCTGGCCAACATCGAGGCGGCTATCCTCGCCAAGGAACTCAACTCGTCTGCGACCGTGTACGCCCGTGTCTTCAAGAAATCCCTGGCCGACCGGATAAGCGAGGCCCTCCGCTTCGATATCGTCACTTTCAGCCCCTACTCGACAGCCGCGAAGATGATTCTGAGCCAGATGAGCACCGACCGGCCCGCGAACGCGGCCGACGCGAAGAAGGGTTGAGCGGGCGGAGACAGGCCGTGGTCGCCCTGAAGGGAGGCCGGGAGCAGACCTAGGGCCGCCTAGTAGTGTCCCAACATCCCCCGGTCCCGGGCCACCTTCAGGCAGTAGTTGAAGACGAGCAAGCCGAACAGCAGGTACCCCAACCCCACCCCGGTGGCCACGAGGAGGTCCTGGCCCGGGAGCTCCCAGACCCGGAGGCCGTCGACCATCACCTTCCTGAGGAGCTGGTTACCCATGGCCAGGGGCAGGAACTTCATCCAGGCGTATTTGGCGATCGGCGCGGCCACGAAAGCCACCAGGCCGAAGGTGAGGATCTGGAAGAGCGCCTGGATGCGCTTGAAGACCACGGCCAGACCAGCCAGGATGAAGCCGAGACCATAGGCCGCGGCCAGGGTGATCGGGATGAGGGGCAGCAGGCTCAGGACGTCCAGATGAAGCCACTGTCCGCTGGTCAACATCATGGAGAGGAGGACAAGGCTGGACATCCCAAGGTTGGTTAGGAACGAGCCGATCATCTGCGAGCCGCCCACCCAGGCAAAGCCTGTCGGCGACAGGAAGAGCTGCTCCAGGGTCCCGACCTCGGCCTCGTTGGCGATAGTGTAGGCCAAGTCCTGATAGGCGATGATGGACATCATCCAGACCAGATACCCGACGACAAGGCCCTCGAGGCCGCTCCCCGTGCTGAAAGGCAGGTTCAGCGAACGGGCGCCGAAGAAGAGCAGCAGGAAGACGATGTACATCGTGACCAGTCCAGAGATACTGTTGAAGAGGTACCGCTTCATCTCGACCAGCGTCTTGCCGACGACCGCGCGGAAGACCACCCAACGATTCACGCCGCGTCACCACCCTTGATGACCCGGAGGAAGGCTTCCTCCAGGTCGGGCTCCTTCTGCGTTATCGTCTCGAGGACGGCCCCGCCCTGACGGACGATGTCGATGACGGCGTAGAGCCCTGCCGCCGACGGCAGGGTGAAGGTGAGTTGCGTCTGGTTGCCCAGACGCTCGATGCTATGGTTCGGCGCCACGGCCGCGAGTCGCCCGGCAAGCTCGGCGCTCAGGCCGTCCGAGAGCACGATGCGGTAGGAGCGGGTCCGGAACAGGGCGAGAAGATTCTCCACCGTGTCGTCAGCGACGACCTGGCCCTCCTTCAGGATGACGACCCTCCGGCAGACGTCCTGGATGACGTCCATGTCGTGGCTGGAGACGACGATGGCCCGCTGCCCCTCGGCCGCGATTTCGCGCAGGATGCCCCGGAGTTCGTGCGAGGTCTCGACGTCCAGGCCCAGCGTGGGTTCGTCCAAGAAGACGAGTTCGGTCCGCTTGGCCAGGGCGCAGACGACGGCGACCTTCTGCTTCATCCCGGTGGAGAGGTTCACGAGCGGCTCGTTGGCCCGGTCAGCCAGGCCGAAACGCTCGAGGAGGCTCTCCCAGTAGTCGCGGTGGACCCGGTGGTCGAGGCCGTGGAGTCCGGAGAAGAACCGGACGTTCTCCCTGGCCGTCATGCGCCAGTAGATGTTCCGAGCCCCTTCGAGAACGGCGCTGGCGTGCTGGATGGCCTGGCCATGATGGGTGCCCACGTTGTGGCCGCAGATCGAGATGTCGCCGGCGGTGGGTCGGACCAGACCGAGAGCGCACTTGATGATGGTCGTCTTCCCGGCGCCGTTCGGGCCGAGCAGGCCGACGATCTCGCCGGGCTGGAGTTCGAGATTCACCCCTTGGACCGCCCGGACGGCGGCCTTCTTGCGGCGCGGAAAAATCTTGACGAGCCCTTTGACGCTCAGAACGGGCCCTTCCGGTAGTCCTGTCATCCGTGGTCCTCCTTAGTAGTGACCCAACATCCCCCGGTCCTGGGCCACCTTGAGACAGTAGCTGAAGAAAGCGAGGCCGACGAGAAGGTAGGCGGCGCCTACCCCGACCGCCAAGAGCACATCGTCGGCCGGCAACTGCCAGACCCTGAGGCCGTCGACCATCACCTTCCTGAGGAGCTGATTGCCCAGGGCCAGGGGCAGGAGCTTCATCCAAACGTGCTTGGCGACCGGCGCGGCTAGAAAGGCCACGAAGACGAACATGAGAATCTGGAAGAGCGACTGGATGCGTTTGAAAACCACGGCCAGGCCGGCCAGGATGAAGCCGAGGCCGTAGGCCGCCATAATGGTAATGAGAGTCAGGGGAAGCAGGCTCAAGGCGTCCAGATGGAGCCACCGCCCACTGGTCAACATCATCAAGAGCAGCACCAGGACGTCATGCGGTTGATCAGGAAGGCAGCGATCATGTACGAGCCACCCAGCCAGGCCAGACCGGTCGGCGTCAGGAAGAGTTGCTCCAAAGTCCCGACCTCGGCCTCGTTGGCGACATGGTTGGCCAAATCCTGATAGGCCATGACGGACATTGCCCAGACCAGGTATCCGACGACAAGACCCTCCAGGCCACTCCCCGTGCTGAAAGTCCCGCCCAGCGAACGGGCTCCGAGGAAGAGGATTAGGAAGGCGATGTACAGGGTCGCGATACTGGAGATAGTGCTGAAGAGATAGCGCTTCAACTCGAGCAGCAACTTGACCAGAACCGCCCGGAAGACCGCCCAATGGTTCACGCCGCGTCACCACCCTTGATGACCCGGAGGAAGGCTTCCTCGAGGTCCGGCTCCTTCTGCGTTATGGTCTCGAGGACGGCCCCGCCCTGACGGACGATGTCGATGACGGCGAAGAGCCCTTCCGCCGACGGCAGGGTGAAGTTGATTTCCGTCTGGTTGCCCAGACGCTCGACCCTGTGGTTGGGCGCCACGGCCCCGAGTTGCCCGGCAAGCTCGGCGCTCAGGCCGTCCGAGAGCACGATGCGGTAGGCGCGCGTTCGGAACAGGGCGAGAAGATTCTCCACCGTGTCGTCGGCGACGACCCGGCCCTCCTTGAGAATGATGACGCGACGGCAGACGTCCTGGATGACGTCCATGTCGTGGCTGGAAAGGACGATGGCCCGGTGCCCCTCGGCCGCGAGTTCGCGTAGGATGCCGCGCAGTTCAAGCGAGGTCTCCACGTCCAAACCAGCGTGGGTTCGTCCAGGAAAACGAGTTCGGTCCGCTTGGCCAGGGCGCAGACCACGGCAACCTTCTGCTTCATTCCGGTGGAGAGGTTCACGAGCGGCTCGTTGGCCCGGTCGGCCAGGCCGAAACGCTCGAGAAGTCCTTCGCAGTAGTCGCGGTGCACCCGGTAGTCCAGACCGTGGAGGCCGGAGAAGAACCGGATGTTCTCCCTGGCCGTCATACGCCAGTAGATGTTCCGAGCCCCTTCGAGCACGGCGCTGGCGTGCCGGATGGCCTGGCCATGATGGGTGCCCACGTTGCGTCCGCAGATCGAGATGTCGCCGGCGGTGGGCCGGACCAGACCAAGAGCGCATTTGATGATGGTCGTCTTCCCGGCTCCGTTCGGGCCGAGCAGGCCGACGATCTCGCCGGGCTGGAGTTCGAGATTCACCCCTTGGACCGCCCGGACGGCGGCCTTCTTGCGGCGAGGGAAGATCTTGACGAAACCTCTGATGCTCAGAACGGGCCCTTCCGGTAGTCCTGTCATCCGTGGTCCTCCTTCCGTAGGTCGGGGCAGGCCCAGCGTTCCATGAGCGCCTCCGCCTCCCGGCGGGCCTCCGCCGTCCAGCAGCCCGGCCGCAGGGCCAGCCCGGCCCGCTGCCGTGCGGCGTAGAAGGCGCGACCGCTCCAGTCGACCGAGGGATACCTGGCCTTAAGGGACTCTATCCACCGGGTGTCCTCCTCTTCCAGGCGTCTGACCACCGGCATGTAGCACGGCTGAAAGCCTTCGTAGAACGAGAGGAGGGCGTGAAAAGCGCTCAGGGCCCAGGCGCCGACAGTGGTTTCGTCGACCCGGTCCATGTAGGGCGGCAGTTCGAAGCTGGTCATCTCGGGACGGCGCAGCGTGAGTTCCAGGCGCAGCGGGGTAGGGAACGTCACCGGCGCCTTGCGGGCCGCGTCGCGCACCGCCGCCTCGGCCCGCGAGGCGATGAGCGCCCGAGCCTCGTCCTCGGGCAGAAGGCGCTCCGACCCATCCGCCAGGCGCTCCTTGACCGGCACGCTCTCCACGGCCGGGCAGAGGGCCCGGGCCTCCTCGCAGGCGGCCCTGTCTCCGGTCACCAGGCCGAGGGGGACGCCCAGCGTGCCGAACAGACCGGCCATCATCCCTATCTCGCCAACGCTCCGGCCGCCATAGCGGAGGTCGGCGATGGGGGCGTGCACGGTGTGTGGAAAGATGGCCGGGCCCGGGTCGCTGGCCGACGGGGCAGCCTTGGCGTGGGCGCCCACCAGGAGCAGGACGTCGTGGTCGCGATCGAGACCGCCGAAAGGCACCAGGTAGTCGAAGATGCCGCGCAGCGTCGCGCCGGTCGGCAGCGCCTCCAGGCGAATGGAATCCCCCGTGTCATGGAAGTCGAAGATGTTCACGGCCTCGGCTCCGCCAGCCAGGGCCCCGCGGGTGGCGGCCACGACATCGGCGGTCATGCGGTCGCGGCCGAGGGACTCCCAGTCCTCCATGTGGCAGTTCACCCACGAAACGCGATCCGTGCCGATACCCGAAACACCTTCCATGTCGGCAATGACGATGGCCTTCAAAGACAAAACACCTCCTAAGAGGTAGCCTCCACGTTCTAGGGTAGCCTCCGCCAATCCGGCTGTCCATGCCCCGGGGTCGCGGGCCGGACTGGCCGGGAGGACCGGCCGGGAGGTTGGACCGGAGGACGATGCCCTACGGGAGGATCGGGCGGAGCCCTGGTAGGCGGCAGGAGACCGCGCCGAGAGGTCGGGCGTACCGGCGAGGCGAGACCTCTACATCGACCCGGTCTACGCCTTCGCCTGCCTACGCCTCGGGGTGTGAGCGCAGGTGGTCGCGGAAGAGGATGTGGCGCCGCAATTCAGCGCTGTCCTGCCCGCGGAGGTAGAGAGGTCGCCCAGGCCTCGCCGCGGTCCACTACTGGAACTTCCCCCGCGCCGCTATCGGAATCATCGTCTCGACCTTGCCGTGGCGGACGCCGTAAGCGACCTCGAAGTTGGCGAGGCTGGCGCAGACGTGGTTCGGGATGACCTCCAGCCGGTCGCCGACCTTGAGGGCGCTACCCTGAGCGCCGATGTGAACGACCCCGTGTTCCTCGCTGAGCCTGTCCAGGACCAGCCCCGGGTGGTTCCTCACCAGACCGAACCCCGGGACCTCGGGATGGAGGCTTGGGTCGTGCGACAGGACCTTGCTGCCGGCATCGACAACGAGGCGGTCGGCTGCCGGTCGGGAGACGACCGTCGCGACCACCCAGGCCGCGCAGTCCTCCCAGGTCGCCGCCCACCGGGCTACGGTGTTGACGTCGTTGAAGACGTAGGTCCCCGGGCGCACCTCGGTCACGCCCGGAACCCCCAGCGCCTGGCGGGTGGTCGGGGTCGAACCGGGGCTGACCTCCCGGATGTCGAAGCCGGCCTGCCTAAGGCCCTCGGCTGTGCGAACCAGGGTCCGGGCGTCGTCTTCCCCGACGCGAGCCGCCTCCTCGGGGGTCGCGGCGGCGGCGACGTGCCCCGCGTGGCCCATCACGCCCACGACCTCCAGGGCCCCCAGGTCGCGGATGGCCCGGGCCAGCCGCACGACGGGCTCACCCGGTTCCAGCCCCAGGCGGTGGAGGCCGGTGTCGACCTCGAGGTAGACGGGGATGTCCCGTCCCACCTGCCGGCCGACCTGAGAGATGCCTGTGGCCACCTCCACGGAGTCCACGGCAACCCTTATCTCCGTGCGCCGGCAAAGGTCGGCCAGTCGGCGGAGCTTGGGCTCGCCGACGATGGGATAGGCGATGAGGATGTCGGTAAGACCGGCGTCGGCCATCACTTCGGCCTCACCCAGCTTGGCCACGGCGATGCCGACGGCGCCCCGGTCGAACTGCCACCGGGCGATGAGCGGCGACTTGTGCGTCTTGACGTGAGGCCGGAGCTTGACTCCCGCCTGGTGGGTCAGCTTGGCCATGGCGTCAAGGTTGCGCTCCAAGCGGTCGAGGTCGATGACGAAAGCGGGAGTGTCGAAGTCCAAAACGGGCAACTGATCCATGAAGGTAGACCGACCTCCTTGATTCCACTCTACATAGAGGGAGCCCGAAGTCAAGCCTGGAATTCGGAGAGGACGGCAACTCTAGGGACAGGAGCGGATGCTGGCGTGCGGGCGACCACCGGGCGGGCGCTGACAGCGGTGCTCGTGGCCCTGTTCTTGACCTTGGCAACGGGAGCGGGGCCTGCGAACAGCGCGAGCCCGGCCACCCCGGCAGCCCCGGTCCCCCCAGTCCCTCCTAAGGTCACGGTGAACGGGCAGCCCGTTTCCTGGGACCTGCCTCCCTTCATGTTCGAAGGCCTGGTCGTCGTTCCCCTGAAATCCCTGGCTGAGCCCCTGGACTACACCTACCAATGGGACTCGACTGCCCGCCGGACCACCCTCAAACGCGGTCCGCGCGCGGTTTCCTTCGCCCCCTGGAGCAGGAGATACATCGCCGCCGGGAGGGGCCACTTCGCCGGTGTGCCAGCCAAGGTCGTGGAAGGCCGCCTCTGCGTCTCCCTGCGCTTCTTGGCCCAGGCCTTGGACATCAGTCTCACCTTCGACCCGAAGACCGGAGTCGTGGACCTCGACCCCGCTCGCCCCTACACGGCGGTCGCGCGGAAGCCGCGCCCCGGCTATGTCGCCTACATCACTTTCGATGACGGCCCGGCCCCGGACACGCCGGCCATCCTCGACGTCCTCGCCGAGTACCGGGCCCCGGCCACGTTCTTCCTCATCGGCTGGCCGGCCAAGGCTCAGCCCGGGATGGTCAAGCGCATCCTGGCCGAGGGCCACGCCCTCGGCAACCACACCCTCAGCCACGCGCATGACCCCAAGCAGGCCAGTTGGCGCCTCCGATCCGTGGAGGCCTACATCGCCGAACTCGACGGCTGCGATCGCATCATTTTCGATATCGCCGACGTCCATACGACGGCCACCCGAGCCCCGGGCGGCTCAGGGCCGTACCTGACGGAAGAGTTCCAGAAGGCTTTGCGTGAGCGGGGCTACGTGGACTACATGTGGAACGCCAGCACGGGCGACTCCGCCTGGCCGCGGCCCACCCCGGACCAGATGCTGGACGCGGTGGTGGAGAGGTTATGGAACGGCAAGTTGACCAACCCCATCATCCTGATGCACGACGGGGTCTCCAAGCACACGCAGACCGTGGAGGCCTTGTCGGCCATCATCGAGTACCTTCGATATGCCGGCTACACGCTGGAGATCCTCGAGTGAACCACGTCGACCAAGCCACGGGTCGTGAGCTTCAGTTCGGGAACGGTGGCCAGGGTCAGGAAGGCCAGGGCCATGAAAGGGTCGAGCGAGCCGGGCGCACCCCAGGACCGGGCAAGGTCCCGCAGGCGTCCCAGGCGGTCCGCCACCTCACCTAGCGGCCGGTCGGACATGAGGCCGGCGATGGGCAGGGGCAGAACCTCGACGACCCGGCCGTCCCGGACAGCCGCCAGCCCGCCACCCGCCTCGGCCACGGCCCGCACGGCCACGGCCATGTCCGTGTCGTCCAGCCCGGCCACGACGATGTTGTGGGCGTCGTGCGAGACGGAGGAGGCCAGGGCGCCGCACCTAAGACCCAAACCGCGGACAAACCCCTTACCGATGCGGCCGGTGGCCTGATGGCGTTCGACCACGGCCAGCTTGGCGACACCGCCCGCCGGGTCGGCCTGCCAGCAGCCGTCCTTCACGGGAAGGCTGAGCCGCGCCTGCCGCGTGACGATCCGCCCTGGCACGACCTCGATGACCAGGGCCGGCCCGTCGCCCGCCGCAACGCGAAAGTCGGCCGCAAGAACGGGGAGGACGTGGCAGGTCCCGCTGAGACCGCCGCCGGCCCGCTCCCCTGGCCTCTCCCCTCGCCCCTCCCCCGCCTTCGCCGCGCTCTGGGGCGGCCCCAGGCCGGTGACCAGCTCACCGCCCGCGTAGACCCGGTCGACCCGGAAGGTCACCAGGTCGTCGAGGACGACCACGTCGGCGGCAAAACCCGGGGCCAGGGCGCCGCGCGGGACGAGGGCGCGGTCGAGCCCGAAGTACTCGGCCGGGTTCAGGGTGGCCATCTGGATGGCGGTGACGGGGTCGAGCCCCGCCCGCACGGCCTGGCGAACGAGATGGTCGAGATGGCCCTCTCGGAGGAGGTCCTCGGGGTTGCGGTCGTCGGTCACGAGAAGACAGCGCCGGCTGTTGGCCGGCGTGACCGCGGGGAGGAGAGCCTCAAGGTCGCGGGCGGCCGACCCCTCCCGGATCATCAGGCGCATCCCGAGACTTAGCCGTTCCCGAGCTTCGTCCGGCGTGGTGCACTCGTGGTCCGAACCGGCGCCGGAGAGGACATAGGCCGCAAGGTCGGGGCCGCTCAGCCCTGGGGCGTGTCCGTCGATGACCTTGCCGGCCGAGCGGGCGAGGTCGAGCTTGGCCGCCAGGCCCGGGTCGCCGCCAAGGACCGCCGGGACATCCATGACCTCGCCCAAGGCCACCATCCGGGGCTCGTCCAGAAGGGTGGCCAGATCCTCAGCCGCCAGCGCGGCGCCGGCGTCGTCAAAGGGAGAGGCGGGAACGCAGGACGGCAGACTCAAGAAGACGGCGAGGGGAAGGGTGTCCGAAGCCCGAAGCATGAAGAGGATGCCCTCCAGGCCGCAGACGTTGGCTATCTCGTGGGGGTCGGCGACCACGGCTGTCGTCCCGCGGGGCACGACGGCCCGGGCGAACTCCGCCGGCATGACCATCGCGCTCTCGAGGTGGACGTGGCCGTCGATGAGGCCAGGGCAGACCCAGCGGCCGCCGAGGTCCACCTCGGTCTGACCGGAGTAGCGCCGGGCGTGTTGTCCGGCGCGGCACCCGGCGTCCGAGAGCGGTCCCATCCCGACGATGCGGCCGCCGGCGATGGCGATGTCCGCTGGAGGGTCGACCTGGCCGGTGAAGACATTGACCACCCGGGCGTTCTTGAGGACCAGGGGCGCCGGCCACAGGCCTCGGGCGATGAGTATTTCGGTCAGGGTGAAGGTCTCCTCGGTCGTAGTCGCGTTCCCGGATGTTTCCATGGAGTGGCCCCGGGTCCTTCCGACCTGGTTTGAGCGCAAGAAACGGATAGTCCGTTCGGGCTGCTAGGAGTATGCTCAATGGCATAGCAGCACGCTTGGTCTGGAGGCTATCCGGGGATGGGCTCTAAGAACTGGGGGGCGCTCGTTCTCCTCTCCGCCCTGTGGGGCGGCTCCTATCTCTTCATGCGCGTCGCCGCCCCCGCTCTTGGCCCCATCCTGCTCATCGAGGCCCGGGTGCTCATCGCGGGACTGGCCCTGCTCGCGTACGCCCTCCTCACCAGGAGTCTCCCGCCTCTCCGCGACCACTGGCGGCACTACCTCGTCCTCGGCGCTTTCAACTCCGCCGTACCGTTCGTCCTCATCTCCACGGCCGAGCTCTACCTCCCGGCCTCCCTGGCGGCCACCGTCAACGCCACCACCCCGCTGTTCGGGGCCGTGGTGGCCGCCGGCTGGATGGGCGAGGCCCTGACGTGGCGCAAGGTGTTCGGGCTGCTCCTGGGGTTTGCCGGAGTGGCCGTCCTGGCCGGGTTCGGCCCCCTGCCACTCACCTCCACGACCCTGTGGTCGATTGGCGCGTCGCTGCTGGCGGCCTTCTGCTACGGCTTCACCGCCGTCTACACCAAGGTGAGGATCCAGGGAGCGCGGCCGCAGGCGATGGCTCTCTACACCCAGTTTGCCGCCGCCCTGGTCCTCGTGCCGCTCGTGCCCTTCTCCCTCCCCACCCAGTGGCCCTCGACCTTGGTCGTCATCTGCGTCCTGCTGCTCGCCCTCCTCTCGACGGCCTTCGCCTACATCCTCTACTTCGGCCTGATTGTCAATGTCGGGCCGACCCGGGCCATCATGGTCGCCTACCTGGTTCCCGTCTTCGCCCTGCTGTGGGGAGGTCTCTTCCTGAAGGAGTCCCTGGGAGCGGCCTTCCTGGCCGGCCTCACCCTCATCCTCTTCAGCGTGGCGCTGGTCTCCGGGGCGAGGCGCCCAGGGCGGGCCGGACGGGCCCGACCCGCCCCGACCCCCGGCGCGACAGGCGCGACCGACATGCCTGCCGGGAAAGGGGGCCCGAAACCATGACCCCGCCCTTCGCGGCCGACGACGCCCGCTGGGCGGCCGTCACGTCCCGCGACCCGGCCGCCGACGGGGTTTTCTTCTACGGGGTGAGGTCGACCGGCATCTACTGCCACCCCACGTGCCCGGCGCGCCGGCCTTCACGCTCCAGGGTGGCCTTCTTCGAGACCACCGAGGCGGCCGAGGTCCAGGGCTTCCGGCCGTGCCGGCGGTGCCGGCCGGGGCCCGATGCTCCTGGCCGCGACGCCGAAGGGCATCTGCGCCCTTCGCTTCGGCGGCGGGCCGGACCCGGAGGGCCGCGGGGAGCTAGGCCGGGAGAGCCTGCTTGCCGGACTCCGCGAGGAGTTCCCCAAGGCGACCCTGGTCGAGGACGAGGGCGACCTGGACGGGTGCGTCCAAACCGTCACCTCGTACCTAAGGGGAGAGCGGCGCCGGCTCGACCTGACCGCCGACCTGGCCCCGACCGCCTTCCAGCAGAAGGTGTGGAGCGCCCTTCAGGCCATTCCCTACGGGGAGACGAGGTCGTACGCCGAAGTGGCGGAGGGCATCGGCCGGTCCACGGCCGCGCGAGCCGTGGCCCGGGCCTGCGCCGCGAACCCGGTGGCCCTGGTCGTGCCCTGTCACCGGGTGGTGCGGTCCGACGGCGGGCTCGCCGGCTACCGCTGGGGCGCCGACCGGAAGCGCCGGCTGCTAGAGCAAGAGGGGGCGGTTCGGGAGCGGCCGGAGTAGCGGGCGCGCCGTGCCGCTAGACCACCTCGCCGCCCGACACGGTGAGGTCGGCCTTCATCCCCCGTATCGCCTCCAGGTTCCCCTCCGCCTCCGCCGCCAACGGGTTCCCCGACAACACGACAAGGTCGGCCAGCTTCCCGGGCTCTAGGCTGCCCTTCGAGGCTTCCTCGTAGGACGCGTAGGCCCCACCGAGGGTGTAGGCCGCGAGGGCTTCGGCCACGGTCAGGCGCTGCTCCGGCCCGACGACCTGGCCGCCCATGGTCTGGCGCGTGACGGCCACGTAGACGTTCAGCATCGGGTCCGGGAAGGTCACCGGGCAGTCGGTGCTCAAGGCGAAGGGAACCCCGTCGCGGAGGAAGGCGCCGGCCGCGAACATCTCCGCCGCTCGGGCGGGGCCGTAGTTCCGGACGTAGCCGTCGCCAAACTCGTGGAAGAAGACCGGCTGGAGGACGGGCACGATGCCTAGGGCCTTGATGCGGGCCCGCAAGGCGGGGTCGGTCATCGCGCAGTGCTCGATGCGGTGGCGGGGGGGCCGGGCGGGGGCGCCCGCTATCCGCGGCCCCGGCGCCAGGGCGTACTCGATTCCGTTCACGATCATCTCGATGGCCCGGTCGCCGACGGCGTGGGCCGTGACCTGGAAACCCGCCCGGGCGGCCGCCAGGAACCGCTCGTTGACCTCGTCCTGGCTGAGGTAGAGGATGCCGCTGTCGGTGGCGTCCACCGCGTAGGGTTCCCTCGTCGCGGCGGTGGGCCCGCTTGAGGAGCCGTCGGCCATCAGCTTGAGCGGCCCGATCCGGAGCCATTCGTCGCCGAACCCGCTGGCGAGACCTGTCGACAGGAAAGCCTCGTGAAAAGCCCTGTCGCTGGGCTCGAGCATGGCGTAAACCCGCAGCCGCGGGCCGCGGCCTGCCAGATGGGCCTGGAAGGCCCGCAACCCGAGGGCGTCGGCGCCCGCCTCGTGGACCGAGGTGATGCCTCGGCCGAGGTAGTCCTGGCTCCCGGCGGCGACGGCGGCGATGTGGTCATCGAGCGTTGGAGCGGCCAAGCCGGCCAGGGCCAGACCGGCGGCCTCGCGAAGGACTCCGTTCGGCACGCCGCGCTCGTCACGGTCGAACTTGCCCCCCGCCGGGTCGGGCGTGTCGGCGGTGATGCGGGCCATTTCGAGGACTTTCGAGTTGACCACGACGATGTGGCCGCAGACCCGCGTGAGAAGGGCCGGGTGGTCGGGGCAAGCGGCGTCGAGGTCGAAGCGGGTCGGATGGCGCTGCTCCTCCAGGCGCGACTGGTCGTAGCCCCAGGCCCGCACCCAGGCGCCGGGGGCGGTGGTGGCGGCCTGTTCGGCCAGGCGGGCCTGGATGTCCCGGATGGAGCGGACGTTGGGATACTTGCAGTTGACCTGCAGCCGGCCCGCTCCATGGGCGATGAGGTGCGCGTGAGCGTCGATGAACCCCGGGACGAGGAGGCGACCCCGAAGGTCGATGACCCGGGTCCGGGGGCCGGCCAGGTCCATGATGTCCCGGGTCTGGCCGGCAGCGAGGATGCGGTCGCCTCGGGTAGCGACGGCGTCGGGGGGCGGACTGGCGGGGACGGGCCGGGAGCCGCGCGAGGCGCGACGCCGGGGACCCGTCGCCGCGAAGACCGGGCCGTCACGGAAGATGATGTCGGCTACGCCCCGGAGCGGAGAAGCCATGCCGGGACCTCCTTCGACACGTCCGACCCGCTCGTCGCCCGGGCGGACGATACTGCTCCCCCTTTTGCAGTCTGTGCTGGACTCCTCCTGCCCACGCAGGGGGAACTGCGGCAGGAGTCTTCAGCGCCGGAAAGAACCTCGACTGTCGGAGGTCGACGATGGTCCTCAAGACGGGAAACGACTACATCGACAGCCCCAAGGGCCGTCGCCTCGACGCCTACTTCCTGGGCGAGAAGGTGACCGACCCGACGCATCACCCGGTCATCGGTTCCTCCATTCGCTCCCTGGCCGCCACCTACGACCTCGCCCACGACCCCGGCCCGCCGCGCCCTCGCCACGGCCGAGACGCCGGAGGGCGCTGTCGTCAGTTCCACCGGCAGAGCTACGGGGGCTGCAAGGCGGGCATCGGCGACGTCCTCATCGGCGCGGTGGCGCTCGCGGCCGACTACAACGGGGTGGCCGGCGCCTCCCACGTGCGGGACAAGCTGGGCGAGATGGTCCACCTCAACGAAACCATCTACTCCTGCGGTCTGGCCTGCTCGTCCGAGGGAAAGGCGACGCCGGCCGGCTCCTACATCATCGACCTCCTCCTGGCCGACGTCCGCAAGCAGAACGTCACCCGCATCCCCTACGAAATGGCCCGCCTGGCCCAGGACCTGGCCGGGGGCCTCATGTGCACCCTGCCGTCGGCCAAGGATCTGGCTAACCCGGTGACCGGGGAGTACATCCGGAAGTACCTCAAGGGCGTCCCGGGAGTGGCCACGGAGGACAGGATGCGGGTGCCGCGGCTCATCGAGACCCTGACCATCGGGCGCGGGGCCGTCTCCTACCTGGCCGAATCCATGCACGGCGCCGGCTCGCCCCAGGCCCAGCGTGTCGTCATCGGCCGGCAAGCGCCTCTGGACGAGTACAAGGAGGCGGGGATGGCGCTGGCGGGGATAGCCTCGCCGACCACCTAGAAGAACCGGGAGACCACGACGTAGACCGTCGCCGACATCGGATACTCCGGAAGTCCACCCCAAGCCCCATGGCGATCATGGCCATCAGGATGAGCGTCGCGCTCAGCTTGGCTATCGCTCCGAGGACCGCCAACGGCACCAGGCCGGTGGAGCGGACAAGGCCGGCCAGGACAAACCAGAGCGCGTAGGTGGGAAACTTCGCCGCGGGCGAAGGCCGCCGCCAGGCAATGGGCCACGGCCGGCAGGGTCGCCCCCGACCACACGCCGTACTGGGCGTCGGTGAGGGAACCCGCGGCGCGAGGTGGCGGGGACGCCCGACGCCTGTCTGCCATGGGAGCCGGGGAAACCCCGGTGCCCCGCGGCAACCGCGTCATACCGAGACATGTGGTAGGGGTTCCTGAGGGGCGGCTACGCCGAACTGGTCGCCAACCCGGGGCGCGACATACAGTTCTGGCATGCCGCCTACGTGCAAACCTACCTCGAGCGGGACATCCGTTCCCTCCGCCAGGTCGGCGACCTGACCCGGTTCCAGAGTCTCCTCCGGGCCCTGGCCGCCCGGACGGCCCAACTCCTCAACCTGACGGACCTCGCCCGGGACCTCGGCGTGGCCGTGAACACGGTCAAGGCCTGGCTCTCCGTGCTGGAGGCCACAGATTATCGACGGCCGTGCTGTCGGAGATTGTGAAGGCGCTGGTCCATCGTGGCCTGGACCCGCAGGTCTACTTCTGGGCGGTCTTCCGCCGGCGCCGAGGTGGATATCGTGGTCCAGGCTGACGGCCGGCTTGTGCCCGTCGAAGTTAAGTCATCCGCCACGCCGCGGCCCGCCATGGCGTCCTCCATGAGGGCTTTCCGCGAGGACTTCGGCGACAAGGCCCTGCCGGGCTACGTGGTTCACCCGGGCGACATCCGGCTCCCCGTGGGGGCGGACGTAACCGCCCTGCCATTCGGGGAGTTGTAGGGCCGGCCCGCCCGTGCGGCGTGCCTCGGTCTCCACCTGGAGGAGAAGGGCGTCACCCCCAGAACGAGGGCATTCTGGGTTTGGGCGGTCGTTATCCTGGTTGTCCTCGGCTGGGCGTTGTGGGCAGGCTGTACCCCATCCACCATCGACCGCCTCCCATGCGTCGGCGCAGGCGTCTGGGCCGGGGGGCAAAGCTTTGAGGGCCAGCTCGGCGGCGGGACCAGACGGCCCGCTCCACCCCGATCCAGGTGCAGGGGCTGCCCTGCACGGGTCCGTAACGGCGGCCAGGAATGCCTCTGTGCGCTAGCGAGGCCCCGTGTCGTCCGGAACCCCGAGGACGCCGATACCATCGCCCATCAGGCAGGATCCGGGCCCATACGCATGCTGGCTAGCGCTCCTCCTCATCCGGGTGGCGGAGAACGAGACCCGCCAAACCTGGCGCCAGTTCAGGCAAACCCTCGCACCGCTCCAAGTGCGTATCCACCGGACGCGCTCCGGAGAGGTCCGGCGGACCAACCCCGTCACCGCCGAAGGCACGCGCGTCTTCGACACCCCCGGGGTCAAGCCTCCGCCACGCTACTACGCGCTCCCCACGCCCCGACCGTTCGAAACCAGCACGGCTGTGCCAGGTCGAGGCGAGGCCGGGGCACCTCCGTTATCGAGGCCCGTAAGATGACGGAGACCGGACAGCACTACAAAGGGACGCAGACCAAGGAAGCGCCGCTGGGACCCTAGCGTCGCGCCTCAGCCTCGGGACTGCCTGATCTCGGGACTGCCTGATCTCGGGACTGCCTGATGCTGGGATGCGGCTGCTTGTGCCTCCGCCGGTTCGGGCGTCGAGATAAGGAAGCCGCCCCGGCCGCACCAACCACCGCGACCGAGGCGGCTCCCGCCTACCCCATTATAGCGTTCGTGCTCCGTTAGAACTCCAGCAGCCGCGCCGCATTCCGCCCCAGTATGTCCTTCTTGTCCTCGGCGTTCAGGAACTCGAAACGGTTCACCAGGTAATCCTGTGACCTCTTGTAGTTCTCGGGGCCGTGCTCGCCGAAGAGGGGAAGGAACATCGCGGGCCCTTCCGAGCCCCACAGTAGGCGTTGCGGCCCAATGAGGTCCACGAGCTGCCGCATGGTGTGTTCGACCAGTCCCGGCCGGCGGAACGTCCTCTCCACGTGCTCCAGGAAGGTGATGTCTACGTAGATGTTGGGGTTCGAGTAGACGACGACAAGGAACTCGTCTGACCATGGGAACCCGCCGTGGCACATCACTATCTTCAGGTCGGGAAAGTCAGTGGCCACATCGTCCACATATAGCGGGTTGTTGTACTTGAGCCACTGCCAGCGCAAGGCTTTGATCCCTGTGTGGAACATCACCGGCACACCGAGGTCCGCGCACTTCTGGTAGGCCCGGTGAAGGCGCGGATCATTGGGATAGAACCCGGCGTGCGGGTATATCTTAACCCCTCTCAGTCTGAGCTCCTTAACGGCCCGCTCCACCTTCAGATCGGGGCGGTAGCGCTCCGGGTGCAGTGACGCAAAGCCTACCAGACGATCAGGGTACTGGGCACAGAACTCGGCCACTACATCGTCGTCGAGGTTGGCCGCTACAGGCATGGCGACCGGAACCTGTACCCACCCCTTAGCTGAGGTCGGCCCTCCGGCCAACGCCGCCCACGGCGGCTTAGACCCGGGGTCCACCTGGTCCACGCCCAGCACGACCGCGCGGTCAATACCGCCTTTGTCCATGCCTTCCACGAACATCCGAGGAGTCCACCGCTCCCTCGGTGTCGTGTACTCCACGTGGCAGTGGAAATCGACGATCACAGATTAGCCCCCCGTCCGGTAGCGACCTTTCGTTCAACGGGCAGCGCCTTGACCAGGATTAGGTACAACACCCCGGCAATCAGCAGCGTGCACACAGAAACGATGACCCAGGGGTACATGGGTTTGACGAACCTCATGAGCAGCTCGTAGGCCACGGCGCCGACCACCCACGCCGTATAGCCAGCGACGTTGAACCCCTTGAAACCCCAGTACGAACCCTTGCCCGAGGCGTAGAGGTCATCAGTCTTGAACCCTTTCGAGCGCCTCAGGAAGTAGTAGTCGAACAGCATGACCCCAAACAGCGGGCAGAGCGCCAGACCGAGAAGGTCAAGATACGGGATGACAAAGTAGATAACCTGTATGAAGCAAGCCAGGACGATACAGGGGACACCGATGACCAAGCTCGCCCACCACAGTCGCCCCTTGCCACCAAACGACTCCACCGTATTGATCAGCGACATTGAGGACGAATAGAGGAGCATAACAGCGGTCGTTAGCGTGGCGAAGACAATCGTGAAGAGGGCGACAAATCCAGCAATGCCGCCGATTCTTGCCATGGCGTTGAGCGGGTTTGCCTCCCCGACGCCAGCGGCAGAGATCATACCGATGCCGTGCATCCCGGTGCCTACTATGAGCAGAGCTGCCAGAATCCCCAACGTGCCCGCGGCGCGGGTCTTTGTGAGCCGACTGTAATCGGCACACAGAGGTGCCCAGGTGAGAGCACTGATAATCATGATGTCGAAGATGTAGAGTGGATTCCCCGTGCCCTCAGTCTGGAAGGCGAGTATCTCACCCCATGGCTTACTCGCGGCGGCCACGATTGTTATGTAGATGAGCACCACAAACAGGATAGGTACGACCACGAGAGCCAAGTTCTTTATCGCAATGCCACCTCGTGAAGCGATGACCAACGCGAGTACACCGATGAACATCACGCAGGCCAGCATCCACGCCGGGGTGGCGGGCACGAGGTTGAGTATGGTAAGAAGCAGGTACAGGGCATTGCCTCCTAGGGCGACGTGAACGGCGTTCCACCCACCTAGCTCGACCAAAGTGATGATCACGCCGAGGATGGAACCCCGTACGCCGAAAGAAGGCCGCGCCGCGACCATTGTCGGAACGCCCTCAGAGAAACCGATTCTCCCAATCAGGCTCGTTAGCCACCCGCCAATGACCCCGTAACCCAGCAAAACCGCCAGAAGCGCAGAAGCCACCGTTACTCCTCGCAAGGTTGACGCACCGACCACAAAGAACGAAATCGCGATCTGCGTTCCGGCGAACATGAGAAACATGCTCAGTAGGCCGTAGGTCCTTCTCTCCTTCGAAATCGGTAGAATGCTCTCTTCAGCTTCCAGCGGAGCGCCAAACACCACCATCCTGAAGCGATCCCAACCACTCTTAGCCACTCCTTCGTCTCCTCCTCTCGACTAATCACAGGCTAGCGGTCTGACCATCTTACAAACTGACTTTGACTTCTATAGCATGCTGTGGGTTTCCTCCTTTCCTCGAACACAAATAGTTGCCCGGTTGGTCTTGATCAGTGGGTAGTGACAATGAAGCGGCCTAGATCCTTGCGGTGACAGCGTTTGGAGGGTACGCGGGCGTGGCGGGCGTTCTGCCTACACGCGGTTGGGGCCTGGTGTCGGGAGCGCGTAGTAGCGTGGCGGCGGCTTGACCCCGAGGGTGTCGAAGACGCCCTTGCCCTCGGCGGTGATGGGGTTGGTCCGCCAGACCTCTCCGGAGGGCGTGGCGTGGATGCCCACCTGGAGTGACCCGAGGGCCTGGATGAGCCGGCGCCAGGTCTGAGCGGTCTCGTTCTCCGCCACCCGGATGAGAAGCAGCGCGAGCCGGCAGAGGAGCACGTGGGCCCGGATCCTGTCCGCCAGGCGATGGTAGACGGGCCGGATGTCGACCGTGTGCTTGAGGTCGCGGAAGACACGCTCCACGGCGGCGAGTCGCTTGTAGCCAAGAGCGATGTCCTCGGCCGAGAGCCCGTCGTCGGAGCCGGAGATCAGGAACTTGCCGTCGAAGAGTTCCTCGGCCCGGCACTTGACCTTGTCCAGGCGGAGCTTGCCGGTCCTGCTCTGGCGGACGTAGCGCCCGTAGACCTTGTGGGCCCTGAGTTCGCAGGCCGCCTTCTTGTGCGGTTCGCCGTCGAGCTGGCTCAGTTCCCCCAGCCGGCGCTCCACCTCGGCGACGATGTCCTCCCGCTTAAGCCGGTCCCTCTCGGCCTCCTCGGGGTTCCTGACGACCACGAACCGCCGCCGGGCCTCGCTGTCGCCGCCGACGACCACTTCCTTGATCTCAAGCCCGTTGCCAAGGGTCCGGTAGGTCCCCGCGCGGCTCAGGGCCTCGGCCGGCAGGCCCCTGGACCCCAGCCACCGAGGATGTAACTTCCTTCAGAATATCACACAACAACTAACTCCCGTTCGACCTCTTCCCTGGCCTCCAAAAGAAAGTCCATGGCCCGATAAAGATGCTGGGCCTCCAGCCGGTCGACCCCATCGATCCAAGTGTCGCTCGTGGCCCATTCCGCCGCGGCCGGCTTGCTCATCGGCGCCAGGGCCCGGTTGGCGACCATGGCGAAGATCGCCCTCTCCACCGGCAGGGTA